>Ga0082212_10000048_pt1 | contig 166805 bp, 149 predicted proteins | sample TergutNt197P3_FD_71548 | JGI IMG/M metagenome (GOLD analysis project Ga0082212, IMG submission 71548) | Neocapritermes taracua P3 segment gut microbial communities from Petit-Saut dam, French Guiana - Nt197 P3 | ecosystem: Host-associated > Arthropoda: Insects > Digestive system > Gut ... | reverse complement strand
TAGCCGGCCCTGGACCCGGCATTCCTGAAAACAGCTTCGCTGTTTTCAGGGTATGAGGGGTGCAGGGGAAATCATTTCCCCTGCCAGGGGAGTCTGAGGGGACAGAGTCCCCTCAGGGGGTTTATAATGAAAGTCTACCTGATTGGCGCGGGGCCGGGCGATCCCGGACTGTTCACCCTCAAGGGCAAGGATATCCTCGGCAAGGCGGATGTCGTGGTTTACGACTACCTGGCTAACGAGGCCCTGCTCGACTTTGCCCGCAAAGATGCGGAACGCATTTACGTGGGCAAAAAGGGGGGTGACCATACCCTGTCTCAGGACGGCATCAACGCGCTGATTGTAAGCAAGGCCAAGGAAGGCAAAACCGTGGCCCGGCTCAAAGGCGGCGACCCCTATATGTTTGGCCGGGGCGGGGAAGAGGCCGAAGAACTGCTTGCGGCGGGCGTCTCTTTTGAGGTGGTGCCCGGCGTGACCAGCGGCATTGCCGGACCGGCCTACGCGGGCATCCCCCTGACGCACCGGGCGCATTCCTCGTCCGTCACCTTTGTCACCGGACACGAGGACCCCACTAAACCGGACACGGCCCATGACTGGCAGGCCCTGGCCCGCAGCGCCAGTACCTTAGTCTTCTATATGGGCATGAAAAACCTGCCGGACATTTCCCGCAAACTCATTGGCGCGGGAATGCCCGCCACCACTCCGGCAGCCCTGGTGCGCTGGGGAACCACGGGCCGCCACCGCAGCCTGGTGTCCACGCTCGGCGAGCTGCCGGAAGAAGCGGTCCAACATGGATTTTCCGCTCCCAGCCTTATTGTTGTCGGCAGCGTGGTCAGCCTGCATGACACCTTGAACTGGTTTGAACAGCGCCCTTTGTACGGCAAGGGCGTGGTCGTTACCAGGGCGCGCGAGCAGGCCAGCGACAGCGCGGCTCTGTTCGAGGAGATGGGCGCCAATGTCATCCAGTTCCCGACCATTGAAATCAAGCCCCTGGACGATTACAGCCGGGTGCGGGAAGCCATTGGCAATCTTGCGCAGTACCGGATGGTTATTTTTACCTCGGTCAACGGCGTGCGCCGCTTCCACGAGCAGCTTGCCGCCTGCGGCCTGGACTGCCGCGCCTTTGCCGGGCGCATTGTGGCCGCCATCGGCCCGGCAACCGCCGCTGCCCTGCGCGATCTTGGCATTACGCCCGACTTTGTGCCGCAAAAGTATATTGCGGAAAGTGTTGCCGAAGGCCTCAAGGAGCTATGCGGGGAATCGCTTGCCGGTATGCGCGTGCTCCTGCCGCGCGCCAGGGAAGCCAGGGACGTGTTGCCGGAAACCCTGCGCGAGGCCGGGGCGCGGGTGGATGTGCTCCCGGTTTATGAAACCGTGCCCAGCAAAGCGCGTAAGGAAGAAGTGCTGGAAAAGCTTGCGACCGGTGAAATCCACTGCATCACCTTTGGATCGTCCTCAACCGTGACCAACTTTCTTTCCCTGATTCCCGCCGCAACGCTGCAACAGTACCCCGCGCTCAAACTCGCCTGCATCGGTCCGGTGACTGCCGCGACCCTGGAACAGGCGGGCCTTACCTGCCATATTCAACCGGAAGATTACACTATTCCCGGACTTGCCGCTGCTCTGGCGGAGAGTCTGTAGAACCGTTTTTGTCGAGCTTCAAGATTCATCGAACAGATCTTTTATCTTGCAGCCAAGATATTCCGCTATGATTTCCAAGGTACAGAGGCGGCATTGACTTATCTGCTTCTTCCGCGCCCGCAGGATGGTCATATCTGAAAGGCCGCTGTCCCGGGCCATGGCTCGAATCGTAATTCCCTTTTCTTCCATGATTTTCTTGAGATTGCTGGTAATCATGCGAGAGTCCTCCATTGCATGATATACCTGAAAATCTTGACGAATTATGCCGTGATATATTATGTCATAATAAATCAAGGCCAAGGAAGGATGCACGTGCGCAAAATTTTTTTGTTTTTGGTATTGGCCCTAGACTTGACAATACGCCCGTAAAACCTCGGCCTTGGTATCTACCCAGAACCGGAGGGTTGTGTTGCGAGCGGGTACGGAAAGAAGCTGCTGTGTCCGATAGACTTATGGGGTAATGTCACTTTTACTCATGGAGTGCCGACTATGGACGGGGGGATGAAAAAAAGCAGCCTTGTGAAACGCTCCTTGGGATTTCAGGCCACACTGCTGATTCTCGGAATAACGATACTGACGCTCGGCGCTTCAGCATTCATCAATGCCCGTCTTGACAGCGCGGCCCTGCAAGAGGACATGGAAAGCGCGGCGCGGGAAACGAGCGCCCTGCTGCGTATGATCATTGACAAGCCCATGGTCATCGGTGACGACAAAACCACCAGCGAGGAGTTTGCCTTTCTGGCGGAAAAATTCCCCGGCGTGGATGTTGCCATTGCCAGCTTCACGGGTAACATCACATACTCCACCAAACCGGGCGAGGTGCGTAAAGATATTTCCGCCCTGTTTTCCTCCGGCATGTCTGAAAAAGATCGGGCTCTGTTCACTGCTGCTTACAGGAGCGCTCTTAAGGGAGAGTCGCCGCCAAGCCGGGTGATTAAACTTGACGGCCGTTCCCGCTTCCTACAGATGACACCCATCAAAAACGGCCCGGACTGCCACCATTGCCACGGCTCGTCCCAGCCCGTGCTTGGGGCCATGGCGGTAATGGATGACGTGCAGCACAGCATATCCAACGCCAACGCCAGAATCGTCCGCGCCACGGTCGGCTCCCTTGCGGGCGGCCTGCTGCTCGTTCTGGTAATTTTCCTGTTCCTCAAAAAACGCATCATCAACCGCGTGGCCAGCCTGGACGCAACCTCCAGCGAGATTCTGGCCGGCAACTTCAATGCCCGCTTCAGCGTAAACGGCCAGGATGAGCTCGGGCGTGTGGCCGGACACCTGGGCGAGATGCTGCAATCCCTGAAGCGCCTCGGCGTGGCCCAGAGTGTCATGGAATCCCTGCGCCTGCCGAGCGCCATGTGCGATACCGAGGATCGCCTTATCTTTGTCAACGCCACCTTGCTGGATCTCTTGCGGGTGCAGGAGGAAAAGACGGCGCTTTTGGGAACCTCGGCCACTGGGCTACTCTATGGGCGAGAACGGCAAACGGGCTCCATCTTTGCCGAGGTTCTGGCTTCGCGCGCCTCTGTCAGCCGTGAAGAGAATCTCCCGGACAGACTGGGCAACTCCCTGTGCCTGCGCCTGGACGCCAACCCGGTCAGCGACCTGGAAGGAAATTTGATCGGCGCTTTTGTCGGCATCGCGGATCTGACTGAAATCCGGAAAAAAGAAAGCGCCGTACTGGCCCAGAATGCCACCATCAGCAAAACGGCCGAGGAAGCCGGAGCCTTGACCCAGGGGATGTCCCTGGCTGTCTCCTCCCTGGCCGCCCAGATCGAGCAGACCCGCAACCAGAGTTCCCGGCAGCTTGCATTCACGGATCGCGCCGTGCAGGGCCTGGCCGAGATCAGCACGGGCATGGGCGAGATAACAAGCAGCACAAACTCGGTTGCCCGGCACGCCGGGGAAACCAGGGAGAGCGCGGAACAGGGAGCCAGCCAAGCCGCTGGTGTGGCTGCCAGCCTGTCGGCTATTGTTGATTCGATCCACGCCCTGAAAACGCAAATGGAAGCCCTGGGGAAGAAGACCGAAGATATCGGCCACGTCATGCAGGTCATCCTCGACATTGCGGACCAGACCAACCTTTTGGCCCTTAACGCGGCCATTGAAGCGGCCAGGGCCGGGGATGCCGGACGGGGTTTTGCGGTTGTCGCCGATGAGGTACGCAAGCTGGCTGAAAAAACCACCCAGGCCACGGTGCAGGTGGGCGCTACTTTGCGGGAAATCCAGGACAGCGCGGGCGCCAACATCAAGGCTGTGGACAAGAGCGTCGATCTTGTGTCGCGCAGCTCTGAAGAAGCGCAGCGGGCCGAGGACATTTTGCGCCGCATCTTTGCCCTGGCTGAACGCGTGGCTGAGGAAATGCAGTCCATTGCCGCTTCAGTGGAGCAGCGATCCACATCCATTGAACACATGAACGAGTCTATTCAAACGGTCAAAACCATTTCCGAAGAAGCCCTCACGGCCACGACCGAAACGGAAAGCGCGGTTCATTCCCTGGTCAATGCCGCTGACCACCTGAACAGTATCGTCGCCCACATGACAACCCAAGAGGAGGCCTGAGATGCATCACCTTTCCCTCTCCCGCCGGGAGCGTCTCTTGCGCCTGTTTCCCGCCGCCGTGCTCCTCCTCCTTGCCCTTGTGCCGCTGCGCGGCGCTGCTGCCGACAGAGAGGAAAGGTCTTATGTCGGGGCAAAGGCCTGTGAATCCTGCCATGACGAGCAGTATGCCGGATTTCTCAAAAATTCCAACAAAGCCCACTCCTGGAAAAGTTTGGAAAAACTGTTGCCCAAGTTGAATGAGGCGGAAAAAAAGCAATGCTATGCCTGTCATACCACGGGCTATGGCAAACCCGGCGGCTTCAAAAGCCTTGAGAGCACGCCGGAGATGGCCAACGTGAGTTGTGAAGCCTGTCACGGGCCGGGCTCCGCGCACATCGAATCCGGCGCGCCCGAGGACATTCTGCGTAAGCCGGATGTGAAGAGTTGCGTCGTGTGCCACAACGAGGAGCGCGTCAATAATTTTAAATTTAAGCCGATGCTGTACCACGGAGGCCATTAAGGGTATTGTGGAGTTCATGACGCCGCTTATCCAGATACGCCACTTGAGCAAAGACTTTTCGCAGCGCCGGGGATTTTTCGGCGCTCGCGGGACCGTGCATGCGGTGCGCGAAGTTTCGCTTGAGATTGCTCAGAAAGAGACCCTGGGCATCGTGGGGGAGTCGGGCTGCGGCAAGTCCACCCTTGGCCGCATGGCTGTCGGCCTGCTGGACCCGAGCGGCGGGGACGTGCTGATCAAAGGCGAGCCCCTGTATGATCGCGCGGCCCATGCCGACTACGGTTCCTTTCGCAAGTCGCTGGCCGGGGTCATACAGATGGTGTTCCAGGACCCGTATTCTTCCCTGAATCCGAGGATGCGTATCGGAGAAAGCGTGGCCGAGCCGTTGCGCTGTTCCCGCGCCTGGCTGGGTTCTTCCGGCGGCGCTCCCTCTGAGGCCCTGATCCGGACACGGGTTCTGGAGATGCTGGAGCGGGTGGGGCTGGACAGCGATGCGGCCGCCCGCTATCCGCACGAGTTTTCCGGCGGGCAACGGCAGCGCATCGCCATAGCCAGAGCCCTGGTCACGCGCCCGGCCTTTGTGGTCTGTGATGAACCCACCTCTTCCCTTGACGCTTCCGTGCAGTCTCAGGTGCTGAACCTGCTGCGCGCCATGCAGGACGAACTCGGCCTCACCTACTGCTTTATTTCTCACGATCTGGCCGTGATCAGGCACATGAGCGACCGGGTCGCGGTCATGTACAAGGGCTTTCTGGTGGAGGAAGGAAGTGCGGAGGCTCTCTTTGACGCGCCCTGCCACCCCTATACCCGTCTGCTTCTGGCTTCGGTTCCGGGAACCGCCGTTACCCCGGCGCGACAGACAGGAACCGGGCCGACGGAAGAGATCCACGGCAATGCGGCTCCAATTGACATGGGCTGCGCTTTTGCCCCGCGCTGTCCGCAGGTCTTTGCCGCCTGTTGCGACGATGTGCCGCCCCTCATCCGGGTCGAGGAGCAAGGTGGGCGCCTGGTGCGCTGCCGCTTGTTTGACCGGCCGTGATGGTGTAAAATCAGGGGCATGAACGCTGGCGATCATTTGCTGCTCCTCTTTGGCGGAAGCTTTAATCCCCCCCATAACGCGCACATGCGCCTGGCGTTTGAAGCGGCGGAAATCCTGCGCCCGCGCAAAGCCCTGTTCATCCCCTGCGCCCAGCCTCCGCATAAAAGCGGCACTGATCTGTTGCCCTTTTCCCTCAGATGCGATTTGTTGCGCGCCGGGACGGCAGGTACGGCCGTTGAACAGCTTTTTGAAGTCAGCGCCGTGGAAAACGAGCGTGACGGCCCCTCCTATACAGTGGATACCCTGGCGCTGCTTTCCCGGCGCTATCCCGCGTTGCGTCCGGTGTTTGTCATGGGCAGCGAGGATTATGCCCGTCTGGAAACCTGGCTGCGCTGGCAGGAGTTGCCCGAACACGCGGATCTGGCGGTGCTGCCCCGCATCGCCGCCGCGGACGAAGCCTTTTCCTTGAACAGTAAAAAACTCTGGCCCGAAGCTGAGGCAGTCCCTCCACCCTGCCCCGGCGTGAGCAGGGCTTTTGTTCTGCCGCACGGGGGCAGGCTTTTGTATCTGCCTCAGCCTCTACTGGAAATAAGCTCCACCCTGGTGCGTGAGCGCTACCTTGCCGGGCGTTCTCTCGACTTCCTTGTACCACGAGGGGTCTGGAAACTTTTACAGGACAACGCGGATACGGTTACTCAAGTATGGAGCGACCTTGCCGCTGCCCGTAAATTGCCGTATGAAAAATGGAACGGCACCAACCACGAGAAAGGTGACACATAGCATGGTGGATTTATTTATCACCCCTCCGGCGGGGAAAAAAATGGCCAGGGCAAGAGCCCTGTTAAAGCGTGACGACACGGTGCGCGCATTGGAATCCATGCTGGCCGGGCTTGATGAATTCGATCCGCAGCATATGCCCGCCAAAGCCCGCTATGAGGTCGAAGCCCTGATCACCGAATGCGTCGCTGATCTGAACAGGCAGCCGGTCGTGCGCTCCCTTTTTGAGACGTTGGCAAGATCAAAGAAAGCTTTTATTCCCTACGCGCCGGGCCAGGAACAGAAACTGCGGGGAGTGCTGGGGATCCTGCACAAGGCGTTGCATGAAAGCACCGCCAACGCGCAGAAGAATGAGCAGGAGGAGCGGGCGCAGCGCAAAACGTCTTTGCAGCAAAAAGGCCTGGAAGCACTCAAGGCTGGTGACACGCCGCGCGGGAAAGCTTCCCTGCGTGTTCTGGCCGAAGAGTTTGGCGAGGAGCCGGGCCTCCTGGTACAGATTGCCGAATGGCTGCTTGAATACAAAATTTATTTTGAAGCGGTCGAGCTCCTGGAACAAGCCCTGGAGAGTTTCCCCAAGGAAGCCAAAGCCTATGGTCTTGCCGCGCAGTGTTACCGGACCATGCGTGAACTGGAAAAAGCCGAAGCCGTGTACCTGAAGGCCATTCAGCGCTTCGGGAAACACCCGCGCACCCTGCTTAATCTGGCCAAACTTTACATTGAGTGGAATAAAAAAGATAAAGCTTTTGAAGCCGCGAACGATGCCTGGAAAAAGGACAACACCCTGACCGAAGCCAAGGAAATCGTTGACAAGTACGCCTGAAAGGAGAAAACGCATGTATACCGTCGCCGTTGTCGTGGGGAGCCTGCGTAAGGCTTCCATCAACAAAAAGCTGGCCAGAGCCCTGGAAAAAACAGGCAGCGACCTGTTCACCTTCAGCCATGTGGATATCAGCGCCATCCCCCTCTACAACCAGGACCTGGACGACACTATTCCGGCTGTGGTGCGGGACATGAAAGAGCAGATCGCCAAAGCCGACGCCGTGCTCTTTGTCACTCCCGAATATAACCGTTCCATTCCCGGCGTGCTCAAAAACGTGCTGGACTGGGGTTCCCGCCCCTACGGGCAAAACGTCTGGGCCGGAAAACCGGCGGCCATGGCCGGCAGCAGCGCCGGAGCCGTGGCCACTGCCGTGGCCCAGGGCCACCTGCGTAGCGTGCTCAGTTTTCTCGGCATGAAGCTCACCGCACAGCCCGAACTCTATTTTCGGGATCTTCCCGACCTGGTAGCGGATGACGGAACCGTGCAGGACGAGCGCACAAAGGCATATCTGCGCGCCTTTCTGGTGTCCTTCAAGGACTGGGTAGAGCAGTTTACCAAAATGTAACTGCGTGAACTGACCCCGCTCCCCGGAGCAGGCAAAAACCCCGGCCGCCATATATATGGCGGCCGGGGTTTTTGTTTGGAGTATATTTTTTCCGGTATAATCAGAATTAAATTCGAAAATATTGACATTTGATTCGAAATATGCTGATCTTCGATCGTAATTTTCGAATCACATTCTAAATAATGTCTTGGCCCTGTGTAAATCACCACCTGTTTCGCAACAAAAGGAGAAGCCATGAAAAAAAATCCTCTATCCCGCTTTGTGTTCTGTTCGCTGCTGGCAGCACTGCTGCTTGTGGCCGGAAGCGCCCTGGCCATTGAAGTGTCCGAGCTGCCCACCCTTGAAACTCCCATCCTGGTCACCTCGCTGGGCCAGGCGCCTGACGGCAATACCATTGCCGTCATTGCCAAGCGCAACGGCGTGACCCTTGATTATGAAACCCTGGCCGCGCCCGAACGCATCAAGGACTTCAAAACCGTGATCATCAGCTACGGGGTCAGCCTCAAAGGCTTTGGCGCGGCGGGCGTAAACCTGGATACCGAGCTGGCCCGGGCCGAGGAAATCAAAAAAATAGCCAAGGCAAACAACATCAAGCTGGTGGGCATGCATATCGGCGGAGTCGGCCGCCGTGACCAGATGTCCAATAAGATCATCGAAAACTATGCCGGTATGTGTGACCTGCTTATCGTCTACAAGGACGGCAACCAGGACGGCCTGTTCACCGACATTGCCAAGAAAAACAACATCCCTTTCCTGGAGATGGAAAAACTCAGCCAGATCAACGACGCTCTCAAGCAGATGCTCAAATAGCGGAAGCGTAACCGCAACAAACCGCACCAACAGCGGTCCGGGCATGCCCCCATGCCCGGACCGGCTGCCAAGCCGGTTCAGCCCTTTGAAACACAAATGCCATAGGAGCGAAATGTTGTGAGCACCTTCGCGCATGACAGTGAAATGTACTTTACCGCCAAGCTCGTGCTGGCTGTAATGTGTCTCTGCTGCCTTCTCTTCTGGTTCATCGGCCACAAGACCAGGCAAAAAATCCCGCTGGCCCTGACCCTGTTCGTCTCCTCGGCCGCGGGCGCGCTGGCCGGAGGCTTCGGCCTGCCCTGGCGGCACCTTATTGAAGGCCCGATGTACTATATCTACATCAACCTGGTGATCTTCACCGCCCTGATCATGCTGCAGGTGATGAAGGAATCCGGGGCCATGGAAGCCATTGCCTGGGATATTCTCTCAGCGTTCCGGGAAAAACCGATCATCCTTTTCCTGCTGCTCGGCGCCATGCTCTTTTTTCCCACCATGGTCACCGGCGTGGGCGCGGCCGGAGTGCTCAGCACCGGGGTGATCGTTTCGGTCATTCTTATGGCCGTGGGCATTCCAAAAGTGGAAACCGCGACCATTCTGGCCATTCTGACCACCCTGGGCGCGGCCGCTCCGCCGGTAAACCTGCCCGCGCTGATCATGGCCAGCGGCATTAACATGCCCTTTGACGGCTTTGGTCCGATGCTGCTGGTACTTTCGGTTCCTCCGGCCGTTTTTACGCTCTTTTTTCTGGGGTACCGGCACTTCAAGGTGCTCAGCATGGACGAAATCCGCGCCGTTCTGCCGCAGCCGGAACGCCGGTTCGCCCTCCAGTCCTATCTGCCGATCATCACCATCGTGGTGCTGTTTGTGCTCATCGGCATGTTCCCGCGCAAGATGCCCGACCTGATTTCGCCGTTGGTGTTCATGTGCGGGGCCATTGTCGGCCTGTTCAACGGCCGGAAGGTCAACCTGTTCATGGCTGCCTCACGCTGCATGAGCGGCAGGCTTTTCGGCGTGGTGGCGGTGTTTTTCGTGGTCGGTTCGGTGGTGCAGATCATGACCCTTACCGGCGTCAAGGGCTATCTGGTGATTTCCACCTTTGCCCTGGCCGCGTCAGCCCCGATTCTGATGTACGTGGCCATGGGCGTGGGCATTCCCGTCCTGGGCGGACTGATCACCCACCTGGGCGTGGCCGCCGTGCTCGGCATTCCCTTTGCCCTGGCCATCCTGACCAGCAACATCATTGTGGTGATTAGCTGCCTGTCCGTCTTCTGCATCATGAGCCAGATCGTGCCGCCCTCGGCTCTGGGCGGCTTTTCCTCGCAGGATGTGGTCGGGCTGCCGTCGTACAGGCCGATTTTCACACGCTGCCTGATCCCCTGGGCGGTCACCACGGGTTGGGCCCTGCTTGTGCTTTACTTTGCCAAACCCTTTGCGGACCTGTTCGTCCCCTACTAGTACCCGGAGCATACCTATGCCTTCCTACTACTTCATCATGGGCGCCTACACGCTGCTTTTGCTCTTTATCGTGGCGGTGCTGATCTACAACCTTTTCAAAAGCGGCAACGTCTGGGAACAGGTCATCGCGTTCTTCATCATCTACCCGTTCGTGTTCCGGCTTCTGTTCATTAAATAGAGCATTTTAACATTGAAATTTCATAGTTGATAAAATGCTCTGGCCTTGTGAAGCGAAGCGGAACAAGGCCCGCGAGATTGGCGTAGGCGGGTCGCGGACACAGGCCCTGTGCTTTGCCCGCCGTATAGCGACAATCTCAAGCGTAAACTGCAATAGGAGAACGCCATGCCACAATCCAGACTGAACAGAATCATGGCCTTTTGCACCCTTGGCGCAATCACGCTGACCATCGTGTGGGGCTATTTCACCTTTACCAAGCTTTGGGAAGACGACCTCATCATCCCGAGCAAGTATGTGACCCAAGTCAAGTGGCTCAGCGACTACTTTCCGCCGCTCAAGGGAACCAGGGGCGACACGCGCGTCTTTTTCATTGATTCCGGCAAGCCCGGAGCCACGGTTCTGGTCATGGGCGGCACCCATCCCGACGAAGCTTCCGGCATGATGACATCTTTGGTGCTGGTGGAAAAAATCCAGTTGGAAAGCGGCCGCCTGATTGTCATCCCGCAGGCCAACAACAGCGCCCTGACCCATAACTTCCCGCAGGAAGCCCACCCCATGTATCTGCACCACCAACTGCCGGACGGCGCAATGCGCAAGTTCCGCGGCGGCTCGCGCGGCGCCAATTCGGTGGACTACTGGCCCGACCCCGAGGTGTTCAGCCACTATCAGACCGGGCAGAAACTCTCCGGCGAGGAAGCGCGCAACCTCAACCGCGCTTTTCCCGGCGTTGAGGACGGCACCTTCACCGAGCGCGTGGCCTTTGCCATCACCACAATCGTCCGCGAGGAAAAGGTCGACCTAAGCATCGACCTGCATGAAGCCTGGCCCGAATACCCCTTTATCAACGCCATGGGCGTGCACCAGAAAAACAGCGACCTGGCCACTCTGGCCGCTCTGGAAATGCGTATGGACGGCGTGGACATCCGCGTGGAAATGTCGCCGGAAAAATTTCGCGGGCTGACCTACCGCGAACTGGGCGACCACACCGACGCCTGGACAGTGCTGGCTGAAACGCCCGGACCACAGATGGGGCGCTTACGCGGCATTACGGATGAAAGCCTGTTCATCGACGGCAAGGACCAGTTCTATGTGGACGCGGCCAAGCTCGGGCGCACCTTTGTGCCCTACGATGAAAACGGCTGGCCGCTCAGCGTGCGCGTGGCCCGGCACCTGGCGACCATTGACGCGCTTGCCAGGGTGTACACCGAACTGAACCCGGATAAACCCATCACCTTTGCCAACATGCCGTCGTATGACGACGTGGCTTCCGTTCCCGTAGGAAGCTGGCTGAATTCACCCGATTAGAGCGTATCGCCACGCTCGTGACGACACGCTCTAGAGGTAACGTTCCAGTAAATCTGTTCATTCACCTTAACTCAGAGGGTCTTGGTATGAAGGTAAAACTACGTTTGGCCTTATGTCTCAGTCTGGTGGCGATGCTTTTGGCCACCCAGGTCCTGGCGGTGGATTTCACGTACTACAACCGCTATCCGCAACGTAACGCCATGGTGTCCGGACAGGGCATGGTCACGGCCACCTCCCCCCTGGCTACCCAGGTGGGCATGACCGTGCTGAAAAACGGCGGCAACGCCTTTGATGCCGCCGTGGCCACCGCCCTGATGCTCAATGCCGTGGATCCTTCCATGTGCGGACCCATGGGCGCGGCCTTTTTTGTCATCTACGACGCCAAGGAAAAAAAGGTCCATACCCTGGATGCCGGGTCCATGACTCCGCTGGGCTTCAAAGCTGATTTGTACAAAACCAACGGCAAGGAAGACCGCGACAAAATGCTTGAAGGCGCTCTGTCCTGGACCATCGGCGGCGCCCTGGCCGGTTACCACGCCCTCCTGGAGCGCTTTGGCAGCAAAAGCTTTGCCGAAATGGTCGAGCCCACCCTTTTCTACCTGGAAAACGGCTTCCATCTGACCGAACATTCCCATAACGCCTGGACAAAGGGCTTCCCGGACGTGCCGCTGCTCTTCCCCAACCTGGCCCAGGTTTACGCGCCGGACGGCACCTGGCCGGCCACGGGCGCGCTGATCAAGAATCCTGACATGGCCAGGACGTACCGCACCGTGGCCAAGGAAGGCATCAAGTCCGTTTACAGCAAGGACGGCTCCATTGCCAAGGAAATGGTCAGATACGTGCAGGAGCAGGGCGGCTATTGGACCCTGGATGATTTTGAAGCCTACAAGGTGCAGTGGAAAGAGCCCCTGAAGATGACCTACAAGGGGTACGACGTTTACGGACACCAGCCCCCGGCCTCAAGCATGACCTGGATGCAGATGCTCAAAATGGCCGAACTGGTGGACTGGAGCAAGCACACCCTGCACAGCCCCGAATACCTGAACATGCTGATCGAGATTGATCGTCTGGCCCATGCCGATTCCTACCAGTGGGGCGGCGACCCGATGTTTGCCAATGCTCCCGGCCAGCTCACCCTGGACGAGAACTACGTGAAGTCGCAATTTGCCCGTATCAAGCCCGGCAAGGCCGCGCCCGGCAAGGTCATGCCCGGCGACCCCTTCAAGGTCACCGGCACGAAACCGGCGTTCCCGCTCAAGGCCGAAGCCGCCGCGCAGAGCGAGCCGCATCTGGCTCTGTCCACCAAGTCCAGGCTCCCCGAATATCCGGGCCAGACCACCCATGTCAACGTTATTGACAAAGACGGCAACGCGGTCAGCTTCACCCATACCCTGGGCACCTACTTCGGCGGGCACGACATTCTCGGCAACACCGGGATGGTCGCCAACAACGCCGCCAACTGGGACGATCTCGAAATCTCGCACTGGACCGGAAAGCCCAGCAACCTGGCCATGCATCCGGGCGGCCGCAACCGCTGGACCCTCTGCCCCGGCATGTTCCTCAAAGACGGCAAGGTCACCATGTTGGTGGGCGGCTCCGGCGCCGACTCCACCCAGCCCGCCGTCTTCCAGGTTATCCTGAACGTTCTGGAATGGAAGATGAACCCCCAGGCTGCCATTTCCGCCCCGCGCTATCTGTATGGCGACATGCGCCACTATACCGCCGGTACCCGCCTGCAGGTGGAGCCGGAAATCCGCGACTTCGGCAACACCGCCCAGAAACTCAAGGACATGGGCTATGACCTGGTCGGGTCCGAAGAAGTCTACCGGGTGGGAACTCCCGGCTATTCGCTGATGATCATGGTTGATCCGGAAAGCGGAGCCCGTTTCGGCGGCGCGGAAACCCGCATTGACGGCCATATCAGCGCTTACTAGGGCATGAACTTGTAATTTTTGGAGGGGCTCTGCCCCTCCAAGCCTCCCCGCAAGGGGGCGTGGCCCCCTTGACCCGCAATTTGTGAGGGGTGCAGGGGAAATCCCCCAAATAGATCTTCTTTCAACCTTAGCCTTATAATTTAAGGACAGACTGCATGCAAAAAAGATTTTTGTTCACCCTGGCTTTAGTCTTTCTGCTGGCCTCAGCCTGCCCGGTCTTCGCTCAGAGCGACTCCACCGGAGGCGGTGCGGAGCCGAACACCCCGAAACAGGAAAGCACCCGCTCAAAAATGCTCTTTGCCGCCCCCGTGAATGTGAACATCGCCGGGGCGGGTTCCCTGCCCAAAGGCAGGCTCGTGGCCATGCTCAATGCGTCTTTCGCGGACAGGACGCGAGCCAAACGCGGCTCCACCGGCCCCGACGTGTTCGCCCAGACATGGCTGCTCAAGCTCCGTTACGGCATCACCAACAATCTTGAACTGGCCATCATCACCCCGTACATCAACCTGGAGCGCAGCCCCAAGCCGCATAACGGCCCCACACACCTGGAAGGCTTCGGCGATCAGTCCGTGGGCCTCACCTTTGCCCCCTGGAATGAGTTCCTGGGCGATCCGCTTACCTTTTCCATGAATGCGGGATTCCTCCTGCCCACGGGCAATCACGGCAAAAACCACCTGCCGGGCAACGGCGTGTGGGGCGCACGCCTCCAGGCGGCGGTCAGGAAAATGGTGACCAAAGACATCTGTCTGGACACGGAATTCGTGTACATGACCCCCTTTGACCGGGGCAACCAGAAGGTCAAGCGTGGTGATCAGTACCTCTGGAACGTCAACGCGCGCTATCTTTTCGACCGTTTCGACATTGGCCTGGAAAGCTCGCTGATCATGCATGAGTCCGGCAACAGAAGCACGCCCGCAGGCAACGTCAACCTGCGTAACGGAATCAAGGAATGGTACATCGGGCCTTCCATGAACGTGGGTCTGGACGCCCTCGGCATGTGGGCCGGTATTGGCGCGTTTTTCCCCGTGATGCAGGATGTCAGGGGTCCGGCCAAGGTGGAAGATGTGCGCTATGAATTCAAAATCGGCAAGGTCTGGTAACCGGGCCTTTGCACTACCGCACCCGTCCGGCCTGGACTTCCCCGGCCGGACGGGTGCCAGGGCAACCTCAAACTGTCTTGAGAGTGTCGTCACGAGGAGGATTTTTGGTCTCTGCCAAGGAAGAAAAGCTTTTTATGGAGGGAGTGTACTCTTATGGTACTCGACCGGAATAAAAAGCGTTTCTGACGCAGGCAGTGAGCAAAAAGACCTTCGTGACGACACTCTCTAGGAGCCCTTGCATGATCTTCTGGGCCTGCGCGGCATTGATTGTGGCCTATCTGCTGGTGGAGCGGACCATCTTGCAACGCAACCGCAAGGCCGTTCCCTTGCGCATTCATATTTACGGCACCAGAGGAAAAACCGGGCTGACGCGGCAGGTGATCGAACTTCTGCGCCAAAACGGCATCAAGGCTCTGGGACGCACCACCGGCGATGCTCCGCTTATCCATGCCCCGGACGGTGAAACGCTGGCGCAGAAACGCCTGGGACCGCCCAATATCCGTGAATATCTGAACTGCCTTTCCAGGGCGCGCAAATCCGGCTGCCAGGCCCTGGTCATGGAATGCATGGCCCTGTCGCCGGAAAACGTATACGCGGCGGGAAAAATTTTACAGCCCGGCCTGGTGCTGCTGACCAACACCAGGCCGGATCATTATGAAAGCCAGGGGCCGGATGATGACGATATCGTCCGTACCCTTTCCCTGAGCATGAGCGCGGGCAGCCAAGTATATGCCCTGGCCGACGCCGGAACCGCCATACTGCGAAAAAGGGCGGAAAACAGCGGGAACAATCTGGTTTTGCTGGAAGAGGCGGACCTTTCCCCCGGCCAGGAGAATGCGCGCCTGGCCAATTGTCTGGCCGGACAACTGGAGCTTGCGCCCTTGCCCGCGCCTGAGCCGGACTGGCCGGAATTTCGAAGCATACGGGCGGACACGGGCGAAACATGGTGCTTTCTGGATTTATTTTCGGCCAATGATGTGCTTTCGAGCAAAAGGCTGCTGAACCGGGCTTTGTCCCGCTTGCCTCTTGAGCGCCGGAATCTGCCCCTGGCGGCGCTGCTGGCCGCCAGGGCTGATCGGCCTTTGCGCACCCGCGCTTTTGCGGACTGGCTGGCCCTGGAAACTCTGTTCACTCTTTGCTGCCCGGCAGGCAGCCACGCTCTTTACGCCGCACAGCGGCTGCGCGCGGGGGGAGCATGCATCCTGCCCGGTTTCCATGCCGCTACGCGGCCGGAGAAACTGCTCCGGGCTGTTGCCAAGTCCGTCGGGCAGACAGGCGGCCGGGCTGACTTCCTCCTGGTCGGCCTGGGCAATAGCCACGGCTATGGCGAGCGTTTCAGAACATACATTGCGGAGCGTACCGGATGATTCTCGCCTATTCCATAGCCCTGGGCCTGGTGCTGGGCTTTCTGCTTTTCGAACTGACCGGACTGGTGGCCGGCGGGCTGGTCACTCCGGGGTATTTCGCGCTCTATTTTGATCAGCCCTGGCTGATCGTCCAGGCCTTGGCCGTGGCTTTGGCGGCCATGCTGCTGACGCGCCTGGCCGCAATGTTCCTGGTGCTTTACGGACGGCGGCGCTTCATTGTTACCATCCTGCTCGGCTTTGCCCTGCAATGGACGGCCGCTGCCCTGTTCTGGGGGCCGGGCCTGGCCGGGACGCGCATTGACGCCCTGGGCTACATCATTCCCGGCATCCTGGCCAACGAGATGGATCGGCAGGGCGTGGGCAGAACCCTGGCCGCCCTGCTGGTGGTGAGTTGTCTGGTCCGGGTTTTACTGCGTCTGACCGGTATCTTACATTAGAGCATGGGCGTGAAAACGAGAATATTCACCTTGCCGGGCCTTTTGGCTCCGCCCGAGTACAGCCGCAAGCCGCGCTGCCGCTTACGGCGGCTGGCGCTGGCGCTCTTTCTGACCCTGCTCGCCGTGTTGCTGGTGGAAGGACTGTTTTTGCCGGAGGAGTGGGAAGCCGGACAGGAAGAATTGCAGGCAGCAAGATTGATGCAAAAAGCCACGGCATGCCTGCGCGACTACCGGGCCGAGCTCGGTATCCCCCTGGATACGCTGCTGGACCCGAACCGGACCGGGCTGATTGGCTTCGAGTACAGCGACCTGACAACCACGACCGGCTCGCTTATCGCCAAGCGTACAACCTGCAACCCTGCCTTTGCCGCCTTGATGGTGCGCATGCTCAAGGAGGCGGGCTGCCAAAAAGGAGATCTCGTTATTCTGACCCTGACCGGGTCGTTTCCGGCTCTGAACATTGCCGCTCTGTCGGCCTGTTCGGTACTCGAGCTTGAAGCGCGGTTTATAAGCTCCATCGGCGCTTCAACCTATGGCGCCAATATCCCTGGTTTCACCTGGCTGGAAATGGAAAAATACCTTTACGACATAGGTGTTTTTCCATATCATGCTACGGCCGTTGCATTTGGCGGCGTGGTGGAAACCGGAGGCGGGATTGACGGCGCCGGCATCGCCCTGGCGCAAGCATCCGCGGACAGACACGGCGCGCCTTTTCTGACCGAAGGCGACTATCGGGACGTTGTTCGCAGTACGTTGCAACGTAAAGCGATTCTCGACGCCAAGGGAAAGCCGGCCTGCTACATCAATGTCGGCGGAGGGCTCACCTCCCTGGGCTGGGTGGCTGAATCCGCCCGCCTGGATAACGGTTTGCTGCGCGCTGTTCCAAAAAGCAACGACCCGGCCAGAGGGCTGGTGTTCCGCTACATGGAAGAAGGCGTACCGGTTATCCACCTGCTGAACATTGAGCGTCTGGCGAATCGCTACGCCCTGCCTGTGGACCCCATTCCCCTGCCCGAAGCCGACCCGGCAGCGCAAACGGATATCTTTTCGCACAGATATCTTTTGCGCGCCCTGATTCTCGGCGCTTCGGCAATGCTGGCTCTGGTGCTGCTCTCTGGTGAGAGCGGGGAACACAAGAGTGGGCCGGGAACATCCGCTGCCCGGCCGGAAAGGTCAATCAGATGGAGCTACGACCTGATGCACAACAAAGCTTTGAGCAAATTTGACGCGATATTGCGCTGTTTTACGCCCAATGAGCCGCGCTGGACAGCCACGGAACTGGCCCGGCATCTGGATCAACCGGTCACCACGCTGCACGGTCTCCTGGGTGATATGGTGGAAATGGATTTTCTGGTCTTTTCACAGACCTCCAAGGAATACAGCGTCGGCTTCCGCTCCATGGAACTGGGCGCGCTGCACGCCAATAATTTTGAGTTGAGCAATATCGCCTTGGGGCCGATGGGCCATCTGGTTTTCAACATCAATTATCTGGTGGGCCTGAGCGTACTCTACAAAGGCTGGATGTACGTGGCCGCCACCGTGCTGCCCCTGCACAGCACCATCGGGCTGAAATACGTGGGGCCGCGCCTGCCCGGACACATGTCGGCGGGCGGCATGACCATTCTGGGGCATTTGCCCGAGGACATGGTCCGGCACTATTGCCAATTGGAATGGCCGGGCAACAGCATACCGCCCCCGAAATACGAAGAGCTTGAGACTGAACTGGCCCTGGTCAGGGAACGCGGTTACGGTCTTGGACGCAGCTTTGCCAAGAACGAACTGCCGGAAACCGTTGGCGCGCCGATTTTCGGCAAAAACAACCAGATTTTGGCCGCTGTGGTGATTATCGGCGATCACGAGGGCTTTGCCCCGAACGAGTGGGACTTCCTGCTCGGCCAACTGACTAACGTAGCCAATGAGATCAGCCTGCGTTGCGGACACCTCGGCCAGTCGCATACCTATGTTTGAGCGCTGGGCCGCGCGTGCGTAACCGGGTTGGTCTTACGGACGGAGATTTTTTAATGGACGGAAATTTTTTGCCGCCCGCAGCAATCGCAGCCCATGCCAGTGAAGCCGGAGTGAAAAAAACCGCCTTGTCGCCGGCCGCCCAGTTCGTCCTGGGGATTCTGGCCGGGGCCTTCATCGCTTTTGCTTCAGAAGGCTCCACCATGGCCGCCTTCAATCTTTTGGCCGATCCATCCACCTATGGACTCGGGCGTTGTCTGGCCGGGGTGGTTTTCCCCACCGGGCTGATGCTTGTGGTGCTGGCCGGGGGAGAGCTCTTCACCGGAAACACCTTGATGGGCATAGCCCTGGTGCAGCGGCGCATCTCCCTGGGGAGCATGCTGGCAAACTGGTTCTGGGTGTATGCGGGCAATTTCGTGGGTTCTCTGCTGCTGGCTTACATGATGGCCGAGTCCGGCCTGTTCAAGAGCGGCAGCGGCCTTTTGGGCGGAGTGACCATAGCCATAGCTGTGGGCAAGATATCCCTTCCCTTCACCGCCGCTTTTTTCCTCGGCATACTCTGTAACTGGCTGGTGTGCCTGGCCGTCTGGATAGCATACGGAGCCAAGGATATGGCCGGGAAGCTTCTGGGCATCTTCTTCCCGATCTGGCTTTTCATCACCTCGGGATTCGAGCACTGCGTAGCCAACATGTATTATATCCCGGCCGGAATCCTGGCCAAGTCCAACCCCGCATGGGCCTCGGCCGCCGGACTGCCCGCCTCCGCCCTGGAAAGCCTCACCTGGACGAATTTTCTCTTTGCCAACCTGCTGCCCGTAACCCTGGGCAATATTGTGGGCGGCCTGCTGTTCGTGGGCATGGCCTACTGGTTCGTTTACCTTAAGCCAAGCGTTAAAAGCCCTGCTTAAAAACAATGCCCCCCGCCGAGCAGATATGCCGACGGGGGGCCTGATGTTCCGAACTGTTACGGTTCTGTTAGGGCCTGTTGACACTATGAGGATTTTTGTTCGCTGCCGAGGAAGAAGCGCTTTTTATGGAGGGAGTGTACTCTTATGGTACTCGACCGGAATAAAAAGCGCTTCTGACGAAGGCAGGGGGCAAAAAGACCATAGTGTCAACAGGCCCTACTTTAACGACCCCTCACCCCAGGGCAACAGGGGCTTCAGATGCCGCACCAGGTCATAGCGCAGTTCCTCATCCTGGAGAGCGAAATAGATGTTGGCCGTCAGGTATTCAGCCCAGTCGCCCACGTCAAAGCGCATGCCGCGTATTTTCACCGCCAGCAGGCCACGGGCGTTGGCCTGGCCCTGTAGCGCGTCGGTCAACTGGATTTCGCCCCCGTGCCCCGGCTGCACCTGTTGCAGGTGCCCGAAAATTTCCGGCGTGAGCACATAGCGCCCGATAATGGCCATGCGCGACGGCGCTTCATTGACATTCGGCTTTTCCACCAAGTTGTTGACCCGGAAAATGCCGGGAGAGATTTCATCGCCGGAGATAATGCCGTAACGGTTCACCCTCTCCTGCGGAACCTCCATAACCCCGATCACGGGCAGGCGTTCGGAGCGGGCCACATCCAGCAGTTGCTGCACCCCTGGGTTCATGCCGAACAGCAGGTCGTCCCCGACCATGACGGCAAAAGCGTCATCACCGCAGACCACATCCTTGGCGCAGAGAACGGCGTGTCCCAGACCGAGTTGTTTCTTCTGGCGGATGGAAATGCAGTTGGCCAGTTCCGCCACCTGCCGGATCAAAGCCAGTTGTTCCAGCTTGCCCGCGCGCTCAAGCACGCCTTCCAACTGCAAGTTATAGTCAAAGTGATCCTCGATAACGTTCTTATCCCGGTTGGTGATGAACACAACGTCATGGATGCCTGAACGGATGGCTTCTTCCACAACATACTGCACGCCGGGCTTATTATAGACCGGCAGCATTTCCTTGGGGATATTCTTGGTTGCGGGCAGAGAACGCGTGCCCCATCCGGCCACGGGAATGACGACTTTACCTACTTTCATGGGCAGACCTCTATTTGGAATATGGTGCGCTCTTAAAGAAAACCACAGCTATTATAACGGATTTTCGTATAGAACTATGCCATAAGTGAGGGCCTATGGGAAGCAAAGATTATCGCAGGCAGAACCTCAGTTTAAGCAGTGCAGGTAGTGTCTCAGCTTGGCGTCAGACAAGGAAGGCGCAGCTTTGGGCGATGGGGCTGGGCTCTTCGGCCCTGCCCCGGAGCACAAAGCAAGCCTAACGAAGTGTCACGCCAAACTGAGACACTACCTTATCGCAAAGCCGTTTTTACCGTCTCAGCAATGGATTTCGCCAGATGTTCCACCTGCTCTTCGTCTTCACCTTCAACCATAACCCTGGCCAAAGCCTCGGTGCCGGAGTAGCGTAACAGCACGCGGCCGCGTTCTCCCAAGGCCTTTTCCGCGCTTTGTACCGCCGCCATGACAGCGGGCACGTGCGCAAAGTCCTTTTTTTCCGCCACCGGCACGTTAAGCAGAATCTGGGGATAGGGACGCAACAGCCCGGCCAGTTCGGATATGGGCTTGTTTTTCTGCCGCATGATACGCAGGAGTTGTAATCCGGCCAGCAGGCCGTCGCCGGTGGTGCCGTAATCCATGAACACGATATGTCCGGATTGTTCGCCGCCGAGGGATGCCCCGTGCTCGCGCATGGCCTCCACCACATAGCGATCGCCGACGGCCGTGCGCACCAGAACGCCGCCGCGTTCGCGCATGAATATCTCCAGCGCCATGTTGCTCATGACCGTGCCCACCAGAGTATTGCCCGGCAGCTTGCCCTGTTCCATGAGGTCCTGGGCGCAAACGGCCATGATCTGATCCCCGTCAAGGGTATTGCCGTGCTCATCCACCACAATCAGCCTGTCCGCGTCACCGTCCAGGGCCAGGCCGATGTCCGCACGGGTCTCGCGCACCTTGGCCGCTACCACGTCCGGATGAAGCGAACCCACCCGGTGGTTGATATTCAGTCCGTCCGGCTCGACCCCAAGGCTCACCACTTCGGCCCCAAGCTCCTTCAAGGCCATGGGCGCGACCTTGTAGTTGGCGCCGTTGGCGCAGTCCAGCACCACGCGCAGCCCGTCCAGGGTCATGTCGGCAGGAAAGCTGTTTTTGATGGCCACAATATAGCGGCCGGGCGCGTCGCTGATTTTAAAGGCCCGGCCCACTTTGTCGGGCGCCGGATAATCCCACTCCCAGGTCGGATCAAGCACCATGTCGGTGATAATATCTTCAACTTTGTCTTGCAGCTTGAAACCTCGGGAGTCAAAGAACTTGATCCCGTTGTCGTGGTAAGGGTTGTGCGAGGCGGAAATAACAATGCCGAAATCCGCGCGCATGTTGCGGGTTAGAAAAGCAATGGCCGGGGTGGGCAGCGGCCCGACCAGAAACACGTCCATGCCCGAGGCGCACAGACCGGAGGTCAGCGCATTTTCATAAATATACCCGGACAAACGCGTGTCCTTACCGATAACCACACGATGGCGGCGTTCTCCGGTACGGAAATAGGAGCCCGCCGCAAGCCCCAGGCGCAGGGCCATGTCAGGCAGCATCGGGTACTGGTTCACCCGGCCGCGCATGCCATCAGTGCCGAAAAGACGTTTATTCATACGTGTCATGTTCCTGTTGCAGTATGCATGAGTGATACAGGGCTTCGGCACAATGATCAAGAAGCGCTGAACCGGGGCACTACCCAAAAGCCCATGACAATGCGGGACAGAGCGGTTATGTATGAACAGCGCGCCGGAAAAGGAGGGAGAAATGCGCTCACCCGTATTGTTTATGATTTTCAAACGGCCGGAAACCACGGCCAGGGTTTTTCAGGCTATTCGGGAAGCCCGGCCGCCCAGGCTGTATATCGCTGCGGACGGTCCCAGACCGGATCGCCCCGGCGAAGACGGGCAGTGCGAGCTTGCGCGCAAGGCTGCCACTGCCGTTGACTGGGATTGCGACGTCAAAACCCTCTTCCGGAAAAAGAATCTGGGATGCGCCGTAGCCTGTTCGAGCGCCATTACCTGGTTCTTTCAGCAGGAGCGGGAAGGCATCATTCTTGAAGATGACGTCCTGCCGCACCCGGATTTTTTCTCTTTCTGCGACCACATGCTCGATTACTACAGGGATGATCCCCGAATTTTCCAGGTGAGCGCCAGCAATTTTCAAATGGGCATCAAGCGCGGAAAGGGATCATACTATTTTTCCTGGTTCAACCACATCTGGGGCTGGGCGACCTGGGCCAGGGCATGGCGGCACTATGATCATTCCATGCAGGGACTCACCCGCTTCATCAAAGAAGACCTGCCGCACATCTTTCCCTATCCGCCCGCCGCGCGCTATTTTTCCGATGCCTTCATCCATGCCAAAGCCAACAACATTCCGACCTGGGCCTTCCGGTGGTTTTTTGCGACACTCAAGCAAAAAGGCCTGACCATCCTGCCGAATCACAACCTGGCCAGGAATATCGGCTTTGACGCGGACGGCACCACTTGCACCTCCGCTTCCCTGTGGGACCATGTGGAAACAGGCCCGATGCAAGAGATTATTCACCCTGACCGGGTTGAGCCGGATGCGGAGGCGGACAGGCTGACCGACGCCATGGTCTTCACCCCGCAGGCGCAAAGTCTGGAGTCCTTATTTCAGGAGGGCTGGCGCAGACTGGAAACCGGCCTGGCTTACAGCAACTATGAGTTGCTCCGGATGGCCAGAGGCTTTCATGGAGATGCTTTTTTGCTGGATTGCCTGGAAGCCGCCACACACAAGGCCACCGGCAGAAAACGCGAGGCCCTGGAGATGATTGCCGGACTCCGGAAGCGGGAACCGGACTCGCCCATCGTGCACAAACTGCTCACAGGCACCCATCCGGGGCCTGAAAGTTAATTCGCTCCCGTCGTTTTCTTTCCGGAAGAAGCGGCCTTTTTTTTCGTCTTGGCTTGCGGAGCGGCAGTCGGTTTTTTTGTGGCAGCGGGCTTTTTCTTGGAAGCGACAGCCACTGTCGCCGCCATATCCGGCGGTCCGGTCTGGAGCACGCCCGTGCGCACGGATTCGCCCAGAGCCAGGATGGTATTGGCGTAAATGTTCAGGTTGTTGTAGCGCTTGATCACGGAACGCTGGCGATCCACGCTCATGTCCGTGCCCCAGCCGTGTTTGCTCAAATAGCGGGCCGCGCTGAAAATGGCGTCCGGCTCGGAAAAAAGATTCACCACGCCGTCGTCGCTGCCGCTGTCGCCGTAAGGCACAATGTTGGAGGGCATGAACTGGCAGATGCCGATGGCCCCGTATACCGAACCCGGCATGCTGAAGGGGTCCAGCTTATGGGTATCGCAATAATCAAGCAGGGCGCGCAGTTCGTTATAGGCCCAGCGCGATTTGTCCGTAAGCTTGGCTTGCAGCCAGTCCTTGTGCCCGTCCGTGATCGGAATGTCATCCATGCCCCCGGCCATGCGCTCCGGCGTATCGGCAGCGGCCATACAAGCCAGGCTCCACAAGGCATTGTCCTTGCCCAGGTATGTTCCAAGCCGTGTTTCCACATAGAGCAGGGAAACCAGAATTTCCCTCGGCACCGGATATTTCTTTTCCACCGCGTCAAAAACAGCCTTGTTCCTGTCCAGGAAGTCATTGCATTTCTGCACGGTGGCCGCGGTGACCACATTACGATAGATGCGCGAGGGCGGCGGTTTCGGCGTGCCGTCATCCACACGCTTTTTGCGTAAAAAAGCGCTGGTGAACAGTTCCTTGACCTTGACGCCCATGGGAAGCGGCGAATATTCCGGCAGGTCGCACAGATACCGCAACGTTTCCTTCCTGACCCCAGGATCCTTTTGCAGCCGTTCCAGCAAGGGCTGCCAGCATTCCGCCACCTGCCCTGAAGAGGGACCCGGCTCCCGCGCCGGGGCAGCCTGTGCCGCAGGCGCGGGAGAAGCATCGGCCTGGCGCGCGGCAACAGCGCCGCCGCAGCCGTATAAGGCGAACAAAGACACCAGGGTGAAAAAAAACGCAAAGGAACACAAAAAACGCCGATCAGCCACAAAGATTCTCCATTACAATGTTCTTGGGTCTGTTAACGCTACAGGCAATTTTGGCTCCTGCCAAGGAAGAAACGCTTTTTATGGAGGGAGTGTACTCTTATGGTACTCGACTGGAATAAAAAGCGTTTCTGACGCAGGCAGGGGGCAAAAGGGCCGTAGCGTTAACAGACCCTAGGCGAAGGCGCCCGGATCAGGCACGCGCACCAGGTCATCCCGGATCAGTTGCTCGGCAATCTGCACCGCGTTCAGAGCCGCGCCCTTGCGGATATTATCAGCAACGATCCAAAGATTCAGGCTGTTCGGCTGCGTCTCATCCTGCCGGATACGGCCGACAAATACTTCATCTTCTCCGGCCGCCTGAATGGGCATGGGGTAGATTTTTTCAGCCGGGTTATCCAGCACCACAATACCCGGAGCCACACTCAGAACAGCCCGGGCTTCCTTGGCGCTGAGCGGCTTTTCAAACTCGATATTTACCGATTCCGAATGACCGTAAAACACGGGCACGCGCACGGCCGTGGCCGTGACCTTGACCGCCGCATCTTCCATGATCTTCACGGTTTCATGCACCATCTTCATCTCTTCCTTGGTATAGTCATTTTCCAGGAAGACATCGATATGCGGCAGGCAGTTGAAGGCGATACGGTGCGGATACACCGCCACTTCCGGCTCGGTCATATTAAACATCTGGCGCACCTGGGTTTCCAACTCCACAATCGCTTTTTGCCCGGTGCCGGACACGGCCTGATAGGTGGACACCACTACCCGCCTGATGGAGGCGGCCTTATGCAACGGCGCCAGAACCACAACCATCTGGATGGTCGAGCAATTGGGGTTGGCGATGATGCCCTTGTGCTTTTTCAGGGCATGGGCGTTCACTTCGGGCACCACCAGCGGGCAGCGCTCGTCCATGCGCCAGGCGCTGGAGTTGTCCACCACCACACAGCCGGATTTGACCGCATGCGGCGCAAAGGTTTCCGAAGTGCCGCCGCCTGCGGAAAAAAGGGCTATGTCCACGCCTTTGAAAGATTCCGTAGTCAATTCCCGCACCGTGAGTTCAGATCCTTTAAAGGATACCGTGCTGCCCGCGGAACGCGCCGAGGCAAGGGGAATAATTTGGCTAGCGGGGAAATCACGCGCTTCAAGCGTGGCAAGCATTTCCCGCCCAACGGCGCCTGTGGCGCCCACAACGGCGACTGTCAAAGACCTGGACATGGAGCTCTCCTAGGGCCTGCTAACGCTACAGGCAATTTTGGTTCCTGCCAAGGAAGAAAAACTTTTTTATGGAGGAAGTGTACTCTTATGGTACTCGGCCGGAATAAAAAGCTTTTCTGACGCAGGCAGGGGGCAAAAGGGCCATAGCGTTAACAGGCCCTGGACTACGGTGAGTGAAAAAGGAAGGCCCACCATAGATCAAGCCTTGTGGCTTGACAATGCCCACAACCCCGCCTGGGTATCCCGGTTGGTATTAACCGGGATACCCAGGCGGGGTTGTGGGCCGCGCGGCCGGGTTAAAATTCCGAGAGAAGCAACTTGTTGCATGCGTACAGACGCACGACTTCCGCATCAGGGATGCGCGAAAGCTGCCGCAGCAGATCCTCTCGGATTTCAGCAGGAGAACGCATGAATTCCTCAAAGGCAAAAAGCTCTTCAATACTGACGCGCAGGGCAACCGAGATACGCTCCATACTGAGCAGCGTGGGATTGCCTGTTCCCCGTTCAATAGCCCCAACATGCTGCAAAGACAAGTTCGCTCTGTCCGCCAGCTTTTCCTGAGTCATTCCTCTCAACAAGCGCAGCCGTCGAACATTCTTTCCAAATGCCTTTTGGTATTCGCTCATAGACTCCTCCATAATTAACACTCTAGCCTTGACTGAATTGTATTTATTAGCAATTTATAAGATTTTTTCTATTGAAAATAAGTACTAAACGTTCTATTTTGATTCCGCGCGCAGGGCAAGACTAGAAAATAGCCTTCCCTATCAACTATTATCATATAACAAATATTATCGAATTCCGAATTTTTTTACAAAAAAAAATTAAAAAAAGCTGTATTAACAATTTCGCTAATGATTGCATGGAGGAGCAAGATGAATAGCCCTTTGTCTCGTGTATTTGAGGCCGCCGAGTGCCGGACGCAGATTGAACTGGCAAGCCTGCTGGGGATCAGACAGTCATCTATTTCCGATGCCAAAAAACGCAACAGTATCCCGGCTGAATGGCTTGTTACTTTGTTGCGCCTGCGCGGGGTGAATCCCGAATGGATCCTGAGCGGGAGCGGGCCCAGATTTCTGAACCGGACAACGGACAGCGGAGATTACATGGACGAAGAGCAAAGCGTTGCCATGTTCAATACTGTTCCCAGCCAGGATGTATTGCGGCATTTCTCCTCCCGCGATCTGGCCGACGAACTGCTCAGACGGGCGGGAACAGGCCAACGCGAGGCTCCCCCGGTTTTGCCCTGATAGATGCAGGCAGCCGCCAAAAAGGCTTTTTGACGGCGATCAAAGCAACCTCCGTGACAAAACGCGGAGGTTGCTTTTTTTTTGACCTTTATCCAAAAAATTGCCCTCTTGGGCATGGATGGAACGAGAAAAATAGCCCGACAAATAAAAAAACATATTGCCTTTTTTCCTATATTGAATATCTTATATTCAAGAAGACCTGAAACATCGGCCGCAGGGTAAAGGCCGTGTGTATCCACCTCCCGGAGGCAACGGAGAGCGTGGCGGCCGCCCTCCCGGCGGCGTTTCAGGCGGCTCCGACCGGTATCGCGAAACAGCGTACACAAGGGAGGAGTTTTTATCGGCCAAGAGATCCATGCAAACACGGATGGAACTCATTACATACAGTGTCGCGACACCGTAAACTATCATTTACCCAAGCAAGTATGAAGGAATATATCCCATGAACCTGAAACAAATAACCAGAGGCCTGCTGCGAGGCGCATTGATGTTCTCGCTGCTGACGGGAATTTGCTGGTCCGCAAGCGCTGCGGGTGACCCGGCACACATTCCCGCGCCTTCTGTGAACAACAATATACCCATACAACCCGGCGGAAGCGCGGATTCCCTGCGGGAGAGCGATACCGGCATCCGTCATGCCCATGATGCAGGTGGCGTTCAACCCGCTGTATCCTCCATCCACAGTAACGGGAAACAAGGAGGAAGACCATGAACAAGAATTCCTCCTCGATTTTTTGGGGCGCGCTGACAGCGGCGTTGCTTGCGATCGCTCCCGCGGCGACGGCTGCCGACTCGACCATGTCCGCTCCCGATAAAAGTAGCGGCGAATATGTTCAAGCTCAGCAAAAAAGTATGCAGATGTCCGTGGGCGTCACAGACAGTGACCTGACCGAACGGGTCAGGCGCGCGCTGGAGACGCACTCCGGCATCACGGCCGAAGCCCGGAACGGCGTCATCGACGTGTCCGGCACAGTCAGAACCGGCAGTGAAAAAAGTGATATTCTCAAACGAGCTCATGGCGTCCAGGGTGTACGTTCGGTCACCGACGGCATCACTGTCGTGCACAGCGGCGCGGAAGGCATAGGCGCATATATTGATGACGCTTCCATTACCACGGTGGTTAAAGGCAGGTTTATCGGCCAAAGCGGCCTGGACTCCATGGATATCAGCGTGGACACGACCAACGGCGTGGTTACTCTGACCGGGGAAGTTGAAAGCCGCGGCCAGGTCGACCTTGCCGAGGGCGTGGCCAAAAACGCCGGCGGTGTGAAGAGTGTCGTCAATCACCTGACATATAAACAATAACCACAGGAATGCGTCGCGTCTTCTCCGACCAGACCCGGCCCCCTGTTTTATATATAGCATGTTGCGCTCGCCCGCCCACCGGGTCGAGAAAGGCAGAATACCCTGCCGGATAACCTCAACCGCGATACCGGCGCGCGATAGCTGTCGGTCAACGTAAGCCGCTCTCTCCGGCGGCGCAAACGCCGGCCAACCTAAGCCGCCTGCTGACGGCGCGAAACGTCGGCCAACTTAAGCCGCAATTCCGGCAGCGCGATATGCCGGATACCTTTAACCGCCTGCTGACGGCGCGAAACGTCGGTTAACTAAAAAAATACCGGCAAGGGAGCGCTTCCTATCCGTGCTCCTTCCCTGTCCGCGACAGGGAGAAAGAAGCGCTCTCTTGCCGCCCTTCCAAGGGGCTGTTTCCAAATGGAAACAGCCCCTATTGTTTACGCACAGCCAGCCAACTGGCAAGGCCTCCCATGAGCATGGGCACGATCACCAAGGCCGTGGCCAAAGGCCAGGGGGGGAAATAGATTTGCATCAGCAGGGGCGGGAAATTGAGTACATCCCGGATCCGCCCGTGCAGCAGGGCTAAAAGACCGAGCGCCAGCAGACCCCCGCAAAGCCCCTGCAAGCAACCACCCACGACAAGAGGCAGGCGGATATACCAGCGAAAGGCCCCGATCATGCGCAGAATTTCAATCTCATGACTGCGCGCGATCAAGGCAAGACGGATCGTGTTGCCCACCATCAGACCGAGAACCAGGGTCAAAAAAGCCACCGAAGGCCACACCACATAGCGGCTGACCTTGCGCCAGGCCCGGCCGAGTTCATCGCGCAGAGGCGTTACAGCCACCCGGTCCACACCGGGCCGCGACTCCAGCAGCCTGGCTGTGTCGGCCAGCCAACGCTCCAGATCGCGGCCGGGATCCGGCACAAAGGCGACTATGGCTGTTGCGGGCAACGGACTTTTTTCAGCCAGAAAGGGAAAGTTCTTTTCCAGATTTCCCTTGCCGCGACCGAGGCGCACCCCCAGTTCACTCAAAGCCTCTTCCGGGGTATAGGTATTCAGGTACTGGAAACCGGGAATCAGCGGGTAGCTCTGCCACTGCTCCTCTATCTGGCTCTTATCCGTGCCCGGATGCCAATACACCTGGAACACGGTTTCCCCGCGTACCATGCCGAGTTGGGCATCCAGACTGGTCAGCGCCATGAGAAACAATCCGGACAAAAAGGCCACCAGAGCGACAGCCCCGAGGGTCGCTACCTGAGCCCAGGGGTTGAGGGAGAGATCCCGTATCCCTTGCCAAATCAAGCGCAACACTACGCGCTTCATGTCCGTCTCCGCATGTCCGTCTCACCCTCCCGGAACACGCGCGCGCCGGGCCAGTTGGCCTCAGTAATCATGCCGTCCTCAATACGCATGACATACGCGCCGGGATGGCGGCGCATCAGTTCCGTGCTGTGCGTGGCAAAAAGCACGGTGGCCCCGTAAGCCTGGAATTGTTTGAACAGTTCCATGAGCCGGTAGGAAAGCTCGGGATCCAGGTTGCCTGTGGGCTCATCCGCGAGCAGTACTTTGGGATTGACCACAAAGGCGCGGGCAATGGCCACGCGCTGCTGCTCGCCCCCGGAAAGCTCGCCGCAACGGAGTTTCAGGCGGCCGTCAAGGCCGAGCGCGCGTGAAACCGCCCGCACCCGGCGCTCGATATGCTGCGCGGCCAGGCCACGGATTTCCAGCGGCAGGGCGATATTCTGCTGCACGCTGCGTTCGGGCAGTATTTTGAAATCCTGAAAGACCACCCCCACCTGCCTGCGCAGCAGAGGAACCTTGGCTGGAGAAAGTTTTTTCAGATTCATGTCCGCAACCTGGACTTCACCCCGCTGAATGGGCAAACCCGCGTACAGCAGGCGCAACAGTGTCGTCTTGCCGGCTCCTGAAGGGCCGGATAAAAAGACGAAATCCCCTTTTTCCAGGGAAAAGGTGCAGTCCTTCAAGGCCCAGTGCGAGCCGAAGTTGTGTGAAAGATGGCGGACCTGTATCATGGCTGGCAGGAACTATACGGAAGGCGGCGGCATAAAACAAGCACGGCAAAATGAACAATTACCGGGCGCTTTGCGACGTTCAAAAATCGTTGAGGCCCCGCAAGGGATAATGCAGAGCATTGATAACGGCTTTGTCAGCGGGCAGGAAAGGGAGCTTGCACGCCTCTTCCGGCGTGACCCAACGCAGTTCTTGCCCGTCCTTGGGCAAGGGATCGCCGGAAAATTCCACAACATGCATGAAATGCAGCACCACGCGCAGATCGGGATAATCGTGGCTCAGCGTCTGCCAGTGCAAAACCGTGGCGCAGGCAATGCCCAACTCCTCGCGCAGTTCACGCACCAGAGTCTGGCGAATATGCTCGCCCGGCTCCTGCTTACCGCCGGGAAACTCCCAGTACCCGGCCCTGGGCTTCCCTTCCGGACGTTTGGCAGCCAAAAAACGGCTGTCCCGCCAGATGATGCCTGCCGCAACCCGCACTGTCTGCATGTGTTCCGCCGAAAATAAGAAGTCAGGCTGTCCCGCCGGGACGGGTCATGTACACGGCCTCTTCCGGGGTCAGCCCGGCGAGGCGGACCACAGCCAGAGTGTAGCCCTCATTGATGTGAGGAGTACAGACCGGACAACCGGCCGAAACAATCATACAGCGCTCGTCAAGCCTGCTCACGTCCACCCCGGCGGCAAGCAGCAGTTCCGTGGTCTTGCCCGGCTCCCAGAGCACGGGCTTGCCGCACATCTGACATTCGACATACAGGAGTTCCGGATCGTACACTCCGGCATTCCCCGGATCCCTGCGCAGGACTTCGAGCAGGCTCTTTTGGACCGCATCGGACAAGGCAGTGAAGTTACTATGTATTTCGGCAGGCGTCATGGATATACCCCCCTTCCGGACTCAGCCGTTGCTTTCTCTATCTGTTTAAATAGTATGCTCTTGCCGCGGGAAAGCAAGAAAAAAAAATTCCGGCAACCCGGCTCTTTACGGAACCCGCCGGCAAAGATACAGTTCACGAAGCAAAAGGTACATAATAATGAACACCGGCCCTTTTTCAACTCGTCCCATCCGTCTGCTGCCCCCGGCCCTGCGCAACCAGATTGCCGCGGGCGAGGTTGTGGAACGCCCGGCCAGCGTGCTCAAGGAGTTGGTGGAAAACAGCCTTGACGCCGGAGCCACGGAGGTTTCAATCAGCCTTGAGAACGGCGGGCAAACCCTGCTTGCCGTGCGCGACAACGGTCAGGGCATCCCGGTCGCGGATCTGGAACTCGCGGTTACCCGGCACGCCACCAGCAAGGTCGCCTCTTTCGCGGATCTGCTCCATGTGGCCAGCTACGGGTTCCGGGGCGAGGCTCTGCCGAGCATCGGCTCAGTGGCCGACATGCTGGTGGAAAGCGCGTATTGCCCTGAAGAGGGCGACTGCGCCGAAGGCGCTTTCATCCGGGTCAGACACGGGGAAATCGCCGCTTCCGGCCCCTCTTCCCTGCCTCGCGGCACGCTGGTCGAAGTGCGGGACCTGTTCGCCAATGTTCCGGCCCGGCTGAAATTTTTGAAAACCCCGGCCACGGAGTTGAAACGCTGTCAGGAAACCCTGATCCGCCTTGCCCTGGCCCGGCCGGATACGGGCTTCAGCCTGTCCGTTTCCGGCGCGGACAAGCCCCAGGAACGGATGCGCCTCGAAGCCGGGCTTTCCCTGCCTGAACGTCTGATCAGCATCTGGCCCCGGCAACTTGTCGACAGCCTGCACCCCTTTGACGCGGAACGCTCCGGCCTGCGCGTGCGCGGCCTGGTTGCTCCGGCGCAGCAGGCCCAGGCCAGGGGCGATCGCATTCTCACCTATGTGAACAATCGCCCGGTACAGAACCGGCTTCTGCTGCAAGCCCTGCGCCAGGCCTTCAAGGGGCGGCTCACGTCCCGCGAATACCCGCAGGCCGTGCTTTTTCTGGATATGGACCCGCAGGAGGTGGATGTGAACGTACATCCGGCCAAAAGCGAAGTCCGCTTCCGGGATGAACGGGCCGTGTTCGGCGCTGTGCTGTATGCCCTGGAAAAGGCCTTATCCGGGTCCACCGCCGGTTTTTTCGACCCCCTTGGTCCTGCCGCTTCAGGAGTTTCCGCTCCCAACGGGCAGGTCCCTGCCTCGGCCAACATTCCTGAGCAAGCCGAACTGCCGCCGCTCTCCGCCCACAGCTCCCGCCCGGCCGGGTTCTGGGGCAGTATTGATGCGCCGCGCCTTGTGGACCGGGTTGAACAGGAACGCGAAGACCCGGCGGAACAACAGGAACGTCCGGACCTCCCGGAATCGGTGTTTCGCGCTTCCCGCCCCTCGGCTCTGCGCGAGGAAGAAACAGGCTATGCTCCCATCCCGAAACTCCCGCCAGCGCGGGGCGGCTATCCCGTGAGCGTGGGCGACTTCACCTGCCTGGGACAGGTGGCGGACACCTACCTTATTCTGGTGCACGACGCTTCCCTTTTTCTGGTGGATCAACATGCGGCTCACGAACGGGTCCTGCTGCATGCCATCAGAAACCAAACCATGAGCGCGCAAAGCCAACTCCTGGCGATCCCGGCGGATCTTCCCCTCCATGCCTCGGAAAAAACCAGACTCGAACAACTGTTCGGTCAGCTTACGAATCTGGGGTATTCCCTGTCCGCCACTCGTGCGGGCGTGAGCGTTTCCGGCGTGCCCCCCTTGCTCGGGCGAACCGAAGGCCTTGAATTGCTGCGGGATATCCTGTCGGAACGGGTGGACGGGCCGGAGGAACTGCTCCATCGCATGGCCTGCCGCGCCGCCATTAAAGCCGGGCAGACCTTGACCGCTGACGAGACAGCCGGACTGCTCAGACAGTGGCTGGACACGCCGGAGCGCGCTTTTTGCCCGCACGGCCGACCCACGGTGCTGCGTTTTGACCCGGCGGCGCTGGAGAAAATGTTCAAGCGTACCAAGTGACCGGTTGTTTTTCTCCTCCGGGAACGCTACACTGCAACGTATCGCCATACACGACACACCACAGCCACACGGAGCCAGCATGCACGTTGCCGACTTTGCCATCGGTCCCCTGGAGACCAACTGTTATGTCATCCATAACGACACCGAAGCCGTGGCCATAGATCCGGGCGGCCCGCCCCGGCCCGTGCTCGACTTTCTACAGCAAAAAAAGCTGAAACTTACGCACATCCTGCTGACCCATCTGCACTTTGACCATACTTACGGTGTTTCCGAATTGGCCGACGCCACCGGGGCCACGGTGCTGGCTTCGGAAGACGACCGCTACATGCTGGCGACCGAACCCGGCAAAGGCGGCGTATGGGGCCTGCCCCAGGTTGCGCCCTATGACTTTGCGGGCCTGCCTGAAGGCGCGTTGCCGCTGCTCGGGTCGTCCTGCGTTGTTCTGGCCACTCCGGGACATACGCCAGGCGGCCTGTCCTTTTATTTCCCCGCTTGCAAAGCGGTTTTCTCAGGAGACGCGTTGTTCTACCGCTCCATCGGGCGCACGGATTTTCCCCGTGGCGACACGGACACGCTGCTGCGTTCCATCCGCAGCAAAATTTTTACCCTGCCGGAAGAAACCACCGTCTACCCCGGCCACTCCGAACCCACCTCGGTGGGTGACGAAAAACGCAATAACCCCTTTGCCGGCGACTTCAAAAAATAGTGCCGTAAGCGAACGAAACTGTGCCGGGAAAAAACGCTGTTGCCCCCATGCCTCTCCCTCCTGTTACGGCGGGTTGCGGCTTGTTGGCCTGTAGTCCGCGTCCCGGCGGCAACAGCGATACCGCGGCCGACCTCTTTGCTCAAGGCTACGCTTCGACCGCCGGGCAAAGCCCCCGGCCGGTCATGCTCCGGGAATATACGGTCCTGCCCTGCATAGGCTGTGACGCCTGTTGCCGGGCCATCCGCCGCCTGCCTCCGGAACCTCAACCAGAATCTCACGCAACCCCCGAGCATGGCCGAGCCCGCCTGAAGGCCTTATTCGGACAAACCCGCAACGACTTGCCCAGGTTCGGTTGTCCCCTGGCAGCCAGAGATCACGGCGCGTTGCTGCTCAACTTTCTGGCCGAAGCTCCGGCCTTGTGCCTGGTTTCTCCCATATATTTCTACCACTTGCCCGCGCTGCTCAAGGCCCTGCTGGATCGGACCCAGCCCTTCTGGAACCTGCGTGAGATGGGTATTGATGTTTTCCGGGCCCGGGAACGCACCTGCCACGTCATCCTGATCGGCGCGCGGCCCCAAGGGAAGCAACTCTTTGCGGGCAGTCTGCTGACCTTGAAATATGCCCTGGCCGGTTTAGGCATCACACTGGCGGAACCGCTTCTGCTCTATGGCCTGGACAAGGCCTCCGCTCTGTCTGGCGACAGCCGGGCCGGGGAACAGGTGTTCCAATACGGCAGACAAGCGGCGGGAGAACTACCCTGATAGGGGCTCCGGTGAGTTACATCGCTGCAAAAACGGGACTGATATGCTTTTTGCAGCGGATACTGCACGACCTCGGCCGCGAGCGACGTTGCCTGGCCTGTACCGCGATCTTCCGGGGTGAGAAGGCGGAAACGCTGTTTTGCCCGGCCTGTACGGCGACCATGCCCAGGAAGCAACGCGGCTTCTGCCCCGGTTGTGGCGAACCCGCTGCCTGGCCGGAACTCCCTCTGGCCTCATGCGCACACTGTCTTAAAGAACCGCCTCTCTGGCAGGACTTCATTTTTCACGGCCCGCACGAAGGCCTGCTGCGAAAGCTGCTCATCACACTCAAATTCCACCAACAACCCTTTCTCGGGCACGCCCTGGGGACGCTCCTGGCCACGCACCCCGAATTCGCCACTCTGGCTGCGGATGCGGTCATACCCGTGCCTCTGCACTCGTCCCGGCTCACTCGGCGCGGCTACAATCAGGCCCAGGAAATTGCCCGTCCCGTGGCCCGGCATCTCCGGTTGCCCCTGACGCCGGATCTGTTGTTCCGGGTGCTGCCGACCACGCCCCAGACAAACTTCAGTCGCAAGGAACGGAAAAAGAACATCCAGAATGCTTTCGCGGCCCAGGAAGCCGTGCGGGGAATGCGCGTGCTGCTGGTGGATGACACACTCACAACCGGGGCCACGCTCACCGCCGCCACCCAAGCCCTGCTCGCAAGCGGGGCCGGCAGCGTCAGTGTGGCCGTGGTCAGCAGGACGCCCTCGCACTCCCCCGCCTGAGCTTTTGCGCATTGAAACAAAAAAACCGTGCTGTTTAAACAACACGGTTTCATAGAAGCTTTCTCTGCTGCAAGCGGGGCGTTACTACTTTGTCATACTCCTGAATGCATCTTCGACCAGTTTATTCAGCGAGCGGCACTGTTCTTCATCAGCATTGACAAAACGCAGACCCATCAGATGCATGCCGCCACTGGCCTTGACCCAAGCCACATCGGCAATAGCCTGAAAATACTGTTCCGCATCATTTTCATAGACTTTAAAAAATCCGCTGGAAAACTTGTTCAGCAGCGGGATATGCACATTAATGTGCAGCCGCGTGCCCACGGGCAGCGGCGACCGCGATTCGACGCAAAGGCCACCCTTGCTGATATCGTTACAAGGAACGTCAAGCAAGGGATCCTTGGCTATAGGGAACACCAGTTCACGCGCCTGCACCCGGTAGGGGCGCGGCAGACGCAAATACTGACGTTTGTTTTCTCCATCTTCATGCATTTCCTGAGTGGACGCGCCTGTGTCGGCAGTGTGTTTGTCGCTCATGTACGGCTCCTGGTTCAATTCACGCAAGGCTTTATATTTTTCCTTATCCTTATATATATCAATGTTTTTATTACTATATACTCTGAAGCGGACAAAGGCAAGGCGCGCTCTCAAAGGGCGATGGGGCAGTGGCTTCTCGCTGCGCTATCCATTGATCTGTGGCCTTATTTGGCGTATTTTAAAAGAAACAGGCGGAGATAAGCGCGGGAGACCGGCAGGATAGGAGTGATTATGAACATCACGGCAGAAACGCTAAACATATTGTTTTTATTAGTACCAGGCTTCATTTCGTCCGCTCTGTTCAGACTTGTCATTCCAAGAAAAAAAACCGATCAACTGCTGTTTTTATTTGAAATTTTAGCTTTTAGCATCGCATTATATGTATTTGTCAGCATGTTCCAAAAATGGGAACCAATCATTGTTATTGAAAAAGATAATTCATCAATATTGATAAATAATAATTACAAAGTAATATTGTACATACTGTTTTCATCCATTGCTTTACCGATGCTGTTGGCATTTATTTTCGGAAATTGCTGGCACATAAAAATATTACGAAAATGCAGAATATCATTTTCTACAAACAGAAGCTCCGCATGGCATGATGTATTCATCGAACAAAATAGATTTACCCGTGTTCATTTGAAAGATGGAAGAATTCTTGATGGACATCCAATGTATTATACTGAATCAGAGGATGGTCCTAAATACGTATATTTATACAAACACGACTGGTATGACGGCCAAGCGCAAAAAAGCATTCAAAGCCAAATGCACGGAATATTGATCCCTGAGAATCAAATTGAATTCATAGAGTTTTGGCTCGAAAAGTCAGAGCTTAAAGAAGGAGAAACAGTATGAGCGAGCCTAAAAGAACCCCGCCTCCGCCGCCGAGTCCGTCTATGCCCCCCATGCGAAAACGAATCGGCCCAGACCCCCTTCGCGAAGGGTTTAATCCTCCGCGCGAAAGGGAAGAGCGCCCTTCCAGCCCTCCGCCGCCTTTTCCAAAGCAGTAAGAAATCTCGAGAAAGGCTCCGAAAGGCAATATCCGCCAAGGTTCAAAAAACCTTGGCGGATATTGCCTTTCGGATGCCCCACCATTAACGCTCCATGACCATGACGCAACCGATGTTGATTTTTGTCTTTCGGCCTCGCAGAGCGCACCAGTTTCGCAGAAACTTGTAAGTGCGCCCGTCAGCAATACGGGATTTCGGCTGCTGTGATGCTGCTACGGTTTTCGATGCCTTTATGGGGGACGTGGGGGCGACAGCCACCCGCCAGCACCGGAAGTACCCTGTGGGTACAATCGGTATGCTGGCTCTCGGAGTCAGCGCCGGAAAAGCGGGCAGGGAAACGGCTTGAATCGAAACATAAATATAGATTTTATTATTTTTCTTTTTTGTGGGGTATTATCAGGACAAGTCCCCGCTAGAAACCAATACGCCGTTTCTCTTTGTCCGGTGGAAGCATCAATTCATTCAGGGTTTCAATGAGGCCGCCGATAGCCGCGTCATGCTTTCCTACGGTACTCTCAAGCTCTGCCAACTTGGAGGCAATTTCTTTGTGGGCTGGTACGGCCTGCCGCATCCAAACAAAGGCGCGGATGATCATGCGGCTGATTTCTTCGGCTCGTTCCGATTTCAGAACACTTGAGAGCATAAGCGCTCCATGTTCGGTGAAGACATAGGGGGCATATCGCCTACCGCCACGACCACTCTTTGAGGTCACAAATTGTGACCTCAAGTTTGAGGTGCCAATTTGGTACCTCAAAGAATCCCACTCCTCGTAGGATAATTGGAAAGCGAAGTCCTCAAAGCGCGCTGAATTGCGTTTTGTTGCCCGGACAAGCGCTTTGGTTTCCACCCCATACAAAACAGCTAAGTCAGAGTCGAGCATGACCCGCTGGCCGCGTAGTTCAAAGATGCGCTGAACTATGGTGTCATGCGTAAGCGCTGGGGTATTTTCAGGCATAACCACTCCTTTCTCCCTCCCCCTACCCGATTGCCTGGACATTTACAACTGAGCGGAATCACTGGCCCGTCTGTGCCCGTAAGCCGTTTAAATAGTCGCTCCACTTTTGCATCATGCGGCGGCGCTCCGGAAGATACTCGGCGGCAGCCCTAATGTCGCCTCTCTCTCCGTGGGCAAGCTGGCGCTCTGTCCAGTCCCGGTTATGGCCCCCTGTTCGTTGAGAATAGTCGAGGCCATGCCCTGGAATCCGTGCACGGTCATTTTCTCTTTTGTAAATCCCATGACATCGCCGCACAAAATGTAAGTCCCGCATAGCTTTTTAGGCTTCGCGGGACTTCGTGAAATGATACTATGGTGGGCCCACCAGGATTCGAACCTGGGACAGTCCGGTTATGAGCCGGAGGCTCTGCCAACTGAGCTATAGGCCCCTGTGTCGCGGGTTACTTGTACAGGCCGGCAGCCCTGCCTGTCAAGGCTGCCGGCGGCTCAAACCGAACCACCTCGTTCCGTCTCATACGGCCAGAGCCGCATACCACCGTCAAGCACATACAGATCCGTGGCCCCGAGCCCGGCCAGGCGGCAGGCCACGGCATAGGCGTCCCTGCCGTCGGCCGACACCAGCACAAGGGGAGTAAAGCGGGGCACTTCGTCCTGCAGGCGCTTTTTAAGTTGAGGCAACGGGATATTGTATGCTCCGGGAACGCGTCCCTCCCGCCAGTCCGGCAGGGATCGCAGATCCAGGGTGAAAAATTCGGCCCCGGCCTGTCGGGAAGTCAGGAATTCATCCGGAGTGACGCCTTTGATCAGGGTATCCAGCTTATTGCACACAATGGCGCACGCGGCTGCGAACATACGTGAACATAGGCCCAAGGCGGGCCGCCGCGCCGGTGTGTCCAGCCGGACGCCTTCGGCCAGGGCTGCCAGGGCCAGGCCGAAAAGGCCGTCCCCAAGGTCCGCTACGGGACCAAGCCCGAGCACCTGCACGCCAAGCAGGGTGCGACTGGGCCGATCAACGGTCAGGGCCAGAATGATTTCCGCGTCCCGCACCAGGCTGTCGCATGCTCCCAGGGCAAAGGCCCCGTCCCTGGAGCTGACAATGGCATATTCCGCATCCCGTCCCAAAGCTTGGGCTTCAGCCAGACTGAGTCCGGCTCGTTGCAGACGCAGATTCCTTGCCGCGTTTTCGCCCGGCAGGCACAACATTGCCTCGCGCACGGCCAGAGTGCCGTTCCCCGGCGCAGGGGCCTGTTTTCCGTCCGCCGCGACTGCCGCGACCACCGCGACTACCGTATCGAGGGCGGTCCAGGCGCTGAATTCCGCCGCTTCACTCCCTCCCGGCCAAGCGGGCAGGGCACAGCCGGAAACGGGCAGAACCGCGCCGGGCACGGCCGCGCCGCTGCCCATGAGCACCAGTGGCGGTCCTTCCGGACGGTCATCGGACAGACTGATACGCCCCTGCGCATCAAGAATGACCCCCGGTTCCCGTAAGATCGGATGGCGCCCCATGAGCGGTGTGGTCCATATACTGCACGCGGCATCGTATTCGCTTCCGTCCGGCAGAATTACGCGCTCAAGGCGCGTTCCGTCCGCATTCAGACCCAGGCCAAGGCGATCCGCCGCAATGTCCGGGCAGTCGATGCGAAGCACATCCGGCCCGAAAAAACGCAGCAGCAAAGCATCCAACTGCGTCTCAACAGCAGGAGATTCACTTTCCTTGACCCGCAGCCAGCGCACTTTGGCCCCGGCCTCCAGAGCCAGACACACCGCGTCAAGGGCGGACACACCGCTGCCCACCACCAGCACAGGCGAATTCGAAGCGGCTGCCTCAGCCAGCGCCGCGTCGCACGGTCCGGGGTCAGCCGCAAATCCCGGCATGGGCCAGGAAAAAACATTGGCGGCTTTGTGCAACGCCCTGGGCAGGCGCACGGTCGCGGGCACTTCCAGCACCAGATCCGTATAGCGGATCGGCAAACTCCCCCGGCTGGAACTGACGGTAATTTCACCTTCCGCCAGATCCGGCATGATATCCTGCGCTTCCAGAATACCCACCTCTCTCGAGGCCAGCGTTTCCAGATTGGGCAGGGCAAGGTTCCGCCGCCTGCCTGCCGGTCCAAAAGCGTCCTGCGTACCGGCAACGGCAGCGGGGATAATGACGTTGACCTCATGTTCCGGCAAGCGGCGTTTGATGCGCGTTGCGGCTGAAATTCCCGCCGGTCCGGCGGCTATAACGACGATGCGGCGCACGTGTGACTCCTTTGGCGTAGCCCGCCCTTTTGCAAGGCCCTTCCGCTTTGCGGGCCGGGCTTCCGGCTCGTTTAACGTCCGCCTTATCTCTTGACCGCGGCGGAACGCGGGATTATTATAAAAGCTTCATAATACAAAAGGGATCTTCAGACCGCAATACGGCTGTTCTTCCCGCTACTCCCTGGAGGCGCCGTTATGATGGGCTTTGGAATGCAGGAAATCCTCGTCATCCTTGTGATCGGCCTGGTAATCTTCGGCTACAAAAAACTGCCCGAGATCGGCAGCGGCATGGGCAGGGCCATCAAGAATTTCAAAAAGGCCACTTCCGAGCCTGATGAAATCGATATCACGCCCCAAGCCTCTGCCAAGAAGAACAGATCTGACGACGACGCCTGATCCTTAGCGTCCAGAGGGCTGAGACCGTCACTCGGCTCGCTGCGGCGCAGCCTTCTAGAGACTGTGGTTGTCACTTGAGCCGTTGCAGCGCGGCCGCCAAGTGTTCCAGCCAGATCCGCGCGAATCCTTCATACTCAACAGTGCCCACCAGCCGGGAACGGCAGGCAAAGCCCGCTGCCGTGAGGCGGCTGTGCCATGACTCCGGGTGTTCTCCGGCCATATCCTTTTCCGCATGCTTGCCGATAATCGACAGCAGGGGCAGCAGCCAGACGGTTTTTGCCCCTGAAGCCGCTATGCCGGGCAGCAGATGCTCAATGCCGTGCCCGCCCGCAAGCGTCCCGATGAAAATTTTGTTGTCCCGCGCGGTAACGGCTTCGGACAGCGCCTGATAACCGGCTCCGCCGCTATGCCATGTGCCGTGCCCCATGCAGAGCACGGCCTCATCCGCTGCCCGGCCTTCAGGCAGATGACGCAGCAGAGCTTCCGCGGCCCGGTCCACGTCAGCCTTTTCATACAACAGGGGCAAACCAACGGCGATGTGCCTGGGTCCGCCCTCTTCGGCCGCGCTGGCCGTCTCTTCAAGCAAGGCTTCATACTCCTGGCCGGGAATCAGGTGCAGGGATTGCACAGCCACATGGGTATAACGTTCAAATCCCATGCGGCAAAGCGCTTTTTTCACGGAATCCGTTTTCTTTCCGGCAGCGGCCAGACGGCTGCGCATACGGTCCGAGGTAAAGGCCCAGCGCACGGGAATGCCGGGAAAGACCCGGCGAACCTGCTCGGCGAACAGGCTGAGCGCTTTTTCGCCCAAAGGGGTTGCGGAACCGAACGCGGCCAGAAGGATGCCGGTTTTGTGAGAGGATTCCGTCATGCGCTGCCGCTTTATCCGGACGGCGGCGGAGAACAGGCCGCACCGGCCCACTGGCCCGCGACGATATAGGCTTCCGAAAGCTGTTTGTCGCTGATATTCATGGTTTTGGCCAGGACGTTCACTTCATCCCAAAGTCCTTGCTCATACGCCACCATGATGCCGTACCAGGGCGCCAGCGGGCCTTTACCCCCGACCAGAACGTCCTGTACTTCCGGATCCAGAGACAACTGGGCGAAAATCTCGTCGGCCGGCACGCGCATCAGCGACTCCAGCATGGAAAACAGCCCTACCAGGAAGAGCTTTGCGGACAACCCCTTGTCGTTCTTGGTAACGCTCTGGGCCAGCGTTTCCAGAAACTTGGCCCGATAGGCCGATATGTAGACGAGCTCCTGCGACATGGGCGAGGCGTCGAGCCCCGCGAGCGCGCTCACAAAAAGCCACTGCCGCAGCTTTTGCGTCCCGAGCAGCACCGCAGCGTGGCCCACGTCCTGCACCTTGACCGTCAGGCCGAAGTAGACGGAGTTAATATAGTTCAATAGCCTGTATGTCAGCACCACATCCGTGGAAAGGATGTCGCTGATTTGCTGAAAATTGGCATTTTGATCGGCCATAAGGGCCAGCAGGCGCGTTTTGGTCAGTTGCGAGGGGTTGAGCTTGATGCCGCGCACCACCTCAGGCTTGCTGTAGAAAAAACCTTGAAACAGGGAGAACCCCTGCGTGCGGCAAAAGGACGCTGTTTCGCGGTCTTCGACTTTCTCAGCCAAAAGCATCGCCTTGTATGCCTTAAGATTATGAGCAATTTTAGCAATCTGCGCGTTTTGCCCCAACTCCAGAACATCCACTTTGATGACATCCACCAGGGACAGGAACGGATGCAAAGAGTCCTGCCCGATATAATCGTCAAGGGCCAGGAGATACCCCTGCTGCTTCAGGCTTGCCAGCCCCTGCAACACGGACTTTGTGGGTTCCACGGATTCCAGTATCTCAATGATGCAGGTTTCCGGCGGCAGCACTTGCGGCAGTTCCTGTTCCAGAAACTCCGCCGTGAAGTTGATTAAAAAGCGCTGCTTATCGCGCAGCATCGGACGCAAGAGAGAAAAACCGTCGATCATGACTGTCGAAGTCGCGGCCTGAGCGCTTTTGTTCCCCAACCCCGGCGACAACGAAGGGTCACGAAAGAGCAGCTCATAGCCCCATACAGCCCCTTGCAGGTCAAACACCGGCTGTTTGGCCACCAGGGCAATACCTGTGACGCCCTGACCCGATTCGGCGGGGTCCAGCAAATCATTCATTCCTTTTGCTCCTTCCTTAGTCACCTAGCACATGATTGGCGGATTGTCATCCGAGGCTTGTTTCCGCTTCCTGGCGGAAAAAATGATTGACTTTTCCCCGGCGAGGGCATACATACCCCCTCTGATGTTTTTGTGAGCCTTGGGGCAGCCGCTCCACAAGGGCACGGCGGAAAGGGTTCCGCCTACATTGAGCATATATTTCCGGAGGAACTTCCCTTGGCCAATCATAAGTCCGCCCTCAAGCGCCATAAGCAGAGCCTGAAGAAGGCCGCCCGTAACCGCGCCGCCCGCACCCGGGTGAAAAACGCCATTAAAGCGGTACGTGCCGCCGTTCTTGAAAAGAACGCGGAAAAGGCTTCCGCCGCTTTTGTCAATGCCACGTCCATTCTGGACAAGACTGCCAATAAAGGCGTGATCCACTGGAAAAACGCGGCACGCAAAATTTCTCGTCTTGCCAAGGCCGTGCAGACCGTCGAACAGGCGTAGCCTGCATCGGATTTTACGAAAAACAGCCGGCGTCTCAGAAAGACGCCGGCTGTTTTTTATTTGATGACACAGCCGCCCTAAGACAGGCAAAACTCCACAGTAAATTCACCATGTTGTGTTGAAAAGGGAATGGCGACCACAGGACTTTCCGAGATATGGCGGATCTGGTGGCCGTCTCCCATAATAACCGTGGGAGTGGAGCCTTGCACGGTGATGCCGATTTCCGCGAGCCCGGCCCTGGCCTGCCCGGAAATCATGTTTATCACCTCACCCACCGCGTCTTGCGTATCGTGCGCGAGATCCTCGATAGCATCGCCAAGCATGCCCTCCACCAGAGCATGGGCGGCTTCCTTGCTAAAGGACACGGCAATACTGCCCCGCATGTCGCCGGTCACGCCGACAATGGCGGAAACGTCTCCTTTGGCCGCATCATCCTTTTTTACATAGGGAGCGCCAAAAGTGGCCTCCATTCCGGCCATCATGCTCAAAATATCCCGGGTCGCTTTAATGAACGGCTTGGCGATTTCAGTGCTTGCGACCATTACATCTCCCTTGTATTCGGCATTTAAACACCACCACGGCTGCTAACCATACCTTCTGCAAAGTGAAAAGGCAATTCCCGGCTCAGTCGCCATCCCGTTTCATCCGGGCGTAAAATGTGGAACGTTTTACCCCCAGTATTTTCAGCGCCCCCCCTGGTCCGGTGATTTTGCCGCCGGTCACCTGCATAACGTGCTTCACATACCGCCGCTCCAATTCTTCGAGAGACGGCAGGTCAGACGCCAAATCCTGCAACCCGGCCGCGGAAACGTTCACTGCCATTGTCTTGGCTGTTTTTGCCGGAGCCGGCCCGTAGTCCATTTCTCCGCCGCGATACAAAATGACGGCGCGTTCAACAACACTTTTCAGTTCCCTGACATTGCCCGGCCAGGAATAGGCCGCAAAAGCCGCCAGTTCGTGCGCCTTGGGGCGCGGCACAGTCTTGTGGTAGCGCCGGGCGAAACGGTCAAGAAAGAGTTCAAGCAAAATGGGTATATCCTCTTTACGCTCGCGCAGAGGGGGAAGATTGAGCGGCACCACCGACATGCGGTAATACAGATCCTCACGAAAGCGACCGGCCAGCGTCTCCTGCCACAGATCTTTGTTCGTTGCCCCCACCAGCCGGAAATCCGAGTGCATGGCCACGCTGCCGCCCACCCGGAAAAAACGCCGATCCTGAAATATCCGCAGGAGTTTGACCTGCGTTGCCATAGGGATATCGCCTACTTCGTCGATAAACAGAGTTCCGTTATGGGCCAGTTCCGCCAGACCGATCTTCTGTTTATGCGCGCCGGTAAAAGCGCCTTTTTCATGCCCGAAGAACTCGCTTTCAAAGAGGTTTTCGGCAATGCTGGCCGGATGCACCGGCACAAAAGGGCCGGGGCGGTCGCTACAGTTATGAATATATTGCGCGAGAAGCTCTTTCCCTACCCCGGTTTCCCCGAGAATAAGAATGGGCGCGTCTGTCAGGGCAACCTGGCGGCTCCTGGAAATAAGCTGCCGCATGGCCGGGCTGCTGTAAACAAGCGACTCCGGGGTTTCTTGAAAATGCTTTGTCTGGGCGTATTCGCGTTCCACCTTTGGCGGGGCGGGGCGATCGGTATAGCGCAACGCGGCTCGCAGTTCCTGGGAAAAAACTCGCGCCGCTTCCTTTTGCTTTTGTATGCCCAGGCTTTGCAGCGCATGCACGGCGTAAGCGCTTTCAAGATACAAAAGCCAGGACTCGTCTTGTCCCGCCTGAAGCAGCAGGGACAAGGATACCGCGCCTTCTTCGTTGATCAAGAGCGGCGCATCGCGCAGCCGTGGGCGTATGTCCGCCAGACGGCTTGCCAGGGCGCCGGTTTCCAGTTCCGCGCCGGTAATGTTGCTTACCGCCTTAATTTCCATGCTGTCCCCGCTGGCCAGCCGGACCAAGGCCGCGCGTTCCGCGCCAAGTTCGCTGCAGGCAATGCGCACGGCCTGGTTCAAGTACTGTTGCAGGCTGATCCAAGGCGGCAGAGACTCAAGGGCCAGGCGACAGGATTCCACCGGCTCCTGTTCCATCGGCGGCGGCGCCGACAGCCCTGTCATATCCGGCGCGTCCGCCGCGTCGCGCAGAAAAAGCGACGGCATCCGGAATACAGTCTCTGCCTCCGCGTCGGAAAAAAGCGGCGGCGACTCACAATTGACCCAGGAAAAATCGTGAACGGAAGTCGGCCGATTCGCCAGACAGGCAGCGCTTTCCTCGTGCTGCGCAAAATCGGCGAGAGTCTGCGCCGCTTCCGTTCTGAACAGGCCCGCGTTCTCGAGTGAGCCCATGGCGTCAAGGCAGTCCGCTATGCGCCATTTTGTGCGGGCCGCTTCCAAGCGGTTGCCGACGCTTTCAAAAAGCTGCCCGCTTTGGTGCAGGCAAGACAGGGTAGCTTCCAGAGAAGCCCCCTGCTCCAATTGCACCGCGGCAATGGTTCTGAAGGCGCTGGCCTGCAAATGCCTGTTCGGGCCTTGCAGGGTCCGGCTGAGTTCCTCGCCGAGAGAAAGCCCCGGCACGGGCGGCAGCCCCAGCCGCCTGAAGGAATGGAGCATATCCAGCAACCAGGGATAGGAATAAATCGGGCGGTTAAGCGTGTTACGCTGCGAGATGCGCATGGCATCCGTTAATATAGCATGCGCGGCAGCGACGCGCCCTTTGCGCCAGTGATAATAGGCAAGTCCGCGCATGCCCCAGACAAAAATTTTTGTTTCCGACTCAGGATCCGTCTCGGCAATCACATGGTCAACAAGCTCCAGAGCCTCCTCGCAGCGGTTCATATACAACAGGCACATGGCCAGTTGCGCTTCCCACCACATGGTCTGAAAGCGGTTTTTCCGCAGGGACGCGGCGCGGCGTGCGCTTTCCAGAATACCCACGGCCTGGTGAAACCGCCCCAGGTAGACAGCCGAAGAACTGGTGTACAAGGGATACATCTCCGTCTGAAAGCGTCCCCGCCACATCTGCGGATGACTTGAGGCGTTGTCGAAGTAGCTGATCACCTTCTGGAATTCTCCCTCCCAAAAGTGGAACATGCCAAGGAAATATTGCGAATGAGCGGTAATATCCGGATCATCGAACCCGGCCAACGTTCGGGCCCAGTGCCGACGCAACTCTTGCAGCCGCGCGGTGGAACATTCCGCGTGCATGTTTTCAAGGCAGACTTCCACAAGGTTCAGCAGGGTTTCGGTCCGGCTATCCCCCAAACTCAGCGCCACGTTGCGCGCCGTGCCCGTCAGTTTCAGCATGAGGGACAGGTGTTTGGTCAGGTACATGGATGCATCCCCGGCAGCAAGAGCAAGCTCCAGAAAACGGCGGGCCTCCGGAGAAGCGGCATTGAATTCGGCCCACCCCTGTAGATAGCGGATAACCAGCGCCAGACAGGCTACAGCGGCAGTGGATTGCGATCGCTCCAGATAGCGATCCATACATTCAAGGAGACCGGCGCAGGCTTCCAGGATCTCCCCCTGCCGTTTCAGGGCCAGGCAAAGCGCAAAATTGCGGGGGGCTGCGTGCAGAGAGGGCGGGAGCCCGACAGGCAGGGCCTCCCCCGGATTCGCCAGGGTGAAGGATATACCCGCAAATGCCGGGGCAACGGCATAGCGGGCTCGATCCCCACTGCCCTCGACGATGACAACGTTCGCCGCGTGCAGTTCGTCCAGTGCGGCCCGTATGGCGGACTCCGATTCTTCAAACAGATGGTGCAGGCACTTTTGGCTGTAGCCCCCGCCTAATTCCTGAACGGCGCTGAACACGAGCGTGGCCAGGGGAGTGAGAAACAACATGCTGTCTCCTTTGACTTTGAGAGGAATCTTTATCGTAAACCATGAAGTGAAGTATCTCAAAACAAGACGGCGTTGTCCATATTCTGGATAGTATCCTGTTTTCAGATAAAACCATTTTGTATGTACATTAAAAACATTAGTATTTTTATCATATTATGCCATGAAAACTTGGCATACCCCTTGCTTTATGCAAGTAACATTTAACCTACACGGAGTTATCATGAAAACATACGAACGGCTGGTGGACACACTTATTGAAAGCGGCGTAACCCGGGCCTTCACCCTGCCCGGGCTTGGCATCACCTGGAGCCTGCCCGCCTGGCATCAACGACGGAAAGAACTCGATCTGGTGCTGTGCAGAAGTGAACAAACAGCCTCCATTATGGCTCAAGCCACCGGACGGATCACCGGTAAGCCCGGTGTTTTTCTCGGACAGGGGCCGTGGGTGGCCAGCACCGGCCAGTTCGGCATCATTGAGGCAGCCTTTGCCGGTACCCCCATGCTGATCATCACCGACACTTCGGACTATAACGGATACGGCATGTACGGCTGCTACCAGTCCATGACTGGCGGCTATGGCGCACTGGACATCCAGTCCGTGCTGCGCCAGGTCACCAAATACTGCGCATACGCCACCGAGCCGGAAGAAATTATTTACGGCGCACAGATGGCTTACAAACACGCGAGTCTGCCCCGTAAGGGTCCGGCCGCGTTGATCATGAAAACCTCGGCCATCCGGCAGGAGTTCCCCGACCAGCCGTATACGCCCTTGTACCCGTCAGAAGGACATTATACCTACACGCCCGCCCGCCCTGACATGGATGCCGTACAGAGACTTGCCGCCATGCTTGGCGAGGCGGAACACCCCGTCTTTATTGCAGGCAATGGGGTGTATGATTCCCGTTCCGGCAGCGCCTTGCTGGCCCTCGCCCAAAAAACAGGGTGCGCCGTGGTTACTAGTTACCTGGGGAAAAGCACCGTGGATGAAACCGCGGACGTGGCCTGCGGCATGCTCGGCACCTGGGGACACCCGGCAGCCAACAGAATGCTGCAAAAAGCCGATCTGGTTGTGATGCTGGGCGCGAGCATGGGACCTGACTATACCCGCTTCCGCGATCCCAAGCTGGTACGCCCCTCGGAGCAAAGACTGGTTCAGGTCGATATAGACCCGCGTTCCTCCGGTTGGGTATACCCTGTGGACCTTGCCATTACCGGCGATGTGGCGGATGTGATCAGCATGCTGTCACGCCTGGACCTTGACGAATCCCGTAGGGAACAGCGTCTGCGGGCTATCCGGTCGCTGAAAGACCAATGGGACTATGACGCCCCGCAGGGGCACGCCCCCCAGCCGGGGACAGTGGCTTTCATTGATATAGTGCGCGGAATGCAGAAATCGATCACCCGTGACGATATCATTACGCTGGACGCGGGGAATTCCCGCATCTGGATGACCAACGCGCTCAGGCTGCCCTATCAGAACCAGTTGCTGGCTCCCGGCGGCGCCGGCGGCATGGGCTGGGGAGGACCTGCGGCGGCAGCGGCCAAGCTGGCCCTGCCGGAAAAACGCGTGACCTGCATTGCGGGCGACGGCGGTTTCATGATGACGGCCGACGTTATTGCCACTTGCGCCCAGCATAAGATTGCTGCTACTTTTGTTGTGCTGAACAACCGGGGTCTGGGCATGGTGCGCGACAATCTCGGTCCCAACCGCATAGCCTGCGATTTCCCTGACATCGACTTTGCGAAAATGTGCGCCGGCATGGGCGCGAACAGCTATACGCTGACGCACTCCAAGGACTTTGACGACGTGCTGCACAGCGCGTATGCCTATCAGGACGGCCCGAGCGTGATCGACGTGAAAATAGACCCCCAGGATTCGCACCGCATGGCGACTGACCATACGCCTCTTCCTTAAAAGACGTAATGCAGAGGAGAATGCGCAATGAACACGATACCGCCCGTCGTGATAGTCACGGGAGCCGCCAGCAACATCGGCCTTGCCTGTGCGCGCCGTTTCGCGGCCGACCATACGGTCATACTGGCCGATATAATCGACGCGGGCGTGGAGGCGGCTCGTTTGCCCCAAGCCCGCGCCTTCAAAGCGGATGTCAGCGATTTCGCCCAATGCCAAGCCCTGGTGGCCGAGGCGCAAAAATATGGACGCCTTGACAGTCTCGTTCACTGCGCGGCTATCACCAAACCCGCCTGTTCCATAGAGGAAATGTCGATAGACGAATGGGAGCAGGTCATCCGGATCAACCTGACCGGGGCGTTCTACCTTGCCAAAGCCTGTATCCCGGCCATGTCCGAAGCGGGCGGCAGCATGGTGCTCTTCACTTCGCGGGCGGCAAAAACCGGTTTTGCCGCTCTTGGTTCCAACGCCGGAAAAACCAAAGCCCATTACTGCGCTTCCAAGGCCGGGGTCATTTCCCTGGTGAAATCCCTGGCCACGGAACTTGCGGGCCGCTCCATACGGGTCAACAGCGTTGCGCCGGGGCCTGTTGCCGGGACCATGATCCCCAAGGAACAGCAGGACGCCGTCGCGGCCAAGGTTCCGCTCGGCCGCGTGGGAACCCCGGAGGAAATGGCGGAAGCGGCCTATTTTCTCTGTTCCCCGGCAGCAGGATTCATTACCGGCCATGTGCTTGACGTCAACGGAGGCACCTTGATGGACTGACAGAAACAGTTCAACAAAACCGTGAGCCGATTTTCGCCAGAGGAGCATCTATGACCTTTACTTTCAGAAATCTCTGCAACGGGCTGGCTCTTGCGGGCGTGGCCCTCATCCTGTGGACCCAGACCTACGGTTCGGAGAACGCGCTTCAGACTGAAGGCATCCACCCCATGGATTACCCGCGCTTTTTGATCATCTTTCTGTTCGTCCTCGCGATCCTCTCCGTCTTCAAACCGGGCAGAGACGAGGCCGGCTCCATGCCCATCCTCACCCGCCGCACCGTGCCCATGTGCCTCAGCTTTGTGCTCTACGCCCTGCTTTTCGACGTAGCGGGTTTTGCCGTGTCCGCCTTTTTCGGCATGTTCTCCTGCGCTCTGATCATGGGCTACAAGCGCTACGCCCTGCTCGGCGGCGTCTGTGCCGCGGCGTGCGCCTGCATCTGGGCGCTGTTTACCTATGCACTCAAAATACCGCTGCCGGCCGGCATATTCGGGTAAACGCCAACCAAACAGGGGAGAATCATGGAAACTATCCTCACCGCCATCCTTGAGGCGTTCAGCCCGCTCGTTGTGAGCATGAACTTTCTCGGCGTCCTGATCGGCATGATCGTCGGCGCCCTGCCCGGCCTGGGGTCGGTCGTGGCCATCACCATCTGTCTGCCCTTTACTTTCGGCATGCACAGTTCCGTGGCCATTGCGCTGCTGTTCGGCGTGTATTGCGGTTCCGTCGCCGGCGGCTCCATCGCCTCCATCCTCCTCAACACGCCCGGCACGCCCCAAGCGGCCTGCACGGCCCTTGACGGGCATCCTATGGCCAAGCAGGGCAAAGCGGCCCAGGCCATCGGCTGGGCTCTCGCGGCCTCCATCTGCGGCGGGCTTCTTTCCTGCCTGGTGCTGATTCTGGCAACGCCCCTTCTGGCTGATTTTGCCCTGAAATTCGGCGCATTTGAGACATTTGCCCTGATTCTTATGGGACTGACCTGCATATCCAGCGTTTCCGCCGAAGCCCAGGTCAAAGGCATTGCGGCCGGGGTTCTGGGCTTGCTCCTGGCCTGCGTGGGCGCATCGCCTTTCAGCAGCGAACAGCGGTTCACCTTCGACCTGTTCGCCCTGAACGGCGGCATTGATCTGGTGGCCGTCATTGTCGGCGTGTTCGCGCTCTCCGAGGTCATCATGCGCGCGGAGGGCATTTTACACGAAAAGCGGGTTGAAGCCATGACGGGCGGTTCAGTGATCCTGCCCGCCCTGCGTGAATGGGTGGGCAGGCGCTGGCTCTTGATCAAATCCTCGCTTATCGGCACCTGGGTCGGGATCATGCCCGGCACGGGCGCTGCCACGGCGGCCTTTCTCGCCTATGGGGAAGCCAAGCGCTCCTCCCCCAGGCGGGACAAGTTCGGAACCGGCGAGCCGGACTCCATTGTGGCAGCGGAATCGGCCAATAACGCCGTCACCGGCGGCGCGCTGGTGCCAACGCTGGCGCTCGGCATTCCCGGCGATCCGATAACCGCCATTTTGCTGGCCACATTCACCATCCACGGCCTCAGCCCGGGTGTGCGGCTGATGACGGAAAGCCCGGAAGTCGTCTATGCCGCCTTTGTCACCCTTATCATCGCCAATATTTTTCTGTACCCGGCCTGCGTGATCACCACGCGGCTTTTCAATTTTCTCCTGCGCCTGCCCGAACCCATTCTCATGGGTGTGGTCGTGGTGCTCTGCGCTCTGGGCGCGTATGGCTCACGAGGGAATCCCGTGGATGTGGCCGTTACCATGGTTGCCGGTATTGTGGCCTACTTCATGCGCCGCAACGGATATCCCATGCCGCCCATTGTCATCGGCCTTGTACTGGGACAACAGTTTGAGCTAAGTGTAGGGCAGATGCTGCTCTTCAAGGGCAATCAAAGCTGGCCGGCCTATATCCTATCCTCGCCCTTGGGGTGCGTCCTGTTGTTGCTCGCCCTCGCCGTCCTGGCCATGCCCCACATCAGCGCATATCGTACAAAAAGATCACCAAAGAGTACTCCGGAAGAGTGTCAACCCTAACATGTAACAGTATGCTGAAGGAGTTTCCCATGTTGCAAAAATTAGCCTCCCGCATGGCCGTGATCCTTTTGAGCCTGCTCATGGCCACCCCTGTTTTTGCCGCCTACCCCGACAAACCCGTAACCCTTGTCGTGCCTTTCGGCGCCGGCGGAGCCGTGGACGTGCCTGCCCGCCTGCTCGGGAACATGATGGAAAAGAAGCTCGGCCAGACCATTGTGGTACAGAACATCGTCGGCGCCGCCGGAACCCAGGGCGCGGCCCAGGTCGTTACGGCCAATCCCGACGGCTACACCTTGGGGTACTTTCCCACGGGTGTCGTCTGCCTTCAGCCTCATGTTCAGAATGTTCCTTACGGCCGCGATTCCTTTACCCTTCTCGGCATGACCACGCGCCAGCCCGTGGTCCTTATGTCTAGCCAGAAAGCCCCCTGGAAAGACTTCAAAGAAATGGTCGAGATCGTCAAAAAAGAACCGGATACATATGTCGTGGCCATCACCGGCACAGGCAATATGACGCATATCCCGGTCCTGGAACTTGCCAAACATTTCGGGCTCAAATTCCGCTATATTCCCTACCGTACCACGCCGGAAGTCATGAAAGACATGCTCACCGGCCGCGTTGCGCTCTATGCGGACTCTCCTGTGCCCCTGTCGCAGTTCGACGTATTCGGATTGATTCAGTTCGCGGATGCGCGCGCGGACAACCTGAATTTCCCCACAACAAAAGAAATGGGCTATGATGGGCAATTCCTGCACTGGCAGGGCGTTTTTGCTCCCAAGGATCTGCCCGCGGATGTGACGGAGCGTCTTGCGCAGGTCATTCAGGAAGTGGTACAGAGTCCGGAGTTCGCCGCTGAGATGAGTAAAATGAGCAGCCGCGCCCATTGGCTGGGAGTCGACGAATTCAGGCGCTTTTTCGAAAAAGAGTTCGACATGTACGGGGTTGTGCTTAAAGAGATTATGGCCAAACCGCAATAGCGATTGCATCGCCGCTTTGGAAAAAGCGGCTGCGTATATGGTGGACGGCTGCGCCCGTGCGGCGCGCCGTCCCGCCATTCCGGCAACACCTTGTATGGTAAGGAGGAACCATGGCGTTTAACCCAAGCATGCCATACGCGCGCCCGAACCGGGACGCCTGCCTTGACTGGCTGCAAATGCTCTCCGGAGCGGCGCTCGTGCTCTTCATGGCGTGCCACACGCTCCTGGTATCCTCTGTGATTATCAGCCCCGGACTCATGAATGCCATTGCCGGGTTTTTCGAGGCCACCTACATGGCCCAGGTGGGCGGACCGCTCATTTTTCTCGTCTTTATCGGCCATTTTATCCTGGCCGCCCGTAAGATCCCCTTTACTGCCGACGGCCAGGAAATCGCCTGGGCGCATGCCAGAATGCTGCGCCATCCCAATACCTGGCTCTGGATAGCCCAGGTGCTCACGGCCATGATCGTGCTGTTCCTGGGGGCCATCCATATGTGGGTGGTGCTCAACGATCTGCCCATTGAGGCCGCCAAGTCGGCGGCCAGGGTGCGGAGCGGCGGCTGGCAGTGGTTCTACTTCATTCTGCTGCCCGTGATCCAATTGCACGTCTTCATCGGCGTCTACCGCATCGGAGTCAAGTGGGGCTTCATCACTCGGGAGAACAGGGACAAAGCGCAAAAAATCGTGTTGGGCATGTTCTGCGGGTTTATGCTTATCGGCGTAATCACCTCGCTGGCGCTGGCCAACATGGCCCTATAAAGGAGCCTTCCATGCAGACCTGGTATTCCGATCTTCTGGTCATCGGCGCGGGCCTTTCCGGTGAGCGCGCGGCCGTGGAAGCCGCGGAAAAAGGATTTTCCGTTGTTGTGCTGTCCATCGTGCCGGCCCGGCGTTCCCACTCTTCCGCCGCCCAGGGAGGCATGCAGGCGGCGCTGGGCAACAGCGTCATGGGAGAGGGCGACAGCCCGGACGTACATTTTGCCGACACGGTCAAGGGTTCGGACTGGGGTTGCGATCAGGAGGTGGCCCGGCTTTTCGCGGACGCCGCTCCCATCGAGATGCGCCGTCTGGCCGCCTGGGGCGTACCCTGGAACCGGGTGGTCGCCGGAAAGGACAGTTATTTCAAGGGCGGGGAAAAATTCGAAAAGGAAGAAAAAAAGGAGAACGAAGGCCTGATCACGGCCCGCTCCTTTGGCGGCACGGCCAAATGGCGCACCTGCTACACCTCTGACGGGACCGGACACGCGGTCATGTGCACCATGGACAACCGGTGCGCAGAGCTCGGCATCAACGTGTTGGACAGAAAAGAGGCCGTCGCCCTGATCCACGACGGCACGACCTGCACCGGGGCCGTGGTGCGCTGCATACGCACGGGCGCGTTGGAAATCTTCCGCTCCAGGGCCACCGTCATTGCCACGGGCGGATTCGGGCGCCTCTACAAAGCCACCACCAACGCCGTGATCTGCGACGGCATGGGGCACATCATCGCCCTGGACACCGGGCTGGTGCCTGTCGGCAACCCCGAGGCCATCCAGTTTCACCCCACGGGCATCGTTCCCACAGACATTCTGGTTACCGAAGGCTGCCGGGGCGACGGCGGCACCTTGCTTGACGTGGATCAAAAACGCTTCATGCAGATATACGAGCCGGAAAAGGCCGAACTGGCCTCGCGCGACGTGGTTTCCCGCCGCATGATCGAGCATATGCGTTCCGGCAAGGGGGTTTCTTCCCCTTATGGGGAGCACCTCTGGCTGGACATCCGCCACCTCGGGGATCAGCATATCTGCGCCAAGCTCCGGGAAGTGGACGAGATTTGCAAATATTTCCTGGGTGTTGACCCACGCGCGCAGCTTATTCCGGTGCGGCCCACCCAGCACTATACCATGGCCGGGATACGCACGAACAAGGACGGCGCGGCATACGGCCTCAAGGGGCTCTTTTCCGTGGGCGAGGCGGCCTGCTGGGACATGCACGGCTTCAACCGTCTGGGCGGCAACTCCCTGGCCGAAACCGTGGTCGCGGGCGGTATTGTGGGCCTTAAGATCGCGGAATTCCTGCAAGGGCACGAGACTGTTTTCGGCACTGCCGCCGCTCGTGAGGCCGTGGCCCGCGTAGAACAAAAAATTGACGAACTCGCCCAGGGAAGCAAGGGCAAAGAAAGCGTCTATGCCGTGCGCGCAGAGTTGCAGCAGGCGCTCATGGACGGCTGCTTCGTGTTTCGTAACGAACAGGGACTGCTCCGTTGCATCGAAACTCTGCAAGGAACCCTCGAACGGGCCAGAAAGGTCGGGCTTGCGGGCGGCGCAACGGGCGTGGCCCCGGAACTTTCCGCTGCCCTGCGCATTGAAGGGCAGGTCAAACTAGGCCTGATGATTGCCAAGGCCGCGCTTGAGCGGCGGGAATCCCGCGGCAGTCATAACCGTGAGGATTATCCGGCGCGGGACGACAAGAACGGGCTTACCCGCACCCTGGCCTACTGGCGGGACGGAGCGGACATGCCCGAACTGGCGTATGAGGATGCCAGCCCGGTCTTTGAACTGCCGCCCGGCGAACGCGGTTACGGCGGCGGGCAGATTGTCCCGGCCGATCCGGACATGGTGGCTGCAAGAATGATCAGGAAGGGGTAAAGGAAACAATGGGACGACAACTGCACTTCACAATATTTCGCTATAATCCCCAATTGCCCGGCGACACCCCGCGCATGCAGGATTTTTTCCTGGATGAAACGCCGAACATGACCCTGTTCATTGCTTTGAACCGCTTGCGCGAGGAGCAGGATCCGTCGCTGGTCTTTGATTTCTGCTGCCGCGCCGGAATCTGCGGCTCCTGCGCCATGGTCATCAACGGCCGTCCCGGCCTGGCCTGCCAGGCCCAGACCGCGGCCCTGCCCGCCACAATCACCCTGCACCCACTGCCGGTCTTCAAAATGCTCGGGGATCTGTCCGTGGACACCGGCGTCTGGTTCCGGGACATGTACCGCAAAACAGAGTCCTGGGTGCATACCACGCGGGAAGTGGATCCCACGCGGCAGGAAGCGCGCATGGACAATGCGCTGGCCGAGGATATCTACGAACTGGAACGCTGTATCGAGTGCGGCTGCTGCATTGCCGCCTGCGGTACGGCCCGGCTGCGTCCCGACTTCATGGGGGCCGCCGCCCTGAACCGGGTGGCCCGCTTTATGATTGATCCCCGTGACGAGCGTTCGGAAAAAGACTACTATGACATCATAGGCTGCGATTTCGGCATCTTCGGTTGCATGGGCCTGCTGGCCTGCGAGGACGTGTGCCCCAAAAACCTGCCTTTGCAGAATCAACTCGGCTTTTTGCGCCGCAAAATGGGCTTTGCCGCCCTCAAACAGTTGTTCAGGCGGCCTTGATATGCGTACTCTGCATACGGATCAGATAGTCGAGGCGGTAACGCAACTGTGCATGCACGCTAACCGTTATCTGCCCCAGGACGTGCGGGATTGCTTCAGCGCTTGCGCGGAAAAGGAACGCTCGCCCGCGGCGCGGGAAATTTTCCGCCAGCTTAAGGAAAACTACGAACTGGCCGCCTCCACCGGCATTCCTTTATGCCAGGACTGCGGCCTGGCCGTGTTCTTTGCGGATGTCGGCCAGGACCTGCACATTACAGGCCTGAATTTGCGCGAAGCCATCAATGAGGGCGTGCGCCGGGGCTACGAGCAGGGGAAGCTGCGCAAGTCCGCCTGCGATCCTTTCAGCCGCACCAACACCAAAGACAATACCCCGGCTATCATTCATTTTGATATTGTTCCGGGCGACAAGCTGCGCCTTGCCTTCATGGCCAAGGGCGGCGGCAGCGAAAACATGAGCCGGGTGACCATGCTTTCCCCGTCCCAGGGCTGGAGCGGCATCCGGGAGTTTGTGCTCCGGCGCGTTGCCGAGGCCGGGCCCAACCCCTGCCCGCCCGTCATTATCGGCATTGGCATCGGCGGCACTTTTGATTATGCTCCGATCCTGGCCAAAAAAGCCCTGCTGCGCAAACTCGGCGATAGCAATCCGGACCCGGCCCTGGACGCCTGGGAAAAGGAACTCCTGGCCGACATCAACAAGCTGGGTATCGGCCCCATGGGCCTTGGCGGCGCAACCACGGCCCTGGACGTGAAGATCGCGGCCGCGCCCTGCCATATTGCCAGCCTGCCCCTGGCCGTCAACGTGCAGTGCCATTCGGCCCGGCACGAGGAGGTGGAACTCTGATGCCCGAACGCCATCTGACCGCTCCCCTGTCCGATGCGGATGCCGCCGATCTGCGCGCGGGCGACGTGGTTTTTCTTTCCGGCACCATCTACACGGCCCGCGACGCCGCGCACAAGCGCCTGTGCGAACTTCTGGACCGGGGCGAGGAACTGCCCTTTCCCGCCCAGGGCGCGGTCATCTACTATGTCGGCCCGTCTCCGGCCCCTGAAGGCAGGCCCATCGGCGCGGCAGGACCGACCACCAGCTACCGCATGGATTCCTATGCCCCGCGCCTGCACCGCCTGGGCGTAAAAGCCAGCATCGGCAAAGGCAAACGCGGGCAGGAGGTGCTTAAGGCCCTCAAGGACACCGGCAGCGTCTATTTCGGCGCCACGGGCGGGGCCGGAGCGCTCCTGTCCATGTGCATCCTTTCCTCCAAAGTAATCGCCTTTGACGAGCTCGGGCCGGAAGCCGTGCGCGAGCTCACGGTCAAAGATCTGCCCCTGCTCGTGATCAATGATGCGGTCGGCGGCAACCTGTATGTCACGCCCGACCTTGCGGCGGTCGGGCTGGAATAGGCTCAGATTTTTGGAGGGGCTCAAACCAGTGCCGCAAAGGTTATCATCCAGTGATACTCTCGATGGGATGAACGTGAGCCTTAGCACCACTGGCCGCACCTCCAAGCCTCCCCGCCAGGGCCTAGCATAGTAGCGTACCGGTTGTGCCGCTGCCATGCCCTGAGATACGAACCACGTGAGCCTTTATGCCGCACATTATCCGTACCGGGCATTCCTAAAACAGCGAAGCTGTTTTCAGGTTACGAGGGGTGCAGGGGAAATCATTTCCCCTGCCAGGGTTTGGGGCGGAGCCCCAATACGAATAAACTCTTTACTATCCAAGGAGACGCGCCATGTCCCTTTTTACCACCCAGGAAGCGCTCGATTACCGGGCCAAAGTTCGTCCCGGAACCGTGGAAGTCATGCCGGTAAAGCCCTGCCGGAACCAGAAGGATCTTTCCCTGGCCTACAGTCCGGGCGTTGCGGAAACCTGCAAGGCCATCCACGCGGACAAGGAACAGGTCTACACCTACACGGGCAAGGGCAACCTTGTGGCTGTGGTGACCAACGGCACGGCCGTGCTTGGCCTCGGCAACATCGGTCCTGAAGCGGCCAAGCCGGTCATGGAAGGCAAGGGCGTGCTGTTCAAGGTCTTTGCCGACGTGGACTGCTACGACATCAATCTGGCCGAAACCGACCCGGACAAGATCTGCGCCATTGTCAAAGCCCTGGAACCGACCTTTGGCGGCATCAATCTTGAGGACATCAAAGCCCCGGAATGCTTCTATATTGAGGAAAAACTGAAGAAGGAAATGAATATTCCGGTGTTCCACGACGATCAGCACGGCACGGCCATCATTTCCGGCGCGGGCCTGATCAATGCCCTGGAAATTTCCGGCAAGAAAATCGAAGACGTGCGCATCGTGGTCAGCGGCGCGGGCGCGGCCGGTATTGCCTGTTCGCGCTTTTACCTGAGCATGGGCGTGCCCAGGGAACATATTGCCATGTTCGATTCGCGCGGGCACATTCACCAGGGCCGCACGGATCTTAATCCGGAAAAGCGGGAGTTCGCCGGGAAAAAGGCCTTTGCCGACCTGGCCGAAGCCTTCAAAGGCGCGGATATGTTCCTGGGCTTGTCCCAGCCCGGACTGGTCAGCAAGGACATGGTGAAAAGCATGGCCGCGCATCCGGTCATTTTCGCCTGCGCCAACCCGGTGCCGGAAATCCCCTACCCGGACGCCAAGGAAGTCCGCCCGGACGCCATCATGGGCACGGGCCGCTCCGACTATCCGAACCAGATCAACAACGTGTCCGGTTTCCCCTTTATCTTCCGGGGCGCGCTTGATGTCAGGGCCACGGAAATCAACGAAGCAATGAAGCTGGCCGCGGCCAAGGCCATTGCCGCCCTGGCCAAAGAACCGGTGCCGGACTATATCCTGGAAGCCTACGGCGTCAGCGAACTGGTCTATGGCGTGGATTATGTCATTCCCAAGCCTTTGGATCTGCGCCTGATCGAATACGTGGCCGGCGCCGTGGCCGAGGCCGCCATGCAAACCGGCGTGGCCCGGCAGCGCGTGGACCCGGCCACTTACCGCCAGTCCCTGAGCGCGCGTCTGGAAGCCTCGCGCTCTCGTATGGAGGGTGTGGTCAAGGCCTACGGTTGGTAAATAAGGAAATTCAGCAAAAAACCGGCGTCTTACGCCGGTTTTTTGCTGTTAATAAAGCACCGTCGGCATAATATCCACACACAACAGCCTGTCCTGGCTCAGTTTGTGTATATAGGTCACAATATTCTCCTTGGTAGCCACATCTTTATATATGTCGGACAGGTAGCCGCGCCTTTCTCCATATAATGCGTAGAGTCCCTGAGCAAACAGGCCCCAGAAGTTTTCTATGCTTGGCCTGTCCTCTATTACCGTGACAACGCCATGTCCCTCCAATTGATAGACGTGGGAAAAGAGTTTGCCCTCGTCACTGCAAACGTAACAGCGCACACAGTAATACGGCAATTCTTTTGCCAGGTCATGCAAGGCCGAGAGCTCCCGCAAGGCCTCTTCATCCAGGGAAATCAGCGGGCGCAGACGTTCTATTTCCGAGTCCATTGTTGCGCAAATGTCATGACGGCGCCGGATATGCCACTGCTCCTGGGAGTTCTGAAGGGAGAGGATATCAGAAAGCAGATCTTCGTTGTCATACTCGGTCTCAAATCCCGGCTTTGCCTGCGAAAAAATAAAGCCCTGCAAATAGCACCAACTGGTTTTAACACAGCGTTCAAGCTGTGAGGCCGTTTCCACGCCTTCAAAGAGCAGATTGAACCCCGATGTCGCGCCAAAAGCGCTCATGGCGCTGCAAACTTCATAAAAAGAGTGTTGCGTATCCGTTCTCTGCACGATGGAGCGGTCAAGCTTGATGATGTCCGGCATAATATGGGCAATGCGCTCCACACTGCTGGCGCCCTTGCCGAAATCATCAATCGCAAGCATACAACCGGCCTGGCGGTACTCGGTAAGCAGCTTTCCAAAGATGTCGTAGTCGCCGAACAACTCTTCTTCCGTCACTTCGATGACAATGTTCCGCGGATCAATCGCATACTGGTCCAGCATGGCCAGAGTGGGCAGTTTGTTGTAATGCTCCCTGTGCATATAGATCCAGGAAGGTTTCAGGTTGATGAAAAGCTTGGCCTTGCTGCCGGATGTGGCGTAGGCCGCAAAGGCAAGCTTGCGCACATGCAGATCAAGCTTCAGCTTGTCCAGATCAGACACCGCCGGATCTTCAAAATACGGCCCCAAGCTGTGGATTCTGCCGTCCCGCTCCTCCCTGGCCAGCACTTCGTAGGCGAATACGCTACGATCCGCAGTTCTGATAATAGGCTGAAAAAAAGGAATCGCCTTTGTAAAGTCCGGAGCAGTCATAAGGATTCCCTGTACATTTTTTAACGTTGCATGATCGTATAGCGGCTACAGCGCAAGGTATTTTTTCATGGTCGGCGCATAGAGGCGATCGCAATGATTGATGTGCGTCATCCACCATTCTTTCAAAAACTGCAAATAGATCTCCGGATCGCGCAGACGCATGCTCTCACTTGCTATGGCAAAAGATTTTTTAATCAGAGCGGCATGTAACCCTTTATGGCTTTCGAGTTCGGCATATCCGGCAAGACGCAAGAACTCCTCTTCCGTGGCAAAGTGCAGTTTTGTATACCCATCCATCATGCTGAATATGGTATTGAGATAAAACTCGGTCTGCTGACCATGCTGAATGGAGAATCCAAACGAATTAATAAGGGTGACTATTCCTCTGTGCTGCTCGTCAATGATGGGAATGCCGATCTCATTTTCCGGACCCCAGGAAATCAGGAGAGAATGACTCATGTGGACAGCTCCTTATTTAGAAAAATCATACCATTTTGCAGGCAAAAAACTCAAGAGGAGATATTCACGGGTAGGGTTTCATGACCTGGCGCAGCGTTGCAGCAGTAAAAAGTCCGCCGCACATAGGGCGGCCATGGCTTTCAGTACCGGAACCACACGCGGAATGGCGCAGATGTCATGGCGGCCGCCTGCCGTGAACCCGGCGGGTTTTCCATCCCTATCCACACTCCGCTGCTCTTGGCCGATGGAGGCAATGGGCTTGACGGCCACTGTAATGACCACAGGCGCGCCACTGCTCATGCCGCCGAGCACGCCTCCGGCATTATTGGAGGCAAACCCGTACCCGGCGCCGCCGGGCAGCGTACCGCTTGCCGCTACAAAGTCGTGGCCTGCGGCGCGGTTATTATCGCCGCAGGCGGGCAGCAGAGGATCGTTATTCTCGCTCCCCTTGAGGCGCGCTGCCGCGAATCCCTGGCCGATCTCGACCCCTTTGACCGCGCCCACGCCCATCATGGCATAGGCCAGACGCGCGTCCAGTTTATCGAATACCGGCTCGCCGAGCCCGGCGGGCAAACCAAGTATTTCCACCCGCACCAGCCCGCCGATGCTATCGCCCTGTTTGCGCGTTGTCTCGGCCAGGGCATCCCACTTGGCGGCAGTGTGCGGGTCCGGGCAGAACCAGGGGCGGGAAGCGGCGCCCGCGCTGTCATCAAGAGACGCGGCAATACCGCCTACCTCCAAGGTACAGGCGCGTACAGTTATGCTCAGGGTATGCAAAAATTTCGCGGCAATGGCTCCCCCGGCCACACGGCTCACGGTCTCCCTGCCCGAGGAACGGCCTCCGCCCCGGTAATCGCGCAGCCCATACTTAACCTGGAAGCCGAGATCAGCATGGCCCGGCCGGAACACGCGGGCCAGCGCGCTGTAGTCGCCGGAACGCTGGTCCGTGTTGTCCACATGAAAGGCAATGGGCGTACCCGTGGTCAATCCCTCGAATACGCCGGACAAAATACGCACCCGATCCGGCTCGTTACGGGCCGTTCCGGCCGCTTCGCCCCGGCCGCCCGCGCCGGGACGCCGCGCATCCAGTTCCTGTTGGATATCTTCTTCCGACAGGGCCAGCCCGGCCGGACAGCCGTCCACAATGCCGCCAAGTCCGGGGCCGTGCGATTCGCCATAGGTGGTCAGGCGAAAAATGCGCCCAAAGGTGTTGCTGTCCATGAAGTGGTCCTTTTTCTTGGAGGGGCTCTGCCCCTCCACCCCGCCAGGGCCTAGCCGGCCCTGGACCGGGTATTCCTGAAAACGGCAAAGCCGTTTTCAGGGTATGGGGGTGCAGGGGACTGAGTCCCCTGCCGGGGTTTGGGGCGGAGCCCCAAATTCGGATTCCAGAAACGCCGCAACGACTTCCAGCACCGCCTGGAGCGGCAGGGAGGCGTCCACGCGGCAGTGCGCGCTCTCCCGGTACAAGGAGTCCCGTTCGGCCAGCACCCGCGCCATTTCCCGCTCCGGGTCCTCTCCGGTCAGGGAAGGCCGGAGGCTTACGCCGTGGTCACGGGCCAGACGTGCGCCCAGGACCTCGGCAGGAGCGTCCAGATAGATGACCAGGCCGGTGGCGCGCATCAAGGCCCGGTTTTGCGGGTCCAGCACCATGCCTCCGCCCGTAGCCACAACCGCGCCGGGCACGGCTGCGGTCGCAAGAGCCCGCGACTCCCGCTTTCTGAACCCTTCCCAGCCCTCGCGCTCCACAATTTCGGACACGCTCAGACCTGCCTCGGTAGTCAGGATGGCGTCGGTATCCAGGCAGGAAAGACCAAAACGTTCCGCCAGAAGCCCGGCAAGCGTTGTCTTGCCGCAGCAGCGCGGTCCCACAAGAAAAACCAAAGGGCGGCCCTTGTCTGTATGCATGGCAATGTTCAACCACATTTTGCTTGTTGGACTATACGGCGATTCTCAATTTTTCGCAAAAGAATAACCGCTATCGGGGTTCATTCCACCACCATAAAGCCCGTTCGCGCAGCAACGGCAGGTCGCCCCCGGCGGCCAGATTCAAAAAGGTCCGGTAGCTGCGCACCGCGTCCTGGCTGGCGGGATTGGCCTCAAAAAGCGCTTCGAAAAGCGGGCCGTCTTCGGTGAGCATGGTGGCCGCGGCTTCCTTGCGACGCTGGAAGGAAGGCGTGAGAAAGGGCAACAGCTCCGGATGATCGGCCAGGGTCGCAAAGTAGGCGGCGCTGGTCACGAAATTCAAGCCCTGGATATAGGCGGCGGCTTGGTCGTGTTCCTGGGCTGTTGTGCGGAACGGCGCGCAGCCGATCCGGCTAAAAAGCTCTTCCACAAGACGGATGTCTTCTTCCCCGGCCTGGGCGCCGGGACAGACAGCCACACGCAAATCGCCCGGAGCATCCGGCCCGAACAAGGGATGCGCGCCAACGACAGGCCCGGCGTATACCTTCTGCATTTGCGCCATGGGCTGCACCTTGACGGAGGCGATATCGACGAGCACCTGCCGCGCGTTCAAATGCGGAACAAGCGCGCACAGCGCTTCCGGCATTGCCGCTATGGGCACGCAGAGCAGGACAAGATTCGCCGCCGCGCAAAGCCTGTCCAATCCGGCCTCCGCAAGCGGCTGATCCGCTCCGGCCACGGGTATTTCGGCGGCGTGCAGGCGTTTGAGCAACATGGACCCCATCCGCCCTTGGCTGCCGATCAGGACTATATTCAGCGCGCTGTTCATGTCCGCACCAGAATTTTTTCCCATAATTCCCAAAAATCGGGGAAGGACTTGGCAATAACCGTCGGATCGTCAAGACGGACAGGACCGTGCCGCAGACCGAGAACAGCCGCGGACATGGCAATGCGGTGATCGCCGAAGGCGCGGAACAGAGGAGCGGGCCGGGGAATGCCGCCCTCAATAACCAGGCCGTCCTCACGTTCTTGCACCGCGATCCCGGCGGCGCGCAAATTCGCGGCGGGAGCGGCAATGCGGTCGCTTTCCTTGATGCGCAGGTGGGCCACATTGCGAATAGTGCTCGCGCCCTGGGCGAAAGCCGCCAGCACGGCGACAGTGGGCGCCAGATCCGGGCAATGTCCCATGTCCACGTCAATGGCGCAAAGCGGCGAAGGATGGACGGTGACGCCTGCTTCGCCTTCTTCAATGGCCGCGCCCATGCGGCGCAGAATATCCAGCAGCGCGCGGTCGCCCTGCAGGGAATCTTTGCGCAAGCCCTGCACGCGGACGGGATATTTTCCCAGCGCTCCGGCGGCCAGAAAATACGAGGCCCCGGACCAGTCGCCTTCCACCCAAAAATCGCCCGCCAGGTATGCGGCAGGCCGCATATGGAAGCGCAGCCTGTCCGGCCTGGCCTCCCGCAGGGAACGCCAATCCGTTTCGCGCCAGCTCCCGGCCTTTTCCCACACTTCAAAGGGAACGCCGAAATCTTCCAGTATTTGCAGGGTCAGGCCCACATAAGGCCAGGAAAGCGTTTTTGTCCCGCCAAGCGTAATCGTGAGCGGCTCACGGCAGAGCGGCGCGGCAAGCAGCAAACCGGAAAGATACTGGCTGGATTCGTCCAGACTCATTGTAATTGTGCCGCCGCGCAGGCCCCGCGCTTCAAGCACGAAGGGCGGACAACCCGCCTGCCCTTCAAAGCGCACACTCGTGCCCAGTGTTTCCAGCGCGGAGGTTAACGTTCCTATGGGCCGCTCATGCATGCGCCCCGCGCCGTGAATGCGAAAACGTCCCTGCCCCGCGGCCAGTATAGCAGTCAGCAAACGGCAACTGGTGCCGGATTCATGCACATCGCAGGACAGCGCGTCTGTTAACGGTTTACGTTTGAGATTGTCGCTTAACGGCGGGCAAAGCCCGCCTACGCCAATCTCACGGCAAGGATTTGCGGGCAAATCCTTGCGGAGCAATGTAACATTTTCAAAGTTACATTGCTCCATACTGTCAAGAGCCGCGCCCTGTAACACCCCCGCGACGCCGCGCACGCGCAGGCCGCCGTCAGGCAGGTCTTCCATCCGCGCTCCGGCGGCGCAGAGGATGCGCCGGGTGCGCGTGATATCATCGCTGTCCAGCACATGGTGCAGGACCGACTCGCCGCGCGCCAGCGCCGCCGCAATAAGCATGCGGTGCGAGAGGGATTTTGAGGGAGGGGCCGTAATGGCAATCATGCGTGCAAAGCCTCCTCGGGCCTGTCCAGACGCGGCCCGGCCGGGTACACGCCCAGGATGCGGCAATGGGTGCACAAGCCGCGCACCTCTTCAAGCACCGGCGCAAGATGAGGGTTTTTCAGGTCGCATTCCAGATCCGCGAAAAAAACGTATTTCCAATGTTCCATGCGCAAGGGACGCGATTCCAGTTTGCGCATGTTCAGTCCGGCCCGGGCCAGCGCGTCCAGCACGGCGGCAAGCGCGCCCGCCTTGTCCGGCAGAGTGAACAGCAGGGAACTGACGGCATCCTCCAGCGGGTATTTTTTCTCTTGCGCGGGCAGTGTCGGTAATTGCCTGATAACGGCAAAGCGCGTCCAATTATTGGGCGCATCCTGGATTTGGGTGGACAGCAGGTGCAGATGCAGCGGGTCGGCCAGATTGCGGTGCGCGATAGCGGCCGTGCCCGGCTCCTGGGCGGCGCCGCGGGCCGCGGCGGTCGTGGATTCCAGCGGAACAAGGCGCGCTTGGGGCAGATTGGCGCGCAGCCACGCTCCGCATTGCGCCAGCGGCTGGGAATGGGAATAGACGGTATGCACGTTGGCCAGCGAACGTTCCAGGCTGAGCAGACTGTGGTTGATGCGGTAATAGACTTCGGCCTGGATGTCCAACTCATACTCCAAGAACAGATCCAGCACCTGTCCCACCGAGCCTTGCAGGGAGTTTTCCAGGGGCACTATGCCCATATCGCAACGGTGTTCATGCACGGCCCGGAATACATCCGGCAGGTCCGCCTGGGCGCTGAAGTCCAGGGATGCGCCCAGAAACTCCAGGGCCGCATGGTGGGAAAACGTGCCTTCCGGACCGAGATAGGCCACGCGCAAAGGGCGTTGCAACGCGCGGGATGAGGAAAATATCTCGCGCCAGATATTTTCGATATGCCGTTGGGGCAACAGGCCTGTGTTCCAGGTGGCCAGATTGTCCAGTACCTGCCGTTCGCGCTGCGGATCGAAAATGGCGCCGGGACTTTTTTCTTCCGCCATCGCCGCCTTGACCTGCCCGACCTTCAGGCTCAACAGAGCCCTCTGGTTGAGCAGGCGCAGCAGTTCCCTGTCCGAGGCGTCTATTTCGTCGCGCAAGGAGAGCAGGCGCGCGCGCAAGTCTTGCGTGGTGTTCATGCCATATTCCTATATTTCCGTAATGTCCTCGTTAATACGCATGCCGAAATGCCGCCCGGCCCGATCGAGTCGACAGAGAACCTGATCGCCCGGTTTCAGATCCACGACGCTGATCGGCGCGCCTTGCGGAGTGACCAGGCGGATGGTTTCAGCGTTCTGGAGAAAAACCGCTCCGCGCTGCCCTTCTGTTTCGGCTTCAATAAGCAGCATGGGGCGCGCTTCCACCTTGACGCGTCCGATGGTGGCGAGGCGGCTCTCGCCCGAGGCGTTGACAACGAGCACCTCGTCTCCGGCGCGCAACTCTTCAAGATAGCGGGTACGATCGCCGGGCATAATCACGTAAGCATGCACGGCCCCGGCATTGACGCGGAAAGGCCGGGCAGCGACATATTCGTTGTGCTCGGTTTCCGCATGCACAAGGAAGGTGAAGGCGCTGGAATTGCCGACCAGCAAACCCTGTCCGCGCTGCAGCATGGACAGGCTGTCAACGCAGACGCGGTGTCCGAGGCCCGCATGCCGTATGCCGGTGATCGTGGCCGGTACAAGCTCCTGAAGCTCCTGCCTGTACTTGAGGGCGGCCACAATGTCCCTCATCCGCGGCAGAGCGGACGGGAGAAGCACAATGGTGCGCACGCCGCGCTCCAGGATACCGGCGGCCAGCATGGCCTCATCCATGTTCCCGGCCTCCACGGCCACAGCATCGCTTTGGGCGAGCAGGTTTTCCACGGGAATGACCTCCCAGCCGCGGGAAAGGGCAATGTGTTCCCCGGCCTCCATGCGCGACAGGGCAAGGCTTTCGTCTTCTTTGCTTTGCAGGGCCAGCGAGGGCATGTCTTCCTCCGCAATGACCGTGCAACAGGCCAGGCGTTCGATTTGGGCCAGATGTTCGCGCGGCGCGACAATGCCGTCCACGCCGCACTCAAGGGCCAGCGTCACATCTTCTTTGCGAAAGGGAACACTTCTGAAGAGCGCGAGGGGCATATCATTCTCCCAGTATGGTAAGGGCCTGCGCGACCGTGCAGTCTTCGTGCACCAGCGCGCGCACGGCGCGCACGAGGTCCACGCGGCGTGGATGCTGAAACACGTTGCGCCCCACGGAAAGGCCCGCGCCTCCCGCGCGCAGGGAATCATGCACCATGTGCAGAAATTCGGCGGTGGATTCCATGCGCTCCCCGCCCGCGATGACGACCGGCACACAACAGGCCTGCACGACTTCGGCAAAGCTCTCCAGGGAGCCTGTGTAGGGGACTTTAACAATGTCCGCGCCAAGCTCCACGCCGACCCGAGCGCAATGGGCGACCAGCTTGGGATCGTAGCCGTTGGAAACCTTCGGCCCGCGCGCGTAGACCATGGCAAGCAGCGGCATGCCCCATTCCGAGCAGAGGGTGGAAATGTGGCCGAACTCGCTGAGCATGTCCCGCTCGTTGTCGTCACCCAGGTTGACGTGGATGGAAACCGCGTCCGCGCCGAGGGTGATGGCTTCCTTCACCGTGCCGACCAGAACCTTGGTGTTGGGCATGGGCGAAAGAGAGGTGGAGGCCGACAGGTGAACGATAAGCCCCATGTCCTTGCCGCGTTTGCGGTGCCCGCAACGCACCAGACCTTTATGCATGAGCACGGCGTCCGCCCCGCCTTCGGCCATATCGTTGACCGCTTCGGGCATATCGATGAGTCCGTCGATGGCGCCGACCGTGGTGCCGTGATCCATGGGGATGATGATGGTACGTTTGGTATCCCGGTTGATGATGCGTTCAAGTCGCACAAGTTTGCCAAGATGCATGGTATTCTCCTTTTTCTCCGCCTTGAAATTTCCAGGCTGTGCTAACAAATAAGCAATTTTGTTCTCCGGCAAGGAAGATGAGCCTGTTATAAGGGAGTATACTCTTATGGTATTCGACCGAAATAACAGGCTCATCTGACGCAGTCGGAGGGCAAAAGGGCTATTTGTTAGCATAGCCTGGGCGCAAAACGCGCTACGCTCACCGGGACTGCCACCGGCAGCCAGAGAAATAAAAAAGGCCGCCGGCATTATGCCTGCGGCCCCGAGAGTTTACCTTCAACACACAATATCAGGCGCACCCTCGTCCGCAGGCGTGAGTAAAGCAATACCAGTAGCGGTAGTTGCTGAAGTGGACGGAAAAGTGCGCAAAAACAGGGTTCATAACCTTTGGCCCTTTGAAACAATTTTGGTAAGGATAGAGAGCCGGGCTGTCACTGTCAAGTATTTTTTGGGGAGAGTGCCCCAGTTTGAGCAAAGCCGACTCTTTACAGTATCCCAGTGGAACTATAAGGTGATGTTCAACTTTTCGCAAAACATTACCGGAGACTTTTTCGATGACTCAGTTTCCCCGCATGCATCGACTGCCACCCTATGTTTTCGCGGTGGTCAGTGATCTGAAGATGCAACTGCGCCGCCAAAATGTGGATATTGTGGATTTCGGCATGGGCAACCCGGACATACCCACCCCACAGTTTATCGTGGACAAGCTTACCGAAGCCTCGGCCAAGCCGGTGAATCATCGCTACTCCATGTCGCGCGGCATCCCAAACCTGCGCAAAGCCATCTGCGACTGGTATACCCGCCGTTTCGGCGTTTACCTTGACCCGGAAACCGAAGCCGTGGCCACCATGGGCGCGAAAGAAGGCCTGGCCCACCTGGCCATGGCCATGCTTTCACCGGGGGACGTGGTTTTCGCGCCGGACCCTACTTATCCGATCCACACCTATGCCGCGATCATTGCCGGGGCCGACGTGCGCCGCATCCCCATCGGACGCGGGCGAGACTTTTTTGACGACCTGCTCTTTGCCACCAAACAAACCTGGCCCCAGCCCAAAGTGCTGTTCCTGAGCTACCCGCACAACCCGACCACGGAAGTGACCAGCGTCGAATTTTTCCAGAAGGTTGTGGATTTCGCCAAAGAGCACAAAATTTTTGTGGTGCACGATCTGGCCTATGCCGATCTCGTGTTCGACGGGCACGTGGCCCCCAGCTTCATGCAGGCCGAAGGAGCCAAGGACGTGGGCGTGGAGTTTTTCTCCATGTCCAAAAGCTACTCCATGGCCGGCTGGCGCGTGGGCTTCTGCGTGGGCAACCGCGACATGGTATATGCGCTCACCCGGATCAAAAGCTACCTGGACTATGGTATTTTTCAGCCCATCCAGATTGCCGCCACCGTGGCCCTGAACGCCCCGGACGACTGCGTGCATGATATCTGCAACATCTACCGCCAGCGCCGCGACTGGCTTATTGAGGGCCTGCACCGCATCGGCTGGAATGTGCCCTCTCCCAAAAGCACCATGTTTGTCTGGGCTCAGATTCCCGAAGAATACCGCCATATGGGTTCTGTGGAATTCTCCAAATTACTGCTCAAGGAAGGCCATGTGGCCGTGTCGCCCGGTCTCGGTTTCGGAGCCAATGGCGACGACTATGTGCGCTTCGCCCTGATTGAAAACCAGCACCGCACCAACCAGGCTATTCGAGGCATCAAAAACGTACTCTCAAAGGCAGGCAGTGATGGCTGATTCTTCTCCCCTTGTACTCGGCATTGCCGGTTTCGGCACGGTCGGCTCCGGCCTGGTGCGTATTCTGGCTGAAAACCGGGCCGAGATTCTGGCCCGCACCGGCAGGGATATCGTCATCAGGAAAGTGCTGGTGCGCGACGCCTCCCGTCAACGGGCCTGCGCCCTGCCCGAGGGCGCTGCGCTGACCACCAGCCTGGACGACCTGGTCAATGACCCGGCCATCAACGTTGTGGTTGAGTTGATCGGCGGCGTGGACAAGCCCCGTGAACTGATCCTCAAAGCCCTGAGCGCGGGCAAGAACGTGGTCACGGCCAACAAGGCCCTGCTGGCGGAAAGCGGCAACGAACTTTTTGCCCTGGCCGCGGAAAAGGGGCTGCACCTCGGTTATGAAGCCAGCGTGTGCGGCGGCATTCCGGTTGTGCAGACGCTGCGTGAAAGCCTGGCCGGAAACCGCCTGGAAGGCCTGATGGGCATCCTGAACGGGACCAGCAACTATATCTTGTCGGAAATGAGCACCAAAGGCCTTGATTTTTCCGTGGCCCTGAAACAGGCCCAGGAACTCGGCTATGCCGAGGCCGACCCGACCCTGGATATTGAAGGCTTTGACGCGGCCCACAAGCTGGCCCTGCTCATCCGCCTGGCCTGGGGCGTGGACTATCCATACGCGCAACTCCCGGTGCGCGGCATCAGCCAGGTGCGGCCGGAAGACATCAATTATGCCCGCGAATTCGGCTACCGCATCAAGCTTGTGGCCCACGCCCGTCTGGTGGGCCAAAGCCCGGCCGAGGGCGGCGGCATAGAAGCGGAAGTCTGTCCGACCCTGGTGCACCAGACCTATCTTATGGCCCGCGTGGGCGGCGCCTACAACGCGGTGCGCCTTGAAGGCAATGCCGTGGGTTCGATTTTTCTGCACGGCAAAGGCGCGGGCGATCTGCCCACGGGCAGCGCCGTGGCTTCCGACATACTGGCCATTGCCAGAAACGCGTGCCCCAACAACACCGGCTTTGCCCGGCCGCATCTGCCTGTTCCGGCCAAGGTCATCCCCCAGGCCGAATCACGCAGCCACTACTACATTCGCATGAAAGTCACGGACAAGCCCGGTGTGCTGCGGGATATCGCGGCGATCATGGCTGAAAACGACATTTCCATTGCCCAGGTTATACAAAAGGACAGTGATACCGGCGATGCGCCCTGCGCCTGCGCCTCGTCCCATGTGCCCTTCATCATCATGACTCATGAGGCTTCCACCGCCGGAGTGCATAAGGCCCTGCGCACCCTGGCCGCTTCACCCCTGCTGCATGAACCGCCGGTACATTACCGGGTGATGGTAAAGAAAAATTGATGTTAGAGCAGTGTAACTGCTCTGCAAGGATTTGTCCGCAAATCATTGCCGCGACAATTCCGCAGGAGAGCGGAATTGGACGGGGGAGCGAATGCGACCCCGCCCCGAAGGGGCGAGGCACAGGATGTGCCGAGTCAGATGCTTGTAGGCGGGTCGCGGACACAGGCCCTGTGCTTTGCCCGCCGTATAACAAGCATCTCAAGCGTAAAATACCATAAAGAGGAGTACAAGCATGTATAAAAAAATTCTCTTGCCCATTGACGGCTCGGAAAACGCCACCCTGGCCTGCCACCACGCCATTGACCTCGCCAAGGCGGGCAACATGGAAATTGTATTGCTGAATTGCTACGGAGAGCTGCCCGCCACCATCGGGGGAGCGGCCAGGGATGAAGTCATCGCCTTGTCCGAGGCCGAAGGCAAGACCATCCTCGCCCCTTGCGAGCGGCTCTGTGAGGAGAGCGGCGTGACGTATAAAAGCCTGGTCCGTTGCGGCGGTCCGGGCAGAACCATCGTCCAGGTGGCCCAGGCCGAAGGCTGCGACATCATTGTCATGGGTTCGCGCGGCCTGAGCGATTTTTCCGGCATGGTCATGGGCAGTGTGAGCCACCGGGTGCTGCGCCATTCCACTGTTCCCGTGCTCATTGTGCGCTGATCAGCCCACAGCGGCAAAAGAGAAATGATGAAACGAACGCCCCGCGCGGGACGGCGCGCTCCGGCGCGGGGACGTGCCCCGGATGCGCGGGTGGCCGCCCCCCGTCCACGCGCGGAGCAGTACATTCCGGCGCGTGAGCCCAACCTGCTGGCCCGGCCCGGCCCGGAACTCATTGCCGTTCTGGATACGGCTCTTGCCGCCCTGGCAAGGGCCTTTCCGATCCCGGCCGGACACCGCAAGGATCTGCCGCCCGCCGTGCGCGAACTCTCGCGCATCCTGACCTCGGAACGCGGTGAGCTTTCCCGTTCCTACTGGTCAGCGCCGCGCCTGGCAACGGCCTATCTGTATTTTTTCCTGCCCTGGAACATTTTTCGTCTGGCCTGGCTTCTGCCCGGCCTGGACATGCCCCTGCGTCCGGGCAACCGCATCCTGGATCTCGGCAGCGGTCCCCTGACCCTGCCCATTGCCCTGTGGTGCGCCCGGCCTGATTTGCGGCAGACGCCGCTTTCCTTTGACTGCGTTGATGTGGCTGTGAAGCCTATGGAATATGGGCGGTCCGTGTTTTACGCCCTGGCCGGGGAAGATTCCCCCTGGCGCATCTTTCCGCAGCGTTCCCCGGTGGAAAAGGCCCTGCGCCTGGCCGGGCGGGAGGCCCTCAAGCCGCCGCAAAAGAAAGCCGGGCAACACGGGCCTGCTCCGAACACGCCCGCGCAAGGCGGCTATGATTGCATCATGGCCGGAAATATACTGAACGAACTGTGCGCGGGCAGCGCCCAGGGCAATGCGCAGGCCCTGTCCGCCCGTCTGGAGGAATTAACCGGCCTGGCGCACGGTGCGTTGCTTCCGGAAGGCCGCCTTTTTCTGCTGGAACCTGGGACCCGCTTCGGCGGCAAACTGATTTCCCTGGCCAGAAAAGGCGCTTTGCAACAGGGTTTTGCCCCGCTCGCTCCCTGTACGCACGATGCCGCCTGTCCCATGCTGGAACAGGCCGGTTCGTATACCGGCTGGTGCCACTTCATCCACCCGGCGGAAAACGCGCCAGCCGCGCTGCGCGAACTGAGCGCCAAAGCCCGTCTGGAAAAAGACAGCCTGGCTTTAAGCTGTCTGCTGCTGCGCCGGACCGGCCAGATCGCGGCCACACCGCTTGCTGAATCGGACAGCCTGGACGAATTGGAAGCCCTGTACGCCGAAATCACGGCTGAAGACGCTCTGCTCCAGAGTAACAAAAATACTGCGGGCCACGAAGATGACAAAGATCATAAAGAACGGCAGGCTTCCGGACACCTTGCGCATGCCGTGGATTCTCCCCTGGCCCGGACACGGGTCATTTCCGCACCCATCCGTCTGCCCGGCAGCACTGAGCCTGCCCGCTACGCCTGCTGCGCCAAAGGTCTGGCCCTGCTCCTGGATGCCGCGCGAACGCCCTCGGGCGCATACGTCACCTTGCCCTGGCCGGACAAGGAACAACGCGACGCCAAAACCGGCGCGCTTATCCTGAAGCGAAATTAGGGGCTGTCTCCAAATAAGGAATTTTGCTCCAAGAGCGAGGAATCCGGCCCTTTTTGCGGAGGAAGTGTACTCTTATGGTACTCGACCGGAGCAAAAAGGGCCGGATGACGAAGCTATTTGGACAAAAGAACTATTTGGAGACAGCCCCTAGTCCAGCCGCATGCCCACCCGCACCATACGGCATGCCCGCGCGGCGGCGTTTTCCAAAAGCACTCCGGCGTGTTCCATGTAATGCTCCAGGCTGTCTATGGAAGACACCACAGCGGCAAGGGCATCGATGCCCTGGTCGTACACCGCCTCAACTCCCGGTCCCAGCGCGCCCGAGATGCATATCACCGGCTTGCCGTGCTGTTTGGCTATTTTGGCCACACCGACCGGGGCTTTGCCGTAAGCGGTCTGCACATCGCTTCTGCCTTCTCCCGTGATGACCAGATCCGCATTGCCCGCCCGCGCGGCCAGGCCCGTGGCCTCAAGCACAATGGCAATGCCCGGTTCAAGTTTGGCTCCGGCAAAAAACAGCAGTCCCGCCCCGAGTCCTCCGGCCGCTCCGGCGCCGGGAGTGGCCGCCAGGTCCTTGCCCGTGCTTTCCCGGGCGACCTCGGCAAAGCGAGTCAGGGCGGCATCCAGTTGGCGCACCATCTCCGGCGTTGCCCCCTTTTGCGGCCCGAACACGGCGGAAGCGCCGCGCTCGCCGGTCAGCGGGTTGTCCACATCACACGCCACCCGGATGCGCGTTTGAGCCAGCAAGGGATCAATGCCTGTGGAGTCGATGCGGGCGAGTCCGGCCAGGGCCGCGCCGCCGGGTTCCAGTTCCTTGCCCGAAGCGTCAAGAAAGCGCAGACCGAGGGCGCGCAAGGCCCCGCTTCCGGCATCATTGGTGGCGCTGCCGCCGATGCCGATAATCAAGGTGGGTTTGTCCTCTGCCTTATCCACACCGCGCGCGGGGTCGTGCAGAGCGGCCAGAGCCGCGCGAATCAGTTCTCCGGTGCCGTAGGTATCCGCCCGCAGGGGGTCTCTTTCTTCCAGCGTGAGCAGCGGCAGGCCGGAGGCAGCGGCCATTTCCACCACGGCCGCGCGGCTGTTGCCCAGGAGACCCCAGCGCGCCTCCACCGGCTTGCCCAGCGGACCCCGCACCGTGGCAACGCGTATTTCTCCGCCAGTGGCGGCTGTCAGAGCGTCCACAGTACCTTCGCCGCCGTCGGCAATGGGCGCGAGATCGCAAACGGCGTTGTCAAACACCGAGCGCACGCCGCGCGCCATGCTTTGCGCCGCTTCCAGAGCGGACAGGCTTCCTTTGAAAGAGTCGGGGGCTATCAGAACACGCATGGAACCTCCTGTTCGCTGCACAGGCCAGCATACAATACGTGACTCAAGGGCAGGGAGTGTCTCGGCTCGTCGTCAGACGAGGAAGGCGCGGCTTTGAGCGATGGGGCTGGACCCTTCTGGTCCTGTCCCGGAGCACAAAGTAAGCCTGACGAAGTATCACGACAAGCCGAGACACTCCCTAGGGGCTGGCGGACAACTCCTCCAAATACTCATTCAGTTGGGTAAGATCTTCGTGCCAGGGGTGGCCGGAAGGCTTGAAATACTCGCCCCGTCCATAAAAGCGGGTGCCCACGGCCTCGGCCGCGTACTGATCCGTGCGCGCGTCCCCGATCATGATGGCATTGCAGGGCTTTACCCCAGCATGCTGCACGATGATGCGCAAAAGCTGCGTCTTGACCGTGGGTGAACCATACACGCCCACAAAATATTTGCTCAGGCCGCGATTCTGAATAATCATGCGCAGTTCTTCCTCGGGCGCGCCCGAAGCCACATACATGGGCACGCGCCCGAGCCAGCGTTCCAGCACCCCCTGTACACCCGGCACAAGGGGGCAGCGGGCGATCTCTTCCAGGGCGATTTTCTTGAACTGTTCGTTCAGAACCTCTTTTTCCTCGTCGGTGATGGCCCGGCTTTTATAGGTCGCGTAAAGCCATTCAAACTTCTTGAACCGGCTTACCCCGCCGTTCAAGTTATGGTAGGCAAGCAGGCCTTCCGCCGCTTCCTCGCTGATTTCCTTGCCGATGCGGTAGAAAGCCTTGGTCTTGATGTCCATGCTTTCAAGAATGACGCCGTCGCAGTCAAAAACAATGAGATCCAGGGCCATGAGCGGGCGAACTCCATTGTTAGAGCAGCTTACACTGCTGCAATCCATCCAGAAGATTTCTTATGGTGTCGGTTTCCATGGTGATACGCGCCTCTTTGGCATAAGAGCCGACATGCGGCGTAAGGATCACCTGGGGCAGTTCCAGCAGAGGGCCACTGTACGGCTCTTTCGCGAATACGTCCAGGGCGGCGCCGGAAAGCCGTCCCTCGCGCAGGGCTTCAAACAGCGCCTGCTCGTCCACTATGCCGCCGCGCGCCGCATTGATCAACCAGGCGCCCTGTTTCATGCCCGCGATGCGTCCGGCATCCAGAATCAAGGAGCCATCCCTGGGTTTGGCCGTGTGCAGGGTGACGATATCCGCGCGGGCCAGAAGCTCTTCCATGCTCAAGCTGCGGTAGGAACCGCAGTTTTCGCGCACGGCCGGATCGAAAAAGCAGACCGTGCAGCCCAGGACCGCGAACAGGTCAGCCACGGCCCGGCCGATACGCCCGAACCCGACAATGCCCAGCACCTTGTCCTGCAAAAGGCTGCCCATGCGCTTCTTCCACTGCCCGGCGCGCATCTCCCGGTCCATGCGGCTGACCTCGCGCAGCAGATCCAGGGCATAGCCCAGGGTCAGTTCGGCCACGGCCCTGGTGGGCCCGTCCGGAGTGTTGCGCACGATGATGCCGCGCGCTGCCGCCGCTTCCAGGTCCACGCTGTCCATGCCCACACCGCAGCGGGAGATAACGCGCAAATCCGGGCAGGCTTCCATAACCCGCGCGGTCAGAGGTTCCGTGCCTGCCGCGACACCCACGCAGCCCTGCAAAAGCGCAATGGCCTCGTCTTCGCTCAAGGCCCGGCCGTAGGGATTGAGCACGGCTTCAATGTTCCGCTCTTGCAAAAGCCGCAAAGGCTCGTCGCTGAATTTGGCAAAAGAAGAAGTGCTGATGGCTGTCTTCATGGTATTATCCTTATTTTTCGCCCCGGTAGCGCAGAATCTTCGCGGGAACGCCGCCAACCACGGCATTGGCCGGCACATCACACGTGACCACGGCTCCTGCCGCGACAACCGCGCCGGAAGCGACATGCACTCCGGGCAGAATCACGCAATGAGCCGCGATCCAGACATTATCCTCAATGATCACTGTGGATGGTACATGCCCTTGGGCCGCAATGGGAATATCCAGCCGATCATAGGCATGGTTGGCCCCTTGAATGAGGCACATGGGACCGATGATCACGTCGTTGCCGATACGAATCTCGGCGTCATTGCCGTTGATGGAACTGAAGTCGCCCACAAATACCCGGTCGCCCAGGCTGATGCGCCCGCGTGAAGCATACAGCGAGGCATGCCTGTTCAGGCCGACACCCGCACCCAGACGGATATTGCCGAAGCCCTGAATCACAACGCCCACGCCGGAGCGAAAGGAACCGGCAGTTGCAAAACAAGGCCTGTACAGCCAACGCCGCAGCAGCGTGCCCGGCCCGCCGGGAATCCAGCCCCAGAGTAGCCGCCAGAATTCCTCGGCCTGCAAGACCACCCGTTGGCGCAAAGACAGACGCGCATCCGAATTATGTTCCGGCCTCATAAGCCGCCTCCATCATTTGTGGAAACAACCGGCCTGAGCCCGCTGACCAAGGCCATGACCTTGATGCCTTTTTTCTCGCCGGTAAAGCCCAGACGCTCCTCGGTCGTGGCTTTGACATTGATCCAGGCAAGCGGCAATTGCAGCATCTTGGCCAAGTTGGCGGTAATGGCTTCCCGGTGCGGCGCGATGCGCGGCGCCTGGGCCACGATGGTGATGTCCACGCCGGTGATGCGCAGCCCGGCCATGCGGGTCCGCTCCAATACTTCGGCCAGCAGTACCCCGCTGGAAATATTGTCAAAAGCCTGGTCCGTGTCCGGGAACAAAGCGCCGATATCACCGCCGCCGATGCAGCCGAGCATGGCGTCCATCAGAGCATGCAGCAGCGTATCTCCATCGGAATGGGCCGCCACCGTGATATCACAGCGAATGGGCACGCCGCCGAGAATAAAAGGCCTGTCGCCGCCGTAGCGATGCACGTCATAGCCGAAGCCTGAACAGGGCAGCATTTCCATCGCGCCGTTTCCTCCACCGCTCCGGCCTTGCCCTTCCAGCAGAGCCAGATCGCCGGGCGTGGTGATTTTATGATTCCGCTCCTCGCCTTCCACCACCAGCACGGGCATTGCAGAGCGTTCCATGAGCGCCGCATCATCCGTGACTTCCCAACCGTGCTGCCGGGCCAGGGCATGCGCCTCGCGCAGAGGGCCGAGCAGAAAACCCTGCGGGGTCTGAACCGCGCGTAGGGAACCGCGCGCATGCGTACAGGCCACCCTGCCTTTGTCGTCCACGGTTTTGATGGTATCCGGCACGGCAATGCCGGGAATCACCGCAACCTGCCCCGCCTCCAGCCCGGCCAGCACCCTGGTCATCAAGGCGGCGGAAGCAAAAGGACGGGCACTGTCATGCACAAGCACCGCGTCGCAGTCTGGCGGCAAAGCCGCCAGACCGTTCGCCACGGAATCCTGCCGCCGTTCTCCTCCCACGGCCGTGCGCACGGCAAGACCCAGGCGGTTTCCGGCGTTCAGCCGTTGCAGCAGGGTTTCGCCGTTTTGCTCCGGCGAATCGTCTCCGCCCGAAGGAGGAAAAACAAAAACGATGCCGCGCAAGGAAGGCAGACGGGAAAAGGTCAGGGCCGAATGCCAGAAGAGCGGTTCCCCGTCCAAAAGCAAAAACTGCTTGGGCAGGCCCCGGCCGTGCCCGGCCAGACGGGAGCCACTGCCAGCGGCAAGAAGGATGGCCCAGGTATTCATGAATAAACCTTACCTACCTAAATAACATATGTAGCGGTTTGGTTTGGACAATGTCTCAGTTTGAGCAATGCCGGTAGTGTCCCAGTTTGGGGTCAGACAAGGAAGGCGAGTTTTTGCTCGGGGGGCTGGACTCTTCTGTCCTGCCCCCCGAGCAAAAACGAAACCTGACGAAGTATCACCCCAAACTGGGGCACTACCGCAATGCCTGTGCCGAAGGCGGGCCTGTAAGCCGGGTTCTGTTCCCGCTTGCGCGGGCGGCCATCATTCCTCTAGGACCACGGTTACCCGCGGCCTCAAGCAACCTACCCGGAAGCTCGCCGGGCCGGCTTCAAACGCTTCCCTATTTGGTCTTGCTCCTGACGGGGTTTACCGAGCTTGCCGCGTCACCACGACAACTGGTGGGCTCTTACCCCACCGTTTCACCCTTACCCCGCGATTACCCACGAGGCGGTCTGCTTTCTGTGGCACTTTCCGGGGATTACTCCCCCTGGGCGTTACCCAGCGTCCTGCCCTACGGAGCCCGGACTTTCCTCCCCGCGCGAAAACGCGCGCGGCGACGGCCCGGCCCGCCTTCGGCACAGGCATTGCGGTAGTGCCCCAGTTTGGCGTGATACTTCGTCAGGCTTCGTTTTTTGCTCCGGTCGAGTACCGTAAGAGTACACAGATTCGCCACATCCTGTGGCTCACCCCTTCGGGGCGGGGTCGCATTCGCTCCCCCGTCCAATTCCGCTATCCTGCGGAATTGTCCCTCCGCAAAAAACTCGCCTTCCTCGTCTAACCCCAAACTGAGACCCTACCTTATCTACGTCTGAAACCTTCTAAGCTTCTTCCGGATGAAAATGCTCGCTCCAAAACATCAGGCGCTGACAGTTGGGGCAGGACAGAATCTGCGCGGCCTTTTGCAGCTCGATGAAATTCTGGGGCGGGATGGCAATATTGCAACCGGAGCAGACGCCACCCGACACCGGTACGATAACCGGATGCTTAAGGCGCTCCCGGATAAACTCATACCGGCTGAACACGGGCAAGGGCACTTCCTTGGCCGTCTCGCCACGTCTGGACATCAGGCCTTCCAGCGCGGTTTCCGCAGTCGCGATACGGGTTTGCAGACTGGCTTCACAGGCGGCGAGCTCATTCTGCAGGTTCAGGAATTCCGCTTCCACTTCGGCCAGTAAAGAGGTCTGGCGCTGCACTTCATCCGCCAGGGCGGTCTTTTCTTCTTCCCGGTTGCGGTTGACTCGCTCCAGGGAATCCATTTCCCGCACCATGGCGTGGTATTCCTTGGAGTTCCCGGCGGTCATGAGCTTGCCTTTGCTCTTTTTGAGGCGCGCGGAATCGTCTTCTATTTCAACACCCAGGCGCTTTTCCTGATCGCGCAGATGCGCCATCTTGTCCTGCTGCAAACTGCGCTGGGCCGTTGTTTCAGCAAAACGCGCGCGCAAGCTTTCCAGTTCCTGCGGAGCGCCGGCCAGTTCTTTTTTGATCCCGTGGATTTCGTCATCCACCTTTTGCAGGGAGATTAACTGTTCGATTTGTTTCAAATACAGGCTCAAAGTGTCCTCCTTGGCAGTTCACGCTTGAGTTTGGCGGTTACAGCGCACGGCACCGCTCCACTGTTATGGGATCGCGGCTGGCAATGAAACGCACCGGCAAGGGCAGCGCAACCGCGAGATCCGCGGCCAAACGGCGCATCATTTCCTCTTCCAATATAAAGTGGCCCACGTCCAGCACATGCAGTCCCAGACTCACGGCTTCAAGGGCGGTGTGGTATTTAACATCGCCGGTAATATAGACGTCCGCACCCGAGACGGCCGCGTCCGTCAACAGACTGTTGCCCGCGCCCGGACAGCAGGCCACACGGAAGACCTGCGCGGGCTTTGGACCGCAGGCCTGCCAGGAGTCCTTACCCAGAGCGGCGGCCAATGAACGGCAAAACGCATCATAGGACAGGGCTTCGGGCAACGTACCGGAAAAACCGAACCCGGAGAGAGGCGATAACGGCAACCGGGATCCGAGAGAAACCGTGGATTCCAGGACTTCCAGGGATTGTAGACCAAGATCACGCGCGAGCCAGCGCACCGGGCCTTCAGGGTTGGCATCCAGCGAGGTGTGCGCGCTGTACAACCAGATATTGCGCGTGAACAACAAGGAAAGCGTGGAAAGGTAACTGTCCGCGCGGTTCGGATAGCGCGGTTGCATCAGCAGGGGATGGTGGGCCAGAATAAAATCCGCCCCCGCTTCCACGGCCTGTTCCAGCTTTTCCGGGGTCGGATCAAGAAGCACGGCGAGACTCTGTATTTCTTCACGCAGGGCCGCGACCTGCACGCCCGAGTTATCCCAGGAAGCGGCGAACTCCGGCGGCGCCATTTTTTCAATAAGATTAATTATATCAAAAACTTTCATACAGACCCCTACAAAATGACAAAGGCGCTCCCACAGCCTTGGCCGTGAAAGCACCTTTCGCTGAACATTTCGCAGTTCCGCGCTTGGTCGAAAAAGCCCCGAGAAAGACGGGTAGCCGTAAATATTTCATGCAAGGTTTCAGCCCTGCGACAAGAGACCGTTACCAGCAGGACAACTTTGTTGTATAACCCCACGTTGTCAGAAAGTCAATGTGAAAAACGCCGGGACAGCGCCTCAGTTTTTCGCCACCAGTATATCCAGCACCGCCCGCGCCGCCTGCGCACTCCCGCCGGTACGCGGGACGAGCCAGGCGGCAAAGCGCTCCCGGACCGCGCCGCCTGCGCCGGACCGCGCCGCCTGCCACTGTTCTTCCGGAGCCCCGGTTTCCGGCAGCAGGCTTCTGCGTTCGCCCAGGGCAAAAAGCAGTGCCTCCGCCAGCGCCTCCGGGCCGCGGAGCTTCACGGCCAAACCGCTGCTGAAGATCTCCTCGCCCACCCAGAGAAAATTCTCCACGTGCGGCCCCACCAGAGGGGCTATTCCTTGCGCCAGGGGTTCGAGAAAATTCTGTCCTCCGAGCGGCGCAAGGCTGCCGCCGACAAAAACGGCATCCGCAATGGCATATAAGGCCTGCAACTCTCCGAAACTATCCCAAAGACAGAGCGGCAGCGGCCCGGCGGCGTCTTCCGATACGGGCGATACGGGCGGTACGGGCGGTGCGGGCTGCCTGCCTGCCGAACGTAAGAGATAAGGAATGCCAAAAGCGCCAAGCTTTTCCTGCCAGGCCGCAACCCGGTGCATGTGTCGCGGGGCCACGGCCAGCATCAGGGGCGCGCCGTCCACTTCCAAGCCCTGCAAGGCTTTGAGCGCGGGCAGCAGCAGATCTTCCTCTTCCTCGCGCACCGAAGCCAGCACCGCCAGCAAGGCCCGTTCCGGGCACCCCACAACGCCGCGCAAGCAGAGCCGCGCCTGCTCCAGGCCCTCGGCCACGCGATCAAATTTGATGTTGGACATGGCCCGGACTTGCGACGCTGTACCGAACAGCGCCGAAAAACGCCGGACATCCTCCGGCGACACGGCCAGCACCGTCCGGGGCGCGAGAGCCCGCCAAAAAGAGGCGAGCAAGCGATAGGCGGACAGGCTTTTTTCCGTCATCCTGCCATTAAGCGCCAGCACCGGCACGTGGGCCTCTCGGGCTGCGGCAAGCAATCCGGGCCAGAGTTCCGTTTCCAGAAGAATCAGCGCCTGCGGCGGGAAAAGGGCAAAGGCCCTGCGCATCAGATCCGGCCTGTCCAGGGGAAAATAGCGGGGCAGCAGGCATAGCGCGGGCGTATCCGCCGCGCATGACGCGGCGAGTTTTTCCAGCACCTCCAGTCCCTGGCGGGTGAATGTGGTGCAAAGCACCTCCAGACGCGGCGACAAGCCATCCGTACCCTGCTGCCCGGCGCGGGCTTCAAGCTCCCGGACAAGCGCGGGGACAAGGGAATGGACCAGCCAGGCCTCGCCGCCCGAGGCCGCTTGAATCCACAAACGCAATGAAGCACTACCCTGTGGCTCGTTTATCTCGTCTTTTTGGTCCGTCTCTCGCAAGACAAACGGCCAGCCCTCGGGCAACAGGCGCTCGGCAAAGCCTTCCGCCAGACGCTTGTTGCGTCGCAAAAACGGCACGGCGGCCCGCCACAGGCCGCCGTACACTCCAAGAAGCAGATGGTGCAAAAGGTTCATGCTTTCTTACCGGAGCATCTTGCCTATCCTGTCCCACTTCACATCCACAAACCGGGTACTGGACCAATAAATAAGCAGCGCCCTGCCGTGGATGGTGCCCTTATCCACAAAGCCCCAGAAGCGGGAATCCATGGAATGGTCACGGTTGTCGCCCATGACAAAAACTTTGCCCGGCGGCACGGTCAGGGGAGGCATGTTGTCGCGCCGGTGGGAAGTGCCCGGATCCGTATGAATGGCATACTCTTCCAGCACGGCCTGGCCGTTGCGGAAAAGCTGCTTGTTGCGGATTTCGATCACGTCGCCGGGAATGCCGACCACCCGTTTGATATAGTCCTGGCTTTTATCCAGGGGATAGGGAAACACAATAATATCACCATGCCCCGGCTCTCCGAAGGACAGTATTTCCTGTTCCACAAAGGGCAGATGGATGCCGTAGCTGAACTTGGTCACAAACAGCCGGTCCCCGATTTGCAGGGTATTGAGCATGGACTCGGACGGAATGACATAGGGCTGAATGATGAAGGTGCGGATGATCCCCGCTATGAGCAAGGCCGCTATCAGAATCTTGATGGTGTCGATAAAGGATTGCATGGGGCTGTGATAGATTGTTTCCGGCATCTAATCGTCTCCTGCCTGCAGAGCGGCGAGAAAGGCTTCCTGGGGCAATTCCACATTGCCCATGCGCTTCATACGCTTTTTGCCTTCCTTCTGTTTTTCCAGCAGTTTGCGTTTACGGGTAATGTCGCCGCCGTAGCATTTGGCGGTCACATTCTTGCCCATGGGTGAATTCCGTTCACGGGCAATCACCTTGTTGCCGATGGCAGCCTGGATGATGACTTCGAAAAGCTGGCGCGGAATGGTCCGCTTCAGCTTCAGGGCCACGGCTCTGCCGTGGTGATAGGCCTTTTCCCGGTGCACGATGACGGCCAGCGCGTCCACGGGGTCGCCGTTAATCATCATGTCCAGCTTGACCAGATCCGCCTCACGATAGTCAATGAACTCATAGTCCATGGAAGCATACCCTTTGGTCGTGGACTTGAGGCGGTCGAAAAAGTCGTAAACGATTTCAGCAAAAGGCAGTTCGTAAGTAATGATCACCCGGTTGGAGGTGAGATAGCGCATGTCCTTCTGAATACCGCGTTTTTCCTCGCACAGCTTGAACACATTGCCCACGTACTCGCTGGGCACGTGGATTTCCATGCGCACATACGGCTCGCGGAAAGACTGGATGCGTCCGGGGTCCGGCAGCTTGGCCGGGTTGTCAATGGCCAGACTCCTGCCGTCCGTGGTGTCCACCTCATAGACCACGGACGGGGCCGTGGCAATGAGCTCCACCTGGAATTCCCGCTCCAGACGCTCCTGAATGATCTCCATGTGCAGCAGTCCGAGAAAACCACAGCGGAAACCAAAGCCCAAGGCCTGTGATGTTTCCGGCTCCCAGGAAAAGGCGGCGTCATTAAGCTGAAGTTTTTCCAGGGCGTATTTCAGGGCCTCATAGTCCGCGCTGTCCGTGGGGTAAAGCCCGCAAAAGACCATGGGCTTCACTTCCTTGAAGCCGGGCACGGGTTCGGTTGCGGGGCGATCGGCATGCGTAACGGTATCGCCTACGCGCGCATCACCCAATTCTTTTATGTTGGCGCACAGAAAACCCACCTCGCCCGCGGACAGCGCAGCCAGATCCGCAGGTTCCGGGGAAAAGGCCCCCAAACGGATGACCTCGTAATCCACGCCGGTGGAGAAAAGGCGGATGCGATCCCCTTTTTTCAAAGTGCCGTCCACCACACGGAAAAGCACTATCACTCCCTGGTAGGAGTCATACCAAGAGTCAAAGATAAGGGCTTTCAAAGGAGCGGCCGGGTCGCCCTCGGGCGCGGGAAGGCGCTCCACAATGGCTTCAAGCACTTCTTCCACGCCCAGGCCGGTTTTGGCGCTGATGGACAAAGCGCCTTCGCAATCCAGGCCGATGCCTTCCTCTATTTCTTCTTTGACCCTGTCCGGATCCGCGCTGGGCAGATCGATCTTGTTCAGAATGGGGATGACTTCAAGATCATTGTCCAGCGCCAGATAGACATTGGCCAGGGTTTGCGCTTCAACGCCCTGCGAGGCGTCCACTACCAGCAAGGCCCCTTCGCAGGCGGTCAGGGAGCGGGAAACCTCGTAGTTGAAGTCCACGTGGCCGGGCGTGTCAATGAGGTTGAGAATGAGCGAAGCGCCGTTTTTGGCTTTGTAAGGGATACGCACGGTCTGGGCTTTGATGGTGATGCCGCGCTCCCGCTCCAGATCCATGCGATCAAGATACTGGTCCCGCCGCTCACGATCCGAGACAAGGCCAGTCTTTTCCAGAATCCTGTCGGCCAGGGTGGACTTGCCATGATCGATGTGCGCGATAATGCTGAAATTTCGTATATGTTCCTGCCTGGGCATGGATATTCCTTGGCAATGGGATTGGTTGAGAGCGTGCGGACTCGGAACAAAAAAGTATAGATGATATGCGGATGAAAGTCCATGCTAACCAGGGGCGGGCAGTAGCCCGGTTTGAACCAATGCGGGTAGTGTCTCAGTTTGTTGTCAGAAGAGGGCAGCAAGCACTCGCTGCAAAGCCAGCATTTTCGGGTTCATCAGGGCATACTGCTCCCGTGCCGCGTCAAGATCATCGGCCCGGCACAACTTTTCCAGGCAAAGGCAATGCTCACGCATTGCCTCCGCGCCCACCATAGCGCAATTTCCCTTCAGAGAGTGCGTCAGCCTGGCGGCGCTTTCGGTATCCCCCTCGTTCAGAGCCTGACGCAGATCCGCGAGGGAAGCTATTAAATGCCCGGCGAAATAATGAGCAATCTCCAGGTAAATTCCCTCATCCCCTATACGTTCGACAGCTTGCGCGCGTGAAAGAACGAGTTCTTGCGCTGTTTTTACCGTGTTGTCCATAAAGCGTGTCCCTGTACTCAATAATATCTCCCTGCCGGGCAGGAAACCATGGAAGTAGGTTATTATTATACATGGCGTCGGGAAAAACAGGCAAGAGTTTTATAAAAAGGCCCCCCACCGGGCGGCCCGGCAGGGAAAAAACCGCCTGGACACAATTTTCCAGGACTACAAATCGTAGTAAAATAAATATATATGCCTATATAGATATTTTTCCTCAAGCGTAATAACTTGTTGTATTTTTTCCCTTAATAATGTACAGATTTTGAGTCAAATATACGGGTTGGGACTTTCCACGACTCAAACAGGAGTCACCCGGTCTTCCTTATTACTGCTAAGGAGCACTTATGAAACTTTCCGCGCGCTCACGCTATGCTTCAAGAATTTTGCTGGAACTTGCAAAGCACATGGGCGCTTCCCCCATGTCGGCGGCCACTCTGTCAAACTATACCGGCGTCTCGGTACAGTTTGTCGAACAAATCCTGAAACCTCTGAAGCAGAATGGCCTCACCCATAGTGTACGGGGCGCGGCAGGCGGACACCGCCTGGCCAGACCCGCTGATCAGATTTCACTGGGTGAAGTGGTCCGGCTTATGGAAGGCGGAATCACCCTCACGGTCTGCTGCGGCGAAAAGGCCAACGAGTGCCCGCGCAGAGACGGCTGCCTGACCCGGCGGGCCTGGGTGCAGTTGTCCACCATTTTGGAAAAGGAACTGGACTCCATTTCTCTGGCTACTCTGTTGCAGCACGGCGATGCCGTATGTCCCGAAGGCCCGCAACGGACGGAGCGCGGGAGCCGCAAACCCGTTGCCGCTCCCGAAGCGCCTGCCAGAGGCTTCAGAACCATTATCCGCAAGGCCAAGGGTCTGCGCCGGTAAAGGCAAACCGCGGCGTCAGGGGCTTGCTTGTGGATTAAGGGCTTGTCCATAAATAAGTGGAGCTATTCCATCCCGGCCAGCGCTTCATCGGGAATATCAACGTTGGAATGCACCTGTTGCACGTCGTCGTTATCCTCCAGGGCCTCAATGAGGCGCAGAACTTTGCGCCCGGCCTCGGCGTCGACCGTAATCGTGTTTTGCGGCAGCATGGATATTTCCGCGCTGGCAGCGTCGATTCCGGCGTCTTCATAAGCCTGGCGCAAGTCATCAAAGCTGCCCGGTTCGCTGTGCACTTCCCAGAGCTCGCCTTCATCCACGATATCCTCGGCCCCGTGCTCCAGGCCGATTTCCATAAGCTGGTCCTCGGTGTAGCGGGACTTCTCAAACGTCAGCACGCCCTTTTTAGTAAACATCCAGCCCACTGAGCCGACCTCGCCCATGGCCCCGCCATACTTGCTGAAGATGTGGCGCACCTCGGCAACGGTCCGGTTGCGGTTGTCCGTGGCCACTTCCGCCAGAATGGCAATGCCCGAGGGACCATACCCTTCATAGGTAATCTCGAACAGATCACCGCCGGCCTCCTCTCCTGTTCCCTTGCGTATGGCCGATTCAATACGGTCCTTGGGCAGGCTGACGCTTTTGGCAAAAGCGATGGCCGAGCGCAGGCGCGGGTTGAAGGCCGGATTGCCGCCGCCCCTGGCGGCAATGATGATTTCTTTTGCCGCGCGGGTAAACTCCTTGCTGCGCTTGGCATCCTGGCGTCCCTTGCGGTGTTGTATATTTTTCCATTTACTATGGCCTGCCATAAGAACCTCCCGTTACTAACATGCCTGACGAAGTATCACACCAAACTGAGACACTACCAATTTTCCGGTAGTGCCTGAGTTTGGCGTCAGACGAGGAAGGCGCGGCTTTGGGCGACGGTGCTGACAATTCCGCAGGATAGCGGAATTGGACGGGGGAGCGAATGCGACCCCGCCCGAAGGGCGAGCCACAGGATGTGGCGAGTCAGCTCTTCGGTCCTGCCCCGGAGGACAAAGCAAGCCTGACGAAGTATCACGCCAAACTCAGGCACTACCGATTTTCCGGAGGCGGATCAGGCAAGGGAAGGCCCTTGTAGCCAAGAGCGACGTAGAAGGTTTCCATACTTTCAGAGCGTGAACTTGCGGGTTTGAAAGACTTGACCACGGCAAAGGATTTGCGCAGATCATCGGCCAGGGCTTTGACATCCGGTCCCATGAAGACCTTGACCACAAAGCTGCCACCCTTTATCAGACAGGCATGGGCAACGGCAAGCGCCTCCTCGCACAACGCGGCGGACCTGGCCTGGTCCGTGCCCCTGTGCCCGGTGGTGCTGGGCGCCATGTCGGACATGACCACGGCAAAAGGCCCTTTTTCCTTGAGCAGGGCTTCAAATTCCGGCGAGCGGTCAAACACGTTTTCCCGCCTGAACAGCACGTTGGGCGGAAAAGGGGTGTCTGTGTTCTGGATGTCCGCGCCGAGCACCAACCCCTCCGGGCCGACCTTTTCCGCGGCCCCGAGAGACCAGGAACCGGGAGCCGCGCCCAGGTCGAGCACACGCATTCCTTTTTTGAAAATGCGGAAGCGCTTGTCAATTTCCTTGAGCTTATAGACCGAACGGGCGGGATAGTTGTCCTGCTTGGCTTTCAGGAAATAATGGTCACGGTATGTTTTCATAATAGGGACGCCATGATACGCCAAATTCCTTCATTCGCCAAGCTGACGCGGCACGTTATCATTCCCGGAACCGGAGCGGAACTCCTGCGGCGCGAACTTTGCCGCGCCTTTGCCGCTGCCGGATGCCGGGTAAGTGAAGCGCGCCCCGAGGCCCTGCACGATCCGGCGCATCCAGGGTACCTGCCCGAACTGCTGGACGGCGCGCCCGCTCTGCTTTTCAGCGTGAACTTCCAGGGCCTGAATCCGCTGAAGCCCACCCTGGAACTACTGCAACAGGCGGGCGGCGCGGCCGCGGTATGGTGCGTGGACAACCCCTGGAACCTGCTCGCGGGCGTGCGCGATCCACGCTGGAAAGATCTGCCGCTTTTTGTGACCGATAGCGCTTTTATCGCTCCCTTGCGTGAACATGGCGCAAAGCAGGTTTTTCATCTGCCCCTGGCCGCCTCGCCGGAACTGTTTGCGCCCGACCCGGCCCGCGACGCCCGCTTTCCCGCGCCGGACAACCTCGCGCCGTTTGTTTTTGTGGGCCGGTCCGCTTTTCCCGGCAAAGAACATTTTTTCGCGGGCCAGACCGTGCCGGAACAGCGCATGGGCGAAGCCGAGACCATGCTGCGCGCGGGAAAACGCCCGGATCTGCATTGGTGGGAACATGCCCTTGGCTGTGTGCCCGGAACGTTCTGGCCCGGCAAAAAGGCCCGGCAACCCGCCTTTGGCGCGGAAGGGGCCAATCTTTTCTGGCGCGGTCTGTGCCTGGAGTCCGCCGCTGCGACCGGCCAGAAATATGACGCGGCAGGCCTGGATATTTTCGGCGACGAGGGGTGGCTACCCCATCTGCCCACGGGCGCGCGGCTGCACCCGCCCGTGGACTACTATGCCCGCCTGCCGGGCATCTATGCCAAAGCCCGCTTCAATATCTGCCTGACCAGCCTGCAACTGCCCCACGGCCTGAACCAACGTCATTTCGATATCTGGATGGCGGGCGGACTGTGCCTGTCTGACGCCACGCCCGGCCTTGATCTGTTCCCCCAGGATCTGACCCGCCCGATCACCTTTACGCGGGCAAGCGATATCGCTGCCGTGGCCGAACAGGCCGACTCGCGACGCGACGCCCTGATCGCGGATTGGCAAAGCCATCTCCTGGAGCACCATACCTATGCGCACCGCGTGCGTACCGTACTTGAGACAATTGACAGCCTTGCCTCCTGAGGCTAGAAGTGCATCTCACCCTTGCGAGAGTGGCGGAACTGGTAGACGCACTGGACTTAGAATCCAGCGGTTCAACCCGTGGGGGTTCAAATCCCCCCTCTCGCACCAGCAATTATTTAAGCATATTATGAAATGTTGAGACAGCCTTTTTGCGCGGAAGATTTTGCAGCATTGACTTGTGTTGCAAAGCAACATACTGTGTTGCAAAGAGGGAGATTGACGAATGAATATGACACTATCCCTACGGGTGCCTCAAAATGTGCTTGAACAGCTAGGACTTCTCGCGGATGCAACAGGAAAAAGCAGGAATTTCCTTGCCGTCCAAGCCATGCAAGACTTTATCGAGCGTGAAGCATGGCAAGTCGCGGAAATCCAACAAGCCATAAAAGAGGCTGATGCCGGTGACTTTGCTACAGACGAAGAAGTACAGGCAATAAAGGCTAAATGGAGCAGCAATGCGGGTTAGATGGCTGAAACGGGCGATAACTGGCCATGATAAAGCAATGGGCTATATCGCCCAAGAGGACGAAGAAGCAGCCAGAAAAATAAGTGACTACATCCATGCGCGAGTGGAGAGCCTACAGGAGCAGCCGCACCAGGGAAGACCAGGACGCATTTTTGGCACCAGGGAACTTGTCATAGACAAATTCCCTTTTATTATTCCCTACCGCGTAAAAGATGATGAGGTGCAGATATTACGGGTATTCCATACGAGCCGAAAGCCCCCGCGCAAGTGGTAGCGCCCAGGAAGCTTACCGCTCTTTTGCCCGTTTGAAGATTAGCACGTTGCAGGCTTTGGCTGTGGCCTTTGCTATTGTCAAAGTTGAACTCTTGCCCATATCTCTCCTAAAAAATCCCTGGGCTTGATACATTTTCAAGCCCAAGGATTATAATTTTCAGCAGACGAATTTAGAAAGTATAGCGAAGACCAAGAGCGAATTGATGCTGGTACAGGTTTTTCGTCTTCCCATGCCCACTGATTTCATCGATGGGCACTCCATTGAACTCAAAGGTACCAGTTTTCGTCTTCACGGAACCAAGGCTGACAAAGCGGTAGCCTGCGTCCAGAGTCCAGTTTTCGGCAAGGTCAAAGCCAACACCAGCCCCGATATTCCAAGCAAAATTCGTGACCGTCTTGGAGCCAGCATTCAGACTCACATCCCACTCGCCATCCAGGGCAGATATTCCTAAAAAATCATCGAACTCCCAAGTGCCGTTAAATTCGCCTTTCGTCTTGATAAAGCCCATGCCGAGACCCGCTCCGATGTAGGGAGTGGCTATGGTGTCGGTTTTGAAATCGTAATAGGCGTTAAGAAACAGCGTTTGTATGCCGTAAGTCTGCTTATACTTTTCGTTATACTCCCAAGTTCCTGGAGTCCCGATACCGCCATCACCATTAGTCCCCGCAAATGACTTTTGGACTTTCGCATTGGAAAAAATGGCATATTCCAGTTCAGCCCGAAGGGGAATGCCCTGCTGTTTGGAAAAATCATATCCTATGGCAATGGAACCGCCAAAAGTGCTGTCTGTTTTACTACCGACCCCCATAGAGCTTTGGCCTAACCCCTCCACTCCAACAGATGCTTTTGGGCTGTTCATCTGCGTCAGGCCGTAGACAAACTTCGGAGCTACATAGACACCCGTCTGCTTGTCGGCAGCGAAACTTGTTGCCGGAAGCATGATTACCGCAACCAATGCCAACACTCCAATAATTCGTTTCATATTCATAACATACCTCCCTATTCCTCCCGCTGTGAGAAGGTTTAAAATTAATAAATGCCCGCCTGCTAGGCTATGGCCAAGTAAAAACACTTGCCTGCTTACTAGGCTATAGCCAAGTGAATGTCAAACACTTCTAGGCTATATCCAAGTAAAAAACTGGTGGATATATGCCTTTTATTAGTAACCTCAGTGAGATAATGAAAGAAAAGAACATAACCTATGAGGAGCTTCAATTTCTTTCAAAGGTAGCCCCTGACACAGTTGCTCGTGCGAGAGACGAACGGATAGCGACTTGTAAACTTTTGACTCTTGAAAAATTGGCAAAAGCTCTTGATGTTAATGTTGATGAGCTATTTGAGTATGTTAATAAAAAAATAGAGCGTATTGGTACTGAAAAAGCCCGCAAATGAACTGGATATTTCACTTGCCGAGCTTATCCAGAAACCTTGAGACACACGACTATGATGAATAGGGGTTGCGGTTGGGAGGCCTGCAAATGCCAGACGCCTATTTCAAATACTATGCAGCGGACAGCCTGAAACTGACCCTCAGCAATACTACACGGAAGTGGTCTTCTCCTTTTGAGTTTAATGACCCTTTTGATAATCGGCTGGATATTCAATGGACAGGTGACCCCACCGACATTGAAATCTCTATGAAAAAACAGATAATTCAGCTAGTTGAAGATGAATGTGCTGACCTGGACTTGCTCCCCTCCGATCTGCGCACTTCTATTTCTGCTATCAGGACAATGCTCCCTGCCGAGCGTTCTGCTTTCTTGAAAAGCCTGAAAGAGCTAGAGGGGACGACTCATACTCAGGCCACATTGAACGCTATGCATGTTGAGCTGAATAGGGATATTGAATTGTTGTTATCAGACACTTCAATTTTTTGTCTGACAGAAGACCATGACAATTTATTGATGTGGGCTCATTATGCTGATAGCCACAAGGGAGGGGTCGTAAAATTCCTACCTGTGAAAGAAGTTGATTCTCCATTACTTGTAGCAAGACAGGTTATTTACTCCAGAAGCGCTCCTGCTATGGAGTATACCAACATACTTGATATTGATAATACTGAAGAACTTAAAGAGGCTATCATAGATGCAGTCACTTTGACTAAAAGTATTGATTGGCAATATGAAAAAGAATGGAGGATTGTCACGAGGCTGAGAGGCCGTGCAAACAACCATGATATTCTTCCCTTTGCAAAAGAAGAGGTTGGAGGGCTATATCTTGGATGTCGTATTTCTGAAGCGGATAGATCTGAACTGATCGAAATTATGGCTGAAAAATATCCATGGGCTCCTATTTATCAAGCCACTCCTAAAAGAAATGAATTTTCGCTGGCCTTTGAGCAGATATATGGCCCATAAATTGTCTCTCCTGAGTTCGGGGTAGTATACGCCATTACTCAAAGAAGCTAGGGTAACCCCCAACTTGCGGACACCTCCAATACCTGATACACAGCCCCTTTGCCGTTACTTTTTCATCCGCCCTGCGGCTTTCCGGGCAATTTCGGCCCGGCGCGCAAGCCCCCTTTCCGGCGGCCGGACTAAAACGAGTCGAGTGCAACAGAGATCAATGACGCACATATTCCTGTAGTTTTAAGGAGTTATATAGCGATGCAGTATGCCAGCGAAGATCTTTCTCCGGTAAAGAAAAAAATTACCGTTACAGTGCCCGCGGAAGAAGTTAATGCCGCCATTTCCGCTACCCTTGCCATGTACCGCACAAACATCTCCCTGGATGGCTTCCGCAAGGGCAAGGTGCCCGCGAGCATCATTGAAAAGCGCTTTCATGGCCAGGTTTACAAAGAAGCCACCACGGATCTGGTCAACGTGCATATCAATGAGATCATCGGGGAAGGCGAACTCACCCCGGTGTCCCGCATTGATTATGACGGCGGCGAGTTGGCGCGGGACCATGATTTTGTCTACAGCATCTCCTTTGAAGTCCTGCCCGAGTTTGACCTGCCTGCTTACGAAGGCTTTGCGGTGGAGCAGGAAGAATCCGAAGTTGATGAAAGCGAAGTTTCCGCCGTGGTGGAACGCCTGCGCTCCAACATGGGCGAGATTATCACCGTCGGCGAGACTCGCGAGCCCAAGGACGGGGAAATCGCGGTGGTCGACTTTGAAGCCTTTGATGAAAACGGCGCCCCCATCGCGGGCGTCAGGGCCGACAACTTCCAACTCACCCTCGGCGACGGCCAGACCCTGCCCGATTTTGAAACCCTGGTGAAAAGCATAAAAACAGGCGAGGAAAAAGAAGGCCAGGTGGCCTTTCCCGCGGACTTTTTCAATCCCGAGTTCGCCGGACGCACGGTCAGCATGAAGGCCAAGCTGCACGCCATTAAAGAGAAAAAGCTTCCTGAACTGGACGAGGCCTTTGCCCGGAAAGCGGGCGGTTTTGAAAGCATGGACAAACTGCGCGACAGCGTGCGTGAATCCTATGTGAAAAGCCGTACCGATCTGAACAAAGCGGCCGCGCAGAAGCAACTGCTGGATCAGCTGCTCAAGCTGGTGGACTTCCCCGTGCCTGACAGCATGCTGGAAAACCACGTCGGCATGCTGGTGGGCGACATTCAGGACAAGCTCGAGCGCCAGGGCAAAAACCTGGCTTCGCTCGGCAAGACGGAAACCCAAATACGCGAAGAAGTCAGGCCGGAAGCGGAAATGCGCGCCCGTTCCCAGATCCTTCTGCTTACGGTTGCCCGTAAAAAGAGCCTTGCGGTGTCCGAAGAAGAAGTGGACCTGCAGTTGCGCCGCCTGGCCATGCAAAGCGGCCAGGATTATAACGCTGTCAAAGATTACTATACAAACAACAACCTGTTGTTCGCCCTGCGTGACCGCCTGCTTGCCGACAAAGCCATGGACGAGCTCTTCAGCAAGGCCGACGTAAAAATGGTGCCGCCCAAAAAGCCGGACCAGCCGGAAGAAGACGGCGAGAGCAAAAAGAAAGCCTCGAAAAAAAGTAAAGCCCCCAAGGCCGAAGCAGACCATGAGGACGCCAAGCAAGCGGCCGGAAAAGACGAAGAATAGCGCGATCTCATTGTCCGGACAGCATTTGCAAAGGAGAGGGCAGAAAATGGCCCTCTCCTTTGTCTTTGGAAACAGCCCCTACGGCAACTCTTGCCCTTTCCTGTCAGAGAACTTACACTCTGTACCGATAAAGACGGCAAGCCGCCCCTTATCGCCCCGGCAATATTGACCTGGCGCAATCATTGCATAAGCGTAAGCTGTTATTATTTTTAAAGAGGAGCCTGTCCATGCCCCCTATCCCAATGGTCATTGAAACCACCGGCCGCTCGGAGCGCGCCTATGATATCTACTCCCGCCTGCTCAAAGATAGAATTATTCTTCTGGGCGAAGGCGTTGACGACCATACAGCTTCATTGATCTGCGCGCAGTTGCTGTTCCTTGAATCCGAAGACCCGGAAAAGGAAATCTATCTGTACATCAACTCCCCTGGCGGCGTTGTTTCCGCCGGTCTCGCCATTTACGACACCATGCGCTATATCACCTGCCCCGTAGCCACCCTGTGCATGGGCCAGGCAGCCAGCATGGGCGCTCTTTTGCTGTGCGCGGGCGCGCCCGGCATGCGCTACGCCCTGCCGCACAGCCGGATCATGATTCACCAGCCCTCCGGCGGTTTTCGCGGCCAGGCCAGCGATATTGACATTCACGCCAGGGAAGTGTTGCGCCTGCGCCACATGCTGAATGAAATCATGGCCGGACACAGCGGCCAGAGCGTGGAGCGCATCGCCGAACTTACGGAGCGCGACAACTTCATGAGCCCGGAAGAAGCCGCTGCCCTCGGCCTCATTGACCGGGTGCTGACCTCGCGCGACGATCTTGCCGCTGAAGAAAAAAAGTAGAGCATTTAAGGACAAAATACATGACTAAACTACCGAAAAACCCGAGTGGAGAAGCACGCGGAGGACTCCGCTGCTCCTTTTGCGACAAAGGGGACGATCAGGTCAAACGACTGATCGAAGGCCCGGACAAAACCTGTATTTGCGATGAGTGCGTCACCCTGTGCAACGAAATCATGGCCAACCAGGCCATGGATGAAATACGCGAGGAAGGGAGTCTTCTTCCGCCCGCCGAATTGAAAAGCCGCCTTGATGATTATGTCATCGGCCAGGATCAGGCCAAGAAAATCCTCGCCGTTGCCGTGCACAACCACTACAAGCGGGTCTTTTTCAAGGAAGCCATCGGCAATGATGTTGAGTTGGAAAAAAGCAATATTTTGCTCATGGGGCCTTCCGGCAGCGGTAAAACGCTGCTGGCCAAAACCCTGGCCCGCGTCCTCAAGGTGCCTTTCGCCATTGCCGACGCTACCACGCTGACCGAAGCTGGCTACGTCGGCGAAGACGTGGAAAACATTCTGGTACAGCTCCTGCAAAACGCGGACTATGATCTGGAAGCCGCGGCCAAAGGCATTATCTATATTGACGAAATCGACAAGATTTCGCGCAAGGGCGACAGCCCCTCCATTACCCGTGACGTGTCCGGGGAAGGCGTGCAGCAGGCCCTTTTGAAAATCATCGAAGGCACTGAAGCCAACATCCCGCCCAAGGGCGGGCGCAAGCACCCGCAACAGGAATACATCCGCATGGATACCTCGAATATCCTGTTTATCCTGGGCGGGGCCTTTGTGGGTCTGGAAAAGATTGTGGAACAGCGCACCCGTGGCAGATCCATGGGTTTTGGCGCGCGCATTGAGAGCGAAAAAAGCGGCAAGGACGGCAAGAAGAAAAAATCGGATCTGGCCTACCTGGACCATGTGCATCCGAATGATCTGGTCAAATTCGGCCTGATCCCCGAGTTCGTGGGCCGCATTCCCGTGATCACCCACCTGGACGAACTCAGTGAAGAGGATCTGGTACGGGTGCTCACCGAGCCCAAAAATGCCCTGGTGCGCCAATACCAAAAGCTTTTCGAACTGGACAAGGTTACTTTGCGCTTCACTCAGGACGCCCTGCAAGCAGTGGCCCGCCAGGCCATAGAGCAAAAGACCGGGGCTCGTGGCCTGCGCAATGTGCTGGAAAACACCATGCTCGATATCATGTATTCCCTGCCTTCGGAAAAAGGGCTGCTGGAATGCGTGATTAACGCGGCCGTTGTGGAAAAGCACAAGCCGCCGCTGCTGATTTACGACACGGACGCGACAGGGTCCAACGAAGCTGCGAGTAACTTGTAAATGTTTTGGAGGGGCTCTGCCCCTCCACCCCGCAAGGGGGGTGAACCCCCTTGACCCCGCATTTCCCTGAAAACGGCTTTGCCGTTGTCAGGGTATGGGGGTGCAGGGGAATCATTCCCCTGCCGGGGTTTGGGGCGGAGCCCCAATAACAATGGAGATTTATCATGGCTGAATATATAAGCGTGCTGCCGCCGGTGGAACTGCCCTTGATGCCTTTGCGCGAAGTGGTCATGTTTCCCCGCTCCATCGCCCCGCTGTTCGTGGGCCGGGAAACGTCAATCAAGGCCATTGAAACTGCCATTGAGCAGCATGACCGCCAGATATTTCTCGTGGCTCAGCGCGACCCCGCCCTGACCAAACCCGAAACCCAGGATCTTTTTGTCATCGGCACGGTCAGCCGGGTTCTGCAACTGCTCCGCCTGCCTGACGGCTCGATCAAGGTGCTGTTCGAAGGCCTGTACCGCGCCGTCTGGACGCCTTCATCCGCTCCCGCTCCGGAGAACGCGGGCGGAGAAGAGGCCTACCAGATGGCCCTGATTCAACCCTGCGAGGAAGAACAGGGACCGGACCACGAGAGCGCAGCCACTGTGCGCGCTACCATCGAGGCCCTGGACGAATACGCCAAGATCAACAAAAAGCTCACGCCCGAAGTGTTGCAGGCCATCACGGCCAGCGGTAATCCCGGCGTGCTTGCCGATGCCGTGGTTCCCCACCTCAAAGTGGAGTATCTCAAAAAGCAGAAAGCCCTTGAGGCGCTCAATACCGCCGTGCGCCTGGAATGGGTTTACGAACTGCTGCAAGGGGAAATCGCCATCGCGGGCATGGAGAAACGCATCAAGACCAGGGTCAAGACCCAGATGGAGCGCAACCAGCGCGAATACTATCTGAACGAGCAAATCAAGGCCATCAACAAGGAGATGGGCCGGGACGACGACCCGCAGGAAGAGCTCAACGAACTGGAAAAACGGCTCAAAGAAAAGAACATGCCCGACGAGGCCAGGGAAAAATCCCTGCGCGAAGTCAAAAAACTGCGCCAGATTCCCCCCTCTTCCGCAGAATATACTGTGGTGCGCAACTATGTTGACTGGGTGCTCGACCTGCCGTGGAACGTGCTCAAGGAAACAGACATTGATATTGAAAAAGCGCGGCAGATTCTGGACGCCGACCATTACGGCCTGGAAAAACCCAAGGAGCGCATTCTTGAATATCTGGCCGTGCAGAAACTGGTGAACAAGCTCAAAGGCCCGATCCTCTGTCTGGTCGGCCCTCCGGGCGTGGGCAAGACCTCTCTGGCCAAATCCGTGGCCAGGGCCACGGGCCGCGAATTCGTGCGCCTGTCCTTGGGCGGCGTGCGCGACGAAGCGGAAATACGGGGCCACCGCCGTACCTATGTCGGCGCGCTGCCCGGCAAGATCATCCAGTCCCTGAAACGGGTGAAGCACAATAACCCGTTGTTCTGCCTGGATGAAATCGACAAGATGAGCACTGATTTCCGGGGCGATCCTTCCTCGGCCCTGCTTGAAGTGCTCGACCCGGAACAGAACAACGCCTTTGGCGATCACTATCTGGACATGGATTACGATCTCTCCCAGGTCTTTTTCATCACCACGGCCAACTCGCTGCATTCCATTCCCCTGCCTTTGCAGGACCGTATGGAAATTATCAAGCTGCCCGGCTATCTGGAAACGGAAAAACTTAGCATCGCCAAGCACTTTCTGCTGCCCAAGCAGATTGAGACGCACGGGCTTTCAGCCAAAAACCTGCGCGTATCGGACAACAGCCTGCTGGAGATCATCCGCACCTATACCAAGGAAGCGGGCGTGCGGAGCCTTGAGCGGGAAATCGCCACCGTATGCCGCAAATCCGCCATGCAGGTTGTGGCCGCAGGCGATCTGGAAAAACAGGTTATCGTCACCTGCCAGAACCTTTCCCAGTTTCTCGGGATAAAGAAACACCGCCACGGCGAACGGGAAAATGATCCGCAGATCGGCGTGTGCACCGGCCTGGCCTATACCGAGCTTGGCGGTGAACTGCTGCTCGTGGAAACCGCGCTCATGCCCGGCAGCGGCAAGGTAAGCACCACGGGCAAGCTCGGCGAAGTCATGACCGAGTCCGCCCAGGCCGCGCTCTCCTATGTGCGCTCGCGCTCCGATCTCTTTGGCCTGCGCCCGGACTTTCACAAGGAAATCGACATTCACATCCACGTGCCCGAAGGCGCAACCCCCAAAGACGGCCCCTCGGCCGGGATCACCCTGACCACCTCCCTGGTCTCGGCCCTGCTGGGCGTGCCGGTGCGCAACGACATCGCCATGACCGGCGAAATCACTCTGCGCGGGCGGGTTTTGCCCATTGGCGGCCTGCGCGAAAAACTCCTGGCCGCGCACAGGGGGCTGATCACCACGGTGATTATTCCCAAGGAAAACGAAAAAGACCTCAAGGAAGTGCCGGACGACATTCTCAAGGGCCTGCACATCATCTTTGTCACCCACGTGGACGAAGTGCTGCCCCAGGCGCTCATCGCCTCGGCCGAGGAGCTTTACCCCGGCAGGCAAAACACTACGCCCCTGTGCCATTCCCTGCGTAAAATCGGTTCAGCCGATGCGGCCGGGAAGCCGACGCATTGATTGATTAATTGCCGGGCACAGTGTCTTCGGCGGGCGGGGGAATAGTATCATCAAACCCGCGGAACAGCCCCTCAGGTACCGCTGTATCCTCGGATACAGCGGTACCTGAGGGGCTGTTCCGCCTGGGCGCGGCGGCCGGAAGGTCCATTGCGATGAAATCGATTACACTATTGCGCTCGCAGCATTTATGTGATATACTCTTTTTACTTTCTTCGCAAAAAATGGCATTCTTAACATAAACATTGTGCGTATAGCTAACTCAACAAGGAGGAGTCAGTGAGTTCGTCCCAAGACCAAAACGTCGTTATCGATGTTGCCCAGTCAAGAATTTCCGATTTATGGAAGCTGGAAGATTATTGGGCCATATGGCTCGGATTCATTGTTTTGCTTGTGGCGTATATTTGCTTTGCCAGCAGCGGCCCCCAGGCGGAAGCGGAAAAACAGCTTACCCCCATCCTGGCCGTGCTTAATGCCGAGCAGGAACGTGCGCCGTTCAAAACCACAGCGTGGCATGAGGCCAACAGAAAAAAAGACGGCGTTCAGGCCAGAAGAAATGCGGCGGGCGCTTTTTTTAGCAAGTATCTGGCGACTCCCGGTCGCTGGGCCACCAACCCGCTGGACGCCTTCTATCTGTCGGAAGACGATGCGAAAGCAAAGCGCGACAAGGCTGCCGAAGCCCACGACAAAGCCAAGGCCGCCACGGTTGCCGCGCTCGAAACAGCCAAAGCCGCGGAAGAGGCCGCCGCTGCCGCGAGCTTCGCCGACGCTTCCCTTAACGATGCCGCCATTGCCGCCATCGACAAATGGCAGGCGGCGGTGGGCAAGGAAAGCAAGGCAAGAGATGCGGCAACCGCCAAGGGGCTCAACCTTTTCGCCACGCTCCCCCTGCTCGGCCTTGCCTTGGGCCTTTTCTTTGCCATCGGGGCAATATTCATGGGCTGGCATGTTCCCCGATTCGTGCTGGCTTTCCTCGGCGTGTTCTTCTTCGCGGTTCTGGCCATGCTCCTCGGAAACCAGACCGAGATGCGATACTACGGCGTCAGCGCCGAGGTCTGGGCCATCGGTCTTGGCATGCTTGTGGCCAACACCGTCAAAACGCCGCAATGGCTGAAACCCGGCCTGCAGGTGGAGTACTTCATCAAAACCGGCCTGGTGCTGCTGGGCGCGGAAATATTGTTGAGCAAACTCCTCGCCATCGGCACCGCCGGCATTTTTGTCGCCTGGTTTGTCACTCCCACAGTGCTGATCTGTACCTTCATTTTCGGTCAGAAGATTCTTAAAATGGAATCGAAAACACTGAACATTGTCATATCCGCCGACATGTCCGTGTGCGGCACTTCCGCGGCCATTGCCACCGCCGCCGCCTGTAAGGCAAAGAAAGAGGAACTGACCGTTGCCATCGGTATTTCCCTTGCCTTTACCGCCACCATGATGATCATCATGCCCATGGGCATCAAGGCTCTGGGCTTGAATCAGGTGCTCGGCGGGGCCTGGATAGGCGGCGTTGTTGACTCCACAGGCGCCGTTACCGCCGCTGGGGCGTTTTTGGGCCCGGTCGCCATGACCGTTGCCGCAACGGTGAAAATGATTCAGAACGTGCTTATCGGCTTCACCGCCTTCGCTGTTGCCATATACTGGGTGACCCGCGTGGACCGTCAGGCCGGGGTGCCCATCAACCCCTTTGAAATCTGGCACCGCTTCCCCAAGTTCGTTATCGGCTTCTTTCTGGCTTCCGTGGTCTTCAGCTTCGTGGCTGGTGAGGCCGGTGTGGCGGTCGGCGAGGCCATCGTTGACCAGGGCGTGATCAGAGGACTGACCGGCGGCCTGCGCGGATGGCTGTTTACGCTTGCCTTCGCCGCCATCGGCCTGTCCACGGACTTCCGGGCGCTCGCCCAATATTTCAAGGGCGGCAAGGCGGTTATTTTGTACATCACAGGCCAGAGCTTCAACCTCTTCCTGACGCTGATCGCGGCATACATCATGTACGAAATCGTATTCCCCGAGCTTTCCATCAGCCTGTTGAAGGGATAACCCACAAATGCATCCAGCCCGGCCGCGCATGTGGCCGGGCTGGACAACACATATTATGAACGAAATACAGCATACTTCGCATTGCCTTGCACGCCTGGGGTATTTTTGCGCTGTTGCCGTTGCGCTCTTTCTTTTTTTCGGCGTCATCTCGCCGCGCCTCATCGTTGCCAATTCGCCCGCCCTGCAACACTACGGCGAGCGCCAGGAATTTTATGGTATACATAGCGGCGCTCTGTACTACACGGACCTGAAAACACAACAGGAAACCCAGAACGCCATCAGATATGCGCAGGCTCGAGTCGCCAAATAACGATGCCCGGCGCATAGTGTTCTGGATAATGAAATTTGTTAATGGTAAACCTGACCAGCATGGGAGAAATTATGAGTCCGGAAATGAAAGGCATTTTGTATATGATTGGCATGGTCGCCATTATGGTTGCGACGTCAATGTGGATAGCCAGCATATCTCAAATACATTAAAAAATATTAGAGATACATAGGCAGGTATGACGAGCAGAAAAAAACGCATCTTCGCTGTCGCGCTTGTGATATGGTTACTGGGGCTATTCTACCTGGGCTCCAAATCCTTGGATGAATTCCAAAGCGGTAAAATGCCGTCCGACGGTGGCGGCACAGTGACATTGAAAAACATCATGTTTCCCTCGCTGAAGTTGCGGGATCAAGAATAGATCCCGCGCCCAAGAGGACAGGCCCAACCCGCGCGCTTTCTGTTCACGCCGGGTTGGGCCTGTTCATATATGTATTGAGGCTCCGCCCTCCAAAATTTTCCTATTCAGCCTCTTGATTTCCCGCGAAAATCAGCAACCCGTAAATAATGCACCCGTTGCCGTAAAGCAGAATGCCGCCTCCGGCAACAGAGGACAGTGTGCCCCAAAATTCCGGCAGGCCGGGGAGTTTGACCGCGAAAAGCAAAACCGAGCCGCCGAGCAGACTGAGCAGGCCGCGCACAACAAAGCGCTTACATTCTTTGTATGCTTTGTCCACAATAAAGCCGCCTATGTCATTTTCTCAAAACGCTTGGCGCACTGCACACAGGGCGCTTCCGGGTTGCCTGTTTCCAACGCTTCGCGGAAGGCCGAAAAACGTTCCCCCTGCCAGCAGGCGAACGCGTCCGTTTCATTGGCGTTGCCGAATACCCGACGGCGCTCATTGTCGTCCCGCACGGGCACATTGACGTAAATACAGGGTGAAAGCGCGCCCCCGGCATCCACGTACAGGCTGCGTTCCACATTTTCCCGACACGTCCCCCAAGGTTCCGGGCAAGGGAGGGCGTAATGGAATTCCAGTTCAAGCTTCGCGGCCCGCGCGGCGGCCTTTTCCAGGAGATCCCGCGCCCGCGCGATCTTGTCCGCTTCATGCGGGGCAAAAGCCAGGCTTTCCTGTCCCGGCGCGGCGATATAATCCAGCGTACTCACCACCACCACATGCAGGCCGAGTTCCGACGCCAGATCCGGCAAGGCCAGCACCGCTTCCATGCGATCCGCCAGTAAAATATAGGCGCAATGCAGACTCAGATGCACGGCCATGCTTTTTTTACGTATTTCCGACATCAGACGTATGTTGTCGCAGACCTTCGTAAAAGGCGCTCCCCGCCGTATGGCGTTGCTCGCCTCGTCCGTTCCGGCCAGGGAAAACGCCAGCACATCCATCCCGCTCTTCACAACCCGGCGGGCAATGCCTTCATCCATGTGCAGCCCGCAGCTCGTGCTTGACACCGCACAGCCCGCTTTGCGCGCAAAGGCCGTGAAGTCAAAAAAACGCGGATGCAGAAAGGGTTCCCCCCATCCCTGCAAATGCACCCGCGCGCTGCGCCGCAAGAGCGGCCACAAGGCCGCAAAGGTGCCCGCTTCCATATGCCGCGCCTTCCAGCGCCCGGCGTCCGCGCTTTGCGGGCAGTACTCGCAACGCGCCGTGCAGACGGAGCTTACCTCCACTTGCACGCAATCAACAAGACGTCGCTGACCCCGAAAGAGCTCGGACAGGATTTCCAGCACGCCGGGTTCTTTGAAGGCCGGGTTCCCGAGCGGATCAGCCATGTCACTTTCTCGGCTTATGCCCAAAATTTCCACCATGCTTTTGTTTGCGGCGTCCAACTGTATTCCTGGTAGGGCAGCACGATTTTTGCCTGCCATTTGCGTTTGAAAAAACTTATGCCGCTGTTGATGCCCAGACCCAGGTTGCAGCGCGTGTGTCCGCGCGCTTCGGCTTCGCGCAGCAGGGCGCTGAGGAGCAAATCCGCCGCGCCAAAGGGAGCGTCGGGCGCGCGGAAGGCGAACAGATAGAAGGCGGTGTGCAGGCTCGCGTATTCGCCGACGGCGCAGGCCGTGAGTTCACCCGTCTCGCGGCTGTAGGCGGAAAAGAGGACAGCCTGGGGACTGGCCGCGAGGTATTGCGGCAGGCGGGAATATATGAAGCGCGTGCCGGGCGCGAGCGGACGCCTGCGGATTTGCGCATCCACCAACTGTTGATGCGCGGCGTCAAACTTCCCTTGACTTTGTTCAATAGAAACAGCCTGTTCCGCCCTACGCAGCATGTGATTCATTTTGTGCCGCGCTCTTGACGGCAGCGGGGCCAGGGGCAGATCCAGCCCCCACCAGTTGTCTTCCGCAAAGGTCGCCCGCGCGGGCGCCGCATGCGGGCGGGCGGCGCAAAGCACGGTCAAGTGTCCGCCTTTGACCAGGACAGGCAGGCGGCGGGCTTGGTCCACGGCTTCGTCCACGGCCCCGGCATCCAGGGGATCGTGGAGCGGGTAGCCAATCAGCGTCACGTCTGTCCCGCTTTCATAGGCGATACATGTGCCGCAGACGACGGCCCTGCTGTCGGATACCGCCTCCACATAAGCGGGAACTTGCTCGGGGATGACGGCCTGGGACGCGAAATGGCCGACGCCGCGCGGCATCATGGGGTCTCCTTTGCGCGCAGTTTGGCGCACAAGGCGTGCCGCCATGTGGGCATGACCTGGGTCAGGCGAAAGCCGTCTTCTTCCAGCATGGGGATCAGGCCGAGCATGTGGGCCGTGCCTACAAAGACCGCGCAACGTCCTGCTTCCAGGAAGGGGCGCATGCGTTCCCGGAAACGCTGATCACGCCGGTTGATAACTATTTCCGTGCGGGTGGGAAATTCCGTGCTGGTGCCCATCATGGCCATCAGATCCCCGGCCAGATACGCCGCCGTGTTCCGTTTGATATAGCGCTGCCACTGCCGCGCGTTGCGGAAGAAGTTGGCCACGCGCTCGACCGTTACGGATTCCAGGGAGGCTATTTGCTCCTCCAGGCTTTCCATGGCGATCACTGTTTTGCCCATGTCATGGCCGAGCCGCCAGATTTCGAGGTCCACGGAGTGCTTCCAGCCCTGGCGCTCCAGAAAGGCGGTCCAGAGCGAAAAGAGGGCGCACCAGGGATGGGTGTGCTCAAGAAAATAGCGCGCATCAACCGGATTTTTCGTCTCCATGTTCAGCAGGCGGGGCCAAAAACCTTCCGGGCCGCGCGCTACGCGCTCCAGAACACGGATTTCGTCTTGCGTGAGCAGCGGACCCACCCGGGGCACGTCCGGGCCGGGCATACGACCGGATCGCGCCACGGCATTCAGGCTTTCCTCATCCAGCGGGCCTTCCAGCAGAATGGTGTCCACCTGCCGGAACAAGCGGCGGAAGGAGTTCTCAAAGGAATAGCAGAAAAAGTGCGCCGCGCCTCCTATCCAGGAGCGTTTACCGTTCTTCTCCACTTCCCAGAGCATGGCAAAGGGCCGTTGCGGCGTCTCAAGGCTGAGGGTCTGACGCTTTGACAGCGCCCCGCCCGCGCCTGCCGTGGCCAGGACGGCCAGGAGATCACCCATTTTCGCGTCCGGCTGCGCATCCGGCTGTTCTTTCCAGGCAGCCATGCGATACGGCAAGGAGGGAACAGCGCCCCATTTGCGTTTGAAGCGGCGTATGCCCTCGTTGACGCCCAGGCCGAGGTGGATGTAGTCCTTGCCGTGTTTTCGCGCTTCGTCAAGCAGCGTGGCCATGAGCAGATCCGAGGCATAGGGCGTGTACGGTCCGCGCGAGTGCGCGCCAATAAGGTAACTGACAAAACGGCCGGGCGCGAAATCCAGCAACAGGCAGGCGGCCAGGCGTTCTTCTTCGTCCCAGGCGTTGAGCAGCACGAGACCCGGCGTGCCCATAACCTGTTCCGTGCGAGCGAAAAGTTCGCGGGCGTTGGGTTTAAGGGGGGTACGCGCCATGAATTCCGACCAGAGACGGCGGTGCTGCGGGCTGAAGCGCGTGGTCATGTCCACGCGCAGGACAGCGCGCGCGCGTTCCAGCGGACGGTGCAATCGGGCGGGCACGGCAGCGGAGACAGGAAGAACGAAGAAGTCGTCGGCGTCCACCTCATGCGGGGCCAGGCGGGACGGCAGTTCCGGCGCGATGCACCAGCAATCCTGGGCGTTGGTCTGGGCCAGGGCCGTGCGCAGCGCGGCTTCAAAGGCTTCCGGCGAGTACGCGTTTCGCAGGGGATACCCGAGCGCCATGAGCCAGTCCTGCGCGGCCAGAAAGCAATAGTCGCCCCGCACAAAAAAGTTGCCGCCGGACATGGCGCTCATGAAGGCCGGGGAGTGCTCCGGCACCTGCGCGTGCTCCAGGACATGCGCGAACAGCTCGGCGCGTCCGCCAAGACCGGGGATGTCGGGAGCGGGCGTGTGATGGGCATGCATAGGGCGCTCGCAGAATAAGATTTCTGACGATAGCATCACATGCGGCGCCCAGTAAAGGGCGGCTCGGCACGACGCGCGAAACATGCGCCACCGGTTTTAAAGCAGTTTCCGGTAGTGTCTGAGTTTGTCGTCAGACGAGGAAGGCGCAGCTTTGGCCGATGGGGCTGGGCTCTTCGGCCCTGCCCCGGAGGACAAAGCAAGCCTGACGCAGGATCACGCCAAACTCAGACACTACCAGACCAAGGCCAAAGCCACGCCCCCGGCAGCCCAGCACCACCAGGAAAAGACCGCGAGGCGTCCGTTGATCAAAATCCGCCGAAGCAGGGTCAGGGCCAGGAAGCCGCAGATAGCGGCCGCCAGAAACCCGGCCAGAAAATCGGCGGCGGCGAAAGTGCTGGACAAATCGCCGCGCAACTCCAAAATCGTGGCCCCGATAATGGCCGGGATGGACAGGATAAAGGAAAACCGGGCCGCTGTTTCCCGCTCCAGGCCGAGCAGAAGACCGGCCCCGATGGTCCAGCCGCTGCGGGAGAGGCCGGGAAGGACGGCCACCCCCTGGATCAGGCCGATTATGAGAGCATCGCGCAAGGTCAGGCGGTCACGGCCGGTTTGGCCGCGATTCCCCACCAGGCGCAACAGGAATCCAGTAGCCAGCAGAGCCATTCCGACGCAAGCCACTGAAGCCATGCCGGGTCCGAGATATTTTTTGAACACCAGCCCTATAATGGCCGTCGGGATGCTGGCAATGACAATCTGGAGGCCGAACTGAAAATCCGGGCGTTCCTGATAAAGGGCGCGCATGCGGGACGGGCTGATCAAAGCTGCGGGGAGGAATCGCAGTTCCCCGCACAGGGCGGCCAGAGGCCGACGATAAAAGCAGAAGAGAGCCGCCAGAGTCCCCAGGTGGAGGACCACATCAAAGGCCATTTCCGGCTCGGTCAGCCCGAAAAGATGCTGCGCCAAGATCAGGTGCCCGGAAGAAGAGATGGGCAAAAACTCCCCCACCCCCTGTATAAGTCCCAGGATGACGGCCACGGCGAGTATCGGCATAGGATCTCCATACAGACTGAGGGGGCTCAAACCAGCGGCTCAAAGGTCTACATACAACGATACGTTGTAACAGGATGAACGTGCGCCTCGTCATTACGAGCCACACCCTCAGACTCCCCCGGCAGGGGAAATGATTTCCCCTGCACCCCCATACCCTGAAAACAGCTTCGCTGTTTTCAGGAAAATTGCGGGTCAAGGGACAACACGTTGCCATAAAGGCTGGCATGGCGCGTACCACTGAGCATGGCAGAGGCGCAACCGGCGTGTTACTGTCCCCCTTGCGGGGAGGTTTGGAGGGGCAGAGCCCCTCCAAAAAATATACTCTACCGGTCGCGGTCGCGGCGTCCGCCGCGATCCCGGCCGCCTCTGTCGCCACGGTCGCCTCTGCCGCCGTCACGGCGCGGAGGACGGGCGGTTTCCTCAGGATTCCAGGGAATGCCCTGCTGTTCCTGCAACACGACTTTGCGCGAAGCGCGCACGCGATCGCCGTTGACTTCAATCACCTTGACCTTCATCGGGTCGCCGGGCTTACAGAACTCAGCCACGTTTTCCACACGGGCCGTGTCCAGTTGGGACACATGCACCAGGGCTTCCAGGTTTGTGGCCAGTTCCACGATGCAGCCGATTTCCAGAACTTTGATCACCTTGGCGTCGTAGTCCTTGCCGAGCTCAGCCCTCTGGTCGTAGGCCAGCACCATTGCCTTGGCCCGCTCCATAGCTTCCAGGGTGGGCGCGAAGATCATCACCTTGCCCGAATCCTCGATATCCACGGACGCCCCGGTTTCGGCGGTGATCGCTTTGATGTTCTTGCCGCCCGGACCGATGATCAGGCGGATCACGTCAGGGTTCACTTCCACCTCGGTATGCTGAGGCGCATACTTGGAAAGCTCCCGGCGCGGCGCGGCCAACATCTTGGCCATTTCGTCCAGAATGTGCAGCCGGGCTTCCCTGGCCTGTTCCAGAGCCTTGGCCATGATTTCCGTCGAAATACCGGCGACCTTGATATCCATCTGCACCGCGGTCAGGCCGTCGGCGGTTCCGGCGATTTTGAAATCCATGTCGCCCAGCGCGTCTTCATCACCCAGGATGTCCGTGAGCACGATGAAGTCATCGCCTTCCTTGATCAGGCCCATGGCAATACCGGCCACAGGCGCCTTGATGGGCACGCCCGCGTCCATGAGCGCAAGACTGCCGCCGCACACCGCGGCCATGCTGGAGGAACCGTTGGACTCCATGGTCTCGGCCACGATGCGCACGGTAAAGGGGAAGGCGCCATCAGCGGGCAGGATGGGTCGCAGCGCTTTTTCCGCCAGAGCGCCGTGTCCGATTTCACGCCGGGATACGCGCACCGGCTTCACTTCACCCACGGAATAGGGCGGGAAATTATAGTGCAGCATGAATTTTTTGGTCACGTCGCCGACCAGGGAGTCCATGCGCTGTTCATCCGTGGAACTGCCCAAAGTGGTCACCACCAGGGACTTGGTTTCGCCCCGGGCAAACAGGGTCGAACCGTGAGCGCGCGGCAGCACGCCGGTTTCAATCAGTATCGGGCGCACGGTTTTGGTGTCACGGCCGTCGATACGCAGGCCTTCCTGCTTGATCCGGCCGCGCACAATGGCCTTTTCCATGTCGCCGAGAAGATCGCCCACAGCCGCCTGAGCTACCGCGTCTTCAGCAAAGGGCGAGGCAGGGTCAAGCACGGCCTGCACGGCCTTTTCCTTGACCGCCTTTTTCGCGGCTCTGCGGGCCATCTTTTCCGAGATCTGCAGGACAGCTTTGAACTCTTCGCCCACGGTCTTTTGCAGGAAGTCGGCCAAGGCGCTCGTGTCGGGCAGTTCCTTCACGGCCTGCTTGTCCTTGCCCGCCAGGCGAATCAACTCTTCCTGGGCTTCGATCAGCGGCTGGATTTCCTTGTGCGCCCAAGCAAGAGCCTCGGCCACGACCGCTTCAGGCACGAACAGGGCATCGCCTTCCACCATGACCACAGCCTCGCGGGATGCGGCAAAAATAAAATTCATATCACTGTCGGCCAACTCCGATATGGTCGGGTTGAGCACGAAACGACCGTTGATGCGTCCGATGCGCGCCCCTGCCACGGGCCCGGCAAAGGGAATGGAGGACATGCACAGGGCGGCGGACGCGCCGGTCAGGGCGAGCACGTCCGAATCGTTTTCCTGGTCAGCGGAAATCACATTGGCCAGCACCTGCACTTCATCCTTATAGCTTTTGGGGAAGAGCGGACGCATGGGCCTGTCGATCAAGCGGGAAACCAGGGTCTCGCGCTCCGAGGGACGGCCGATCTCGCGCCGGAAAAAACTGCCGGGAATACGGCCCGCGGCATACATTTTTTCAGCGTATTCAACGGTCAGGGGAAAGAATCCCTTGTCGAAATCCAGGGGCTGAGAGCAGGCCGTGACCAGAACCACGGTCTCGCCGCACTGAACCCAGACGGCTCCGTCCGCCTGATTGGCAAGGCGTCCTGTTTCCAGGATGACCTCTTTGCCCCCGACGGTGGCATTGACGCGCTTGGTGGGGAAAATACTCATAATCCTATCCTTCTGTACTATGAAGGGGGGTCCGGGAAAGTCCGGCAGCCTGCTGAGGCAGCGTCTCAGTTTACCGTGATACTTCGTCAGGCTTGCTTTGTGCTCCGGGGCAGGACCAAAAGAGTCCAGCCCCATCGCACAAAACTGCGCCTTCCTTGTCTGACGGTAAACTGAGGCGCTGCCGGATTTTCCCGGAATCCCCTTCGCTACTGCTTTATGCGGCACACGCGGCCGCGTTCATAAATGTGCAAAAGGGGAGCCGCGCTCCCCTTTCGTTCCAATACCGGCCCGGGGCTGTTTCTAAATAGCTCTTTTGTCCAAATAGCTGCGTCACCCGGCCCTTTTTTCTCCGGTCGAGTACCATAAGAGTACACTCCCTTCGCAAAAAGGGCCGGGGTCCTTGCTCTTGGAGCAAAATCTCTTATTTGGAAACAGCCCCTGGCGTTTACTTACGCAGACCGAGCTTTTCGACAATGGCCCGGTAGCGGGTAACGTCTGTTTTTCTCAGATAGTTAAGCAGGTTCCGGCGGCGACCCACCAATTTCAACAGGCCCTGGCGGGAATGGAAGTCCTTTTTATGCTCCTTGAAATGGCCGGTCAGATCCAGAATCCGGGCCGTCAGCAGGGCAATTTGCACTTCCGGGGAGCCGGTGTCGCCTTCATGCTTGGCATGTTCGTCAATAACCGCTTTTTTCTGATCCACGTCCAATACCACAGCTAACTCCTTTACGTATGCTTACGCGTTATTTCCACAAGCCACGCACAATGCTCCAAACCTCACGTCCTTCGTTGTCCAGGACTGTTTCGGCCAGAGCCAGCGCTGTTCCGTCTTCCTCCAGCATCAGCGTCTTGAGCCCAGGAGCAAAAGACAGCAGAGCCAAGGATTTGGATTCATAGGCAAGGCGAGCGCCGTTGCGCACCTGGGCCGCGTCCGTGCGTGAAACACGGAGCTTGGGCCAGGCGGGCAAGGCTTCGGCTATGCCTGCCACCCGCGACGGAAAACCTTCCGGATCGCCGAGCACATCGCCAAGCGCGTGCGCCGCAACAATCCCGAAGGGGTGGCTGTACTCCCGGGTCAGTTCCTCAAGCATGGCGCCGCACCCTAAGCGCTTCCCCAAGCTGTGGGCCAGGGAGCGTATGTAGGTGCCGGAACTACACGTCACCCGGAAGCGGACACGCTCGGGGCCGACCAGTTCGGCCTCGCCGCGTGTGACAGTGACGAGTTTTCTTTTTACCGGTACGGCACATCCTTTCCGGGCCAGTTCATACAGGGGCTTGCCCTCGTGCTTGGCCGCGGAATAGGCGGGAACTTCCTGCTCATAGCTGCCCGTGAGAGCAGCCATTTCAGCCTGGACCCGCGCGTTGTCCACACCGGTTACCGGGCAGGTTTCAAGCACCTGCCCGTCGGCATCCCAAGTATCGGTGACAAGGCCCAGGCGGATAACTCCGCTGTAGGTTTTGTCGCCGTCATCCATGAGATGGCCGGAAATTTTGGTGGCCTGCCCCAAGAGAACAAGGAGCACGCCCGTGGCCATGGGATCCAGCGTGCCCGCATGGCCTATCTTCTTCTGGCCCAGGTGACGCTTCACCCTGGCAATACAGGCTGCCGACGTCATGCCGCCCGGTTTGTCGAGCACAAGTACGCCGTCCTGCTGCGGGGGCGTATACCTGGATTGCTGCTCGTTTTCCGGGGAAGGGGCGGGAAAAGGCGCTGGTTCACTCATGGTAAGGGAGCTAGCTTTACGCTAAAATAATACTCCCGTCCAGCGCTTTTAGCATATTTTTTGGCAGTGTTTCAGTTTGAGCACACGGTAGTACCTTGGTTTGACGTCAGACAAGGAAGGCGCAGCTTTGCGCGATGGGGGCTGGGCTCTTCGGCCCTGCCCCCGGAGCGCAAACAAGCCTGACGCAGTATCACCCCAAACTGGAGCGCTACCGTTGGCATGCTTTCTGCTTTACTCCCGGTACCGGGAAATATTTTCCGTGTAGCCGCACCGTGCGGCTCGCGCTGATAGTTCCCGAAAAACAAGCCCCGGATGAGGGTATCCGTATGATGAGTTCTTTATATATAGGGGCCACAGGGTTGAAAAGCCACGGCGAAGGGATGAGCGTCATCACCAACAACCTGGCCAACGTGAACACGGTCGCGTACAAACAGATGTCCATGCAGTACTCGGATCTTATGAGCCAGTACCTGACCGCGTCCTCCGCCAATATGACCAATATCAACCAGAAGGGCATGGGTTCCGTGCCCGGTTCAAACCGCACCCTGTTCACGCAGGGCGGTTTAGAGACCGGTTCCTCTCCCGTGGACCTGTGCATCAACGGCATAGGTTTCTTCGGCGTGACCAAAAACGGCGTTATGCACTATACAAGAGCCGGAAACTTCCGTTTCGACAAAGAGGGCCATCTCCTTGATCCGAGCGGCTGGAACGTGATGGGCCGTGCCATTGTGGATGGTGTGGCAGCGGGAGAGACCACACCGATCAAGCTGGATCTCGGACCAAATGGACACGCCTACATGCCGCCCAAGGCCACCAGCGTTATTTCCAGCAGTTCGCGCCTGGGCGGATTGGAGGATAAGTCCCAAGATCCCGCGAACCCCTTTTTCGCCATGACCGCCAGTTGGGATGCCGCGCAAAAACCGCCGCTTGGCCAAGGCAAATATGCATATAGTGAACCCATCACCTTCTATGACTCCGAAGGCAGACTGCGCGAAGCAACCATATATTATGACTCGGCGGGCAAGTCCGGCGGTCTCACGGCCGTGGAATACCTCGTGGCCCTGAGCCCGGGCCAGGACGGCTCCGGGCTGGCCGGAACCAAGGCCGAAGGCTTGCTCATGGCGGGCACGCTGACCTTTTCCAGCAACGGGGAACTTGCCAACATGACGGCCTTTTACCCGCCTGCTTCCGGCAACCCCGCCGATCTCGCGGGTTGGGCTCCGGCCGCCATGCAGGGTGGCCAGCCTGTCATGCAGGTACAGGTAAAAGGCGTTGCCGCGCAAAGCATCGTCCTGGACATGGGGCTGTCGCTTCCCAATGCCGGTCCCAACGCCGGCGCAGGGCTGTCATCCGCTGCCGAAGCCGCGGCCAACCCCCGAGCCATCTTTGACAATACCGTGCCCAAGACCATCAGCCCGAAAGCCTCCAACACATATGGAAACACCCCCGGCGCCTTTTTTTCCAGCCGCGACGGTTACGCGCCGGGCGAAATGCGGGATATGTACGTGACCAATGACGGCCTTGTGCGCATCATGTACAACAACAACCAGACCCAGGACGTTTACCGCGTCTCTTTATATCGTTTTACCAGCCAGGACGGCCTTCGCCATGAGGGCAGCAACCATTACTCCGCAACCCCGGATTCCGGACCCGCCGATGAAGGTATTGCCGGCGATCAAAACTTCGGCGCCATAAAGGATTATGCCCTGGAACAGTCCAACGTGGACTACGCCCGTGAGTTCACCAATCTGATCGTCACCCAGCGCGGCTTCCAGATGAACAGCAAGATCATCACCACGTCCGACGCCATGCTCCAGAAGGCGCTTGAACTGAAGCGCTGATTCCGGCTCCGCACTCCTGTCCGTCAAGGCCCGCCCCTCCTCGTGGCGGGCCTTTTTTTTGCCAAAGATTCCTTCGGAGCCTGTTTGCGTTAAACCATTGCACCAATCCCTGGAGAGGTATATAGAACAAAGCAGCGGCCGCATTTTTGCGCGCCTACGGCAGTTTACGCTTGAGATTGTCGCTTACGGCGGGCAAAGCCCGCCTACGCCAATCTCGCGGCAAGGATTTGCGGACAAATCCTTGCCGAGCAGCTTAACATTAAAAATGTTAAACTGCTCTATTCCAACAGGATTCACGGACGTCATAACAATGCAAGACCCCACAAAACTTCCCCTGTCCTGGTTGCTGCTCTTTCTCGCCGTTGCCGCGGGCAGCATCTACTATTATTACGACAAAGAGCATACCGGGGCTGAAAACACCACGGCCGGCACCACTGTGATCGTGCCGGTCAGCCCCGCTCCGGATATGGGCGCTTTGCAACCGGGCAGCCCTGCGGCCTCGTTGCCGGTCATCTCTCCTCCCGTACAGAATACCAATGCCACCGCCGCAACCACGGAAGCCGTTCCCGGCCCCACTCAGGCAACGGAAAATGATGCGGACGGACAACCGCCCGCCGGGGAACCCCAGCCGGAAGCCCCGAGCACGGAGGCCCCTGACGCTCAGGCGCATGCGCCTTCAGAAGAAACGCCCCTTCCTTCCGCCGAACATGATCTGGCCGCTCCCCAGCCCGTGGACAACACGGAAACAAAGCCGTCCGAAGAACATGGCGCTTCCGGAGTTGTACTCTATGGCAAGGGCAGGCCGATCACCCCTGGAGGACATGTGGTGCGCGGCGATATTCCCGCAGGTCAGGAAAAAACGGGCGCGCGCATAGCCTCCACCGGACAGGACAGTGTTGTGGGCCTCGCCCTGGTCCAGGATCTGGCCACGTTCCTGGCTGAAAACTACTGGCCTGCCAATACCCATCTCATGGCCCGCGAACACGGTATTTCCACGGCCGACGTAAGAAGAGTGAATTACAGGTACGGAGAACAGTTGCACGGCTTCGCGGCGGCCCACAATAACCCCGGCATCGAGCGGGAGCGCGTGCTGCGCTATGTGTTCGCGCCCTCCATGCTGCGTGCCCTTTACAGACTGTATGATGAACGCTTTTTTTCCGCCTTGCGGACTGAAGCCGCGGCTCAAAAGCGCGGACCGGCTCAGTCCCCTCTGACCCCGCTCCAGATAGCCGAGATGTTCGGCATCTATTCCGGCATGGCCCAAAGCCTGGCGGAAGCCGTGCGTACCTATGCCGATACGCCGCGGATACGCTCTCTGGTCGCCGCCTACGTCCAAGCATCCACAGAGACTGCGGACGCCTTCACGGCCTATGCCGAAAGCCGGGAACAGGGCAACTATTCCGCGAAAACATCGCAAGCCTACCAAAGCGCTCTGAAGCGGCGTGAACAGGCCAAGGACGCCCTGGCCTCGGCCATGCGCCGGGGAGGCGCGAGACAGGAACTCGACGCCGAATCTCTGGCTTATATCGCGCAATGGCTCTACCGGCGTGGAGAAAATGCCGCGGCAACCCTGGCCGTTCTGGCTGAAATCCTTGAAGACTGCGCCCTGCGCCTGTCCGCCATACAGCAGGAATACCCCGGTTCGCGCCGCTAACTCTCCATCACCATGCACACACGGGATCTGCCTTTTATTTATATTACCGGCGGCTGTCGCAGCGGGAAAAGCGCCTATGCCCAGCGCCTGGCCGAAGAGTTGTCGTCCGGCTGTCTGTATCTTGCCACGGCAATCCCTCAGGATGACGCCATGCGCGAACGCATCCGCCTGCACCGCGAGGCGCGCGGTGAAGTTTGGCGCACTTATGAAGCTCCGGCCAGTGATAACGACGCCCTGCTCGCCGCCCTGCAAAGGCTCTGCCGTCCCGGAGAAACGCTTCTGTTCGACTGTCTGACGCTCTGGGCCGCCGGTCATATGCGGGGCGAGCAGGCTCCGTCCGATTTTGGCGCCCGGTGCGATGAACTGTTGCAAGGCTTATGGCAGCTTCCCTGCCCGGTGATCATTGTGAGTAATGAAGTCGGCATGGGCGTGGTGCCCGTGAGCGCGGCAGGCCGGAATTTCCGCGACATGGCGGGGCTGGCCGGGCAAAAGGCGGCCGCTGCCGCGACCTTTGCCGTGTTCATGGTCAGCGGCCTGCCGCTGGTTCTTAAAGGGACCGTACCAAAAATATGTTCAGATCCGGAGTATTGTATATGACTGTGCCCAGACCAGGAGACTTTATTACCGCGAAATGCGGACGCTGCAACGATGTTACCGGCCATGTGGTCATGCTCGTGCTTGACGGACAGGTCGCCAAGGTGGAATGCAAGGCTTGCGGCAGTGTGCATAAACACCGGGAAGTCCGCCTGCCCGGCGCGGGCGGAAAGGAGCGGCCTTCCGTCCGCCACGTGCGGGCCGGGCAGGAACGCGAGCAAGGCAGAGATCTGGGCCCCAAACCCAAAAGCGGTCCCGCGCGCGCCGGAACAGCATCCTCAGGCGGCGCTCCCCGTAAAAGCGCTTCCGCGGCCAAGCTGGAAAGCGCCTGGCAAGAAGCCATGGTCCGGCACAGCGCGGAAACGCCCTTGCCCTATGCTATGAACAATACGTATATGATCCAGGATTTCCTTGAACATCCCATGTTCGGGCGCGGGGAAGTCATCAGCGTGGCTTCGCCCGGAAAAATGGACGTGCTTTTTCAGGACGGCGTCAAGATCCTACGTTGTGGCAGTGCCCCAATTTAAGCAATGCCGGTAGTGCCTCAGTTTGGCGTCAGACGAGGAAGACGAGTTTTTGCGAGGGTGGGCTGGACTCTTCGGTCCTGCCCCCCGAGCAAAAACGATGCCTGACGAAGTATCACCCCAAACTGAGGCACTACCCGGAATTGACCTGTCTCAACCGGCCTAGTATACTACCGGCCGCAATGAAGCTACTCCTCAAGTTCCGGCCCAAAGCGCCGGCAAAGGAATTTCATGCGCATACTCATTACCGGCGGCTGCGGTTTTATCGGCAGCAACTTTATCCACATGCTTTTGCGGGAAGACCCTCACGTCTTTATCTGCAATGTGGACAAACTCACCTATGCGGGCAACCCGGCCAATCTTGCCGGAGTGCGGGAGAACTATCCGGGCCGTTATGTGTTCGTCAAGGCGGACATTGCCGACGAGGCGGCCATGCGCCGCATTTTCCTGGAACACACCATTGACGCCGTGGTCAATTTTGCGGCCGAATCCCACGTGGACCGCTCCATTGCCGATCCCTCGCCCTTTATCCACACCAATGTGCGCGGCGCCCAGGTGCTGCTGTCCTTGGCCCGTGAACAACGCATCGAACGCTATGTCCATGTATCCACGGACGAAGTTTACGGTTCCTTGAGCCTGGATGAGCCGGACACGGCGTTTACCGAACAAACGCCGCTGGCTCCCAACAGCCCGTATTCCGCTTCCAAGGCTTCCGCGGATCTGTTTTGCCGGGCCTGGTATGAAACCTATGCTTTTCCGGTCGTGATTACCCGCTGTTCAAATAACTACGGCCCCTATCAGTTTCCGGAAAAACTGATCCCCTTCATGTACTCCAGGGTCGTTAGGAATGAACCCTTGCCCGTCTACGGGGACGGCAAAAATGTGCGCGACTGGATTCATGTGCTGGACCACTGCCAGGGGGTCTATCTGGCCCTCAGCAAAGGCCGTCCCGGCGCGGTATATAATTTCGGCGGCGGGGCCGAGCGAAGCAACCTTGAGGTGGTGCGGTCCATATTGCGCTTCTGCGGCAAATCCGAAGACCTGATTGCGTTCGTCAAGGACCGTCCGGGACATGACAGGCGGTACGCCATGGACTATTCGCTGGCCGCGCGCGAACTCGGCTTTTCTCCCCGCTATACCTTTGAGGCCGGGCTTGAGGCGGCCCTGCACTGGTACGGCGATAACGGCGCATGGCTGGAAGGCGTGGTTTCCGGCGCCTACCTGACCTTCATGCGCGACTGGTATGGAGACCGAACATGAGACAAAAAGCCCTGGTTCTCGGAGGCAAGACCGGACTGGTAGGACAAGCCCTGGCGGAAGTGTTGCGGGCCTCAGGCTGGGATGTCGCGGCTCCCGGCCGGGAAGAGCTGGATGTCGCTGCACCTGATGCCGCCGGACGTCTGGAGGCCTTGATTGACTCATCGGAACCGTCTTGCGTCTTCAACACCATTGCCTACACCAAGGTTGATGCCGCCGAGGACGAGCCCGAGGCCGCCACCCTGCTCAACCGCACTCTGCCCGCCACTTTAGGCAGGATCATGAAAACGCGGCCCTGTACCCTGGTGCACTTCAGCACGGATTTCGTCTTTGACGGCAAAAAGAGGACGCCCTATACGCCCCAGGATCCGACAGCGCCGCTCTGCGTGTACGGCAAAACAAAACTGGCCGGGGAAGAGGCTCTGCTTTCCTTTGACCTGCCGCATTGCCTGATCATCCGGACCGCCTGGCTCTTCGGTCCGGGCCGGAAAAATTTTGTCAGCACCATTCTTCAGGCCTGTAAGGAAAAACGCATCGTCAACGTGGTGCATGATCAGATCGGCTCTCCGACCTATACGCCCGATCTCGCCCAGTATACCCTGAAGCTGGTGGAATCCGGCGCAAGCGGCATCTTCCACATTGTGAACAACGGCCAGGCCAGTTGGTGCGAATTGGCGGGTGAAGCCGTCAGTCTGGCCCAGGCGGAATGCATGGTCAATCCCATTCCCTCTTCCGAATATCCGCAAAAAGCCCGGCGACCGGCCTATTCGGTGCTGGACTGCGATGATCTGGCCCGCCTGACCGGCATCATGCCGCGTCCGTGGCCGCAAGCCCTGCGCGAGTATATTTTCAAAATCTTTCACTAGAGCGGGTAAACCGCTCTGCAAGGATTTGTCCGCAAATCCTTGCCGGGAGATTGGCGTAGGTGGGCTTTGCCCACCGTTAAGCGACAATCTCAAACGTAAACCGCTATCAGGAGTGATCACCCCACTATGGGCGCGCGCACCTTCTGGATAAACACGGGCGAGCTTTCCGGCGACATGCAGGGCGCGCTCCTGCTGAACGCCCTGAAGAAGCAGGTTCCTCACGCGCACTTTGTGGGCATGGGTGGTGTACACCTGGCCGAAGCCGGGCTTGAAACCCTGTTTCGCATTGAAGATCTTTCGGTCATGGGCATAACTGAAGTTATCGGCCATTTACCGAAAATATTCCGTATGCTGGCCGACATCAAAGCCGCCATGACCAGAATCCGCCCGGAGGCGGTAATTGTTATTGACGCGCCGGACTTTCACTTCCGGGTAATCAAGGCCGCGCGGGAGCTTGAAATCCCCGTTTACTACTACATCAGTCCGAAAGTCTGGGCCTGGCGCGAAGGCCGGGCCGTTTTTATCCGGGAACACGTGCGCAGGCTGATCTCCATTCTGCCTTTTGAAGCCGACTTTTACCGTCGCTTTGGGATGAACGTGGACTATGTCGGCAATCCCCTGATCGACAGCGTTAATTATCCCGCTCTCAAGAATATTCGCCACGACCCGGATCTGGTCGGCTTTCTTCCGGGTAGCAGAAAAAAAGAGATTTCCGCCCTGCTGCCCGCTTTTGGCGGCGCGGCCCGCATCCTGCGCCAGCGCCTGCCGCACGTCAGTTTTGCCTGTGTGCGCGCGCCGGGAATTGATGAGTCCCTGCTGCGCGCTTACTGGCCGGAAGACGTGCCCGTGGACTTTGTTTCCCCGGACAACCGCTTTGCCTTCATGCGGCGCTGCAAAATGCTCATCGCCGCCTCAGGCACGGTAACGCTGGAAAGCGCCATCGCGGGCACGCCCGCCATTGTCGTCTACAAGGTCTCGCCCCTGTCCTTTGCTGTGGGCAAACTCCTGGTCAAGGTGCCGTTCATCAGCCTGCCCAATCTGATCCTCGGCCGTGAAGTGTTTCCTGAACTGCTCCAGAAGCAATGCGATGCCGTGCCTCTGGCCGACGCGGCCCTGCGTTGGCTCCTGCCCCCGCCCGGCAATGACCCGCTGGACAACGTGCGTGAAGATATGCGAGAAATCCGCCGCCTGCTGGGTGAACCCGGCGCGGCCGACCGTGCCGCCACTGTGATTCTGAAGGATTTGCAAAGCCTATGACGTACCTGTCGACGGCGCGCTTTCGGCTGGACATGCCTGGGGCGGAGCGTCGCCATCCTTGGTTGAGCTATCTTTTCGACTGTTACGCCCTGGTGGATGCAAGCGTTGCCGAGGCGTTGGAAGAGGCCGCGCGCGGGAGGACAACCAGGTTGCGCCAGGGGCTGCGGCAACTGCTGCCATCAGGTAATTCCAGTAACTCCCCTGGAGGCTGCGGGCCTGCGCTGGTATGTCCAGGAGGAAATGGCGGAAAAAACGCGCGCCGCTCTCATGCAGCGGCCGGAAAAAATCGGGCCGGGCGGCGGCGGCAGCTGCCGCTTTATGCTGGGCGACAGTTGCGCGGTCTACCCTGTGCGTCCGGTGGCCTGCAGGCGCTACCTGGTGCTCGGCCAGGCCTGCGCGCCGGGTGAGGACCCCACTGTGACCCGCCCGGAACAGGTGCTCAGGCCTTCACGAGAAACGATGAACGCCGCCTACGCCGCTACCCTGCCATATTACACCGCCCTGGGAGAACAAACGCCGTGTCCCGGAGAAGCATTCGCCTTCATGGCGGCACGTACTGTCGCGCTGGAGGCGCTGTGTCAGGATATTTTGAAATGTCGGTAAGGCCCTGTCAGCACTTCATATTCTGAACATATTGACAGAACCGGTATTATCTGATGCAAAAGCGGCCCTTTCCGGCATAAAAAAACTCTCTAGCAACGCACCGGTCAAGTACCTCAGGAGACTTCATGTTTGAAAAACTTCTTCCCAAGTCCGCCCCCTTTTTTGAACTGCTCCTGAAACAGAGCGACCTGCTCCTGGATACGGCACGGCGTCTGGAAAACAGTTTTATCAACCCGGCCACAATGGATGAAGAATACAAAGCCGTCGCCCTGCTGGAAGAAGAAGCGGACGCCCTGCACGCGCGCATTACCCGCGAACTGAGCCAGACCTTCATCACCCCCATTGATCGTGAAGATATCCTGCACATCAACCAGGCGCAGGAAAACTGCATTGACAGCCTCCAGAATCTGGCCACGCACATGCATATCTATGACTTTGACCGCATCCGTTTTCCTTCGGTAAAAATTACGGAAACCATACGCCAAATGCTTGAGCTTACACAACTCATGCTCATAGGGCTCAGCAAAAAGCAGGATGCGCATAAAACCCGGGCCTTCCGCTTCCTGCGTTCCGAAAGCGAAATGCTGATCAGCGTCGGCCTTGCCGAACTCTACGACCGGGCGGCATCACAGGAAGAATCCACCCTGGATATGATCAAATGGACGCGGGCCTATGATCGCCTGGAACAAGGGGTGAAAGAAGTGGTAAAGCTGGCGGAAGCCATTGAAGAAGCGGTGCTCAAGAATGTTTGATATCCCGCTGCTGCTTATTGTTATCGTCATTGTCGCGCTCATTTTCGACTTTACCAACGGCGCGCATGACTGCGCCAATGCCATTGCCACGGTGGTGTCCACCAAGGCGCTTTCCCCCCGGACCGCGGTACTGATGGCGGCGATTTTGAACTTTGCCGGAGCCTTGCTGGGCGAACAGGTAGCCCATACCCTCGGCTCGGGCATCGTCAATCCGGCAGTGGTCTCCGGCAGCCACATCCTGGTGCTGGCAGCCCTGGTCGGCGCCATCGCCTGGAACCTCATCACCTGGTATTATGGTATTCCTTCCTCTTCCTCGCACGCGCTTATCGGCGGCCTTATCGGCGCGGCCGTGGCTCACGCCGGTGTTGATACGCTCAACGGCACGTCCATTGTCAAAAAGGTGCTCATTCCGCTGGTCTGTTCTCCCTTGGCGGGCTTTGCAATGGGTTTTCTGCTTATGAGTCTTATTACTCTATTTTTCCGCCGTTCCAACCGCACAAAGGTAAACCGCGCCTTCTTCAAACTCCAGATCGCGTCCGCCGCGTTCATGGCCACAAGCCACGGGCTTAACGACGCTCAAAAGACTATGGGCGTCATTACCCTGGCTTTGCTTATTTTCGGGCAGATAGACACCATACACATACCCTTGTGGGTCAAACTGGCCTGCGCAATGGGCATGGCGGCCGGCACGGCCATGGGCGGATGGAAGATCATCAAAACCATGGGGCACCGCATTTTCAAGTTAGAGCCTGTCCACGGTTTTGCGGCGGAAACTTCCGCGTCTCTGGTCATCACCGGCGCCTCGCTCCTGGGCGCTCCCATCAGCACCACGCATACCATTTCCTCCTGTATTTTCGGCGTGGGTTCAACCAAACGCCTTTCAGCGGTACGGTGGGGGGTGGCGGGCAACCTGGTAATAGCCTGGATCCTGACCTTGCCTGCTTCAGCCTCTATCGCGGCCGTCACCTTTCTGTTTCTGGATCTGTTTCGTCTGGGATGAGTGCGGTTGTTAATTGGAGGGACGCTGTCCCTCCAAACCACCCTGCAAGGGGGCGTGGCCCCCTTGACCCGCAATTTCCAAAAAACGGCTCTGCCGTTTTTTGGGTATGGGGGTGCAGGGGACTCAGTCCCCTGCCAGGGGAGTCTGAGGGTGTGGCTAGTGATGTAGGGCTCACGTTCATCCTATTACAACGTATTGTTGTATGGAGACCTTTGAGCCACTGGTTTGAGTCCCCTCAGCGGGTCTGAGTCTAGCCTACTGCCAGCCGCCGCCCAGGGCTTTGTACAATTGAATGGCGTTGATTTCGCGCAGCAACTTGGTGGAAATGTAGCTCTGCTGGGCGCTGTAGAGGGAGCGTTGCGCATCGAGCACGTTCAGGTAGCTGTCCACCCCGACATCATACCGGGCGGAAGCCAGTTCAAAGGCCGTGCGCGTGGATTTGAGCAACGCGGTTTCGGCACTTATCTGCTCACCGATGTTGGCGCGCTGCACCAGACTGTCCATGACCTCGCGGAAAGCGCTTTGGATGGCCTTTTCATAGGTGGTTACCGCGAGCTGCTTTTCCGTTTCGGAAACATCCAGCAGGGCCATGTTCCGTCCCATATCAAAGATGGGCAAGTATACCTGGGGCAGGAACTGCCAGAACCGGGAGGCGGCGGTGAACAGGGTGGCGGTTTCGGAACTCATGCTGCCAAAGGCCCCGGTCAGGCTGATAGTCGGAAAAAAATTGGCTCTGGCCGCGCCGATGTTGGCGTTGGCGGCTTTCAGCCGGTGTTCCGCGGCCTGGATATCCGGGCGGCGTTCCAACAGGGAGGATGGCAGACCTTCGGGAATATCCGCCAACATACTCACCTTGGACAACTTACGCACGTCCGGCAGGTCCGCGGGCAGCGGCGCTCCGAGCAGCAGGGTCAGGTAGTTCTCATCTTGTCCCACCCGAGTTTCGTAACGGGACACGTTGGAACGGGCCTCTTCCATGATGCTCTGGGCCTGACTGACTTCCAGTTGTGAGGCCACGCCGGAATTGAACTTGTTACGCACAAGTTCAAACTGGCCCTTGCGGTTTTTATAGGTCGCGCGCGTAATGTCCAGAAGCTCGCGGTCGGAAATAAGTTGCAGATATATGGCGGCCACTTCCGCCGCCAGACTGATCTGGGCTGTCTTGGCGTCGTCTTCCACGGAATAGTAGGTTTCCAGAGCCTGCTCCGTCAGGCTGCGGATGCGGCCGAACAGATCCAGTTCAAAAGCGCTGAAGCCGAGAGTGACCGTGTACTGGCGCGTGATCATCCGCTGCTGGGTGAAGGTGAACTCGGCCGGGGTATCGATCACGCTGTACTGGCCGGAAGCCGCAATGGTCGGCAGGAGGTCCGCGCGCTGGATCCGGTACCCGGCGCGGACTTTTTCGATATTCAGCACGGCCAGACGCAGATCCCGGTTGTTGGCCAGAGCTGTTTCGATGAGCCGCTGCATGCCGGGATCCGTGAAAAACTCACGCCAGCCGAGGTTTTGCTCGGCCTGTCCATAGAGTCCCGCTCCCTTGTGATACTCGACGGGAACCGGCATGCCCGGCCTTTCGTATTTGGGGGCCAGGGTACAGGCGGACAACAACACCGCGCACAGAAGGGCAAACACTGCTTTCATCCGAGCCATAGATTCTCTCCGAAAAAGGTACAATCTTCTATCCTGTTTTTACCTTTCGCTCAATTTTCACTTTAAACACGTGGCTGATAATCACAAAGAATATCGGCGTGTAATAGAGGCAGCAGAAGGTCGCCACCAGCGTGCCGAAAAACACGGCCGTGCCGATGGCGTTCTGGCTTCCCGACCCGGCCCCGGTGCTGATGGCCAGGGGCAACACGCCGAGCATAAAGGCCAGGGAGGTCATGACAATGGGCCTCAGGCGCATGCGTACCGCTTGCAGTACGGCGTCGATGAGCTCATGCCCGGCTTCTTCAAGATCCTTGGCGAATTCGACGATCAGAATGGCGTTTTTGGCCGACAGACCCACCGTGGCCAACAAGCCGACCTGAAAGTACACGTCGTTGTTCATGCCGCGCAGCGCCGCCCCGCCCAGAGCGCCGATAACACCAAAGGGCACGATCAGCATGACCGAGAAGGGGATGGACCAGCTCTCGTAGAGGGCGGCCAGACACAGGAACACCACCAGCAGGGAGAGGGCATACAGGGCCGGGGCCTGAGCGCCGGACATGCGCTCCTGGTAAGAAAGGCCCGTCCAGGAGAAGCCGAAGCCCACCGGAAGCTCGCGGGCCAGCGCTTCCATGATCAGCATGGCCTGACCGGAACTTTTGCCCGGCGCGGCTTCACCGAGGATTTCAACGGAAGGCAACCCGTTATAGCGCTCCAGCCGGGGCGAGCCATAGGTGGAATGGCCGCTCATGAAAGCGGAAAAAGGAACCATCTCGCCCAGGGTGTTACGTATATGGTAGAGGTTGAAATCAGTGGCCTGCATACGGAAAGGAGCGTCCGCCTGCAAAAAGACCTTTTTGGTCCGGCCCTTGTCCATGAAGTCATCCACGTACATGCTGCCCCAGAAGGCGGAGATGGTGTTGTACAATTCGCTGATCGGCACACTGAGGGCTGAGGCCTTGGCCAGATCGATGTCCAGATTATACTGCTCCACGTCGTCAAGGCCGTTGGCGCGCACGTTTCTCAAGTTTGGATTTTGCCGGGCGTTAAAAAGCAGGTCGTTCCGGGCCTGCATGAGCGCCTCGTGCCCCATGCCCCCCTGGTCGATAAGCTCAAAGTCAAAACCGCTGGCCTGACCAAGTTCCAGCACGGCGGGCGGAGCAAAGGCAAAGACCATGCCCTCCTTGATGGTGGAAAAGTACCGCATGGCCCGCTGCTGAATGGCCGCAACCTTTTGCTCGGGTTTTTTGCGCTCGCTCCAATCCTTGAGCCGCAAAAAGCCCATGGCCGAATTCTGCCCCGAACCGCTAAAACTGAATCCGGCTACGGTTATCAGGCTGTCCACGGTGTCGGTTTCCTGGGTGGAAAAGTAGTCTTCCACCCTTTTCAGCACTTCCAGGGTGCGTTCCTGAGAGGCCGCCGCCGGCAGTTGCACCTGGACAAACATAAGTCCCTGGTCTTCATCAGGCAGAAAGGCTGTGGGCAGGCGCAGGAACAAAAAGACCATAAAAGCCAGCGCGCCTGCATAAATAATCAGGTAGCGGGCGGGCTTTTGGATCATCGCGTGGACCCCGTCCTGGTAGCCTGCCTTAATCTTATCAAACCAGCGGTTAAAGCGACCGAACATGCCCATCTGGGCCTTGCTCCCGACTCCGTGATTCTTGAGTAAGGTGGCGCAGAGGGCCGGAGTCAGAATCATGGCCATCAACAGGGATAGGCCCATGGCCGAAACAATGGTGATGGAAAACTGCCGGTAGATAACGCCCACAGAGCCGCCAAAAAAGGCCATGGGCAGAAAAACCGCGGAGATCACCGTGCTAAGGCCCACGAGCGCCCCCATAATCTGATCCATGGATTTGCGCGTGGCCTCCTTGGGCGACAGGCCCTCCTCCTGCATGATCCGCTCGACATTCTCCACCACCACGATGGCGTCGTCCACCAGAAGGCCGATAGCCAGAACCATGGCGAACATGGTCAGGGTGTTGATAGTATAGCCGAACAGATTGAGCACCGCGAAGGTGCCGAGCAAAACCACCGGCACGGCAATGGTCGGAATGAGCGTGGCCCGGAAGTCTTGCAGAAAAAGATACATGACCAGAAAAACCAGGACGATGGCTTCAAACAGGGTCTTGTACACTTCGTTGATGGAAATGCGCACAAAAGGCGAGGTGTCGTAGGGGTATACGGCCTTCATGCCCGGCGGGAAAAAATGGGAAAGCTTTTCCACTTCCGCCTTGATTGCGGCGGCCGTGTTCAGGGCGTTGGCCCCGGAGGCCAGCTTGATGGCCATGGCGCCCGAGGGCATGCCCCTGTAGCGCGAGGAGGCATTGAGGTTTTCCCCGTTCAGTTCGAGGCGGGCCACATCCTTGAGGTGCACCGTGGACCCGTCCGGATTGACGCGCAGCATGATATTCTCGAACTGCTCCACAGTCTGCAAACGCGAGGCGGCGTTCACGGTCACGTTGATTTCCTGGCCGGGCATGGCGGGCAGCCCGCCCAGTTGGCCGCCGGCAATCTGCGCGTTCTGAGCCCGGATGGCCGCAACAACATCGGATACCGTGAGTTTGTATTGCTCAAACCGAATCGGGTCGCACCAGATGCGCATGGCATACTGCGAGCCGAACATGGTAACGTCGCCAACGCCGGATACCCGGCTGATAGGGTCCAGTATGTTGGTGGCCACGTAGTCATTGAGGTCACTGGCGGTCATGCTGCCGTCCTCGGTCACAAAACCGATGACCAGCAGAAAGTTCCGGACCGACTTGCTCACCCGGACCCCTTGCCGCTGCACGGCATCGGGCAGTAGCGGGGTGGCCAGTTGGAGCTTGTTCTGCACCTGCACCTGGGCGATGTCGGGGTTGGTCCCCTGCGCGAAAGACAGGTTGATGGCGCTCTGGCCCATGGCGTCACTGGTGGAATACATGTAGACTAGGTTATCGATGCCTTTCATCTGCTGTTCGATAACCTGGGTCACCGTGTCTTCCACGGTTTTGGCCGAAGCGCCGGGATAAATCCCCTGAATGGCGACTTCCGGGGCCGCGATATTGGGATACTGGGCCACGGGCAAGGTATACAGCGAAAGTATGCCCGCCAGCATGATGATGATGGCGATAACCCAAGCGAAGATAGGGCGGTCAATAAAAAATCGGGGCATACCGGCCTACCGCCTTAGTTCTTGGCCGGTACTACGGATCCGGCCGCGCCGGATTCCGCTTCGGGCAGGGCCTTTACCGGTACGCCGGGGCGAACGCGCATCAACCCTTCAATGATGACCCGGTCGCCTTCCTTGAGCCCGTCCGTGACCAACCATTGATTGTCTATGGAACGATCCACGGTAATCATCTGCGGGGTCACATTGTACACGCCTTCCTGATCTTGCAGGGTGGCGTTCTTGGTCAGCTTCTGGACTAGGGGCAGGCCTCGGTTGTTGCGCGACACCGCCTTTTGCGGAATCATGATCGCCCTTTCGCTCACGCCTTCCTCAAGGACGGCGCGCACGTACATGCCGGGCAGCAAGGTGCCCTCGGGGTTGGGAAACACGGCCCGGATGGTCACCGCGCCCGTGCTCTGCTCAACCGTCACTTCGGAAAACTTCAGAGTGCCGATAACCGGTTTCATTTCTTGCCGGGTGTCGCCTGGCACCCGCCGCATGTAGGTTGTGCCGTCCTCCAGCTTGAGTGTGGCCTGCATGGCGGTTTCCCCGCTTGAAATCAGCGCGCCGGAGCTGAAATCCCTGCGCAGGCGCAGCAGTTCGGAACTGGATTGGGTAACGTCAACGTACATGGGATCAAGCTGCTGCACCGTGGCCAGCGCCATGGGCTGATTCTGGGTAACCAGCGCGCCCTGCGTGACTGCGGAACGTCCGATACGCCCGGAAACCGGGGCCTTGACCTGGGTGTAGTCAAGATTGATCCGGGCCGATTCAAGAGCCGCCTTGGCCGCGGCCACATCGGCCTTGGCCTGGCCATGCGCGGCCACCGCGTTATCATATTCCTGCTTGCTCACCGCGCTCACCCGCACCACCTGCCGGTAACGTTCGGCAAGCAGCCCGGCAGCGACCTCGTTGGCCTCGGCCCTCATCAACGTAGCTTTGGCATTGTCATAAGCGGCCTGGTAAATGGCCGGATCTATCTGATACAGGATATCGCCTTCCTTGACGTCAGAACCTTCAACAAACAGACGTTCCTGAATGATTCCGCTGACCTGGGGACGCACTTCGGCAACCATGTAAGCGGAAGTCCGGCCGGGCAACTCCGTGCTCAAAGTCACCGAGCGAGGCTGAACCTCCAGGAATACAACGCTTGCCAGCCCGCCCTGAGGGGCCTTGGCCTCTTCACAGCCCGGCAGGAACAGGATAACCAGCAAAAACAGGAAAAGGCATGAGGAGTGCTTGGGCATAGAGTTCTCTTTGTCAGTGCGATTTTGCAGATGAGCCTTTATATATAATGTAAGATACACAGGGGAAATAATTGTATATACAACAAAAATTCCTGTCAAGAAAAACTAAAAATCTTTGTTAAAAACGACATTCGTCCCACTTTGAAATGCCCCGTCAGTCTTACTGCTGGGGCATTTCAAAGTGTGGACAAAGTTTAAAGGCGACATTTACTGCCGTTGCCCGTAGATGCCGCCCACAACGCCGCCCAGGATTCCACCCAAAGCGGCTCCGACTCCCACACTACCGCCGGCCAAAGCACTGATGCCCGCGCCGGCGCCCGCGCCAATCAGACCTCCGCTCAATACACCCTGCTGGGTCTTGGTCATGTGTGTGCATCCCGAGAACGGCAAGGCCAGAGCCAGAACCAACACCAAAGCTGATAAACGGATGTTCATTGTACACCCCCCGTTTTCATTTCTCGTACCCGCTTATCGGCCTCGACCATTTCCGCCTGCGTCATGTTAGGCCGCACGTATAGGCCGCCGAGCACTTCAAGTACGGAAAGCTCCATCTGGTCAGGATGCCGGGTCGCATAAGCATCAATGGCATCGGACATCTGCCCGAGCGTCACGCCGTCAAGTCCCCTGATCCAACTGCCGATGATACTTTGTTTGATAGGCAGCGGCCGGTTGCCCTGCCATTCCTTTTCCATTTCCAGTAATGAAGCGAACCCGAATAAAAAGGCCAGCTTTTCATCACGGGAGGAGTTGCGCCAATGATCAAGCGTAACTGCCGGGCAACTGATTGCTTTGACTCCGGCAATAGCCTCCACCGCCGACGCCGGGCGGGGGAGCGAGGCAAAAACAAATACGGTAAAAAAAGCGGTTGCTATGAGTGCCGTTGAAAAGCGTAATAATCTATGCATGATAAACACTCCTTGCTACAATTGTGCATACTGCGGCGTTCAGGACAGGCCGAACTGCCCGAAAGCAATAATATTATTAAATCTATATATCATAAAGAAACAAATACAAGCAAGTGCGACCATAAAATTTGTGCAACCACACTTTTTTTCGAGCTTGTCTTGCACGATATGCAAATATACTATATAGGTAAATTAATTATTCCCTGTACCGCCGGGTACGAGCACGCGGACAGTAAACAACTCATACGCCAACCAAGGAGATTTATTATGGCCGTAGCAAAGAAACCACCCCTGAAAAAGGCCAGGGTCATTGACGTCCTGAACAAGGCGCGTTCCATGGAATTGTTTGCCATTATGCAGTACATGAATCAGCATTATCAGTTGGACAACCAGGATTACGGCAAGCTGGCGAATAAAATACGCCATATCGCCATCGATGAAATGCGCCATGCGGAAATGTTTGCCGAACGCATCAAAGAACTGGACGGGGAGCCGACCACGCAGATTGAAGGGACGTTGAAAAAGGGACAAAGCCTGCGGGAGATCTATCCCTTTGACGGCCTTATCGAAGACAACACTATCAATCAGTACAACGCCTTCATCAAGATCTGCCGGGACAGCGACGATCACGTCAGCGCCAATCTTTTTGAGCGTATCATTGATATGGAGCAGGAGCACTACAACTACTTCACAGATATACAGGACCACATCAGGGAACTCGGCGATCACTTTATCGCCCGTATGGCCGACAGCGGCGATTCGGAATGAGTCCCGGACCAGGCCTCCCCGCCCCTCCGGCAAAATGCCGGAGGGGCGGGGAGGCCTTTCATTTCCCAAAGAAATGTTTTACATAAAAGAAGGAATGCTGTATCTTTTGTCCGGTTTCCTTTTGGGTGATGTCGTCAGGTTTATCTGACAATTTGTCTGATTTATCTGTAGCGCGCAAAATTTTTTCGAGCCATTTTTTTCGCCAATATACGAATATAAATTAATTCTATATAGTTACAGAGAGGCTCCGAGATGCGCGCGTGCGGTACGTTTTTTGAAAGGGGGTCTGGAGTGCCTCCGATACTACTATATCGCCAATGTTTTTTCGGAGAATTGTTTTTGAACCGCAGGCCTTGGAACGCGAAAAGCTGTTCAATGCTCTTCCGGTGCGCGGAGAAGCCCGGAAGCAATCTTGTTTCGTAAAACCAAGGTCTTTTAAGGAGAGCCCATGCAAAACAGTTCCAAGCCCAAAGGGAAGTGGTTGTTCGGCCTTTCGGTCTTTGTGCTGGGTATGGTTGTCATGATGGGTGCGGGTTTTGTGGTCAGGGCAACTGATCAGGCCGCGTTTTGCGCCAGTTGCCACACCATGAACGAGGAAGTCTGGACGCACAGGCAGAGTACGCATGCCCAGTTCGCCTGCAACGAATGCCACGCCCCCGTATCTCTCATGACAAAACTGCCCTTCAAAGCCCGCGTCGGCATGCGTGACATTTATGTCACCGCCACGGACAGCGTGCCGAATCTCATCCACACCCGGACAGAGATGAAGGATGCCATCCAGGCCAACTGCCGCCGCTGCCATGCTTCCACCATCATGAACGTGGCCATGGACGTCAAACCGTACTGCACGGACTGCCACCGTTCGGTGCCGCACAGTAAACAACGCCCCATAGACCTAAGGAAGGCCGCCGATGTCTAAATCACAGTATATTCTTATTTCCTTGTGTTGTCTGGCCCTGCTTGCCCTTGGCGTTGCCGGGTGCTCCTCGGAAATTGAACAGCCCCTCACACCGACCTATAAAACCGGCTTGGCCAAAACCGAGCAGAACAGTTCGGCGTTCAGCAAACAGTTCCCCGAGCATTGGGTGCTCTTCAACAAAAATACCTTGGCCGGCGATATCGCCCTGCCCAGGACCGACCCCAACTATATACGCGAAGCGCTGAAAACCGAGACCAAGTACAAGGCTTCCTTTCCCTTCCACAAAAACGACGGCACCAATCCGCCTATTGTGGGCAAGCCGGGAGCCGAGCAGCCGTATCTGAAAAACCTCTGGCTGGGCTATCCCTTCAGTTGGGAATACAATGAAACTCGCGGCCATACCTATGCCCTGCTCGATGTCATGGACATTGACCGGATCAACAATTACGGCGAGCAGGCCGGTCTTCCGGCAACCTGCTGGAACTGTAAAACCTCAAAGGTTGTCGACTGGGTTAATGAATTTGGGGATGACAAGTTCTGGAGCATGAACTTCCACGACTTCCGCACCGAAGACAAGCTCGACATGCGCAACAACTCCATCGGCTGCTCTACCTGCCACAACCCGGAAAACATGGAACTCAGACTCTACAGCGCGCCCCTGCAGGATTATTTCGCCCGCTCCGGCAAAAAGTGGGAAGATATGAGCCGCAACGAGAAGCGCTCCCTGGTCTGCGCCCAGTGCCACGTGGAATATTATTTCTCGGAAGCTGACCACGGCCCGAACAGGAAGCCCGTGTTCCCGTGGGACAAGGGGCTGGAAGCCGAGCAAATGTACCAATATTATAGTGAGAACGATAAGGTGGGCAAGAAAAAGGAAGACGGCACCTTTGCCCAGTTCAACGATTGGGTACACCCCGTGTCCAAGGTTAACATGATCAAGATCCAGCATCCTGAATATGAAACCTGGTACAACGGTCCGCACGGCGCTGCCGGCGTGAGCTGCGCCGACTGCCACATGCCCTATGTGCGCCTTGACGGCAAGAAGAAGGTTTCCAGCCACCTGTGGACCTCGCCGCTGCGCAATGACGAAATGATCGACAACGCCTGCCGCCAGTGCCATGCCGACAAGTCCGTGGACTACCTGCGCGAGCGCGTGCACTTCACCCAGGACAGAACCTACAAGCAACTGTTGACTGCCCAGGAACTGTCCGTTAAGGCCCACGAAGCCGTGCGCCAGGCCGCTGAATGGACCGGCGACAAGAGCGCCGACTATGCCGCCAAGATGGCCGAAGCGCGCGAAATGGTCCGCAAAGGCCAGTTCTTCTGGGATATGGTTTCCGCGGAAAACAGCGTCGGGTTCCACAATCCCCAAAAGGCCCTGGACACTCTGGCCTTCTCCCAGCAATACAGCCAGCAGGCTGTTGAAGCCGCCATGGCCGCCACCGAATACGGCATTGCCAAGACACTGGAAGGCGACATCCATACCCTGGTGCCGCCTCTGTTCCAGTGGTCCCGCGCAATGCAGATGGATCCGGAAAACCTTGAGAAGCACATCTGGACCCGCTACCTGAAGCCTCTTCCCAAGGCCGAAAGGATGTGGCACGAACAGCAGCGTATCAGGTAACGATACCTGTACGGCTTGAAGCAGTAAAACATAGCGGCGGCTCCTTGCGGAGCCGCCGTTTGTTTGTACTTGCTGGAGATTGGGGCTCCGCCCCAAACCCCGGCAGGGGAAATGATTTCCCCTGCACCCCTCACTAGCCTAGGCAGTGCTGGTAGTGGGGTTAGTTTGTCGTCAGACGAGAAAGGCGCAGCTTTGCGCGATGGGGGCTGGGCTCTTTGGCCCTGCCCCCGGAGCGCAAACAAGCCTGACGAAGTATCACGGCAAACCAACCCCACTACCCCTTTTCCCCCCGCACCCTGGCCCAACCCCTGCCGCAAAAGTCCGTGATCGGAGCGCACAGCGCGGGCGAGAACCTGTAGGTCATGCCAAGATACACTGCCCCAAAGGCCAAGCCGCCGACCGCTATCCTGACCATTGCCCCCCACAGGGAATCCACCGCGAAAAAGCGTCCGGCCAGGACCCCCGCGGCCCAAGCCGCAGCGCAGGCAGGCAGGCAAAACAGCAACGCCGCTCCCGCCTGCCGGACAAGCCCCTGCAAACCTGCCGAACCATGTTTGCGCTTCCAGGCCCGGCTCAGGAATACTGTATACAACACCACGCCCAAGGTTCCGGCCGCGGCCACGCCCGGCGCGCCAAACAGCCTGGCGCCCGCCCAGTAGAGCGGCAAGACCAGCAGGGTCGCTCCTGTTCCGGCCAAGGCCGGGGTCAGGGTATCCTGGCAGGCGTAAAAGGCGCGCCCGATAAGCTGCTGCACGACCCAAAAAGCCACACCGGACAACATTATGGCCAGAAGAATACCTGAGGCTGCGGCGTCTTCGGCAGTAAAGCTGCCCTGCTGGAAAATCAGCCGCATGATCGGCTCGGCCGCCACCAGCATCCATAGGGAAAGCGGCAGGGCCACAAGAAGGGTATTGGCGACAGCCTTGTTCAGGGTGCTGTCAAAGGCCGCCTTGTCATTTGACGCGGCAAGGGCGGCAAGAAAGGGGTACGATGCCAACCCGGCCGCCTGCGCCACCACGCCAACGGGAACCAGCATGATCCGGCGGGCATAATTCAAAAGGCTCACTCCACCTTCGCCGGTAAGCGAGCCGAAAATGCGCACCAACTGCTCATCCAGGGCCACGACGGACTGGCCGAGCATCAACGGCAAGGCCAGGATCAGCACGGTTTTCATGACCGGATGGCGCAGGCCCGGCCTGAAGTCCAATCCCCCCTGGCGCACGGCCAGAACCGGCAGGACCAGGCTCCCTAGAAACGCGCCCGCAAGCACTCCCCAGCAAAAGCCTTCCATGCCTCGTTCCGGAAAAAGCTTCAGTGACAGTATGCCCGCCAGGATAATACAGATGTTGTACACCAGCGGAGTAAGGGCCGGGACCGCGAATTGCCGCCGGTGGTAAAGCATGGCCGTGAAGCACGCGCCTGGCAGAAAACACATCTGCGCGGGCAGGATGATGCGCAGAAAAGAGGACAGTCTGGCCTGCGCTTCGGCAGGAAAATCCGGGGCCAGCAGAGGCGCAAACCAGGGAGTGCATATCCAGGCCAGCAGCGTGAGCAGAGTAATGGCCAGAGCGGCCCAACATACGGCTGAGGAAAAAAACCGCCAGCCGTCCGTTTGGTCCTGGGCAAAGGTCCGGGCCAGGAGGGGCACCAGGGTGATGGAAAAATAGCCTCCGGCCAGCAGGTAGTTCAGAAAATCCGGCACCACAAAAGCCATAAAGTAGATGTCGGCTTCCAGCGTGGCCCCAAAGTAAACGGAAATGACCTTATCCCGCACCAGGCCCAGGATGCGCGAAAGAAACACGCTCACCCCCAGGGCCAGCGCCGCCAGCACCATGCCCTGGGTGCCCGTGAAAAATCCTATGCGGGAACTGCCCATGTCCGCTCCGTTTTTGTGGGGTATATCAAGCAACGCCAAGAATGGCAAAATTGAAAGTGGACCGGAATGCAAGCGTCGCTTATATTACCGTTGTTAACCAGAGCAATTTCGCTTTCATCTGAATAAAGAGACCACCATGAAACACTACGGATTAAGCACGGCCCAGGTTCTGGAATCGAAGTCCCGCCACGGCGATAACCGCCTGACAGAGTATGAGGGAGAAGGCTTTTGGGATAAATTCAGGGGCAACCTGGGCGATCCCATGATCAAAATCCTGTGCATCGCGCTCGCGATCAACGTCGTTCTCGTCTTTGCGGGGCAGGGCGAATGGTATGAAGCCGTGGGCATAGCCATCGCCATCCTGCTGGCCGTAGGCATATCCACCTTCTCCGAACACCAGAACGAAAACGCCTTTCAGAAGTTGCAGGCCGAAGCTTCGCATATCAACTGCAAGGCATACCGCGACAGCGAGATAATAGAACTGCCCATTGACGATCTTGTGGTGGGCGACTGCGTTCTGTTGCAGGCGGGCGACAAGATACCCGCTGACGGGGTTGTCATTGACGGGAGCATCGCGGTGGATCAGGCCGTGCTCAACGGCGAAGCCAAGGAAGCGTCCAAACGGGCGGCTCTCGATCCGGAATTCAAACCGGATAGCGTGGACTTTTTGCATGAGCATCTGGTGTATCGCGGGTCGGTGGTTCACACCGGCAATGCAATCATGCGGGTGAGCGTGGTGGGGGATGCTTCGGTATACGGAGGCATTGCCAAAGAATTGCAGCAGGATACGGACCGGGATACGCCGATGAAGGTGAAGCTGCGGCATCTTGCCGAAATGATCGCCAAGTTCGGCTACATGGGCGGCATTCTGATTGCCGTGGCCCTGCTTTTCAAACGCATTGTCATCCAGAACAACTTTGATATCGCCCTCATCATCGCCTATTGCTCACAGTGGATGGTGCTGCTCAACGATATTGTGCAAGCGGTCATGCTGGCGGTCATTATCATTGTCATGGCGGTTCCGGAAGGCCTGCCGCTCATGATCGCCCTTGTATCAACCATGAACATGGGCAAGATGCTCAAGGACAATGTATTAGTGCGCAAGATTGCCGGCATTGAAACCACCGGCAGTCTGAATATCCTGTTCAGCGACAAGACCGGCACCATCACCAAGGGCACGCTGGAAGCGGTCACCTTTGTGGACGGCGCGGGGAAGGAGCATACCTCGTCTGCCTCCCTCGGCGATCCCCTGGCGCGGCTGCTTTCGTTAAGCGTGCACCACAACACCAGCGCCGTGCTCTCCGGCAGCGGCGATCAGGTCAAAGCCATCGGCGGCAATGCCACGGAACGGGCGATCATGCGCTTTATGTCCGATATGCACGCCGGACAGGAGATCAGGAAAGTCGACAGCATCCTCTTTAACAGCGAAAACAAGTATTCCTGTACCCAGCTTGCGGGTGAGCATGAAGGCGTTTTGATCAAGGGCGCTCCGGAAAAAATTCTGCCCCACTGCAAATACGTCTACGATGCCAACGGGCAGGCCGTGCCCCTGGCTGACAGCCGGGCCATAACCGACACAATCGACGCCCTGGCGGCCAGGGCCATCCGGGTTTTGGCCTTTGCCGTCAGCCGGGGATGCATTGTCAAAGGGGCGCTGCCCGAGGATGACTGGATCCTGGTGGGCGCCATAGGCATCCGGGATGAAATCAGGCCGGATGCCATTGCGGCTATCAAGGACGTGCAGGAAGCCGGAGTGCAGACAGTCATGATCACCGGGGACAGAAAAGACACCGCCGTGGCCATTGCCCGGGAGTCCGGTCTTATCACCGACGAAAAGCAACTGGTATTAACCTCGGATGAACTGGCCGAACTTTCCGATGAGGAATTGAAAAAGCGGCTTCCCGACATCCGCGTGATTGCGCGCGCCCTGCCCGGCGACAAGAGCAGGCTGGTCCGGATAGCGCAGGATCTGGGTCTGGTCGCGGGCATGACCGGGGACGGGGTGAATGACGCTCCGGCCCTGAAAGCGGCGGACGTGGGCATTGCCATGGGCAGCGGCACGGAAGTGGCCAAGGAGGCCAGTGAAATCATCATCCTGGATGACAACTTCAGTTCCATTGCCAAGGGAATTCTTTACGGCAGAACCATCTTCAACAACATCAGAAAATTCATCATCTTTCAGCTCACCGTCAACGTTGCGGCCGTGCTGATCTGTTTTGTCAGTCCCCTGCTCGGCATGGACCCCCCGCTCACCATCATCCAGATCCTCTGGATCAACCTGATCATGGACACCCTGGCCGCGCTCGCCTTTGGCGGCGAACCCGCCTTGCAGCGCTTCATGCAAGAAAAACCCAAGAGACGCGACGAAGCGCTGGTCAGCAAGTCCATGTGGACATCCATAGGCGTCGGCAGTCTCTACACCTTCGCGGTAAGCCTGTGGTTCATCCAGTCGCGGGCTGTCCACGGCTTTTTCCGCGAAGACAAGTACCTCATGACAGGCTACTTCACCTTTTTCGTCTTTGCGGCGATCTTTAACGCCCTGAACGCGCGCACGGAGCGCATGGACCTTTTCGGCCGTATCATGGAGAACAAGGGCTTTATCTGGGTCATGGCGCTCATCGCCGCTATCCAGATCGCCCTGACCCACTGGGGCGGGGCCATCCTGCACTGCTACGGCCTGACCGCCGGAGAATGGCTCCTGGTTCTGGCCCTGGCCGCCATGATCATTCCTGTGGATCTGTGCAGAAAATTCTTGCTCAGGAGTACGTGATGAACCGATCTCTGTTGCCCGTTCTTGTGCTGTTCGCGTTTTGCCTTGCGCCCGCTGCGGCGTTCTGCGCGCCGACCGGCATGGACTTTGGCGACAAGACGCCGGAACCGGACATGCCCACGGAAATGCCCGGATATTCCACCAATGCCCTGCGTGAACTCGCCGATGCCGTGCAGCGGACCGGCGTCGGCCAGGACAGGATACCCGCCCTGAACCGGCCCGCCTTTCTGTCCATTTCTGATGCGGATTTGTCCATGGATAACGATGAACCGGTGTTCATCATCCATTACCCGAATAATCTGGTCCGGATTTATCCGCAGCGCATCCTGGTCTGGCACGAAGTGGTGAACGACTGGCTGCCCGCTGAAAGCGGCAGTGCCCCGCAAGCGCGAGCCGTTTCCGGCGCGAACGAACGTGACGGCGAAGGGTATACCATCAGCTACTCGCCGCTGACCGGTTCGGTGGTCGCCTTCAAGTCCATGGCCGGCAAATACCCTACCTCCTTTGGCGTAACCGGCATGCTGCTCAACGGCAATTCCATGCTGTACGACCGCATCAGCCACAGCCTGTGGTCCCAGCTTATGGCAGTGGCCATTGAAGGGCCTTTCAGGGGCAAGCGCCTGGAGCGCATCCCGGTACTCTGGTCCAACTGGCGCGGGGCCAAGGCGCGTTACGGCGGCCTGGACCCGCAGTTCAGCGGCAAGGCCGAGGTTCTCTCCCGGGCCACGAGCCACCGCCGCTCTTACGGCAAGGATCCCTACGGTAACTATCAGGTGCCCGGCACATACTATGACAACAACCGGCTTCCCTTTACCGTCAATCACCTGGACACCCGTTTACCGGCCAAAAAGCGTATTCTGGGCCTTGAAGTGGACACGGCCTTTGGCGCGGTCATTGTGGACGAGGTCAAAGAGCAGCGGGTAATCAACTTCTCCCTGGGCATGATTCCCATGGCAGCCCTGTACGATCAGGAGCTCGACGCCGTGCGCGTGTTCGACCGCCGTCTGCCGGGCCGGGAAGAAGCGCTCACCTTTATCATTTTTGAGAACAACCTGGTCGACGAGGAAACCCGCACCGAATGGCTCCCCAGCGGCCGTTCCATCCAGGGCGCGCTGCGTGAGCGGGAACTCAGGCAAGTGCTGGCTGTTGACGCCATGTGGTTTGCCTGGGCCTCTTTTTATCGGGGGAGTCTCATCATTCCGGGCAAAGAATGGTGAGGTAGTGTCTTAATTTGTCGTGATACTTCGTCAGGCTTGTTTGCGCTCCGGGGGCAGGGCAGAAGAGCCCAGCCCCCATCGCGCAAAGCTGCGCCTTCCTCGTCTGACAACAAATTAAGACACTACCGATTACAATGATATAATACGGACTCCTGTCCCCCTATGCAAAAACCCGATCTCTCTCTTTTCCCCGCTGAACCCGGCGTGTACCTGTTCAAGGACGCGTCCGGCAAAATTATTTATGTGGGCAAGGCACGCCGCCTGCGCCACCGTCTGGCGTCCTATTTCCGCGACGCTTCGGCCCTGACCGCCAAAACCCGGCTCATGCTGGAAAAGGCGGAAAGCATTGATATTCTGCGCACGGCAACGGACAAGGAAGCTCTGCTTCTGGAAGCCAGTCTGATCAAAAAGCACCGGCCGCGCTACAACATTGTCCTGCGGGACGACAAGGAGTACCTGCTCTTCCGCATCGGCGGTTCTCACCCGTACCCCAGGGTGGAGGTGCTGCGCCGCAACCAGCGCCGGGGAAAAAGCCGGGACAAGGGCGAACGTTGGTTCGGCCCGTTTTCTTCCGGCTTTGCCGCGCGGGAAACCTGGAAGCTTCTCCACAAGCATTTTCCCCTGCGCCGCTGCCGGGATATCTCCTTTGCCAACCGCACCCGGCCCTGCCTGTACCATGACATGGGCCGGTGCCTCGCGCCCTGCGTGCTTCCCGTGCCGCCGGAGGAATACCGCTCTATGCTGGACGAGGTGGGCCTGCTCCTGTCCGGTAAATCGCGGGAACTGCTGGACAGCCTCAGCAGCGAAATGATCCGGGCCGCCGAGGACATGCGCTTTGAAGAGGCGGCCGTGCTGCGGGATCGCATCCGGGCCGTGGAACGCACCATTGAACGTCAGTCCGTCGTGCTCGACGGCAAACGCACCCTGGATTTGATCGGTGTGACCCAGGTGCCGGAAGGCCTGGCCCTGGGCGTGGTGTTTGTGCGCGAAGGCCTGCTTATCGACGGCAGAAATTTCTTCTGGCCCGGCCTTTCCGTTGAAGACACGCCCGAACTGCTTGGGGGCTTCCTTGCTCAATTTTACCTTGATCGCCAAGGACTTGGCGAAAGCATTCCCCCCCGTGTGGTCGTGCCTTGGCTGCCCGAAACCGGGCAAAACAGCGCCATGGAAGGTGATGAAAGCGGCCCCGGCATTTCCATTGCCGGATTGGAAGCGGCGCTGGCGGAAGTACGCGGTGGTCCGGTGCACATTACCCGGCCCAGGGACGCCGATGAGGACCGCCTGCTGCTTATGGCCGCGTCCAATGCCCGTGAGGCTGTAAAAAGTACGGCCCATGCAAGCATGGCTGAACTGCTGGCCAAGTGCTTCCGCGCGCCGGGACCCATCCGCCGGATCGAGGTGGTGGACGTTTCACACACCGGCGGGCAGCAAACCAGGGCGGGCATGGTGGTTTTTGAAGATGAGCAGCCGGTCCCGCAATCTTACCGCACCTATGCCCTGGACGAAAATCTGGCCGAGGCGGAAGCGGAAACGGGCGACGACTATGCCGCGCTTGCGGCCTGGGCCAAACGCCGCGCCGCCGGGGCAGAGGAAAACCCCTGGCCGGATCTGATCCTTGTGGACGGCGGCAAGGGCCAGCTTGCGGCGGTTCACCGCGCCTTTTCCGAGGCCGGAATTCGCACCGGCGCGCAGAAAGACGACGCTTTTATGCTGGCCTCCATTGCCAAGGCCAGAGATGATGACGGCAAGGCCGATCGCAGGGCCGGTAACGTCAGCGACCGCATTTTTTTACCCGGCAGGAGCAACCCCCTCGCCCTCCCGGCCGGGAGTCCGGAACTGCTCTTCCTGCAACGGCTCCGGGACGCGGCGCACGACTTTGTCATTGGACGCCATCGCCAGGCCCGCGCCGCGGCAACCCTGTCCGGCGAACTTACCCGTCTGCCCGGAGTTGGTCCCAAATTGGCCCGAGGGTTGTTTGAGCGTTTTGGTTCCCTGGCCGCCATGGCTGATGCCGGGGAAGACACCCTGGCAAGCGTGCCCGGTATCGGCAAGCAGCGGGCCAAAGCCATTGCCGCCCGCCTGTCCCTGCTGGTGGAGAAAAATGACGAATGAGTTTGAGGGGATAGGTCCTGAGGGGACTCTGTCCCCTCAGACTCCCCTGGCAGGGGAAATGATTTCCCCTGCACCCCTCATACCCTGAAAACAGCGAAGCTGTTTTCAGGGAAATTGCGGGTCAAGGGACAACACGTTGCCATAAAGGCTGGCATGGCGCGTACCACTGAGCATGGCAGAGGCGCAACCAGCGTGTTACTGTCCCCCTTGCAGGGTGGTTTGGAGGGACAGCGTCCCTCCAAAGTCTAAGATAAACCGGGCAACGTCAACTCACCGCGCCTTTTTCTGCGCCGGGCAATGACCCGTTTAAAGGTGGCGGGCTGAACGCCGAAGCGGTAGCTCCACAAAGAGCAGCTTTCCCTGGCGTCGCATTCGCGCACTTCATGGCGACTGCCCGCGCAATCCAGGCAGAAGCGTCGGATGACGCGCAAGGACGGAGAAACGGGAGAAGCGGAATCGTTTCCCGCCGCGCCTTCGTCCCCGCGGCGATAGGGAAACAATATGCAGGAAACATCCTTGCAAGCGCTGACCGAAGGCACATGCCCTCCCTGGCAGTCAAGACAGAATCGGCGCAGCGCCCGCGAGGCTTTGTCAGGCATGGTCGTGCGGGAGTTGAGGCGGTAGTATTATCCGCAACATTTTTTGTGCTTTTTACCGCTGCCGCAGGGACAGGGATCGTTACGCCCCACGCGCGGCCCTTCCCGGCGGTAGGGTTCCTGGCCGTGCACATGCCCGTCCACGTAAAACCACCGGCCGTCCTCCCGGACAAAACTGGCGTCTTCCCGCAGTTCCTGGGGCGTATCCTTGATCGTGAAGCGCGCGGTAAAGGCCACCTGGCCTTCATCGTCCGTCGCTCCCGGAGCGGCCGAGTGCACTTCAAGTTCGGTCCAGTTCACATGGCCGGCCCACTGCGCTATCTCCTCTTCCGAAACCCCGTCGCGATGCTCCGGGTGGGTGGATTCCACAAGAAAGGGATAATTGCGTTGGCAGTGCGCCGTGAAGCGGGCGCGCATCAACTCTTCGGGCGTGCGGGCCGCGGCGGGATTTTTCATAACCGGTCCGCAGCAACCGCTGAGATCCTTGCCCGAACCGCAGGGACAAGACTGTGGGGTATTCATCTGTTCTTCCATAGCTGTTTCCTCCGTCCGTCTGCATGTCTGTGCCAGAAGCGCGGCCCGCGGGCAAGCAAAATCTGGTAGCGCCTCAGTTGCCTCTTGTTCTAGCTCATGATATAGGTTGCGCCTTTCCTCCTTCAGCTTTTTAGCGAGAATGTCCTATGCTGCAACGGCCGGTGCTTTTTTTACTGCTTATCTTCTCTCTCCTTCTTCCAGGCTGTGCCAAGACTCCTGAAGGAGCCGCCAATTCCGGCATAGGCGCGGCGACTGAAGCGGGTCACATGCCCAGGGCCGATCCCGCCTATCTTCAGTATCTGGAACGCCAGTCCATGCTTTTACAATCCTCGCAAATGGCCAAGATTGTTTCCGGCAGCGAACTCGCCTGGCGCGCTTCGGCCAGCGCCGGAGCCCCTGAAAGCATGCTGGATTACGCGGACAACTGGCTGTTTATCCATCCCATGACCGTGCTGACCACCAGCCGGATGTCGGTGTTCGATCAACTGGCGTCGTCCTCCACCTGGCCCATGCTGCGCGAACTCGGCATACGCGGCCTGTATGTCGCGCCCATACAGGGCAGCGGTGCCTTGTGGGCCAAGGAGCGCACCGGGTTCGATACCGGAGATGACGTGGTCCAGTATGACTTTTCCCGCACTGTGGGCAATGACGATCAGTACAAGCGGCTCATGAACTACGTCATTGATAATAACGCCCTGTTCGGTTCGGATCTGATTCCCGGCGCTACCGGCCTCGGCCCGGACTTTTTTCTGGCCGTGCGCAATGTGCGCGAGTATCCCGGCATCTACTGCATGGTGGAAATCCCCCAGCAATTTTGGAAGCATCTGCCGGACGTGACCGGGGAGGGCAGCGGGGCGGCTCTGGGCCAGGCCCAGATAGAGGCCCTGAACCGGGAAGGCCTGCTGCCCAAAGCCATGCGGGATGACGTATCTCCCCTGGGCCGCCCCGGCGGCTGGGCCGCCACCGGCGGCATCCGGGGCATTGACGGCAACATTTACCGCTGGGTGTACCGTTTCCACAACACACCCGATTTTGCCGTGCTGAACTGGGAAGACCCTTCACGGGCAGCGCACCGCATTCTTTCCGGCAGCGCCGTGCGTCAGGTCGGCTTGCAGGGGCAGGCGTTGCTCGGCATGCGCTTTGAGGCCCTGCAGGGCCTGGAAGCAGCGCCCGAAGGCGCCGTGGGCAGTTCTTTCAGCGTTGAACCGGCGCGCACGGCCGCGCAGTCCATGGGGCGGGAAGTGCACCGCTACGGCGGCTGGAGTTGGACGCGTGATGACAGCCTGCCCCTGCACAGCTTGAGCAGCTACCTGTCTTCGGGCGTTGACTATATCTATAACAGCGCCTTTTCCCCCGCTGCGGAACATGCCCTGCTCTCTGGCGACGCCAGTCTGCTCAGGTTCATGGCGGACGAGGCTCTGCGCCTGCGCATCGCCTTCCACCGTCTGATACATGTCATGCCCAACCAGGATGGCATCAACTATTCTCTGCCTCATTTGAGTTATCTGGCCTCGGGATCGGGCGGAGAAGAAGCCGCCTCTTTCCGGCAGGGCATTCAGAACGTGATGCGTTCCCTTGCCGCCAGGGCCAACCCTCCGCTGGTGCAGAACAACCACCTGTACGCCACCGCTCCCGGACTCGCCGCCCTGGCCCTTGACGCCACTTCGCTCAGTGAAGCTCAAGCCAACATCGGGGAGATTGAAAAGGGGCACAGCCTGCTCGCGTTTTTCAAGGCCATGCAACCCGGCGTTCTGATGCTGAACGGACAAGATCTGGGCGGCGTCCTGCCCTTGCAGTGGGGCGGCGGCAAGGTGCAACCTTCGGCGTCAAGCCGAGGCGGTTACGGACTTACCGCCGGGACCGCGGGCCTACCCGTGACCATGCATGGCATGCCCAGAGCGCCCCAGTTGTATCCCGCGCCGGACTTACAGGCTCACATGCGCGACTCCTTCATGCAGCGCATCGGGTCGATTCTCCGAGCCCGGACGCAATCCGGCATCGCCAAGGGCAGCCTGGTCACCCGTCCGGACACCAGCGGCAAGGGCAGTATCGCCTTGCTCACGCGCCTGCCGGACGGGAAAGGCTTTTTACTGTCCGTATGCAATTTCTCGCGCGAACGGGTTACGGAAAATATCTCTCTGGCCGGCGTTTCCGGCCTCGGCTCCGCCCTTTCCCGGGTTTCGCCCATTGCCCTTGACGGAAGCCATAAGGTTACCGGCGCGCAGACAGTCAGCGTAACCTTAGGCCCCTGGGAAGGCCGCGCTCTCCTGCTGGGCGGCGCTTCCGACAGCTTCGTCGCGTCCGATGAAGAAAAGGTCACTCCCATTCCCATCGCTCCCGAAGTGCCTCCCGCGCCGCAGGCAAAGCCGCGGCCGGAAAACGAATTCACCGTCCCCAAGATAGTGTTTGATGATTCGCCCTCTTCGGACCCGGACAGTACCCCGTCGCCCACGACCAGTGATGAAGGGACGGATGCCGCGCCGGAAAAGGCCCCGGAAGCTCCCCAAAAAGTGACGCCCCGTAAAATCAGCGTGGACCCTCGTGACTAAGTGAGAACCTATGCGATACCGTACCATCCTGGGAGTAGCAGCCTGTATCGTGGCTTTGGATCAGGCCAGCAAATTTGTCGCGGAGCGTATCATTGCCCCATACGAGGTCATCCCTGTGACCGGTTTTTTCAACTTGGTAAATGTGCGCAACTATGGGGCCGCTTTCGGCTTTTTGAACGATCCTGACCTGAACTGGCAGTTCTGGTTTTTTCTTGTTGCCACGCTCCTGGCCGTCGGCATCATCTTGTATATCGCCAAAAAGGCCGCGAGCCAGGACAAAACGCTATTTTTCGCGCTCGGCTGCATTCTGGGCGGGGCCATCGGCAATCTGGTGGATCGGATCCGCTACCGGGCCGTGATGGATTTTTTGGATTTTCATTACGCGGGCTGGCACTGGCCAGCCTTTAACGTGGCTGACATCGCCATTTGCATCGGAGCCGGACTGGCCGCTCTCCTGATCTGGCGCTCTCCCCCGCCCGCGCCATCCGACGATTCATCGAAATAGAACACGCTTCGGAGCACCCATGACACTCACAAACATCCTGCTATTTCTCGCTCTCGGGCTTTTTGCCATACCCAATCTGTTCGGCATCTGGCATGCCTTTCACCGCGTGTTCCCCACGCCGCAGGAACGGCTGATCTGGGTGGCCGTGTGCGTGTTTGTGCCGGTCATCGGCGGCGTATGTTATCTCCTCTTCGGCTTCCGCCGCGCCCGCAAGTGGGATCCAGCCAAGGACGACTCTATCTCCTGACCGGAAGGTAGTGCCTCCGCTTGAGCAATGCCGGTAGGCCCCCAGTTTGGGGTCAGACGAGGAAGGCGAGTTTTTGCGAGGGTGGGCTGGACTCTTCGGTCCTGCCCACCGAGCAAAAACGACGCCTGACGAAGTATCACACCAAACTGGGGCCTACCGGAGGAAGGGCTACTTGCTTTTCTGTCTGAATTATTGCATCCAAAAAGGTATCGCCATTACCGCTCCGGCCCGGCGTGGGCCGTAAGCGGGACATGAGGGCGACACACATTCTAACACGGACGCTACGCATGAAACGTATCCTTTCAGCGTTTTCTCTCCTGGCCCTCCTGGCTCTGTCCGGCTGCGTGACCACGGGCGGCGACGGCAACCTGAGCGCCAGAGTCGATAGACAGGAGCAGCAAATACAGATGCTCCTTTCCCAGGTCGGGCAGGTGGAACAGGTTCTGCCCGGACAGGCGGAAATGTGGTCGCAGATGCAGACCATGCGCCAGGAAATCAATATGCTCAACGGCAAGATTGACGACTCCCAGGGCGGCGGCATGGGAATGGTTCACGACCGGCTCAACCGCATGGAAGCCGTGCTGCGCCAGATGGGTTCACAACTGGGCGTGAACGTGGATGCGCTTAATACTTCGAGCGCGGACGGCTATGCCCCCCAGGCCCCGTATACTCCCTCCACTTCTGTCACCATCCCGTCCCCTCCTTCCGAGGGGGCGGGCGTGACGCAAACACCCCCTTCCGAAGCTTCCGGCTCCACGGACCCCGCCACCGCCCTGTATGACGCCGGGATCAAGGCCTTTGACAACAGGCGCTATAAGGACGCGGTGGTTTCCTTCAAGGATTTCGTGGCCGCCCACCCCAACCACAAGCTGGCGGGCAACGCTTATTTCTGGCAGGGCGAATCCTATTTCCAACTCAAGGATTATGCCCGCGCGGCCCTTGCCTACCAGGAAGTCATTACCAAATTTGCGGGCAGTCCAAAAATGCAGTCTTCCATGCTCAAGCAAGGCATGGCTCTGTATCACGCGGATAAAAAGGCCGCCGGACGCGAGCGCCTGCAGGAGCTCGTCAAACGCTATCCCAACAGCCCGGAAGCAGGCCGCGCCAAGCAATTTCTGGCCCAGAACAAATAGCCCTCATTCCAGATGCGCAAAACGCCATCCAAAAATCCTTCAAAAATCCTGGTCATCAAGCTCGGCACCAGCGTGCTGACTCAGGGGACGCGCGCGCTTGATCGCGCCCACATGCTGGAGATCGTGCGCCAGTGCGCGCTGGCTCATGAAGCGGGACACCGCGTGATCATTGTCACCTCCGGGGCCATTGCCGCCGGAAGGGAACACCTGGGCTATCCGGATCTGCCGCCCACCATCCCTTCCAAGCAGCTTCTGGCCGCTGTGGGACAAAGCCGCCTGATCCAGATATGGGAACAATTGTTTTCCATCTATAACCTGCATATCGGGCAGATGCTCCTGACCAGGGCCGACCTGGAAGATCGGGAACGCTTTCTTAACGCCAGGGATATGCTGCACGCCTTGCTGGAAAACGGCATCGTGCCCGTGATCAACGAGAACGACGCTGTGGCCACTGCGGAAATCAAGGTCGGGGACAATGACAATCTTTCCGCCCTGGCCGCCATTCTCGCCAATGCCGACCTGCTGCTTCTGCTGACCGATCAGGAAGGGCTTTTCACGGCTGATCCGCGCAACAACAAAGACGCCGCCCTGATTCCCTGCGTCGAATGCATTGACGATTCCGTGCGCGCCCTGGCAGGCGGGTCCGTATCAGGGCTCGGCACCGGCGGCATGTGGACCAAAATCCAGGCTGCGGAAATCGCCACACGGGCCGGGATCACCGTGGTCATTGCCTCGGGCGCAAAGCCTCCGGTCATCCGCAAGACGCTGGAGGGCAAAGCGGCAGGCACACGCTTTCTGTCCAGCCAAAGCCCGCTTGAGAGCCGCAAACGCTGGATCTTCGGCGCACCGCCGGCGGGCGGCCTGCACATAGACGCGGGAGCGGCCAAGGCCTTGCTCCGCGGCAAAAGCTCGCTCCTGCCCGCGGGCATCACCGAGGTGAAGGGCTCCTTTTCGCGCGGAGAAGTGGTGCGCGTGTTCGGCCCTGACGGCACGGATATCGCTCACGGAGTGACACGTTACGGAAGCGACGCCCTGGACAGAATAAAAGGAAAGCACTCGGCCGAGATAGAATCCCTACTCGGCTATGCCTATGGCCCGGTGGCCGTCCACCGTGACGATCTGATCATGTTAGGGGGTAGTGGCTCAGTTTGACGTGATACTTCGTCAGGCTTGCTTTGTGCTCCGGGGCACAGCCCCATCGCCCAAAGCCGCGCCTTCCTCGTCTGACCTCAAACTGAGCCACTACCTGTTAGGGAGCTCCACCAATGCACAATGACAGACCAGGCAACCCTCTGGAAAGCATGGGCCGCGCGGCAAAAAACGCGGCGCGCGCGCTCGCGTCCTTGAACGGCGCGGACAAGAACGCCCTGCTGTTCGCCCTTGCCGACACGCTTGAAGAACGCTCTCAGGCCATTCTGGCCGCGAACGCCAAAGATCTGGAAGCCGCCCAGGCCTCCGGCATGGCCGAAAGCCTGATGGATCGTCTGGCCCTTGACCCCAAACGCTTGGCGGACATTGCCCGTGACGTGCGCGCCGTGTGCTCCCTGCACGACCCCGTGGGCGAGGTCATCGACGGCTCCAGCCTGGACAGCGGGCTGTTTCTCACGCGCAGGCGCGTGCCCCTCGGTGTTGTGGCCGCTATCTACGAAGCCAGACCCAATGTCACTGTGGACGTGGCCGCCCTCTGTCTGAAAACCGGCAACGCCGTCATTCTGCGCGGGGGCAAAGAGACCGTGCATTCCAACGCGGCCCTGGTGGAGGCTGTACAAGCCTGCCTCAAGGCGCGGGGGCTGCCCGAGACCGCGGTCCAAGCCATAACCTCGCCGGATCGCGCCCTGGTCACCGCGTTGCTGCACCTGGACGAGTATGTGGACATGCTCATCCCGCGCGGCGGTGCGGGCCTGCATCGCCTGTGCCGGGAAGAGTCCCGCATCCCGGTCATAACCGGAGGCATCGGCGTCTGCCATATTTACGTGGATGCAAGCGCGGATCAGGCCGCTTCGCTCACAGTGATTGAAAACGCCAAAGTACAGCGGCCCAGCGCCTGCAATTCCGTGGAAACCGTCTTGGTACACAAGGCAATCGCCCCTGTTTTCCTGCCCCTGCTGGCCCGCCATATGGACAGCTTTGACGCCGTCCTGCACGCGGAAGGAGAAGCCCTGGCCATCCTTTCCGCCCAGACCACGGGAACGGTTGTGCCCGTGCGGTCCGGTGATTACGACAAGGAATGGTTGACCAGGGATATGAACGTAAAGGTGGTGGATTCTCTGGCCGAGGCTCTGGACCATATCCGTGAACACGGTACCGGACATTCGGAGGCCATACTCACGGAAAATATGGCTGCCGCCGATCATTTTGTCAGCGACGTGGACGCCGCCACAGTGTATGTTAACGCCAGCACCCGTTTCACCGACGGCGGACAGTTCGGCCTTGGCGCGGAAGTCGCCATCAGCACGCAAAAGCTGCATGCCAGAGGTCCCATGGGCCTTGAGGCCCTGACCACCTATAAATGGATCGGGCGAGGAACCTATACTATCCGCTCCTAAAGGATTTGAGAGCAAATCCTTGCGAAATAACAAGGAGATGTATGTCCGACAGATATCTCACGATCCCCACCTTGATACGCGGCAGGCTGCGCAAGGCGACTCTTGGCGCGCAAACGCCGCGAATGTACAGAGGCACGCTGCTCTCGCCCACCGCGGACATCCGGGAAGAACTCCTGACCAATTCCCGCCAGCCCGAAATCATGCTCCGCTTCCTGGCTGAAATGGACCGCAAGCTTGATGCTGTTCTGAGCTTGCTGCAAAGCGAATCCCTGGCTCAGGAATTCCCGGAGGAAGGGCATATCGTGGAACTCAGCGGTCAGGGTCTCGTGCTGGAGTGTAATGCCGAACTTTCGACCGGCAGTTACATTGAGCTGCTACTCAGGCTGGAAGAATACCCCATACGCATGGTTTCCACGCTTTCCCGCGTGGAGCGGCCTCGTCCGGTAGCCATACTGCCGGATATGCACAGCCACGCTTATGATGTAACCTATACCTCCATTGCGGAAGAGGATCGGGAAGCCGTGATCCGCTTTGTCTTCAGTGAAGAGCGCAAGCGCATCAGGCAGAGCAAAGGCGATATGTGAACGGTTAGTGTCTTAGCTTGGCGTGATACTTCGTCAGGCATCGTTTTTGCTCGGGGGGCAGGACCGAAGAGCTGACTCGCCACTTCCTGTGGCTCGCCCTTCGGGCGGGGTCGCATTCGCTCCCCCGTCCAATTTCGCTATCCTGCGGAATTGTCAGCCCACCCTCGCAAAAAACTCGTCTGACGCCAAGCTAAGACACTAACCGCATTGCTCAAACGTAAACACTGTCCTAAATGGGGGTGCAGGGGACTCAGTCCCCTGCCAGGGGAGTCTGAGGGGGCAGAGCCCCCTCAGCTATTACAAAAGCTTCTCCACCTGCCAGCCTTTCTCCCGCGCCACGCGCTCCAGCGCGCTGCCGCCAAGGGCGCAGATCCGCCCTTGTCCGGTGAACGCCGCCAGCGCCTCACCAAAGGCCTTGAAGTGGGCGCTGGTGGTACCCAGAATTTCCTCGCGCAGTTGTTGCCTGAGTTCCTCGGCGTCGCCGCTGAGAAAGCGGGTAAAGGCGGCAGCGCCCTTGGCATCGGGCAGCAGATAGGTATCAAGCTCGCCGATGGCTCCGACAATGGCGGCGGAAAGCTCCTCTTGCGACACGGCCCGGCGGGCCAGATGAGCTCCGGCCGCATCGTAGGTTTCAAGGGTACGCAGTATGTTCGGATCCCGGTATGAAACCATGTGGAAAGCGCCACTCATGCGATCCAGGCCGCACATGCAGCCGTAGGCTCCGCCCTGCACGCGCACCTTTTCCCAAAGGTATCCGGTACGCAGGTATTTGAGGATAACCGAAGCTGAACCGTTCCAGACATAGCCGCTGTCAAAAAGGTTCACCCCCTTGCCCACATAGTTCACTTGCGCGGGCAGGAGCAGCGCTTCCTTGACGGGCAGGTCCGCTGTTTTTCCGAACCAGGCGGGTACGCCGTCCGCGCCCGCTTTGGGAAGAGATTCGGCCAGGGCCTGGCACAGCTTTTCCAGGCGGGCGCGCTGTTCTTCAGTAGCGGTAAGGTTGAAGGCCAACCCGGCGCGATGGATAATGCAGCGGCGCAGAAACTCCAGATCCCGGAGCACGGCGGGCCAATCCGATTCGATCCGTTCAACCAGTTGGCGCAGATACTTGAGGCTGCTCACGCCGCCGCTCTGCTCGATCAGCATCCCCGCGCCGGACAAAGAGGCGCGCAAACGCGCGGCCACAACCACGTGCCCGGACGGAACCAGACTGTATTCCTGGCGCGCCTTTTCCTCAAGCACCATGCGCAAAAAACGCTCCTGATCGTCGAATACGCATTCCGCCAGAACTTCGTTCATCAACGCGAAAAGATCGTCCACCTTATCCGAGCCGGCCTTGCCGGAAAGAATCATCCGGGCCACGGGCCTCCGCGTGGAAGCGTGCGTCAGGAACAGGGGTTCCACATCCATGCCGCCGGTCTTGCGGGCAATGGCCATATTCAAATCCACAAAATCCCGGCGCTTTGTGCCCATCTCAAGCAGAGCGCGTCCGAACAAGGGCAGCAAGGGGAGCAGGGATTCGGGCACGGCGTCAAGCGCAAAGGCCGCCTCGGCGTACACGATGCCGCTGGTAGGCAAGGGGTGGAACAAGGCCGGGGGATAGTGGCCCTGGCTCTCAAAACGCTCGCTGGGGATAGGCATATTCTCCAGGGGCAGATCCGCCACGGCCAGACGCGGAATGCTGGCCAGCGCATCGCTGCTGTCCGGCGTGGCCTGCCAGACGTGCAGAGCCTCGGCCGTTTGGCGGGCCTGTTCCCGCTCCGCCTTGCTCATACCTGCGGACACGGCTTGCAGGCGGGCGGCTTCCTCCTCTTCCTGCTTACGGGCCAGTTCCCTGTCCGGCGTGAGCAGCACGGTGATCCGGTGCGGGTTGTCGAGCAGCCAGATCCGGATCAGGTTCTCGAAATATCCCTTGCCCTGCGCCGCCGCTTTGATCCGTTGCAGTTGCTCCTCAAAACGCAACGGCGCCAGGGGGTCACCGTCATGCAGCCAGGTGGTCAGAGCGCGCAACATGATGGAAAGACCCACGGGAAAACTCCCGGTATTGTTTTCCCGCAGGGTGAATTCCACGCTGTTGATCGCGGCCTCCACCATAGCCTCGGGCACACCCTCCCGGACAAGTTCTTGCAGGGTTGCCAGGATCAGGGCTTCCACTTTTGGCGCGTCCGTGACGGCAATACCCTTGAGACCCACATCAAAGGTCAACTGCCGAAGCTCCGTCTCCAACCCCTGCCCCGTTAGGTCTTCGCCCAGGCCGGATTCGATAAGCGCCCGGCGCAACGGGGACGCGGGCATGCCGAGCAGGATATGCTCCAGCATGCGCAGAGCCAGGGCCAGTTCCATGTCCATGACATTCGGCCCGAGCCAGGCCAGTACGGCCATGCCCTTCTCGTCTTCCGCGGCGGCAAAGGGCACGGTCACGCTTTTCGGGGCGCTCAGACGCGGCTGCACACCGATGGAAGAATCCGGTTCGAGCCGGGTAAAGCGGGACAGCACCTTGCCGAGCAGGGCCAGGCGCTCGCCCTCGTCATCATCTCCCCAAAAGAAAAAACGGGCATTGGACGGGTGGTAGAAGCGGGTATGAAAATCACGGAAAGCCGCATAGGTGAGGGACGGTATTTCCTTTGGATCGCCGCCGGACTCCAGGGCGTACACGGTATCAGGGAAGAGCGTGTGCAGGGTGTAACGGGAAAGCACCGATTCCGGCGATGAAAAGGCGCCTTTCATTTCATTGTACACAACGCCTTTGTAAGCAAAGCGGTTGTCTCCCCGCGGGTCGAGGTGCCAGCCTTCCTGACGGAAAATATCTTCGGTGATACGCGGAAAAAAAACCGCATCCAGGTAGACATCCGTCAGATTGCGAAAATCCTTGAGATTGGCGCTGGCCACAGGATAGCAGGTCTTGTCCGGGTAGGTGAAAGCGTTGAGAAAGGTGTGCAGCGACCCCTTGAGCAGTTCCACAAAGGGTTCCTTGACCGGATATTTTTCAGAACCGCACAGCACGGAGTGTTCGAGAATGTGGGCCACGCCGGTGGAATCGGTCGGCGGCGTGCGAAAAGAGACGCCGAACACCTTGTTTTCATCACTGTTGCGGATAGACAGCAGTTCGCCTCCGGTGGCTTCATGTTTCCACAGCCTGGCCGTGCAGGCGAGTTCCGCAACCTCTTCTTCCCGAAGCAAGATAAAACCGTGTTCCGACATGCGCTCACTCTCTTCTCCCGGCGTGTGGCAGAGCACACGGGCGGGTTTGTTTTTAGGCAGCGCCTCAGTTTGGGGTCAGACGAGGAAGGCACAGCTTTGGCCGATGGGGCTGGACTCTTCGGTCCTGCCCCGGAGGACAAAGCAAGCCTGACGAAGTATCACGCCAAACTGAGGCGCTGCCCAGTTATTCCTTTTCTTTCACCATCAGACGACGCAAGGCTGTTCGACGCCCCCCGCTCTTTTTATCCGGGTCAGGATTTTTTCTGGCTATTTTGGCGAAAACATCCTCATTAGCCAGAAAGGCATCCACTATGTCCGGGTCAAACTGCTTACCCCGGTTTCGTTCAATGATGATACGCACCTCCGGCAGCGCATACGGCGGCTTGTAAACCCTGCGGCTTATCAGCGCATCATAGGTGTCGGCCAGGGCCACGATACGCGCGCTCAAGGGAATTTCCTCGCCCTTGAGTCCCAGGGGATAGCCTGTGCCGTCCCAACGCTCGTGGTGGTACAGGGCGATCTCATGCGCCATGGAAACAAAGGCTTCCGGAGCCGCCAGTTGCTTCTCAACTTCCATCAGCGCTTGTCCGCCCAGAAAAGAATGCTGTTTCATTTCGTCGAATTCTTCGTGGGAAAGCCTGTCGGGCTTGAACAAAATGGCATCCGGCACACCGACTTTGCCGATGTCATGCAACGGACTGGTTTTGTAAAGCAAGTCCAGCACGTCATCCGTAAGCGCATCCCGGTACTTGGGATTCTCGCGCAGGGCAAGTCCCAGGGCTTTGGCATACTGTTGCACCCGCCTGATGTGCGCGCCGGTGTCATTGTCCCGCGTTTCAGCCAGCGAGGCCATAGCCATTATAATCACATCCTGCATGGATGATAATTGCCGGGAACGCTCTGCAACCAGATGCTCGAGCAGTTCATTTCTGTGGCTCAGGAAGCGTTTTCCACGCAGCAGGACAAGCTGGGCCTCCACCCGGACCGCAAGTATGCCCCTGGTTACGGGCTTGGTGATATAATCCACTCCGCCGACTTCAAAGCCTTGCGTTTCGTCTTCTTCCTTGTCAAGGGCGGTGAGGAAAATCACCGGAATATCCCGGGTGAGCGGATCGGCTTTCAGGCGTCGGCAGACCTCATAGCCGTCCATTTCAGGCATGACCACATCCAGGAGAATGAGATCCGGCTGGGGCTGTGTGGCGGCGATACGCAGAGCCTTTGCCCCGCTGACAGCCACCCGGCAACGATACCGGTCCGCCAGCAGATCGGATATGATGGTCAGATTTTCCGGCACGTCATCCACAATCAGAATGCTGGGGATATACTCGGCCGAAATACGCTCCGCTGTCATGGCCGTCCCTCCCCTACTGTCTCCAGGTATTCCAAGGCCTTTTCAAAATCGAAACGGGAAAGGGACCCTTCCAGTTCGTCCACGGCGCCGGCGGGCAAGTATGCGGAGAGCTCCTGCCTGTTCGTGGTCAAAAAAGCCACCGCTTCCGCATCGTCGTCTTTCAAATACCGTTCAAGCTCATCCAGCAGTTCCCGTTTGCGCTGCTTCTGCTCGGGGCTCAGATCCACCTTTTGCAAAGACTCCCCGGTCGCGCCGGCAGTAAACTCCGAAGCAAAGGCCTGGGACAAGGTTGCCTGTACCGAGGCCAGGGTATGGAAGGCCGTCGCGGCGAGCGCCCGGGTGGTATTCATGTCGCCGTTGGCGAAGGAAGCTTCAAGAAACGCGCATTCACTGGCCAGAGCCGTGGCCCCGATGGATCCGGCAAGCCCTTTGAGGGTATGGGCAATGCGCCGGGCCGTTTCCATATCTCCGGCATCAAAGGCTTCATAAAACTGCGCTTCAGCCGTGGCGTGGTGGGCCAGAAACTGCTTGAGCAATTTTATGTACAAGCGCTCGTTGTTACCAAGACGGATCAAAGCTTTTTCCGTATCCAAACCAGGCAGGAACAGCGCTCCCTCTGTAATCGAGGCTCCGGGAACAGCCGGTTTCGCTTCGGCTGGCGTCGTTCCTTCCGGCGCTGCGGCTTTACGGCCGGGCTCGGCGGATTCGGAAAAATCCTGTAACCAGCGAGTTAAGGTGGTGAAAAACTTGTCCACCTCGATGGGCTTGGAAATATGATCGTTCATGCCGACCATGAAGCATCGCTCCCGCTCGTCCACCATGGCGTGAGCCGTCATGGCCACAATAGGCATGCTTGCATAGCGCGGGTCGGCGCGCAAACGGGAGGCGGCCTCGTAGCCGTCCATCTCAGGCATTTGCAGGTCCATGAGCACCAGATCAAAGGGAGGCGTCCGGCCGGAATGCTGAACCGCTTCCAGCGCCTTCAGGCCGTTTTCGGCTATGGTGACCGAGATCTCGGCGCTTTCCAGGAGTTCCGCAGCCACCTGCTGATTGATCGGGTTGTCTTCCACCAGCAAAATGGACGCCCCGGGGAAAACAGGGTGCTCCCGATGCGGCGCCGAGATCACGGGCGCTCTGGAACGGACCACTGTCGGAACCCTCCCGTGCAGCGCTTCCATAAGGGCGTCAAACAACAGGGATTTATTGATGGGCTTGTACAATACGCCCACGGCCCCGGCTTTTTCCGCTTGCTGCAACACTTCCGCGCGGCCCAGGGTTGTGGTGATGAACACCGGCGGCACATTGGCCAAACTCAGTTCCGTGCGCAGACGCCAAGTGGCCTCAATGCCGTCCATGACCGGCATGCGCCAGTCCATGAGCACAATGCGATAAGGATCTTCGGCATCTTCCTGCCAGAGCATGGCAAAGGCTTCGGTGGAGGACTCAGCGCCGTCGACCCGAAAATTCATGCCGCCCAGGATATTCTGCATCATGCGCCGCGCGGGCTCGTGGTCATCAACCACCAGAACGCGGGCCATGTCTCCCTTATCCATCTGGTGCTCGCCCAAGCGGCGCGATTTGGGCAAGCCAAAGGTGGCCGTGAAGGTGACGGTGGTACCCTTGCCCTCTTCGCTGAGAACCTGGATGCCGCCCTCCATCAGTTCCAGCAGGCGCTTGGTGATGGTGAGCCCGAGGCCTGTGCCCCCGAAACGGCGGGTAATGGAACCGTCAGCCTGGGTAAAAGCCGTGAACAGCCTGGCCTGTTGTTCCTGGCTCATACCAATGCCCGTGTCCTTGACCATGAAGCGCAGACGCACTTTTTCGCCCAGCACCGCATCCAGGGTACAAGAAATGATGATTTCGCCCTTTTCCGTGAACTTGACCGCGTTGTTCAAAAGGTTGGTCAACACCTGGCCGAGCCGCAGCGGATCGCCCACCAGCTCTGCCGGCACGTTGGAGTCCACGCCAAAGAGCACCTCAAGCCCTTTTTCATCCGCTTTATGGCCGACCAGGGTCGCGATATTGTCAAGGATGTCTTCCAGCTTGAATTCCGTGGAATCCATGTCCAGCCGGCCGGCCTCTATTTTGGAAAAATCGAGGATATCGTTGATGATTCCGAGCAGCGTGTTCGCGGCCCCGTAGATTTTGCTCACATAGGTGTGCTGTTTGGGTGAAAGCTTTGTCTTCAGCGCCAGATAGGCCATGCCGATGACCGCGTTCATGGGAGTCCGGATTTCATGGCTCATATTGGCCAGAAATTCGCTTTTGGCCTTGTTGGCCGTGTCGGCTGCCATTTTGGCGTTCACCAACTCGTGATTGCGTATTTCCAGGGCCGCGGCCATTTCATCGAAAGTGGCGGCCAGTTGTCCCACCTCCCCGCGCATATTCCGCGAGGACAAACGTGTGGCCAGATTCCCTCCGGCCAAAGAACGGGCCGCCTCCACCAGGTGTTGGATAGGCCCGACCAGCACCTTGCCCCCCATTACATACGCAATGCCGAGAGCCGCCATGGCGGCAAGAGCCAGAAAGAACAATTCGCGCATGAGCGCGGAATCGGCTTCGGCATAGACCGTGGAGCGGGCAAGGGAAATTTCTATGGTCAGATAGGGCGAATCCATTCCCTGAGCCGTGACCCGCTCGTATTTGAGCACATACCCTCTGCCGAAACGGTCCATAAGCGCCAGTTCGCCGCTGGGAACATCTCCGGAGGAAATTTCGTCCCAGGCGCTCTGTTCATAGTCCGCAGCGTTCGTATCGGCTTGCGGCGGGTACACGAAGGCCAGATTGCCTACCTTGTCGCGCAGATGGATCTGGACATCCGCAATACCGGACAGCATCTCACTGATGTCGGCCACATTGCTTCCCGGTTTGAGAAAAGCCACCAGCGTCGCCTGCACCTTCCCCGAATACATGTCCATAATAGGCATGGCGTAGGGAAAGCCTATCTGTCCGGAGACCGGATCCGGGGCAATCGCGCCCACAGTGAACCCTCTCATCCTTGCGGCGTCGAGCAGATAGGATTCTCCGGCAATAACCGTGGCTTCGCTCAAGGGCTGGGCCGAAGCAATGACGGTTCCGTCCTTGTCCGCAAGCAAAATATTGATATACACATCGTGCGAAGCCAGCAGATCCCGCAGCAGATCCACGATGTACTCTTTATCCGTATTGTGGCCCACCTCAAACTGAGACAGCGTCATGAGCAGAACGCGCGTCGTTTCCGTGAGCATCTGATACTGCGCCGCCAAGCTGTTTACAACGTCGGCTACTTTGGCGCGGGCGTCTTCAATGGAACGTTCGCGGCTTTCCATGCCCGAGTACACGATAATACCCAATGCGGGCAGAATCGCCAGAATGACGATAAAATACAGAATGCGGCGAATGGAACTGCTCACTGCTTTTTCCCCGGTAGTGTCTCAGCCGGTGGTGCCTCATGCATGAACTGTAACACGGCATCCAAACGCTTCAGAAAAGCGGCGGCCTCCTGCATTTTTCCGGATCGCAAGAGCTCCTCGAGACGAAGCAAACGGCCTTCATGTATATGTTCTTTTAGAGCCGGGCGGATATCCTGAAAACGCTCCATCTTCGCTGTTCCACCGCAGAGCTCCTCATAAAAAGCGCGAACATCCGCCGCGATCCGCTGTTCCTCGATCGCCACGGGCGGTCTCCAGCGGGACAACGCCCTGAACAGTTCATCCACATCAATGGGCTTGCTCACATGATCATCGAGCCCTGCTGAAGCGCTGTTTTCCAGCTCTTCCGAACGGCTGTGCGCGGTCATGGCAATAATAGGCAAATCCGCGGCCCAAGGCGCATTCAGGGCTCTCAGGCGTCTGGCGGCCTCAAAACCATCCATGACCGGCATTTGCAGATCCATGAATACCAAGGCAAAGGGCGGCGTCATTCCCGGCGGCTCGAAATATTCCAAAGCCTTCTGTCCGTTATCCGCCAAAGTCACACGAACGCCCATGCCGGTCAGAATTTCCTGGGCTATCTGCTGGTTGACGCTGTTGTCTTCCACCACCAGCACCTGCATGCCTTCCACCCCTTTGGCCAGCATGGTGTCGCCGGCTTCCGCCGGAGCTTCCTCTTCCGCACGGCCCTGCGGCTGCACCAAGGTCATGATTGTGTCCAGCAGAACTGACTCATTGATCGGCTTGTGCAGGAAGGAATCTACTCCGGCTTCTTCGGCCTGCAGGATAATCCCGCTCCAACCGTAGGCTGAAAGCATAATAATAGCCGGCTGGTGTTTGATTGCCGCATCACTGCGAATCTGCCGGGTCAGTTCCACACCGTCAATATCCGGCATGCGCCAGTCGATAATGAGGAGATCAAACGGCTTATCGTTTGTATCGGCCTTTTTGAGCGCGGCAAGCCCCTTTCTGGGGTCCGATTCAGCGACGGCCTCAATGCCGAAGCTTTCCATTAAATCCTTAAGCAGCCCCAGACTGACCGCATCATCATCCACCACAAGACAACGAACTCCCGCCATAAGCGTTGTCCGCGGAGCCCGTTCTTCCATACGCACACCAAAAGTGATGCGCAGAAAAACCGTGGTGCCCTTGTCCGGGATGCTGTCCAGGCTGAGTTCTCCGCCCATGGCCCGCAGCAGCTTGTGCACCAGGAGCAGGCCAAAGCCGTCCATTCTGGCCGGGGAAGCGTCATCCAGGCCGGAAAACAGATGTTGCAACGAAGCCAGCCTGGCTTCGCTCATGCCGGGACCGGTATCCCGGATCGTCAGCAGAATATGCGCCTGCCTGCCGATTTGCGACTCCAGTTCGCAGGAAACGGTAATCGATCCTGTTTCCGTATACTTTACAGCGTTATCCAGCAGATGTCCCACAATCTGCCCGAGCCGCAGCGGATCACCCACAAGATAGCGGGGCACGTCCGGCGCTATGAAAAAGTGCAATTCCACGTCCTTGGCGCGCGCGGCCGGACTGAAGTGCCGTTCATCTTCCGCAAATATGTCCCGCATGGAAAAGGAGATACTTTCCATGCCGAGCTTGCCCGCGTCCAGTTTTGAAAGTTCCAGAATATTGTTGATGACTTTCAGCAGATCGCCGCCCGCCTCGTGAATCTTGGTCAAATACCCCTTCTGACGCGGCGTGAGATCGCTTTTCAAGGCCAGATAGGCCATGCCGATGATGGCGTTCATGGGTGTGCGGATTTCATGGCTCATATTGGCCAGAAATTCACCCTTGACCTTGCTGGCCGCTTCAGCTTCGTTCCTGGCATGGATGAGCTCGGTTTCCTGCTTTTCAATGGCCCCGGCCATGGAACTCATGGAAGCCGCAAGCTCGGAAAGCTCCCGCACCGGAGTGACGGGACTTGGCCGTCTGGAAAAATCCCCGCCGGCATAAGATGTTGCGGCTTCCAGCATGGAGTGGACCGGAGGCAACAACACAAGGCGAACAAAGCCATAGCCGAGCAAGGCCATGGCGCCCAGGGCAAGGCCGAGCAAGAGGAGCTTGCGTTGCTGCAAAGCCTTGCTGCCCGAATGGACGGCGGCTTCCGGCATGGTCAGCACGACCGTCATATACGGCTCATCCGGAGTTTCCTCCAGGGCTATGCGCTGATAAGCGACAAGCAGCCGCCCATTGCCCGGATCAAAATAAAACAGCCCTTGAGCTTCAGCCCTGCTGTTGATCGCATCTTCCACCAGCGGCGACAAAATGCCGTCTTCCTCGTCGGAATCGGGCAGGGACGCGGCGAGCCGTCCCTTGGCGTCCGCCAGATAAAAGGACGCCCCCTCGGGCAGCGACAAGCCTTTGAGCATATATGTATAATAAGAGAGCCTGACTCCGGTCACCAGAATCAGGGATTTTCGAGCGCTGGAGCGGGTGCCGTAGCTGAAATGGAAGACAGGAACCCCGGATAAACGGGAGAAGGTCACTCCTCCGGGAATAAGCACGTTCTTTTTGAGGGAACCGGAAAAGTAATTTCTGTCCAATACCCGGGACAAATCCTCCTGGCGGGTGTTGGAGGCAATGATATGCCCGTCGTCATCAATAACAAACAGATCCGCGTAAGCGGGATGGGAAAAACCGAGCCGGTCGAGAAAATCCGGCAAATTGGCCTGCCGTGAGCGCACCACGTCCATTTTGGCCATAGTGGCGAGCAGCGTGCGGGAACTTGCGGTCACAGTATCCTGTATGTGCGCGGCCGCGTGCACGATATTCCTGGCCTGCTCCTCGGCCCTGCGCACCACATCCTGCTGCCGCTGCACTCCGGTCAGAATGGCAATGACAATCGCGGGCAAAGCCGCAACAGCGATAATGTAATATATGGTCCGCAGAAACGAACCTGGCGCAAAGTTTTTCATTCCGAATTACTCTCGCCTCCCCCTTTCCGGACAACGCCGCAGCATAGGGGCAGGCGGCTTATCTGTTACCTCTGAGCTTATTCCAGCGCTTCATCAAATCATCAGCGGCAGGAGGAAGCATCAGCTCCGGCTCGAAGCGTTCACGCAAGGAATCCGGCGGGTAAAGCGCAGGCTGGTTCCGCAACTCCTCGGGCAGGAGTTCCCGGGCTTTTTTTCCCGCCACCGCGTATCCCGAACTCTCGCCCAGGCGGGCCAGAATATCAGGTCTGAGCACAAAATTTATAAAGGCGAAAGCGGCTTTGGGGTTACCGGCAGCAGCAGGAACGGCCAGCGTGTCTATCCACACGGGCGACCCTTCCTTGGCCGGAATGAAAGCAAAAATCCCCTCCATGTCCTTGGCCACATAATCCTTCCTGGCCCAGACCACGCCCACGCCTATGTTTCCTTTAAGCATGGAATCCAGTTGGTCCACAGTATCAAACTGAGCCACGGAAGGGAGCAGCGATTCCAGAGCCTGCATGGCTTGGGGGAGCCTTTCGAAGTCGTTCACGCCGTAGCCGAGACTCAGCAGCATTATGCTCATGAGGGATCGGAAATCATTGGGCAGCAACAGCTTGTCTTTGAGCTCCGGCATCCAGAGATCCTTGTAGCCCTTGATACGGGAAGCAACCTCCGCCGGGATCACGCGCTTGTCAATGACGATTCCCAGCACCCCCCAAAAGATCGGCACACTATAGACGCTTCCTTTATCATAGCCAAGCCCGCTGAACCAGGGATCAATATCCGCCATGTTCGGAATCTGTTCGCGGTCAAGGGCAAGCAGCAGCCCTTCGGAAGCGAGCTGTTGCAGCATCTCTGAAGAGGGGGTCACTATATCGTAGTGCAGTGTGGCCCCATGTTCAACAAGAGCCGTGCGCAACGATGTGTTCTCGGCCATAAAGGACTGCACAATCGGTATGCCGGTCTCCCGTGTGAATTCCTCATGCAGCCAGGCCGGAAAATAATCGACCCAGGCATGGACGCGCAAAGGCTGCGCCGCTGACGCTCCCGTCAGCGGACAGAGCAACGCGACCAGGCAAAACACCGTGAACAGACGAACCATATGGCCTCCTTGAAAAAACAATCGGCTACCCTTTGCCGCAACGGAACACACAGTGAATATTCTTGTATTTCCTATCAAGGAGCCAAAAACAAGGCAACGTTTTTTCCCTTTCGCAGGCAAATATATCCGCGGCAAAAGCATGGCGGGGCGATCCGAACACCAGTGTTCATATGTCTAAAATCGCATTCAATAAGCAAAAACGATACTGATGTGGCTTGATACGCATATTGCCGCCAAAAGTACTCTGAAAAGAAATAAAGTTGACAAAAGTTGTCTATTGCGCGTATTGGCAATAGGCAAGGAGATAGAAGAGGGATAAAAGGGTGAAAACGCATGAGTGTGCCTCCCGGCAAGACGACCTTTACCTTGGCTGAAGCAGCGGATTTGCTGAGCTGCCACAGGGAAACGCTACGCCGAGCCATCCGGAGCGGTGAGCTTAGAGCGGCAAAGCTGGGGAGAGGATTTCGCATCTCGCGCTTTGATCTTGAGGCCTTCTGGACTGCCAGCGGCGGCGGCGATCTGTTCGGTAAGGAGCAGGACGGTTCGCCGGAAGGGGAAGCCGCGCCACCGGCTCCCAAGACCCGCCGGGAAAAAAACAGGCAGATGCAACTATCTCTTCCCGTCAGCGACGGGACGCGGCAAGAAACGCCGGACAAAAGCGGCGGTAAGAATGACGCGGGAAAACAGGAGGAGTGCTGACTATGAGCAAACCCGGCAAAGTGCATTTTGAACAGATTTCGCTGTCCAATGACAACGGCATTGAATTTGCGTTCAATGGACGGCTTTTTTCCGAAAGTTCGTATTATGATGAAGATTCGGCGACTCTGACCCGTCTGCGCCTGTATATTTCCGATCAAAACGAGCAGGTGTATTCGATCGTTTCCGGCGCCGGTCAGGAAAAAACCCGCCGCTACTACGTGGTCGCGCAGGAAGGCGACCTGTACAGAATAAGTAACGGCGCCCATACATTGAGGCTGCCCCTGGACATCCTTTTTGCCTCTGTTTTCGGACTGTGCGGTATCGACCCGGACCGGGCCGAGGAACTCAAGCCCGACTTTGAAGAAAGCCTGCGCATGATTGTCGGGTAAACACCCGGCGTTACGCGCTCCAGAGCCGACAAATTCTTGCGGAGCAGTTGACCTTTTTCAAAGGTCAACTGCTCCGGCCTCCTCAACGCCGCACAGAAAAGCATATTTTTTCCCCTATTCCTGTCTTTCTCTTTCTCCAAAAATACGATAGATTGATTGCAACGTAGGGAATTTTCTTGCCGCTATACAGCGCGCACAAGCCCGTCCGGGGCGGTTTTCAACGGATTCCATACGTATATGCCTGAAGAGAGGAAAGCTATGTCCATCAGCAAAAGTTTTTTAAAGACGCGGCCGGCATGCAAAGTCAAATTCAGCCTTTCAGAAATTGAGGCCCACGGAGCCTCGGAAATGTATCTTGTGGGAGATTTCAACAAGTGGGATGACACTTCGAACCCCATGAAAAAAATGAAAGACGGCGGGTTCAGCCTTGAAATAGAACTGCCTCTCGGACAGGACAGCCAGTTTCGGTATCGTTCCGATGAAAATGTCTGGCTTAACGACCCTGAAGCTGATGCCTATGTGCCTTGCCCCTATACCGGCGCTGAGAATTCCGTGGTGAAGGTATAACACCGGCCGGAGAGTATGAGCAAATAAAAGGCGGGAGAACTCTGTTCTCCCGCCTTTTATTGTATTATAGTATAGCGTAAAACCACCTGCCGCCGGAGACAGTATGGACAGTTCCCTGCTCAATAAAACGCTCGCCGCAGCTGAAACAGCCGGAGAGATCATTCGTGAACACTGGCAGCGGCCGCGTGACGTGCGCTATAAAGGCCGCTTTGACCTGGTCACCAAAACAGATGCCGCTGTAGAGGCGCATCTTCAGGAACGCCTGAAGGAAATCCTGCCCGAAGTGGGTTTTATGGGCGAAGAAAGCGCCCACAGCCTCATTCCTGATGGTGATTGCTGGATTGTCGATCCGGTTGACGGCACCACCAACTTTGTCCACGGCATCCCCTTTGTGGCTGTATCCATAGCCCTGTGGCAGGGGGGAGCAATCCGCCTCGGTATTGTGACCCTTCCCATGCTCGACGAACGTTTTTATGCGGAAAAGGGGCAAGGCGCATACCGCAACGGGCAGCCGCTTCGGGTATCCGGCATCGCCAGTTGCGAGCAGGCCCTGCTTTCCACCGGTTCCCCCGCCTATGACATTCATGCGGACCGCACCTTACGATGGCTCGGGGCTGTGTTGCCCCGGTGCCAGGGCGTGCGCCGTTGCGGCTCGGCAGCCGCGGATCTGGCTTACGTTGCCGCGGGACGCTATGAAGCTTTTTATAGCGCCGATCTCAAACCTTGGGATGTGGCTGCCGGGTGGCTGCTGGTCGAGGAAGCCGGTGGCCGCGTCACCAACATCCGCGGCGAACCGCTGCGATTCGGCGACATCATCCTGGCCTCCAACGGGCGCGTACATCAGGAACTGGTGGATGTGCTCGGGGAATAAAGAATCAGGGCCGCTCTTACAAGGGCGGCCCTGATTCTTGTGCTCCGGCTTGGCTTCACCCTACCATTTGAGCGTATTGTCCAACTCTGCCGGGGTAATGTCGAATTTGACGTTGTGCGGCGCCAGTTTTTCGTCGGAGAAATAGTCCGGCAACCGGTCAGCAGCCTCGGTCAAGCCCGCCCGGCGGTTAAAGTCCATTTCCGTTTCCAGCACCTTCTTGCCAAGCTTGGTCACATCGTCCAGCGTAAGGGCAAGGCCATACTTGGCATTGAGCATTTCCACCACGGCCACCAGGGCGTCGGGGTTGTCCAGAACAGCGAAGGCCACGAACAGGCAAAGGCCGGTGGTGTCTATGGCGGCCGTGGCGATCTGGAGATTGCGCGAAAGTTCAATTTGTCCGCTTTTGTCCAAGGGGTCCACAAAGCCGCCCACCTTCAGGATATTGGCCGTGACCGCATATCCGGCGGTGTGGTCCGCGCCCATGGGCGAGGTGGCGTAGGTAACGCCCTGGCCTTTGACCGCTCTGGGGTCATACGCGGGCAGGCTTTGCCCCTTGACCACGGGTACGCGCCGCAGACCGTAAACTTTACCGGTCACGCCCGCGCCGCAGCCAAGCACGCGCCCTATGGCCGAACCCTTGCTGATCTCTTCCATGAGCTCGAGCGCGCCTTTTGCATCGCCGAATTTCAGGATACCCGCTTCCATGAACAAGGCCAGCGCGCAACCAACGTCAATGGTGTCCACGCCGACATCATCGCAGATTCTGTCAAAACGGGCGATCATATCCAGATCGTCGATGCCGGAGTTGGGGCCGAACGCCCAAATGGTTTCATACTCGGGCCATTTGCCGATGGTTTTGCCTCTATTGTCCGGGTAGACGCCGCTACAACGCATAATACAACCGGACATGCAGCCGTGGGCGACAATGCCTTCGCCGCCGCGTTCCTTGGTGATTTGGTTAAGCGTCTCGCCGGAAACCGCGTCATGGCCTTCAAAGCGTCCGGTGCTGAAGTTGCGGGTGGGCAATCCCCCGGCCTCGTGCAGAATGTTGATGAGCACGGCTGTTCCGTAATTGGGCAGACCCTGGCCGCAGATAGGATGATCCATGAGCGCCTTGGCAAAGCGCTTGGCCGATTCCTTGAAAGCCTCCGGAGCCTTAACCAGGCGTTCGGCAGTGCCCTTCGGATTGACAATGATGGCTTTCAAGCCCTTGGCCCCCATGACCGCACCCACGCCGCCGCGCCCGGCGTGGCGCGACGGGTGCAGTTCGGGATCAGTGAACGCGATGCTCGCCGCAGTAAGGCGGAATTCCCCGGCCCGGCCAATGGTGATGTAACTGCACGTATCGCCATACTGTTGCACGAGTTTGGCAACAGTGTCGTAGTTATTCAGTCCGTTGACCGTGCAGGGAACGAGTCTGGCGCTGTCTTTTGCCAACTCAAGCTGATACCAGGCGCCGTCCTCGGCAATATCCTCAATAATGAGCGCGCTGATCCCCATTTTGGCGAGATGCCCGCCCGGCTGGCCGCCGGAGTTGGCTTCCTTGATGCCGCCGGTCATGGGACTCTTGCAGCCGACGGAAATACGGTTGGCGTTGGGGCAGTTGGTCCCGCCCAGAAGGCCGGGAGCGAACACGAGCTTGTTGTGCGGCCCAAAGGGGCTACACGTCGGTTCAACCTCGGAAGCCACAATGGTCGAAGTCAGGCCGCGTCCGCCGAGTCCGGAATACTGTGCAGGAATCTCTTCGAAGCGGCATTCTTTGCTGGCCATGTTGACGCGTAAAATTTTGAATTGCATGGGTCCTCTCTTTCCTTGGGCGGCTTGAAATTGGCATCCGACAATGGCCGCGTTACGATTGGGTATGCTCTTATTGTATACCTGCGGTCAGTTGTTTTGTCAACGCAATGCCCAGTGAAACCAATGGATTATGTCATTTTCGACATAATTCGTCGATGGTCAGCAAAAGGAAAGCGCTGCCGGGCATATGGGCAAACGCTTGCGGGAGGTTTCGGGCTGTTATTGGCGCGCGGTCAAAGAGGCAGCGGTCTTCAGGGGCGAAGCGGGCGTAACGCAGAACCTGAGCGGCCTCAACCATGATCCCCCGCCGCAAAAAGTATCCGGCAAGAAGGGGAATGGCGAGGCTATACAGGGAGAGAAGTATTGTGCCGGGGCGGGGATTTACTGCCTCGCCACCTGTATGGGTGATGCCGGAACGTAAGGCCCGCACCGCACTGCCGCTTTTCATGGCAAGGCCCACGATGCCGGGCACACCGGCTGCCAGGGCGAGACGCGCGCCGTCCGGAACAACAGCCTTTTCCGGATCGTCAACCGGCATGCCGTCCAGAAGCAGCACGTCCACAGGCTGCAACTGCTCCTCTCGCAACCCCAATTCGCCGTACAGGAGCGTTGTCAGGGGAACTCCCACGCTACAGGAGATGACGGCGCCGGACTGGAGAATGAGTCCCCAGGCCGGGCTGGCCTTTGCTATATGCAAGGACGGGAGAGGAGCCATAGTAATCCAGGGAGTGGTTACGCCGTTTCCCGAGGATCTCCTGTCACATCCACATTGAGTACGCTTCCCAAGGTGATGGAGCGGGCCAAGGTCCGGCTGGTTTCGTCTTCCAGCAAAATATCTACCATCTGACCCGGCATTGGTTCAAGGCGTAAGCTCACACCGGCCGCAAAATCCTCAAGGCCGCGCAGGCAGGCGCTTCTCGGAAAGGCTGTCCCCGTGGGAAACGCCGTTGTCGCATCGTAGGGTATGCGTGCCGTGAGGCCGCCAGCCCCGGCGGACAAAATCGCGGGCCAGGCCGTGCCACCCCCCGGCAGCACATGTTGGCGCACGAGTTTGCCTTCAACCAGGAAAATCTGGCGGCGGCACAAGGCGGCAGCCAGAGCCGCGTTATGGGTGGTGATAAGGATGGAAAGCTTCTGCCGCTCCCAGATGTCCAGGACAAGGGCAATAAAGTCGCCGAGGGACCGCTGATCCACGTTGGCTGTCGGCTCGTCAAACAGGATGACTTCAGCCCCGGCGGCAAGAGCCCGCGCAATGCTCGCCCGTTGCGACTCCCCTCCGGAAAGCTTGTGCGCCGGAGCTTCGGCAAGATGCCCCAGGCTCACGCTCTCCAGAAGCTCCAAGGCTCGCTGTCTGCGTTCATTTTTGGCGATCTTTGCCAGGGCCATCGGATATTCGACGTTGTAAAGCAGACTTCCCGTGAACATTACGGGAAACTGCGGCACCCAGACCACGCCGGGGCGGAACCGCGCCTCCTGTCCCGCGGACACTCTCTTGCCCCGGAAAACAAGTTCGCCGCCGGAAGGAGCGTCAAGGAAGGCCAGAATGCGCATCAGGGTGGATTTGCCCGCGCCGTTGGCTCCAAGCAGGGCATAAATTTCACGTGGCTCTATATCCAGTTCATCAATGTGGAGAACGTCGCGCTCCCCGAAGCGGCGCGTGACATTCCGTAACGAGTAAAGCGTGTTCATGGCGTCATGACTCTGTTTTGCCCTGGAAAAAACCAAGGGCCGCGTTCAGCGTAAAGCTGACCAGAAGAAGAATTATGCCGAGACCAAGCGCCAGCGTGAACTCGCCCTTGTCATACTCCAGGGCCATGGCCGTGGTCATGGTGCGGGTAAACCCCTTGATGTTGCCGCCGAGCATCATGCTCACGCCGACCTCGGCAATGCCGCGGCCATAAGCGGCGCAAAGCGCGGCGAACATGGCGGGCCGGGCCTCGCGCAGGACGGCCCTGGCCGCCTGCCATCCGCTGGCCCCAAGCGTTAACGCGGTTTCACGGTAGCGTTGATCCAGGCGATTCAAGGCGGCATAAGAAAACATAATAATCAGCGGGAGAATAAGGATGAACTGGCCCATGATGATGGCCGTTGGGGAATAGAGCAGATCAAGAGGGCCGAAAATGCCGCGCCGGGAGATGAACACGTACAGAAAAAGGCCCACGACCACCGTGGGCAGGGCCAGAAGCGAGTTAAGAATCAGAAGAAGCAGGCGCTTGCCAATAAATTCGTTATTGGCCAAAAAGAGCGCAACAGGTATGCCGATGAGCGCGGCAAAAAAACAGGCCAGGAAGGTGCAGCGCAGGGAGAGGAGCACAATGTCCCACAACTCCCTGTTGCCGCTCACTATCATGGCGCAGGCGGAGAAAAGGCTGTCGACGAATAGGCTTGTCATAAGAGTATATTTTTTGGAGGGGCTCAAACCAGTGACGCAAAGGTTATCATCCAGCGATACTCTCGATGGGATGAACGTGAGCCTTAGCATCACTGGCCGCACCTCCACCCCGCCAGGGCCTAGCCGGCCCTGGACCCGGCATTTGAGGGGTGCAGGGGAAATCATTT
>Ga0082212_10000047_pt1 | contig 166948 bp, 104 predicted proteins | sample TergutNt197P3_FD_71548 | JGI IMG/M metagenome (GOLD analysis project Ga0082212, IMG submission 71548) | Neocapritermes taracua P3 segment gut microbial communities from Petit-Saut dam, French Guiana - Nt197 P3 | ecosystem: Host-associated > Arthropoda: Insects > Digestive system > Gut ... | reverse complement strand
GCGCAGCATCTTGAGAAATCTGACAAAGAGACTGTTGTTCGATGCTTCGTTGGCCTTGTCGATGATGAAATATGCCTTTTCTTCCATCAGACGGAAAATCTGTTCTATCTTTCCGCTGATGTCAACCATATAGTGCATATCCGGCACACATATTCCTGTTATATTGAACTTTTGCATACTTGCATTTTTAAAAATTTTGACAAAGGTAGCGAAAGTCGAGAGACATACAAAATAAATCCATTTATTTTTATGTCCGAGCGAAGCTACCTTCTGTTTTTTTATAAAAGGTAGCGAAAGTCGAGAGACATACAAAATAAATCCATTTATTTTTATGTCCGAGCGAAGCTACCTTAAAGGGCTTCATGTGTCCGATGGACACACAAAGCCCTAATTCCTTCTGTTTTTTACAAAAGGTAGCGAAAGTCGAATAAAATACAAAATAAGTTTACTTATTTTTATTTTGCTTCCTTTCAGAAAGCGACACATTGATAATAATTAACAGGATAGTTTGAGGCGCCGCCTACCTTCTCGGCGTCATCCTGAACCGTCATTGGTAATGGGGATGATGTGCCACCAAACAGCCGGAAATGACATTTTGAGTCGCCCGTCATTGCGAGGAACGAAGCAATCCAGCGTTTTTTTTTCTGGATTGCTTCGCAAGCTCGCAATGACGGAAATGCAGGACGTCATTGGTAACAGCCGTTGCGCCGCCATTGCGCCGCCGTTGCGCTGAAAAATGCCGTTTTTACTGAAAATCCCGTAATGTTACGGGGTGAAAACACGAAAAAACACGTAATTTTACAGGTATCTGTTCATTTTAGACCCCGTACCTTTGCAGCGCAAAATAGAATCGGAATGAACGACAGCAAAAATTTTGAAGATTTTCATATCGGAAAACTCATCAGGGATGTAGCCGTGCGGAAGGGCATACCTGCCACGGTGCTTGCCGCCGCTTTAGAGCCGCCGCGTTACCTGGGTAACGAAAGTAAGATGTTCAAGGTGACTGACATGATGATGGCCGACCTCGTACGTCTTTCCGCCGTTCTAAGCTGTAATATCCCCGCCTTGATTTCAGCCGCATTTCTCGACCGCATCCCGTTCACAGGGAGCGATGTCATGCAGGCCTGCGATGCCGTCACGTTCGATTTCTTTACAGGACACTGCCGTTTTCACCAAAAAAGAACAGGAAGCGGCAACACCGACCCAGGCCCTGCCGGAATCGTACCCCCCGCCATTCCCTTTTCCCCCCTGCGGCCAACTTCCATCCACATCGGGCGGCGATGCAGGGACATTGCCCTCGCCAAAGGTCTGAGCAACATATATATAGCGAATCGTATCGGATGCCAGCCCGATTCGGTGCGTAACTTCTTCAGGAAAGCCGACATGAAGGCAAAAACGCTTGTCAGGTTTTCCCTCGCGCTGAACTTCAACCTGATTGCCGAAATTTATCTTCCAAGGATGGATTCGGATGAAGAAAACAGCCTGCTTGAAGGCTTCTTTTTCGACACGGCGACGGCGCCCGTTTTTTTCGCAAGCGCTGCAAAAGGAGGTTTTTCAGTCACTTTTACGAAAAAGGAAATGTTAAATAATACAGAATGAACAGTAAAAATTTACACGAAAAAAGGGCGGAATGGCAGGCTTACTGGCTGACAGGCGTACAAACGGACAGGCCAGCAAGAGCCGGAGCAGTCTGCAATCACCTAAAAAACGCCGTTTTATACCGACAGCAAGCAGCCGGAGAGCCGGATGCAGTCCCTGTGGAAGGCGTTACGAAAAGTACGGTAGCGGATTTATGCAACGTCACAGTATCAATAATTTACTATTATTTTTGTAACCGTCATACGGACTTCCTTATGGCTTCACCATCAAACTGGCTTGCAATGACAGACACGACAGTTCTATCCCCCTCTCCTCCCTGTTGAAGGTCGGGGGCGCTAATAACGAAATATATTTTACTAACTTATAATACTTACTATGAAACAAAAGATTTTTACATGGAAAAAGGTGCGAAGCGTCACGATGATGCTTGCACTGACGGCGGCTCTGGCCGCGATGCCTGCAACGCTGTTCGCACAGAACTACAGGCTGTTTCTGAACAATGCCGACGGCACGCTGCGTAATACCAACGCTTCAGGTGCGGTGGTTTCGCTTCCGGGCGCTTCTGTCACTGGAGGTGTGAGCGCATGGACGCTCACGCTTACCAACTTCTCGTTTCTAACCACTGCGGCGTATGCGCTTGAAGTTCCCGGCGGGACGACAATCGTCCTCAACGGTACAAACCGGATTGAGAGCTCTTTCAACGGTAGCGGAACCTCCTGCGGGATATATGTAGCCGAAGCCAACGGCCAGCTCACCATTACCGGTAACGGAAGCCTGTCCGCCATTGGCTACGATGGAAACGCCAACTACGGCATCTATACAAACGGACCCCTCACCTTCAGCGGCGACGTAAATGTAACCGCCATCGGAGGGCTGAGTTCGGGTTCGGGTCCGACCGCGTCTAATTACGGCATTAATGTTGTGGGCAACACCATTTATGTCAGGGATAACGCTGAGGTGACGGCAAAGGGCCGCGAAAATATAGCTAATCCGACTTGGAATGGCAGAGGTATGAATTTTGACGACCTTCAGATTTCCGACAACGGCAAAATCACGGCAACGGGCAATACCCGCTCCTTATTTCATGTAGGCGCTACATCAAACAATTACATTGTGCCTAACGGGCACAGGTACTGGACGAACACCACCTTTACCGACCCTGGCGGCGCGGGGAGCATAGGTAACGGCACCACAACGACCATCACCGGCACGCACAAGTACGCCAGAATCGAATCGCCCGGCCCGGCGTTTGTTCCGGTAACGGACATATTAGGCATAGCAACAACGGGCGTAGCCGGTACGCCGCTGACACTGGGCGGGACAGTTGATCCCGCCACCGCAACCAATCAGACCATCGTGTGGAGTCTGCAACCGGGAAGCACGGCGCCGGGCGCGGCAGTCAGCGCCGCCGGAGTGGCCGAAGCAACCGGCGCAGGCGGAGTTAATGTGAGGGCAACGATCACGGACGGCGCAGGCGTTGGCACAGACTATATATATGACCTCACAATTACATTCAGTGCGGCGCTTGTTCCGGTAACAGACATTTTAGGCATAGCAACAACAGGCGTAGCCGGGATACCGGTAATATTGGGCGGGACAGTCGATCCCGCCACCGCCACCAATCAAACCATCGTGTGGAGTCTGCTACCGGGAAGCACGGCGCCGGGCGCGGCAGTCAGCGCCGCCGGAGTGGCCGAAGCAACCGGCGCGGGCGACGTTGAAGTGAGAGCGACCATCACAGACGGCACGGCTGTGGGCACAGACTATACGAAGGACGTCACAATTACGTTCAGCGCGGCGTTTGTTCCGGTTTTTGACATTTTAGGCATAGCAACAACGGGCGTAGTCGGTACGCCGCTGACACTGGGCGGGACAGTCGATCCCGCCACCGCAACCAATCAGAACATCGTATGGAGTCTGCAACCGGGAAGCACGGCGCCGGGCGCGGCAGTCAGCGCCGCCGGAGTGGCCGAAGCAACCGGCGCAGGCGGAGTTAATGTGAGGGCAACGATCACAGACGGCACAGATGTGGGTACAGACTTTATATATAACCTCACAATTACGTTCAGTGCGGCGTTTGTTCCGGTAACGGACATTTTAGGCATAGCAACAACGGGCGTAGCCGGTACGCCGCTGACACTGGGCGGAACGGTCGATCCCGCCACCGCGACCAATCAGACCATCGTATGGAGTCTGCTATCGGGAAGCACGGCGCCGGGCGCGGCAGTCAGCGCCACCGGAGTGGCCGAAGCAACCGGCGCGGGCGACGTTGAAGTGAGAGCGACCATCACGGACGGCACGGCCGTTGGCACAGACTATACGAAGGACGTCACAATTACGTTCAGTACGACATTTGTTCCGGTAACAGACATTTTAGGCATAGCAACAACGGGAGTAGTTGGCACTCCGGTAACACTGGGCGGGACGGTCGATCCCGCCACCGCGACCAATCAGACCATCGTATGGAGTCTGCTATCGGGAAGTACGGCGCCGGGCGCGGCAGTCAGCGCCGCCGGAGTGGCCGAAGCAACCGGCGCGGGCGACGTTGAAGTGAGAGCGACCATCACGGACGGCACGGCCGTTGGCACAGACTATACGAAGGACGTCACAATTACGTTCAGTACGACATTTGTTCCGGTAACAGACATTTTAGGCATAGCAACAACGGGCGTAGTCGGCACGCCGGTAACACTGGGCGGGACGGTCGATCCCGCTACCGCAACCAATCAGACCATCGTGTGGAGTCTGCGACCGGGAAGCACGGCGCCGGGCGCGGCAGTCAGTGCCGCCGGAGTGGCCGAAGCAACCGGCACGGGCGACGTTTATGTGAGGGCGACCATCACGGACGGCACGGCTGTGGGCACAGACTATACGAAAGACGTCACGGTTACGTTCAGTGCGGCGACGCCTCCGGCTTATATGGCGTATATGCACACCGACGGCAAAATTTATGAAAATAGTGCATCCGGCGCTGATATAACCGCTGCCATGGCAGCCGCAGGCGCTGTGGTCACCCCTGCCGCATCTGGCAGCCCGGGCGACTGGATACTCACCCTTACCGGCTTCACGTTTGAAACCACTGCGAACTGCGCGTTTGTAGTTGCTCCCGGCACGACAGTTGTACTCAACGGCGCCAATACGATTACAGGTGCATTCGGTACAACAGGCACCGACGAGACTTGCGGATTATTCGGTAACGGCGATCTCTACTTTTCCGGCGCCGGCAGCCTGACCGTTACCGCCGGCGATGCAGGCGCTAATTCTTCCGGCGCAATTTATATAATTGGTCACCTCACAGTCAGCGGCAGCGTAACCGTAAATGCCACGGGCGGCCCGTCGTCAGGGCCGACACGTGCATCGGCAGGTATTTATGCTGAAGAAGGCGTCCATATCAAGGATAACGCAACAGTAAATACAACTGGCGGAACGGCAGCTACCAGTTGTGGCATTGCAACCGGCCCGGCAACCGGATCAGGCAGTCGTGGCAAACTCGTGATAAGCGGCAACGGCACGCTAACGGCGACAGGCGACTTCGCCGCTATCGGTATAAACGGACTTCCGGGCGGTTACACCGTACCTGCCGGATATACATATTATGTAAATACGACGATAGCCCCAAGCGTCACGCCGCTCACAGGCGACGGATCCACAACAGACATAGACGCCACACACCTGTATGCCAGGATCGTTCCGGGCGCGCAGAGCGTTCCCGATATGCCGACCGGCGTTGTCGCAACACCGGGTAACGGAGAGGCGACCGTCGTGTTCCTGGCCCCGGGCGACGGCGGCAACGCGATAACAGGCTACACTGTTGTGTTTTCAGACGGTACGATAGCGGCCACAGGCGCGGGCAGCCCGATAACCGTACCCGGCCTTACCAACGGCACGACATATACACTCGTGGTATTTGCAACTAACGGCATCGGATCGGGAGCAGCCTCGTTACCTGTCAGCGTAACACCGTCAGCCGCACCTTTCGTTCCGGTAACTATCATTACAGGCGTAACAACAACGGGCGTAGCAGGCACACCGGTAACACTGAGCGGAACGGTCAATCCCGCCACCGCGACCAATCAGGCAATCGTATGGAGTCTGGGATCAGGCAGTACGGCAACCGGCGCCGCAGTCAGCGGCAACCAGGTCACCGCTACAGGCGCGGGAACGGTAGTCGTGACAGCGACCGTTATTAACGGTTTGACTGTGTCTACAAACTATACGCAAAACTTCACGATTACATTTACGGAGCCGACCACGCCGTCAACATCCTACACCGTCACCACCGGCAACTTTGCAGGCGGCAGCGTATCCTCCAGCCATTCGATTGCACTGGAAGGCGCTACTGTCACACTGACCGCAACGCCGTCGGAGGGCTACGAACTCGTTTCGATGTCGACGACCCCGTCCGTCATTCTTGGCGGTTCGGGCAACATCCGCTCGTTCACGATGCCCGCCTCCGACGTCACCGTCCACGCCTCGTTCACGAAGACCGCCAAACAACTGCTCTGGGAACAGGTGATGAGCCTCATCGAAAACGCCACGTTCACCGTCCCGCAGGAATACGCCGCTAACGAGGCAGCGCTTGCCGCCTATTTAGCCAACCTCATCAACCAACTGCTGCAGGGCACGGGCTTTACCGTCACGGCGGGCGACATCGTCATATTCCTCTTCACCCCCGCCACGGCAGGCGACGCCAGCCTTCCCGCCGGCGCCAACGGCGTCTTCGGTTTCCGCGTCTCGCCCTCCGGCACGAATACCTCCGCCTACAATGACGGAACAATCACCGCCGCGCGCGTCGACAACGAAAGCGTCCTGACTTCGTCATTGAAGGCATGGACGGCAGACGGCGCTCTGTACGTCGCAGGCCTGACTGCAGGTGAAACATGGCGTGTTTACAACCTCGCCGGCACACTGATATATACGGGTGTTGCCGACGGCATCGACGTCACATTACCATTACCCGGCCGCGGCGTGTATATCGTCACAGACGGCAACAGGGTGATAAAAGTGGTTAATTAATGGATTATTGACAATGAATTTTTAATTGTAGGGGCGTACCGTTGCGGTCGCCCCTACAATTATTAAGTTAAACACAGATTATAATCCAAAAATAAGAAACATGAATATTTTGAATGAAAAGACACAAAACCCTGCGTCAGTCCGCCGGTGCGAAAACGCCTCCGGCAACAGTATGACTGCCCTCCCCGCGAAAGCAGGCAGGAGGCTTATGCTCCTCGCAATCCTTGTATCCTTCGGGATTAACGTTTCTGCACAGTTCAGCGGAGGCGACGGCCAGCCCGGCAGTCCCTACCTCATCTCGTCGGTAGCAGACCTCGCGGCGCTGGCAGACAGCGTCAACAGCGGCACAGGCTATAGCGGCAAGTCTTTTGTACTGACCGCCGACCTCGACCTCAATGTTGCCCCCTACAACACCAACGCAGGCTGGACGCCCATCGGCAGCGCCTACAATCCCTTCGAAGGTGATTTCTATGGCACCGGACATAAGATTACCAATCTCTATATATCCACTACCAACTATAACTACGGATTATTCGGTCATGTCTCCGGCGGTAACATTGCAAGCTTGGGCGTTGAAAATGCGGACGTCAGAGGAACCTATTGCGGCATCATTGCCGGCTATCTTAATAACCTCAGCAGCGTCAGGAACTGCTATGTGACAGGCAAAGTGGCAGGCAATCAGTATGTCGGCGGCATAGCGGGATATGTGACCAATGTAAGCTACATCATGTACTGCTATGCAGCAGCCGAAGTGAGCGGAATTGACTATGTCGGCGGCATAGCCGGTTATCTTGATAACAGCAGCTTCATATCAGACTGTGCCGCCCTGAATCCCGGCGTTTACATACGCAGCACAAACAGCGCCAACGCAGGGCGTGTTGCAGGATATTTAGGCGGTGCAAGCTCGCTGATCAGCAACGTCGCCTTCGACGGCATGTTCAATTTCGCAGGCAATACCGTATGGAGCAATATCGGAGCAAACCTGAAAAGCGGCGCCAGCATATCACTTGCCGACATTATCGCCGACGGCACGATTGGCGGACGTTTCACAGTCCCCCAGTGGACAACCGGCGGCGGCGACCTGCCCGGACTGGGCGCCGCCACGCTAACGCTGCCGGCATATTTCACGCCGCCCTCCTTTTCAGGCGGCGACGGCGTCGCAAGCGCTACGGCATACCTCATCACCACGCCGCAGCAGTTACGCCGTCTGGCCATAGCCGTGAACCTTGGCGACCCCGACTATAACGACAAATACTACCGCCTCGGCAACGACATCGACCTGTCGGCCTACGGCGCATCCTTCAATACCGGCAAAGGCTGGATACCCATCGGGTACTACCTAAACCCCATTGACAATCCCTTCAAGGGCAGTTTCGACGGCGACGGCTATACGATTTCCAATCTTTATGTAAACACCCCCGTGCTGCCGAATGCAGGCTTATTCGGAACGATAGAGAACGCCACAATCGAAAACCTGAACGTGGAAAACATATACATATCGGGATATAAATCTGCCGGCGGCATAGCGGGATTCCTTTATGACCACTGTAACATCATCAACTGCCATACCACAGGCGAAGTGGCCGGAGATGAAATGATCGGCGGCATAGCGGGAGAAATTTATGAAAGCTGCACGATTGCGGACTGTCATTCCACAGCCAAAGTGAGCGGAATTTATCAGGTCGGCGGCATAGCGGGCTATATCGACGAAAGCGCCATTACCGGTTGCCATACCGCAGGCGAAGTGACGGGAGGCAGCGCCGGCACCTATATCGGCGGCATAGCGGGAGAGGTTTGGATGAGCGACATCACCAACTGCCATTCCACAGGCGATATAAGCGGACTTGGCCAAGTCGGCGGCATAGCGGGACATATTGATTCCGGCGACATAACCGGCTGCTATACCACAGGCGATGTGAGCGCGGATTTCACGTATGCCGGCGGTATAGCGGGAGAAGTTTTTGGAAACTGCACGATAGCGGCCTGCTACGCAACGGGCGAAGTGAGCGGACTTAACTATGTCGGCGGCATAGCGGGAGGCGCCTACGGTCAAGACGTAAAAAACTGTGCCGCCCTTAATTCCGCCGTGATAGCAACAGCGCCGGGCGCCATGGTGGGGCGTGTGACCGGAGAGTATGCCGGTTCGGGCGCGCTCATCGACAACAGCGCCTTTGAAGGCATGTTAAACGACGCAGGCAATGACACATGGCTCAACAAGGGATTAAACCAAAAAGACGGCGAAGACACAGGCGTGGCGGATATTTTTGCCGACGGCACGCTCGGCGGTCGCTTTGATGTCGCTGACGGCTGGACAACCGCAAACGGCAAACTGCCCGGCCTGTCCGGCAATACGGTAGATATACCCGCACATTTACAGCCGCCCTCAACCGCTCCGGCTATCACCGGCCCCACGGGCATGACGCTGACCGAAGGCTACGCCGCCACATCTACCGCCGTCTATACGGCGACCGGCAATCCCGCGCCTGCCATATCGAAGTCAAGCGGCGATGCGGCCATCACGTGGAATAACACAACGCGGCAGATTGACATCGCCGCCGGTCTCGTCGCGGGAACCTTCCCCGTCGTGCTTACGGCAAGCAACGGCGTCGCACCCGACGCTACCATCACATTCACCCTGACGGTAACGGCGACGCCGACGCCGTCGGCATTCGTATCGGCGGCAACAAACGCGGCAGGTACCGAAATAACCCTCACATTCAACAAGGCAATGGCATCAACAGGTCTGGGCGCAGGCCTGTCGGGCGGCTTTACGGTATCGGTCGGCGGCCCCGTAATCTCCACGGCGGCAAGCGGCTTCACCATCGTACTGACGCTTACCACTGCGATAACCGGCGGACAGACGGTCACGGTCGGTTACACGCCCGGAACGGTAACGGCGACCGACGGCGGCATACTGGCAGGATTCACCGGACAGACGGTCGCGAATAATTCGACGGTACCGCCGCCAGCAGCGACAACCGCGCCGACGATAACCTCTGCCGGTAGCGCCTCGGTGGTTAGCGGCGTCGGAGGCACGTTTCAGGTTACGGCGACAGGAACGCCGACGATCACCTACGGCCTGACCGGCGCTGTGCCCGCAGGCGTGACCGTCAACACTGCAACGGGTCTTATCACCATCGCGACAACAACGGCGCAGGGTACGCATACCTTTAACGTTACGGCCTCCAACGGCACGGCGCCCGATGCTTCGCAGGCGTTTACCCTGACGGTAACGGCGCCTCCGACTCCTCCTACTCCTCCTACGCCGGCGCCGTACACCGTCACCGCCGGTAATTATGCAGGCGGCAGCATATCGGCAAGCCCGGCGACCGCGCAGGCAGGTACAACCGTCAGGCTGACAGCGACGCCTATGTCGGGATATGAGTTGAGTTCGATGACGACCACCCCGTCCGTCGTGCTGACCGGCCTCCTCGGCTACTGCACGTTCACGATGCCCGCCTCCAACGTCACCGTCCACCCAATGTTCACGAAGACCGCCCGCCAGCTGCTCTGGGAACAGGTGATGAGCCTCGTCGAAAATGCGACGTTCACCGTCCCGCAGGAGTACGCCTCCACTTCGGATGCCCTTGCCGCCTACTTAGCTAACCTCATCAACCAGCTGCTGCAGGGTACGGGCTTCACCGTCACGGCGGGCGACATCGTCGTCTTCAGCTTCACCCCCGCAACCGCAGGCGACAGCGCCCTGCCCGCCGGCACAAACGGCGTCTTCGGCTTCCGCGTCACGCCATCCGGCACAAGCGGCTCGGCCTACAATGACGGCAAAATCACCGCCACGCCCGTCGGCAACGAAGGCGTCGCGACCCCGTCACTGAAAGCATGGACGATAGACGGTACGCTGCACGTCAGCGGCCTGACCGCCGGACAGACATGGCGCGTACATTCCATCCTCGGCACGCTCGTCTATCAGGGCGCAGCCGACGCCTCCTCCGAAGCGACACTGCCACTGCCCGACCGCGGTATCTATATCGTCAGCGACGGCAACAGGGTGATAAAGGTAATGAATTGACAGCAAGGGGGCTTGCCCCCTTGCTGTCAATTATTATGTACTTATAGCCACGAATAAATCAAAATGCAAACAAATCAACCATTGTAACTTCGCTTTGGATATTGCCCCGATATTCGTTGTGTTTAACGCCGTAAGTTGTTATAAATGTGATATGTATTGCATTATTTGTTTTTGTTTGAGAGCGGAAAATGCCTCGTTTATTTCTTAAAATTTCATCGTATTTTTTGTCAATAATAAATTCTTCCGAAGCGTATTTCATCTCGCAAAGGTTGATTATTTTGTCGTTTCGTTCTATCAGTAAATCAATTTGTGCTGCGTTTTTTTTGTCGTTGCTGCGCCACGAGGCTGTTCTTGTCAGAACGCCGGCAATGCTTAATTTGTGCTTGATTTGTGGTAAATGAGCTAAGCAAACCTGTTCAAAACCGTAACCGCTCCACGCACGATGACGTGCATTTTCAATGAAATTTGTCCAAAAATGTTCGTCATTTTCAAGTTTGCTGTGCATAAAGTTGAAATAAAACAACGTAAAGAAATCAACTAATTGATAAATAGCATTTTTCTCTTTTTTCTCAAACGAATTATAACGCCTGATAAATCCGCTTGATTCCAATTCTTCGAGTAAACGGGTTAAGCCGCCGCCGTCTGAAATTTTTGCGGTTTCAATAATTTCTTCGCGCGACAATCCTTTTTTCTTCGTACTCAAGGCTTTTACGATTGCAATGTGCCTGTCGTAGTTTTTGAACAACGAAGCGTATAAGTTTTCAAATTCATCCGTTAATTTACCTTTATCTTTAAAGCAAAGATTATCAACATTTTGAGAAAGTCCGAAACGTTTTTGAAACAACGATAAATAGTATGGAATGCCACCAAAAATCATATAACTTTCTAAAATTTGGCAGCGATTTAATGATACTCCATTTTCAGCGAACAAATGCTCACATTCCATTAAGTTAAAGGGCTTTAAATAGATTTGGTGAGTTACGCGATTGTGCAAACCTCCGTGATTTTTGATTATCTTGTTTATAATCCACGAGGAAGCCGAGCCACAAATAATCAAAATAATATCTTTTTGAGCAGAAACAAAAGAGTTCCAAAACCATTCTAAAGCCGAAATAAAGCCCGATTTATGTGTGTCCATCCAAGGCATTTCGTCGATAAAAACAACTTTTTTGCCTTTCATTCTTGAATTTTTGAGCAAATGCACCAAATTTCCAAATGCTTCAAACCATGTTTTGCATTTCGGAAACGAGATTTTGCTGAAATCATTTAGCGATTTTGAAAACGAATGTAACTGTACTGCCATATCGGAATTGGCGATACCTGTATGATAAAATACAAACTTATTATTAAAAAAATTCCTGATTAAGAATGTTTTACCAACTCTTCGTCTTCCAAAAACGGCAACAAATTCTGATTGTTTGCTTTCAACAATCTGTTGTAATTCTGCTTGTTCTTCTTTGCGTCCAATCATACAGTGATAAATTTATTACTGGCTGCAAACGTACAAAAAATATTTGATATAGCCAAGAATTAATATTTATCTGTGGCTATAATTTTTGACAGGCCTTATCGGACGAGTCGCCCGTTTTTACAAAATCATTCTATCACAACCGAATATCCTTATTGACGGGCGCGGTTGTTTTTTTTCGATCACGATCCTAAATTTCAAACCAAAAACGGCTGCCTTTGCCTGTTTCGCTTTCGACTTTCAGCGTACTGCCGTTTTTTTGCAACATTTCGTTGCATACGATAAGTCCCAGTCCACTGCTTTGTTCGCCGGCGGTGCCCTGGCGCGTTTGCCGGCGGTCGATGCGGAAAAGGTTTTGCAGTTGTTCGGGCGTCATGCCTGTGCCGGTGTCGCTTACCGCAATCCTATATTTTGCAGCGACGCTGCGCGCTTCAGCATGTCGACTATGCCCGACGACCGCTTCGCGCGGCGACAGAGCAGCGTCTTCGCCGGAAGGTGATATTTTTAATGACACCTGTCCGCCTTCCGCCGTAAACTTGACGGCGTTGGCCAGCAGGTTGCGGACGACGGTGGCGATCATGTTTTCGTCGGCGTTAATGATGGCGGCGGGGGGCATGAGCGTTTCAAGGGCGACGCCTTTGCGTTCGGCCATGGCTCTGACGACGGAAATATCTGTCTGCAGGGCGGCCACAAGGTTAAACTGCGAGGGATGATATATATCGCGTCCCGTCTGGATTTTTGCCCAGTTGAGCAGATTTTTGAGCAGGTTTACCAGTCCGTTAGCCGAATCGAGCGACTGCCGTAAAAGGCGGGCGACGCCGGCGTCCATCCGGTCGGCGCTATCGGCTAAGAGTTGCAGCATGTTGCGCAGGGCGATAGCGGGATTTTTCAGGTCGTGCGAGATGATGCTGAAAAATTTATCCTTGATGGCGTTGGTTTCGGCAAGGGCGCGGTTGCGGCGTCTGTGCAGCACAACAATATACGCAAGCATGACCACCAGCAGTACAGCCACTGCCAATCCGCCGACAAACAGGAACTGCCGCGACCGGTGCCGTGCTATTTCCGACTGCTGACGCTCAATTTCGAGCTGTTTCCGGGCGGTTTCGTACTGTACCTGAAATTCGTTGATTTGCTGCTGGGTGGTTGCCTTCAGGAGGGAATCCCTGTTGAAAAAATATTCCCGAAGATAAAAATACGACTGGGAGTCGGGTTCGAGATGGTGGTATGCTTCGCTCAATAGCAGGTAAACGTCGAATTTAACGCGCGCCAGGTTGTTTTGACGGGCAATGTCAGCGCATTTTTTTAGCGTGGAAACTGCTGCGGGATACTGTTCGGCTTTCACCTGCAGGCGTCCCAATGCCAGCAGTGTATTGGCGATGTTAAAGATGCGTCCGTTTTTTTCAAATATGTCAAGCGATTGCTGATAGCAGTTTTCGGCGTTCTTCAAACTGTCCATTTCATAATAGACGTCGCCCATAATAAGCTGATGAACAGCCATGCGGTCTTCCTTTTGTTCCGGATTTTCAATTTTCCCGTCGTACTCGAGCGCTTCCCTTATCAGCGGAAGGGCTTTACCGGCGTCGGTAAATGAATATTCCTTTGCTAACGATGCGAGGCGGTTGGCGTAATTCACCGGGCGGTTGAGCGGTCGCTCAATCGATAACGCCTCTTCAAAATACCGGATGGCAATATCTCTTTTCTGCCACTGGCTGTAAACCACGCCCAAATCGTTGAGCGTGCGGCTCAGTCCGTGGTTGTCGCCCGTGCTCTTTTCCCCATTCATAACATTTCATCATGTACGTCACCGCATTTTCGTAATCGCCTGTTCTGACGTAATCGGCTCCGATACTTTGATTGAGCAAATAGACGGCGTCGACGTTTCCGACGGTCTCATAATTTTCAACCGCCTGCCTGAATAACGTTATGCTCTGCCGGTAATCTGCCTTTTCATACGAAAAATAACTGCCGACGACGTCATAGACAAGAGCGTCGACAAGCGCTTTTTCATCGGTCGTTTTCAGCGTAAACAGACTGTCGAGATACTCGTGGTCGTATCCGTACTGTACAATTTCGTTGGCAGCGGCGATGCGCATCTCTCCCCGCGAGCCGTTGAAAACGGTAAACAGGCTGTCGATGTTCTGCGCCTGCGCCGTCGTCAATGCGAATGGGGATGGTGTACCACCAAACAGCCGGAAATGACGCTTTGAGTCGCCCGTCATTGCGAGCTTGCGAAGCAATCCAGAAAGCACAATAATGCATTGTTTTTCACTGGATTGCTTCGTTCCTCGCAATGACGGATGGGCGTGACGTCATTGGTAGGCACGAAGCAATCCAGAAAGTACTATAATGCATTGCTTATCACTGGATTCCGCTTCTTTCCTCGCAGCTAAAGGCGCAAGCTCGCAACTTGCCTTAGCAAAATCAACCAATGTGTCGCTTTTCTTCCCTGCGGAAAGAGACACATTGAAAAATAGTAATAAGGTAAGTTCGGAACGGAAGCAATGACGGAAATGCGGCAGTTGCGAGTATGAGGTGTAATCTTTGAAAATCAGGGCAAAAAAATATCGTTCATTTCAATTTCGCAGCCGTCGAAAACATGTACCGGAATTTTCCCCGATTCGTATTTTGTTCCTTTGTCATATTTGCCATCGGGCTGTAACAAGAAAACTTCTATCCCTTTTTCCTGCGGGAAAACCACCCAGTACTCCCGCACGCCGGACGATTCGTATAGATTGAACTTGGTTGTCAAGTCGTATCTTGCCGTCGAAAACGACTGTATTTCGACGATCATGTCAGGCGCGCCAAGACAGCCTTTGTCGTCAATTTTCGACGGATCGCAAACAACTGAAATATCCGGACTGACCACATTGTATATTTCTCTGTCTTCTTTTTCTCCATTGACCGGCAACCTGACGTCTATTTCAGGATATACCTCGCATTTTCCCCTGTGTTTTTTTATTAACATTACCAACCCTGCGCCAAGCGAAAGACCAACCTTTTGATGTATCGGTTTTGGTTTTGGCGACATCATTTTGATGAACCCGTCTATCAGTTCCCGCGTCTTATCGTCCGCCCACGTCAGATAATCGGCGAATGTATAACGTTTTGTCAAGTCTAACGATAATTCCATATTTCAACTTTTTTCTACATTTAAAAATGCAAATATAATCGCTTTTTGTGAAGATGACAAATCTTTTCATCATTTTTTTACCCCGTCCTGTTGAGCGATGTATTAGTATTTCAATACATTTGGATTACAACTTCTAATGGACAGCGCAAGACTAAAGTCCCTCATCTCCCCCACTATGGGAGGGGGCCGGGGGGAGGCTTCCTGAAAAACCCGTATTTCTACTGGTGCACAGTAATTTTTTTCACTATATTTTTGCAGCGGTTTTTATGTCAAATTTTTAAAATATGAAAAAGTCAATTTTAGCAACAACCGCTGTCATCATCATGCTGGCGGCGTCGTGCGGACAAAACTCCGCACAGAAAAAAAACGCAACGCAACCTGCATTGCACGAAACCGCAACCGCAACAGCAGAAACCGTAACCGCAACCGCAACGAAGGAAAACAACATCCTTCCGACCCTGTTGCGCAACAGAGCCACAGCAACGTCGTCTTTGAACACGATGGTGGAATACGGAGGAAAGGTTTATATCTGGGACTATTTTTCGACAACTGTACCCTCCGAATGGATTAGCGTTGAGCAACCTGTGTTTACCATTGTTGAAAACACGGTAATATACTACAGCGGCGATGGATTTGAATATCCTGTCGAGTTACACTGTTCGGATTTGAAAGGCAACAACGCAACGGTCATACACGCCGATGTCGCTCATAAGGTATGGAGATTTGGAAATAAAATTGTTTATGCAGGTAAAAATCAACAAACGGAGGAATGGGACGCATTGTTTTGCTATGATGTAAAAACTGCCAAATCCACCTACCTGTGTGCAATAAGCGCAAATCGTGTTGTATCCTGCGACGACGATTATGTCTATTACGTAACCGATGCACCCGACGTCGTTGGACGCATTCGCTGGGACGGAACAGGCGAAGACTATTTGGAAGGCATTACATTCCCCGAAGACCTCTATAAAGTGGAAGGCGAATATTACTATTGTGTTACCTCCGAATACGACTACGAATCAGGATCAGGCACAACCGACATCAGCGTTTTTTCCATAAACGGCAACAAACAGGAAGGCAAATTTACTGTTGAAGCTAACGGACTTATTACCCTGAAAGACGGATGGGCTTATTATGGAAATAAAACGGGTATTTACAAACTGAATCTACTCGCCAATCAAACGCTCAGGTTGGCCGATATTGATCCTGATGTACTCGAATCCTTAGACTGTGTCGGATTTTCAATAGGCGTTGTTTACCGCGACAATCTCTATTTCGACGTCAACTATGAAGATGGAGAAGACGATATATTTCTTATGTCAAGACTATACAAAATGCCGTTGACCGGAGGCAAAATGGAATATCTTAACAAAAAATGGACAAGTGGAGGCGACTAAAGAGCATCAATTAATTAATACATATCAATATGCGTAAAAAATATATATTAACTATTTAAAATTAAAGTAATTATGAGAAATTTCAACTTTTTTTCAACCCTGACAGCAGGCGCGCACGCATTTAGCTTGACGCAATGTATCCCCCTGCTAAAGAATTTGTCGGCGCTCATCTATCCCGCTATGAGAGGGAGTAAAGTAGCAGGCTTCTCAATGATCTTGGCGCTTCTATTATTGATGTCGCCGTCTATGCCTGCTTTTGGGCAGGCCAGCCCTACTACCTATTCCGTCGGCTTTGCTACCAACAACGTAACGGCTAACGGCATAACGGCTGAAGGTCGCACCAACCCCTCGCAGCCGGCAGGCGAAACGGTCTCGGTAACTGTTTCGCTATTGCCAGGCACGGCAACAGCGGCAGGTACCCATACCATTGGCCTGACCAGCGCAAGCGCAGGAACAATTACCCCGCCCCAATCGGTAACAAAGACCTTTACGGCAGGCGAACAAATTAATTCATTTCTTTTCGACTTTACCTTTACCATGCCCGCAAACGATGTACTCGACCTTGTCGTGACGCACACCTTCACTCCGGAGCAGGTAGTAACCTATTCCGTCGACTTTGCTACCAGAGACGTAACGGCTAACGGCATAATGGCTATAGGTCTCACCAACCCCTCGCAGGAAGCAGGCGAAACGGTCACGGTAACTGTTTCCCTGTCAGGTACGGCAACAGCGGCAGGTACCCATACCATTGGCTTGACCAGCGCAAGAGCAGGAACAATTACCCCGCCCCCATCGGTAACAAAGACCGTTACGGCAGGCGAACAAATTAATTCATTTCTTTTCGATTTTACCTTTACCATGCCCGCAAACGCGGTACTCGACCTTGTCGTGAAGCACACCTTCACTCCCGCGGCGAGCGCTACGCCCATCTACAACGAAGGCGACGTCGCCGCTATCAACGCCATGATTGACAACAACGGTCTTGGCTGGACAAAATACGCCGATGAAACGTTCACTTCCGCACCTCCCGACGACTGGACAGCCGTCGTTTGGTCAACCGAAGCAACAAACAAACGGATAACCCATCTATTTGTTGAAAACCAATCCCTGAGCGGTGCGCTCAACTTGAGCAGCCTTGCAAGTCTGTATACATTACGATGCTATGAAAACTCCCTTGCATCGATTGACGTGAGCGGCTGCACAAATCTGGAGAAGTTGGAATGCACCTACAACTCCCTTGAATCGATTGACGTAAGCGGCTGTACAGGTCTCGTATATTTGTTGTGCCACTACAATTCCCTTTCGTCGCTTGACGTAAGCAGCTGTATAAATCTGACGGAATTGTTGTGCCACTACAATTCCCTTTCGTCGCTTGACATAAGCGGCTGTACAGGTCTGATGTATATGCTCTGCCAAAACAACTCCCTGACGTCGCTCGTGCTGAACGGCTCGACGCCTTACAGGTATATAGATGTGTGCTCTAACAACATGACGGCCGAAAGCGATGTATCGGGTTCCACCGTGCCGACAGGAAAATGGGACAACGGAATAGACGGATTTTACTTCTGGCCGCAGAAAACGTCGCCGACAACACCCATCTTCAACCCCGGCGACGTCGCCGCTATCAACGCCATGATTGACAACAACGGTCTTGGGTGGACAAAATACGCCGATGAAACGTTCACTTCCCCACCTCCCGCCGACTGGAGAGGCGTCATTTGGTCATCCGCTGCAACAAACAAACGGATAACCCAACTTTTTGTTGATAACCAATCCCTGAGCGGCGCGCTCAACTTGAGCAGCCTTGCAAGTCTGCAAGAATTAGGATGCGCCTACAACTCCCTTGCATCGATTGACGTAAGCGGCTGTACAGGTCTGATGTATTTGTACTGTACCCAAAACTCCCTTTCGGCGCTCAACGTGAATGACTGTGCAAATCTGGAAGTGTTGCGCTGCGCCGCCAATTCCCTTTCGACGCTCAACGTAAGCGCCCTTGCCAACCTGGAACGACTTGACTGCGACCGCAATTCCCTTTCGTCGCTTGACGTAAGCGCAAATACAAATCTGAAGTATTTGTCCTGCTATGCAAACTCCCTTGCATCACTTGACCTAAGCAGCTGTACAAATCTGACGGATTTGCACTGCCACTACAATTCCCTTTCGTCGCTTGACGCAAGCATCTGTAAAAATCTGAGGAGTCTGGTCTGCGATGGAAACCCCCTTTCGTCGCTCAACGTAAGCGCGAATGTAAATCTGGAGTATTTGATCTGCCAAAACAACTCCCTGACGTCGCTCGTGCTGAACGGCTCGGCGCCATACAGGTATATAAATGTGCGCGATAACGACATGACGGCCGAAAGCGACGTGTCAGGCTCATCCGTGCCGACAGGAAAATGGGACAACGGAATAGACGGATTTTACTTCTGGCCGCAGAAAACGTTGTCTGCAGCGCGCATCTACAACGAAGGCGACATCGCCGTTATCAACGCCATGATTGACAACAACGGTCTTGGCTGGACAAAATACGACGATGAAACGTTCACTTCCGCACCCCCCCGCAACTGGACGGGCGTCTCATGGTCATCCGCTGCAACAAACAGACGGATAACATATCTTGTTGTTGATAACGAATCCCTGAGCGGCGCGCTCAACTTGAGTAGCCTTGAAAGCCTGCAAGCATTTCAATGCGCCGACAACTCCCTTTCATCGATTGACGTAAGCGGCTGTGCAGGTCTGATGTCTTTGAGCTGTTCCAACAACTCCCTTTCGACGCTCAACGTAAGCAACCTTGCAAGTCTGCAAAGATTATACTGCAGCAACAACTCCATTTCGTCGCTTAATGTAAATGGCTGTACAAATCTGATGACTTTGAGTTGTTACAACAACTCCATCACATCACTCAACTTAAGCAGTTGCAGCAATCTGTCGGAATTGCTTTGCTCCGGCAACTCCCTTGCATCACTTAACATAAGCGGCTGTACAAATCTGACGTATTTGCACTGCTCCGACAACTCCCTTTCGTCGCTTAATGTAAATGGCTGTACAAATCTGACGTATTTGGTCTGCAATGACAACCGCCTTTCTTCGCTCAACGTAAGCACGAATGTAAATCTGGAGTTTTTGATCTGCTGCGACAACTCCCTGACGTCGGTCGTGCTGAACGGCTCGGCGCCTTACAGGTATATAGATGTGCACAATAACAACATGACGTCCGAAAGTAACGTAACGGGTTCAACCGTGCCGACAGGAAAATGGGACAACGGAATAGACGAATTTTTCTTCTGGCCGCAAAAATCATCGCCAACATCCTTAATCATCTCCTTAGGCAGTTTTGCAAACGGCAGGGTCACAGCCAACAAAACCGCCGCCAACGCAGGTGAAATCATCAAGCTAAATGTCGCCCCCGCGATAGGCTACTTACTCGATGAGTTAGTCGTACTCAGCATCGGGCCGTCGGCAAAGACAATCGTGCCGAGAGGATCAGGCTCGGAGTACATCTTCATAATGCCCGACTATGACGTGAAAGTTTTCGCAACCTTCAAAAAGACCGAAAAACAGAGAGAATGGGATAATGCGCATCCTGTTATCACGTTAGATGAATATGTCGTAACGCGAGACGAATCCGTCAACCAAGGCCGCCTTGCCTCCCATCTTGCCGACCGCATCAACATACGATTGAGGGGAGCAGGCGTCTTATTTACCGTCACGGCAGCTGATATTTATTTTACGTCAGGCGATTTCGGCCCCGCTCCGGAAGCCGCGATCTACTTGAAATCGGGCAACCCCGTATCTGCCTCCACAACCGCCGACGCAACATTCACTTTCTATGTCATGCCTCCGGACGTAACAGCCTCTTTACACTTCACCGGCACAATTCTTTCGGATCCGGTGGGCAATGAACAGTTGAAGTTGACAAACGAACAATTGAAGGCATACGCCATAGACGGCACATTGTACGTCAACGGTTTGACTGTAGGCGTCGAGTGGCGCGTATATAACATCATGGGCGCTTTGATACACCAAAACGTTGCCAACGCCAACAAAACCACATTACCCTTACCTGTCCGCGGTATATATGTCGTCACAGATGGAAAGAATGTGGTAAAATTGATTAATTATTAATTAATTAGCGCCTCCTTTTCGTCATTGCGGGGACGATAGTCCTCGCAATGACGGGAAGGAGGGACGTCATCGGTAGTCGCTCGTCATTGCGAATGAGGATAGCGTGCCGCCAAACAGCCGGAAATGACGTTTTGAGTCGCCCGTCATTGCGAGCTTGCGAAGCAATCCAGAAAGTACAATAATGTATTGTTTTTCACTGGATTGCTTCGTTCCTCGCAACTTGCCTTAGCAAAATCAACCTATGTGTCGCTTTCCGAAGGGAAGCAATGACGGACAGGAGGGCAGTCATTTATTATCAATTTATTAAAAAACATGACAAAACGTAGAGATTTTTTAAAAAAAGCCGGCATGGGCGCGGCAGCAGCCGGTCTGACCGGCTGGAATGGCGTCGTCCATGCGGTCGATAAAGCGGATAAACCAGTTGAAACAACGGTTGAAACCGTTGACGCGGTAGCGGCAAAGCAGAAAGCAGGACAGTATCTGTCCGACGGATGGACGTTCACCTTTGATGAACAGGATGCACAGTTATCCCTGAAGAATGGCCGTACACTGCTTTTGGGCAAATTGTCGTTTATCTCCGGCGATAAAGCGTGGAAGATCGCCCTTTCGCGCGACGATATAGCCGACAGGTATGCCCTGGTCGATCCGCAGGACAATGTGCAGGGCTATCTTGTGTTCGTGCCCGACGGTCACGATGGCATCCAGCTGCTGTTTTTCCACCGTACGCAACAGTATTACAGCGGTCGCTGGTCGCTGGAGGGAGAAATACTGTTTGCGGCCGACAGTTTTGCCTGTCGTACCCGTCCGGGAAAAGGCGAACGGGTGCTTCATCTGCGTTGTGGCGCAGCCGATTCGCTGCATAACGATTCCCTGTTCGCACCTGCTGCCGATTGCGTCCTATATTTAGGTGCGGCACAGTTGAATATCCGCACGCTGTCGGACGGACGGTATGCTTTCCTGGCATCGGGAACGATCGAAGATGCGACGGAAGCTGCTTTTTCCATCCGCCTCGAACCGGAGTATTTCAAACGTCGCTATGCACCCTACTACCGTCCGATCGATCGCAAACGCTGCCCGAAAGCGCCCACCGGCTGGATGTCGTGGAACACGTACTTCGACAAGGCGACAGCCGACGACAACTTGCGCGAAGCACGGATCGGACAAAAATACCTCCAGCCCTTCGGTTGTGAGTTTTGGGAAATAGAATCGTGGCAGGGCAATTCCGACCAGTTGCCCGTCAGGGATTTTCACAACATGAACTTGGAGGTCAATCAAAAACAGTTTCCGAAGGGCATGAAGAAGCTGGCGGACGACATCCGCAAGCTCGGCTTCCGTCCGGGAATCTGGATGGTACCTTTCGGAACGGGTAATACTGCTTTTTACGAAGTCCACAAAGACTGGTTCCTGCACGACAAGACCGGAAAGCCGATCGGTTCGTGGAGTGGTCATTATACGCTTGACCCCACAGTACCCGAAGCACGCGAGCACCTGAAAAAGATATTCCGGACTGCCTCGGCGGAATGGGGATACGAGTTTTTCAAGATCGACGGCATGGCCCAGCGAATGCACGGTTATGTCGCCCATCTGTATGAACGTCCCGAAATAAAAGCCTGTTTCAGGTACCCGAACTGTCGCAATCCGTTCGGGCTATGCCTGCAGGCTTTCCGCGAAGGTATTGGCGACGACCGGATATTCCTCGGTTCTTCGCATACTTCCGGCCCTGAGGCGGCGTATGTCGACGCCACCCGCATCGGCGCCGACATCGTGCATCCGAACCGACCGGTGGAGCCAAGCGGCTTCATCAATCAGGGACGCTGTTTCATGAACCAGGCTTTCACGCACAACCTCATCCTGATTGCCGACCCCGACACATTGCTTGTACGCGACCTTTCATTGGAAGAATCGCGCGCCTCCGCCACGATTGTCGCCCTGCCCGGCCAACTGACTTTTTTCGGCGACAAGCTGGAAGGATTGCCGGACGACCGGATGAAAATCCTTCAACAAACGTTGCCTGTTGCCGAGGTATATCCCGAAAGTTTGTATCCGTATTTTACCATGTTACCGGTCTGGAACCTGCGGGTACGCCACACCCTGCTGGGCGACTACAACGTGGTGGCGCTTTTCAACTGGGAAGAGCAACCGCAAACGATCCGCGTCACGGCTGCCGAGCTGGGTATCGATGCACAGACTGCCCGCTGCGGGTATGAATTTTGGACGGAACGCACCGTTCCCTTCGATGGCACCCTTTCGATGGAAGTACCCGTGCACGGCGTGCGGCTGATTGCCTTGCATCCGCTGAAACACGTACCGCAATGGATCGGTAGCGACCGCCATATCGCACAACATGCCGACGAGCTTTCGGAATATGGCTGGGATGCCGAAACATGCAGCCTGAAAGGCATGATACGGTTGGTCGGCGGATTCCCGCTGACGGCGCGTTTCCGTGTTCCAAACGGCCATGCATGCAAGGAAGTGACCTGTGAAGGCGCTACGCACACGTCACAGCAGGAAAATGACGGAATCTTGTCCGTCACCTTCAAGTCTAAACAGACGGCAGCGGTCGCCTTTCAAATCAAATTCAGTACATAGTGTATCAAAAAAAATTTAAAATCATGAGATATCTATTCACAATTGCATGTATCGGCTTGATGCTGCACCTGTTCGCTTTTTCCTGTCAACAGGCCGAAAAAAGTACGGTTGTAACCCATGAAAACATGCCGAACAAACCGGTATCGGTCGTTTGGAACGTCGATTCATTGACGCTCGACAACGGAGCCGCGAAACGTGTCATCCGGTTTTTTGCCAACGGCGAGGTATCCTCCGTTTCGTACAAGCTGATAACTGACCAGTCGGAAAGCGAGTTTATCTCCAACCGATCTTCGTCCGAATTTATGGTGGTAGTCAACGATCAGCGCTATACGGGGCAATCCGGCTGGAAAGTGACGAACATCGAAAAAGTGGAGGATTCCACCGGCGGTTCGGGCGCCTCCATCCAGCTTCAACCGCTCAATGGCAGTACGGCGTTTGCGGTCAAGCTGACCTATCTGCTGTATCCCGGCCTTCCGGCGGTACGCAAGCAGCTGACCGTCGTCAATACGGGCGAAAAGTCGCTGAAAGTGGAGGAGATCGACATCGAGGCGTTGCGCGTAGCGTGGTGGGGTCCCATTTACTCGTGGGTCTACCGCCAATATGCGCGTTACAAACACTTGGGGCCATATATAGGCGACTGCAACGATCCGTTGGTCATCGTCCACGACCAGCGATCGCGCGGCGGGATCGCCATTGGCAATGAGGTCGTTGGCGTTATCAAGCGTACCGCCTGCTTCGAAGACGGCAGGTCGCTTGCTGCCGGATTCACGCATCGCGACCAGGAATTTCCATTCCGCAAGTGGGTTGAGAAAGGACAGCAGTTTGCCACGCCGTTTGTCTTTACCGTCTTGTACACGGGTCACGACGACCCCGCATGGGCGTTGAACGTCACGGTACCCGATCTTGTGCGCCGACATCTCGGCATCCGTGTCAACGGAATGAAGACCAAGCCGATGTTTGTCTACTGCACCTGGCATCCGTTCAACAAAAAAATCAGCGACACCCTTGTCTGCGACGTGGCAAGGGCGGCGGCCGCCTGCGGGATAGAAGAGTTTATCATAGATGATGGCTGGCAGGCCAACATCAACTCGGCGTATGGACAGGACCGCGGCGACTGGCTTGTCAACAAACAAAAATTCCCGGACGGATTACGACCGGTGTTCGATACGATCAAATCCTTGGGCATGAAGCCGGGATTGTGGATCAGCATTGCCATCGTACAGAAGGGGTCTGATTTTCTGACCGATCACCCGGAATGGTTTGTGCGCGATGAAGAAGGGCGCATCACGAACCTGCACGATCCCGTCAACTATGAGAATGTTCGCAACAACCAGCCTTATACGGCTTGCATGGCTACCGACTGGAAAGACGTCATCAAGGAAAAAATACTCTTTTGCATGAAAGAATACGGTCTGGCTTATGCCAAACTTGACCTGGCGGTCGTTTGCAGCCCCTATCAGTTCAACGTAGACCGGACGGGCTGTCATGCAACCGATCATCCCTACCACAAGGACAGGGAAGAATCCTATTACATGCTCTATCAGCGCGTCATGGACCTCTTCGACGAACTGCATGCCGAATCGCCCGATCTCTTTATTGATTGTACTTTCGAGACTTCAGGGAAGATGCAGCTGATGGATTACGGCATTGCCCAGTATGCCGAAGGCAACTGGCTGTCGAACATCGAACACAACAGTCCGCTCGGCCCCTTGCACGTGCGCAATCTGGCATGGGGGCGCGCGCCTGCGCTGCCCGCCTCCTCGCTGATGATAGGCAACCTTGCGCTCGACCATCCGTACCGGCTATTGTGCTTCCAGTCTTTGGCTGGAACGTTTCCCGTCATGCTCGGCGACCCGCGCCAGCTGAACGCCGACGAACTCAAAGAGATGAAAGAGTGGAGCGACTGGTTGCGCGGCGTGGAACAAAGGCACGGATACAGCGTGTACCGGCAGGATTTACCGGGGTACGGCGAACCGACAGAAGGTTATTGGGACGGTTTTGCACGTATCAACACCGAAACGAAAAGCGGCGGTCTAATAGGCATTTTCCGTCATGGAGCCGCCGAAGAGAGCCGGATTATCACCATCCCCTACTTGGATGCTTCAACTGTATATGCCATCAGGCAGGCGCCCGACGGCAAGACGATAGCCCGGATGACCGGCGCCGAGTTGCAACAGAAAGGATTCAAGGTGACGTTGAAAGACAGTTACCAGGGCATGTTGTACGAAGTATTGCAATGACGGGAATATAGTATTAACCAATCAGTAGTATTTCATGTCGAAACGAAGAGATTTTTTAAAAAAAGCCGGTATAGGTGCAGTTGCAGCCGGGATGTCGGGTTGGAATGGCGTCGTCGGCGCCGTTGAGACGCCCGAAAGGGCTGATAAGGCAGGTACGGCAGGTACGGCAGGTACGTTAAGCACCCCGATGGATACGGCCCTACAGGATGCATCGCAACGAATGGCAGCCGGATGGACGTTCACCTTTGATGAACGCGATGCGCTGCTTTCCATGCAAAATGGCCCCGCTTCGCTGTCGGGCAACCTGACTTTTGTTTCAGGTACGAACACATGGAAGGTAGCCTGCTCGCGCGATGGCGTGTCCGACCGCCATACATTGGTCGATTCGCGAAACAACGTACAGGGATACCTTGTATTCCTGCCGGATGGCAACGGTATCCAACTGCTTTTCTATCACCGTACGGCACAGGCGTATAAGGGCGTCTGGTCGTTTGAGGGAGAAATTCATTTTACGGACGATAGCTTTGCCTGTCGCACCCGCCCGGTAAAAGGCGAGCGGGTGTTGTCGCTGCGTTGCGGAGCGGCAGATTCGCTGTGGAATGATTCGTTGTTTGCACCTGCATCCGACTGTGCACTTCAAATAGATGCGACGCGGTTGAATATCCGTACGCTGTCAGGCGGACGCTATGCCTTCTTAGCGTCGGGAACCATCGAGGAATCGTCTGAGGCTGCTTTCACCATCCGTCTTGAAACACAGTATTTCAAACGTCGCTTCGTGCCCTACTACCGTGCGATCGATCGCCAACGCTGTCCGAAAGCGCCTACCGGGTGGATGTCGTGGAACACCTATTTCGACAAGGCGACAGCCGAAGACAATCTGAAAGAAGCGCGGATCGGGCAAAAATACCTCCAGCCTTTCGGCTGTGAATTTTGGTCAATCGAATCCTGGCAGGGCAATTCCGACCAGTTGCCTGTCAGGGATTTCTTCAACATGAATCTGGAGACGAATAAAAAACAGTTTCCGAAAGGCATGAAGAAGCTGGCGGACGACATTCGCAAGCTGGGGTTCCGTCCGGGAATTTGGATACCGCCCTTTGGAACGGGCAGCGACATTTTTTACAGGGAGCACAAGGAGTGGTTTCTGCACGATAAGAACGGGCAGCCCATCAGTTCGTGGAATGGCCGTTATATGCTTGACCCTACCGTTCCGGAAGCGGTCGAACATCTGAAAAACATGTTCAGGACGGCCTCGCGGGAGTGGGGATACGAGTTCTTCAAGATCGACGGGATATCTGGAAACACGGCATACCTGTACGAGCGATCTGAAGTCAAAGCCCGCTTCAAGAACCCTGCCTGCCCGAACCCGATTGATTTGTGTCTGCATGCTTTTCGGGAAAGTATCGGCGATGACCGCGTGTTCTTAGCCTGTCTGGGACATATTTCCGGCCCGGAAGCATCGTATGCCGATGCTACCCGCATTGGCGCCGACATCGTTCATCCAAACACGCCGGTGAAATGGAGGGGCGTCATGGACCAGGGACGCTGTTTCATGAACCAGGCTTTCGCGCACAACATTGCCCTGATAGCCGACCCCGACACGCTCCTTGTCCGTGATTTGCCCTTAGCGGAGGCACGCACCTCCGCCACGATTGTTGCCCTACCCGGTCAGCTGACTTTTTTTGGCGACATGTTGGAAGGTTTATCTTCCGAGCGAATGAAAATCCTGCAACAAACGCTGCCGGTAGCCGATGTGTATCCCGAAAGTCTGTATCCCTATTTCTCCATGCTGCCAGTCTGGAACCTGCATGTGCGTCACGCGCTGCTGGGCAACTACAACGTGGTGGCGCTGTTCAACTGGGAGGACGAACGGCAGACGATCCGCGTGACGGCTGCCGAGTTAGGCATTGACGAACAGACGGCTCGCTGCGGGTACGAATTTTGGACAGAGCAGGCGGTACCTTTCGAGGGGGCGCTTTCGATGGAAGTACCGGCGCATGACGTGCGGCTGATTGCACTGCATCCGGTAGCCTCCGTGCCGCAGTGGCTGAGCAGCGACCGCCATATCGCGCAACATGCGGACGAACTTTCGGAATATGTCTGGGATGCGGATCATCGCAGTCTGAAAGGCAAGATACGGATAGTTGGCGGTTTCCCGCTGACCGCACGTTTCCAGGTTCCATCCGGTTATGCCTGTTCGGAAGCAAGCTGCGACGGCGCAACCCATACGCTACAGCAGGGTAATGACGGCATCCTGTCCGTAACGTTCAATGCCAAACAAACGACAACAGCTACTTTTCAAATCAAATTTTAAAACAATATTTAACAGGTAAAGCTATGACACAATTACAAAAAGAAAATTTCATTGACACCATCGATGGAAAAGCGACGGATTTATATCTGTTGAAAAGCCGTGACGGAATGACCGTTGCCATCACCAATTATGGCGGACGGATAGTAGGCTTAACCGTTCCTGACAGGAACGACGGGATCACGGATGTTGTCGTGGGGTTCCGTTCGGTACAGGAATACATCCATTCTACCGAGCCCTACTTCGGGGCGCTGATCGGTCGCGTAGGCAACCGTATTGCCAAAGGGAAGTTCAGTATTGATGGCGAAAGCTATTCGGTTGACATCAACAACGCGCCCAACGCACTGCACGGCGGCAAGCCCGGCTTTCAGGATGTCGTCTGGGACGCAGTACAGTTGAGCGATTCCAGGTTGCAGCTAACCTATCTGTCGCCAGACGGAGAGGGTGGTTTTCCGGGCAATTTGCAGGTAAAGGTCATGTATGTCGTCAATTCCGAAAACGAGCTTATCATCAGCTATGAGGCTACCACTGACAGAAGCACGATAGTCAATCTGACCAACCATGCGTTCTTCAACCTCAACGGCGAGGGGAGCGGCGATGTGCTGAATCAGCTGCTGCAACTCAACGCCGACGGGTTTACGCCGGTTGATTCCACCCTGATTCCTTTGGGCGAAATAGCAGCGGTCGGAGGAACACCATTCGACTTTTTGCAACCAACGACGATCGGCGCCCGCATCGAGGCCGTCGACGTCCAGATGCGTTACGGAAAAGGGTACGATCACAATTATGTACTTAACGCGCCTGATGAAGGCGATTTGCATCATGCAGCTACTGCGACCGGCGACCAGTCGGGTATTATCATGGAAGTCTTTACGACCGAACCGGGTATTCAGTTTTATTCCGGAAATTTCATGCAGGGCAAGAACACGTTCAAGTCGGGAAGTAAAGACGATTTCAGAACCGCTTTCTGCTTGGAAACGCAACATTTCCCCGATTCGCCCAACCAGGAAAGCTTTCCGTCCATCTTGTTGAAGCCGGGTGAGGTGTACAGTTCCTGTTCAGTATACAAGTTTTCGGTGTTGCGGTAAGGTTTTTTTTACCCCGATGGGGTGCATTTCCTTTTGAAACAAGAAATAAAATGACTATATTTGTCGCGTATTAAGTGGAAAAAAACTACTCATCAATGAATACAAGGATTTTTAAAATCACAGCATTTCTACTGGCGTTCGCAGGAAGTTTCCCTTCCTGCTCGAAGGACGGTGGTGAAGACTGGTTATCCATTGCTTTCAGCGTTGTTCACGATGAGTCTACCAGTATCGTAGGGAAATGGAAACTTGAAAAGGTGATACAAGTATTTGCTGAAAGAAAAACGTATGATTATTCCCGGCACAATATTGTGTATGAGTTTTATGAAGACAATATTTTGAAAGTTTCCGGGAACACCAAACATGGGCGTTGTTTGTCAAATGGAACGTATCCTTACTCGATTGATGTGCATGAAGGTGGCGCCACATTAAAATTGCATGGTCTTTCTACCGGATGCGCTTTTAATTCTAAAGAGCTGGCATTTAGTTATTGCCATCTTGATGGCGACACCTATTATTTCACAAGAATAACACCAAAAAAATAATCAAAAAACAGCAATCATGAAGACTTTAAAAACTTTAGTAATCTTGGCGGCGTTTGCAGGAAGTTTCCCTTCCTGTTCGAAGGACGAAAGTAAAGACTGGTTACCCATTGTTTTCGGCGTTGTTCACGATGAGTCTACCAGTATCGTAGGGAAATGGAAACTTGAAAAGGTGATATCAATTGATTTAAAGCATGGCTATATTTTGCATGATTTTTCCCGACGCAATGTTGTATATGAATTTAAGACGGACAACACGCTAACAGTTACAGGAAATACAAACCCCAATCATTGGTATTGTGCAAGAAATGGCGACTACTCATACGCAATTGAAATAATCGAATCAGCTGGTATCAGCATAAAAATTTATTATTCAGGAGGATGTTCTTTTAATTCTCAAGAAATGGTAATTAATTATGCGTTATTGGATGGGCCTTTTTATTATTTCACAAGAATTACCCCAAAAAAATAATCAAAAAACATCATTTTAAAATCATATTATGAACAAACGTATCGAAAATCTGAAAGAGTTCATTTGGGAACACAAGCACCATGTATGGCGCCGTACCCCTGAACAAGCCGGTCTCGACCAGTTGAGCGAGACCTTTGCCGCCAGCGGCATGGCGCCCGTCGACCGCACCGTAGTGATGCTGTGTGCCCTGTTAGACGCTGAAACCCCGGTCATCCTCCCCGGCGAGAAGATCGTGTTTACCCGTACGGTTACCGACATTCCCGATGTCTTCACGACAGCGGAATGGGAGCAGATCAAAAAGACTCACTACCTGCATGAGCGGGGCACGCTGTCGAACCTCTCCGTCGACTATGCCAAGACCCTGAACGAAGGGTTGGGCAAACGTCGCGAGCAGATCGTGGAACGCCTGAAAAGAAACGATCTCGAAGCCGACCGGCAACATTATCTCGAAGTGATGCTTGCCCATGTCGGATTAGTACAGGATTTCATCGAAAAATACGCTGTCCATGCCGACAGCGTCGGTGAAAATGAAGTCGCGGCGAGCCTTCGCGCAGTCCGCAGCGACAAGCCCGCCACTTTGCGCGATGCGCTGCAGCTGTTGCGCATCCTGCACTTCATGCTCTGGGAGAACGGCAACTACCACAACACGCTGGGGCGATTCGACCAGTACATGTACCCGTTCTTCCGTAGCGATCTGGACAGCGGTCGCATCAGCCGCGAAGAGGCATACGACTTAGTCACGGAATTTTTCCTGACCTGCAACAAGGACAGCGATCTCTATCCCGGCATGCAGCAGGGCGACAACGGACAAAGCATGGTGCTGGGAGGGCGAAGCGCCGATGGCGAGTACCTGTTCAACGAGCTTTCGGAGATATGCCTGCAGGTGAGTTGCGAACTGTCGGTGATCGACCCCAAGATCAACGTGCGGGTCGACAGCCGTACACCCTTGGAAATATTCGAGCTGGGATCGCTCCTGACGAAGCGCGGTTTGGGCTTCCCGCAGTACAGCAACGACGATGTGGTCATACCGGGACTGATACGGAAAGGCTACAGCCCCGAAGATGCACGCGATTATGTGGTGGCCGCCTGCTGGGAATTTATCATCCCGGGATACGGCATGGACATCCCCAATATCGACGCCATCTCGTTCGCCAAAATCGTAAGCGATTCAATGGAAACGCTTGGCAGCCATGCCAGCTGGGAGGATTTTTACAAATCCATCGAGGAGCGTATCGCACGCCGTTTTGAGGAAATCCGTCTGGGTCATCGCAACCTGTACATCTCGCCCGCCCCGTTTCTGTCGCTGCTGATGCACGGCTGTGTGGAGCATGCACGCGACATCACTTTGGGAGGCAAGTACAACAACTATGGCATCCACGGTACGGGCATCGCCACGGCTGCCGATTCGCTGGCCGCCATCAAAAAATACTACTTCGAGGAAAAATCCATCACCGCAGCAGACCTCGACGCTGCGCTGAAAGACAATTTCGCCGGGGCACCCGAACTGTATGAGAAGCTACGCTTCGAAGCGCCGAAGATGGGTCAGGACGACGATTACGTCGATTTGCTTGCCTCGGATTTGCTTGCCTCGTTCGACAGGACGCTCGAAGGCGCTACCAACGAGCGTGGCGGCGTGTACCGTGCAGGTACAGGTACGGCAATGTATTACATCTTTCACGGGACAGGCTTGTCGGCCACCCCCGACGGTCGCAAGGCCGACGAGGTGATACCTGCCAATTTTTCCCCCAGCCTGTTCGTCAAGCACAAGGGACCCGTATCGGTCATCAAGTCGTTTACCAAATCCGACCTGACGCGAACCATCAACGGCGGTCCGCTGACGCTGGAGTTCGACGATTCGGTGTTCCGCAACGAGGAGAGCATACAGAAATTAGCCATGCTTGTCAAGTCGTTCATCACGTTTGGCGGACACCAACTGCAGCTCAACACCGTCGACCGCGACAAGCTACTCGACGCACAAGCGCATCCCGAACGCTACCGTAACCTTATCGTGCGTGTATGGGGATGGAGCGGGTATTTCGTCGAACTCGACAAAGTGTATCAGGATCATATTTTGAAAAGATTAGAGTTTAGAGTTTAGAGTTTAGAGTTTAGAGTTTAGAGTTTAGAGATTAGAGTTTAGAGATTAGAGATTAGATATTTTATGAAAAATCAAGTGAAGAGTTATATGTTTTATGTTGCCTTTGTGGCTTCGCTGGGAGGGCTGCTGTTTGGATTCGATACGGCAGTTATTTCAGGGGCGGAAAAGGCGATACAGTCTATTTATGCGCTGGGCGATTTCAGTCATGGCTTTACCATGGCTACGGCGCTCATCGGCACCATTATCGGGGCGCTCATTTGCGGCGTACCGACCGAGCGTTACGGGCGTTTGCCGTCGCTTCGCGTGATTGCCGCCCTTTATTTTATTTCCGCACTGGGCAGTGCGCTGATTATCAACTGGTATTCGTTCATGTTCTTCCGTTTCATGGGCGGATTGGCCATCGGCGCTTCGTCGGTGGTGGGACCGATGTACATCGCAGAGATTTCACCCTCGAACTGGCGCGGACGTTTTGTGGCCTTTTTCCAGTTCAACATCGTGCTGGGTATCGTACTGGCTTACCTGTCGAATTACTGCATCAGCGGCATGTCGCACGACTGGCAGTGGATGCTGGGCGTATGCTCCGTTCCGGCGCTGGCCTTCTGGCTGCTGCTCTTTACCGTCCCCGAGAGTCCGCGATGGCTCGTTCACCATGCACGCGAGGAGAAGGCGCATGATGTGCTGGTGAAAACAGGCGAACCGCATGTGGCGCGTGAGATAGAAGAGATCAGGCAGTCGCTTGTCTCAACAGGCGCCGCCGGAGGGCGTCTGTTCCAGAAGCAATACCGCAAGCCGATACTGATTGCTTTCCTGATTGCTACTTTCAACCAGTTGGCTGGCATCAATGCCATCCTCTATTATGCGCCGCGCATCTTCGAACTGTCGGGCGTCTTCCGCGAGGGAGCGCTGATACAGTCGATCATCATCGGACTGACAAACCTCACCTTCACCATGCTGGGCATGGCCATCATCGACAAGGTGGGTCGCAAGATACTTGTGTACATCGGTTCGATAGGCATGTTCGTCTCCCTTTCGCTCGTGTCGTACGGGTTTTACGCCGAACTGTTCGCGGGCTACTACATGCTTGTCTGCCTGATGGGTTTCATCGCGTTCTTTGCCATTTCCCTCGGCGCAACGATATGGGTGGTCATTTCGGAAGTCTTCCCCAATAGCGTCCGCGCCAAGGGGCAGGTGCTGGGCAGCATGACCCACTGGGTATGGGCGGCGCTGCTGACCTGGTTTTTCCCTGTATTTCTAAATATCGGCGGGACGTACATATTTGGTTTCTTTGCCGTGGCGGTGCTGTGCAGCTTCTTCTTTGCGATGTGGATGCCCGAAACCAAAAACAAGTCGCTTGAACAGATACAGAAAGAACTCATGTAAAGTCGTATAGACATCCTTCATTATGATGAATAGAACATTCCATTTATTTGCCATTGTGATCGCGTGTTTCACCTTGCCGGTTGAGGCAACGGTGTATTTCGTCGATTCACAAAACGGTTCCGACCAGGCAACCGGGACAAGCGAAAGCCAAGCGTGGCAATCGCTCGAAAAAGTGAATACTGCCGATTTCAAACCGGGAGACATCGTCCGGTTTGCACGCGGCGGCCTCTGGCGCGGATCGCTCAGGCCCAAGTCGGGGACGGTCGGAGCGCCGGTCACCTACACCTGTTACGGGCCGGAAGCGTTGCCGATACCCCGCCTCTACGGCTCGGCGCCGCTCAACCGTCCGAACGACTGGGTAAAGGTCGAAGCACAGTTGTGGCGCACCACCGAAGCGGTCACCAAGCCCTTGCGGGGGACGGATTCCGATGTAGGCAACCTGATCTTCGACGGTTGCCGCGCCGGCGTCAAATGCTGGACAAAAGAGCAACTCAAATCGGATGGCTGTTTCTGGTTCGACCCCGAGACGCGCCATGTATGGCTCGTCAGCACGGTCAACCCGGCAGAATCTAATCGGGAGATCGAAGCGGCCTTGCGGGGTAACCACGTCGTCAATTTGAGCAACGTGCATCATGCCGTCTTTTCCAAATTGGATGTACGCTATGGTGCAGCCCACGGATTCGGCGGTTCGGACAACTCCTTTGTGACGATTCGCGATTGCGACATCTCCTGGATTGGCGGTGGGCACCAGTTCTCACGCCCCGAAGGCCGACCCGTACGGTTCGGCAACGGCATTGAATTTTGGAGCGACGGTCACGACCATTTAGTCGAGGGGTGCCGTCTGTGGGAGATATACGATGCCGCCCTGACCAACCAGGGCAACGGCAAAAACGAGCAGCGAAACATCACCTACCGGAACAACCTCATCTGGAATTGTGAATATTCGTTCGAGTACTGGAACCGCGACGGCGAGTCTGTCACCGATAACATCGTCTTCACAAACAACACCTGCCTCAACGCCGGTTATGGCTGGGGACATGCACAACGACCCGATCCGAACGGACGACACCTCATGTTTTACAACAATACGGCCAAGACAAGCAATTTTGTCGTCACCGACAACGTATTCGCCTACGCTACCGAATCGCTGTTCTGGAACCAAAGTCTCGCATGGGCAAACAGCCTTTACGTGGATCATAACGTCTGGTTCCAGCAAACGGGAGAAAAACGGTTTGTCGTTCGCTGGCAAAATGAAAACATCGATGACTTTTCCGTCTATCGCGAAAAATCGGGATTCGATAAAAACAGTATGTTTTTCAAGTAAAATAATATTACCATCATGACAAAACGAAGAGATTTTATAAAAAAGGCCGGTCTTGGTGCAGCTGCAGCCGGACTATCAGGCTGGAACGGCGTTGTCTATGCCGTTGGCTCGGCTGACGTGCCAGTTGTAGGGGCAGCAGTGGCGCCCGGAGAGCAAGCAGTAGATACCCTCAATGCGCAAGCAGCAGCAACCCTCCATGCACAGGCAACAGATATTCTTGCAAATCAAGCGATCGCCAGCGGATGGACATTCGTTTTCGATGAAAGCGAAGCACGGTTGTCCATGCAAAACGGTTCCGCTTCGCTTTCCGGCAAGCTGACATTCGTCTCCGGTACGCGCACGTGGAAGATAGCCCGTTCGCGCGACGGGGTAGCCGACCGCCATGCGATCGTCGATTCGCAGGACAATGTGCAGGGGTACCTTGTGTTCCTGCCCGACGGAAACGGCATCCAACTGCTGTTTTATCACCGCACGGCGCAGGCCTACAAGGGCATCTGGTCGTATGAGGGTGAGATTCAGTTTACGGACGACAGTTTTGCCTGCCGTACCCGTCCGGAAAAAGGCGAGCGGGTGCTGCAGTTGCGCCACGGCCCCGCCGATTCGCTCCTGAACGATTCGCTGTTCGCGCCTGCAACCGATTGCGTGCTTCAGGTGGATACCGCACAGTTGGATATCCGCAGGCTTTCGGACGGGCGGTATGCCTTCTCGGCATCGGGCGCTATCGAAGAATCGTCAGAAGCAGTTTTTTCCGTACGCCTCGAACCGCAGTTTTTCAAGCGCCGGTACGTGCCCGGCTACCGTCCGCTCAACCGCGAACGCTGTCCGAAAGCGCCTACCGGCTGGATGTCGTGGAACACCTATTTCGACAAGGCGACAGCCGACGATAACTTGCTGGAAGCGCGTATCGGAAAAAAATACCTGCAGCCTTTCGGTTGCGAATTTTGGTCGATCGAATCGTGGCAGGGCAATTCCGACCAGTTGCCTGTCAGCGCTTTCCACAACATGGATCTGGAGGTGAACAAGAAGCAGTTCCCGAAAGGCATGAAACGGCTGGCCGACGATATCCGCAAACTGGGCTTCCGTCCGGGAATATGGATGGCGCCTTTCGGTACGGGCAGCGATGTTTTTTACAACGCCCACAAGGACTGGTTCCTCCACAACCGGGAGGGGCAGCCGGTCCGTTCATGGAACGGACGCTTTACGCTTGACCCCACCGTGGTCGAAGCACGCGAACACCTGAAAAAGATATTCCGGACCGCCTCGCGGGAATGGGGATACGAGTTCTTTAAAGTCGACGGCATGTCGGGGCGAAGCCACGGCTATTGTGCCCACCTGTATGAACGTCCCGACATCAAGGCCTGTTTCAAAGACCCTGCCTGCCCGAACCCGTTTGAGTTGTGCGTGCAGGCTTTCCGCGAAGGCATCGGCGACGACCGCGTTTTGCTGGCCTGTCAGGGTCATACCTCCGGCCCTGAAGCATCGTATGCCGATGCTTCGCGCATCGGCGCCGACATCGTGCATCCGAACAAGCCGGTAGAATGGAGCGGCGTCATGGGACAGGGTCGCTGCTTCATCAACCAGGCTTTCACGCACAACATCTCACTGATAGCCGACCCCGACACGCTGCTTGTCCGCGACCTGTCGATAGAGGAAGCGCGCACCTCCGCCACGATTGTCGCCCTGCCCGGCCAGCTGACCTTTTTCGGCGACAAGTTCGCCGGACTGTCCGACGACCGGATGAAAATACTGCAGCAAACGCTGCCCGTGGCCGATGTATATCCCGAAAGTCTGTATCCCTATTTTTCCATGCTGCCGGTATGGAACCTGCGTGTGCGGCACTCGCTGCTGGGCGACTACAACGTGGTGGCGCTGTTCAACTGGGAGGATGAGCCGCGTACGATCCGGGTGACGGCCTCCGAGTTGGGTGTCGATGCACAGACCGCCCGTTGCGGGTATGAATTTTGGACGGAGCAGGCCGTGCCTTTCGATGGCAGCCTTTCGATGGAAGTACCGGCGCATTGCGTGCGACTCGTCGCCCTGCATCCGGTGGCTTCCATGCCGCAATGGCTGAGCAGCGACCGCCATATCGCGCAACATGCGGACGAGCTTTCGGCTTATGCCTGGGATGCGGAAAGTCGCAGCCTGAAGGGCGGGATACGCTTAGTCGGCAGTTTCCCGCTGACGGCCCGCATCCGCGTTCCGTCAGGCTATGCCTTCGCCGAAGCAACATGCGACGGGGCAACCTGCCTGGCTCGGCAGGGAAACGACGGCGTTCTGTCCGTCATGTTCAAGGCAAGCCAGTCGACAACAGCTGCGTTTCAAATCAACTTCAAATCGAGTTGATGTGTTTAATGGTTCTTTTTGTCCTATCAAACAAAAAGACCTATCTCAAATAGCGTGTCAGTATTCAATTGATCTGGATGGAAAACAGGAAACGTCCAAAACGCTTTCCACTTTTTTTAAAAGCGCTAATCCAATCATTCTTGAAACAAAAGAAGAATGCTTGATCGGCGAAATTATTGAACTTCAAGTTTTTGATGGGCATATTTATGTTTTGGACATACGGGCTGCAAAAAGTCTACTTGTCTTTGATATGACCGGACGTTTTATCAGAAAGATTGGAAGTTTGGGACAGGGACCTGGTGAATATACTTCAATTTCAAATTTCACTCTGGATACGGAAAACCGTTTTATTTATCTGCTCGACCACTTCCAGCGCGTTCATAAATATCAATTGGACGGGACTTTTGTTTCGACTATCACTCCAAAAGTACAAAATGCTAATATCATATACATTCAATACCATAGTAAAAGACTGTATATGAACGCAATACCATATAATCCTACTTTGAACGATTATATGTTACTGGAAGCAGACCCTGATAATGGAGAGGTATTGTCAAAATCATTATCATTTAAATACAATAAGGGATGGACAGCGTTAATTTTAATGGATCATAGTTGTTTCATCCCCCGATTGAATGGTCCACCGCTTTACACCCAGCTTTTTATGGATAATATTGTATCCATTGGGGAAGATGTTAAACCATATATTGAGCTGAAAAGCAAAAATCTGGTAACTGAAAAGGATATAAAGAATATCCGCGTCAGTGAAAATGCTAACGCTATGGTAGGTGAATTTAGAGCGTTTTTTCAAAAATATCCAAAAATATTTGATGTGCATAGTTATGTTGAAAATGACGAATTCATTTTATTTATGTATCAACGGGGTTTAATGAATCGGGAAGCGGTCATATTTCATAAGAAAACCGAATTGGTGGAATTAGGTTATGAGTTTGGTCAAAACTTGATTTATAAAGATGGAGAAAATCATTTTTGGGGAGGATTTGCGTTTTCGGATTCAAATGGAGCTTATGAAATTTTGCATGTTGAATTAATGGAAAACTTTGTTGAAGAAATCAGGAACGATAAAATTGTTTCTGACTTTGACAAATTGGAGCAATTGAAGCAGTTGGATGATGAATCCAACCCGGTTATATTATTTTACGAATTTAAATAGGATATTGATTCTTTTGTTCTACCTTTGATGCCCACACCGGATCACAAATAATATCGACAATATATGGAAAAGTACATTCGAAAACTGAACTTTGATTTTGTTAAAAATCTGCGCGAAATTCAACTTGTTGCCGTGCTTGCAGCGCTTCTTGCCGTTCTATCCGCCTGTTCGTCTAACGGCGACAAGTACGGCTCATTCCTGCCCGGCGAATTGTGGCTCGACAATAACGGCGTGCACATCAATGCACACGGTGGCGGCATCTTGTTCCACAAGGGCAAGTACTATTGGTTCGGCGACCATAAGATAGCGGGGCCGGAAGGTAATGTAGCGCATGTCGGCGTGCATTGCTATTCGTCGAAAGACCTTTACAACTGGACGGACGAGGGTATCGCCCTATCCGTTGTCGCCGATGACCCGAACCATGAAATCGCCAGGGGGCGCATCATCGAGCGTCCTTTGGTCGTTTACAATGAAAAAAACAGAAAGTTCGTAATGTGGTTCCACCTCGAACCCTACGACAGGCAGACGCCCGAAGGCCGTTTGAATGTCGAGTACGGCGCGAAATCGGGCGTGGCCGTCAGCGACAACATCACAGGGCCTTACGAGTACCTGTATTCGCTGCATCCCAACGGGGGGCATTGGCCGGTCAACGTGCAGGAACTCCACCTGACGCGCGACTTCCCCAAGGAACGCATGAAATATTCGCAAGATTCGCCGCAAGCGCATACGGATAGCATCAACATACTGGGTCGCGACATGGTGCGCGGACAGCAAGCCCGCGACATGACCCTTTTCGTGGACGATGACGGGAAAGCATACCATATCTATGCTTCGGAAGAGAACAGCACGCTGCACATCGCAGCACTCAACGACGATTACACCCGTCATACCGGCAAGTACATCCGGCTGTTCGTGAACCGTTACATGGAAGCTGCCGCCATGTTCAAGAAAGACGGCAAATACTACCTGATGATGTCGGGCTGTTCCGGATGGGCGCCTAACGAAGCGCGTTCGGCGTTTGCCGATTCCATCTTCGGCGAATGGAGGGAGCTGGGTAATCCCTGCCAGGGCGAAGGAGCGGAAATCACTTTCAACTCACAAAGCTCGTTCATCCTGCCTGTCTATGGAAAGAAAAACAGGTTCATTTACATGGGAGACCGCTGGAAAGCCGACAATGCCATTGACGGACGCTATGTGTGGCTTCCGATAGCATTTGAAGGCGAGCGGTTCGTCATCCGGTGGCGGGATGAGTGGCGGTTGGACGACTGGTTGCGGGATGACTGTACGCAACCAACGAACCATTCCTATACCGGAAAGCATGACTATCTGTACGAAAATCTTCCATTCGCCATGCAGCGGGTGGAAGAGCCGGTATTTCCGAACAACAGGGAAAGCATCATCCGGCATGGCGCCGTCCCCGACGGCGTCACGCTCAACACCGGCGCCTTTGCCAAAGCCATCGACGCCTTGACGAAAAAGGGAGGCGGGACGGTCGTCGTCCCGAAAGGGCTATGGCTGACGGGACCGATCGTTCTTCAAAGCAACATCAACCTGCACATCGAAGAAGGGGCCATCGTGTTGTTCAGCCCGGAGCTGCACCTGTACCCCGTGATTGAAACAACGTACGCGGGAGGCGCCTCCGAACGATGCCAGTCGCCAGTATCGGGGATAGGCCTGACGAATATCGCCATTACCGGCAAGGGCGTGATCGACGGATGGGGCGAAGCATGGCGACCGGCATACAAAAAGATTATGACGGACGATCAGTGGAAAACACTGCTGAAGATGGAAGGCAGTTCGGTCAACAGCCATGGCGACTGGTGGTCGCCGCCCGACAACAGGGAACAGCTGCGCCCGGTGATGATCAGTCTGCAGGCGTGCAACAAGGTGCTTCTCGAAGGGGTAACGTTCAAAAATTCACCCGCCTGGAACATCCACCCCTTGATGTGCGAAAACCTTACGGTGCGCGATATCGTCGTTCTCAACCCCTGGTTTGCTGCAAACGGCGACGGCATCGACGTCGAATCGTGCAGGAACGTCGTCATCGTCGACAGCCGTTTCGACGTGGGCGACGATGCCATCTGCATCAAATCGGGCAGGGACGAAGAAGGACGCAAACGCGGAAAGCCTACCGAAAATGTGATTGTCGACAACTGCATCGTTTATCACGGTCATGGCGGTTTCGTGGTCGGCAGCGAAATGTCGGGCGGTGTACGCAATATCAAGGTATCCAACTGTACCTTCATGGGCACCGATGCAGGATTGCGCTTTAAAAGCAATCGTCGGCGCGGCGGCGTCGTTGAAAACATTCATATCTGCGACATCAACATGGTGAAAATACAATACGATCCCTTGACGTTCGACCTGTTCTATTCGGCAGCCAATCCCGACAGCACATCCATACATGACGTCGTGCCCGTTTCAGAAAAGACGCCACAATTCAAAGACATCCATATCAGCAACGTGACCTGCAACGGAGCGGAACGCGCCATGTTTTTCAACGGCTTGCCCGAGATGAACATCAGCAACATACACATCAGCGATGTACAGATAGCATCCAATCGCGGTGCCTTCATGGCCGAATCGAATGGCGTGAAACTGCATAACGTGCGGATAAACGTCGCCAAGGGACCGAACCTGCTGCTGCGCGACACCAAGCATATCGAAATAGACGGTTTCAGCGGCAATGGCGTCGACAGGGCGACCGTGCACGTAACGGGCAAAAAAACAAAAAACATCACCATTGCAAAAAGCGAGGTCGGCAATGATGACGTGACCGTCGACGGGTCGGTGGATATGACACAGGTGAAGATCAGGTAGCTCGGCAGCTCACCAGGAAGCCATCACCTCCGAGATCAACTTGGGCTTGATCTTGGTTGAGAATCTGTACTTGTCGCCCCGGTAGTACGAGTGTTCTATTTCGACCACGCCTCCATCACTGATAATGACGCCATTCAGAATGAACGCAGCCAGCGGTGTATCATTCTCAAAATAATTCTTGTCGTCGTCGGGGTTCAAGATGGCGGTGTTTAGTGTTCGTTGTATCTCCTCTAATTTCAGGTGGTACTTGTCTTCGTATATCTTGATGAATGAGCGGTCAAACTCCATCAGGTGCATTTTTTTGCAAATAGTCATGGATACATATCGGATTTCGTCTTTCATCAGCGTGTCGTTGGCGTATCGTAAACGGTGAATTTTCAAAACTGGCCCTTCGATGCCGTACGTTTTGTCATTTACATTGGTAGAAATTCCACTTTCCAAGATGGTCTTTTCAAGGATAATGTTACGCGGCGTAAATCCTTCCTTGACAAGGTTCTCGTCGAAACTTTCACGCATGGCATCGAAAGAACCGAGCAGGCGCGTTAAGTGCATGTCCTCCGTGCGATTGAGGACGAAGGTACCTTTCCCCTTGATGCGCCTGGCCCATCCGCGATGCTCTACTTCCAGAAGGCTTTTCCGGGCTGTTGTGTTACTGATCCGATAAATTTTTATCAGTTCGTTTTCCGAAGGTACTTTATCTCCGGGCATCAATTCGCCCGATTCAATCTTCGAGATAATAACCTTACTGATTTCTAAATACTTGGGTTTCGCAATTTTCATATAATAATACAGATATCCGGAAGTCTGTAATCCGGAGAATGAAGCCGCAAAATTAGTTATTTTTTTTGACAGTGCCAATAATCCTGTTTTTTTGTTTTTTTTTGAAAAAAACCGTGAAAAATTTGTTTTAAAAAAAATAACAGTTATCTTTGCGGAGATTTATTTAGTGCGTTAAGTATATTATTTAGTGCGTTATTTGATTTTTCTTACTCATTATGTGTGATTTATGAAAAGAAAAAAAACTTTTTACTGGATTATCATAGCGATGTTGTTGTGTGCAACGGCGCTGAGTTTTCTGGACCGGCAGGTGCTTTCCATATCCATTATCAGGATCAAGGAAGAACTGGGCATTACCGATGTCGAATACGGATTCATCAACGCCGGATTTCTAATCAGCTATGCCGTCATGTTTTCGTTGGGCGGCATATTAATCGACCGTTATGGCAGTCGCATCGGATTGGGAATCTCCGTTGCTTTCTGGTCGGCAGCTACCGCATTGCATGGTTTGGCGCAAAACACTTTTCACTTCGGCTTCTTCCGGTTTTTGCTTGGCATCGGCGAAGGTGGCTGTTTTCCCGGCGCCGTCAAAGCGGTCATGGAATGGGTACCCAAAAACAAACGGGCATTAGCAAACGGATTAGCCATTGGCGGGTCGGCCTTGGGCGCGGTGATTGCCTTGCCTCTGAGCGCCTATTTTCTGGGGTTTGCGGGATGGCGGGCGCTCTTTTTTGCCGCCGGCTTCATTGGCATGGCATGGTTTGCAGGCTGGTGGGTGTTGACACGGAAAAAAAAGCAGGAAGGACTTGAAATGCATGCAACAACCGATATGCAGGAAGAACCTGAAATGCCGGAAGCGTCGAAAACCGACAAACCTCCCTTCAGCTGGCGTAGCCTGCTTCAAGCGATGAAAGCGAAGGAAGCGCGCGTTTTTATCGTGATGCGTTTTTTGCTTGATCCCATTTTTTATTTCTATATGTTCTGGATTCCCAAGTATTTGAGCGATGCCCGCGGGATGTCCATCGATACGATCGGATACATCACATGGATTCCATTCCTTGCCTTAGGCGTAGCCAATATTGCCGGAGGCTGGTTTTCCGACATCACGCTCAAAAGGTCGGGCAGCGTCAACCTGGCGCGCAAACTGTTGATGGGCATCGGCGCGGCGCTCACCATACCTGTTGCTTTTATCACGGGCATGCACGCGATCACCCTCATTGTTGTTGTGATGTCGCTGGCGTTCTTTGCTCATGGCCTGTGGATCACCAACTACATTACTTCCATTAGCGATGTGTTCGGCAGTTCGTTTACTTCCACGATCGTAGGACTGTCGGGTACGGCAGGCGCCATTTCATCACTCGTCATTAACCCGCTGACCGGATATATCGTGTCATCGTTTTCATACACGCCCCTGTGGATTTATGCAGGGGTGATGTATCCTTGCGCTTTCCTCATTTTGATTGTCTTCCTGCCAAAGATTCAGCCAAGAAAAGGTTGAAGTCTGTAACTTTTTTTCATGTTAGTGCGTTAAGTAAAATTATAAATATGTTAATATAAATATTGTATGGAAACACCTCAATCACTATTCGCGGATGTTGTCCGGATAGGCGTCTTCGGAATTGGTTACGATGTTTACTGGGAGCAATTTCCGGGATTACTCGAAGAGTTGCTGCAGAAAAAGGATGAGTTCCTGAAAAAACTGCCTGCGGATGCGGTGGTAATCGATTTCGGAATGGTCGACAACCCCCAAAAAGCATATACGGCAGTCAGGAAAATGCAACAGGCTGATTTAGACCTGCTTTTTTGCGACATGCTCACCTACGGGACATCGGGTACCTTTGGCATCATCGTCAGAACGCTTGAAATCCCTGTCGTATTAGTCGCGCTGCAACCGTTGAAAGCGATGGATTACAGTAAAGCCTCTACCTATATGCAATTGGCCAACGATGACATTTGTTCCCTGCCGGAGTTTGCCGGCGTTGCCGCCCGTATGGGAAAGCGTATCCCGGATGTGATTATCGGAACATTGTACGACGATCCACTGGCCGATGCAGAAATAAATGCGTACTGCCGTATTGCGAAAGTATTGCATGACTTGAGAAGTGCGCAACTGGGGCACATCGGACATCCGATCAATGCGATGCTCGACATGCACACTGACCCGACCATGCTCACCGCCTGTTTCGGATGTCATGTCGTGGAATGTGAAGCCAACGAACTGATGGTCTGTTATGAAAAGGTAACCGACGAAGCGCTTGCACGAAAGGAAAAGCAGATACTCGATTTTTTCGACACGCCCGATCCTGTTTCCGACCCGATATCCCTGAAGCTGCAAAATAGCGACTTACACATAGCTGCGCGAGTGAGCGTCGCTTTGGAACAATTCGTGAAGGGCAATAATCTGGACGGATTGGCATATTACTACGATGGCGCTGTCGACAGCGAGCTGCGCCGCGTGATGTCGAATCTGATTGTAGGCAACTCCCTGCTGACGGCCGAACACATCCCGATGTGCGGCGAATCGGACTTGAAGACACTGATCGCACTGATGATCATGGACAGGCTGGGTATCGGCGGCAGCTTTGCGGAATTTCATCCGGTCGATTTCAACGAGGGTTTTGTACTGGTGGGACATGACGGCCCGCACAACATCTCCATTGCCGACAGCAAACCGGTGTTGCGCAGCCTGAAAAAATATCACGGCAAGCCCGGTTATGGCGCCAGTGTTGAATTTAAAATCAAGGAAGGCCCCATCACCATTCTGTCCATCAACTCGACCTGCAACGGCAAATTCAAGTTTGTGATCGCCGAAGGCGAATCGGTAAGCGGCCCCATACCACCTACCGGCAATACCAATACACGCGGTTTCTTCAAGCCCGACATCCGCACGTTCCTTAAACGTTGGGTAAGTGAAGGCCCCACGCATCATTTTGCGCTGGGTATCGGTCATCACGCGGCAACAATCAAAAAGATTGCAGATTATCTGCATCTCGAATCAACTATCATTGCTACTTAGATTTTTCAATATCAAATTTTCTTTTTTAATTTTTAAAATTTAGTTCGTATGAAAAAACAGCGCTTTATGAATTGTTTGAAGTATTGGCCGGGGAGCCGATACTTATTGATGCGATTGAGCTTTGCAGCTTTGTTCGCTGTTTGTATACTTCATTCGGCTCAAGCAGCAGAATTGACACAGGCCAAGTCCGTTAGCGGAATGGTGTCGGATGAAGGAGGAACACCTATCCCGGGCGTAAATATCTTAGTGAAAGGTACACGAGCCGGTACTGTCACGGACGCGGATGGCAAATATACGCTCACCTTGCCAGATGCTTCATCTATGCTTGTATTCTCGTATATCGGGTATGTAACGCGAGAAATTATTATCGGTAATCAAACCGTTATTGATGTCGTACTCATGGAAGACATGCAACGGATTGATGAAGTGATCGTCGTCGGATATGGCACGCAACGCAAGAAAGACTTGACGGGGTCTATTGCTTCCGTCAGCGGCGAAGCGTTGGGTGAAATGCCGGCATTAAGTTTCGACCAGGCATTGCAGGGCAAGGTGGCCGGCGTACAGATTACGCAAACGACCGGCGCACCCGGCGGTAATGTGAATGTCATTGTCAGGGGTATCAGTTCCATCACAGGTGGCACATCGCCCCTATACGTAGTTGACGGATTTCCGATTGGTACGGGCGGAGGAGGGAGTAATCTGAGCGGATTTGCGTCCGGCAGCTATACTTCTGCCGGAATGGCAGGTAACACGGCCAATAAAATCAACCCGTTGAGCACCATCAATCCAAGCGACATCGAATCTATCGAAATCCTGAAAGATGCCTCGGCTACAGCTATTTATGGTTCACGTGGAGCCAATGGCGTAATTATCATTACCACCAAAAAAGGAAAATTCGGCAAATCGAGCATTGATTTCCATGCTTCTTACGGATTGCAACAAGTGCAAAAGAAATTGGATTTGATGAACCCGCAGGAATACGCTGCATACGTGGCTGAAGGTCGAGATAATGCGTGGATAGCAGCCAATCCGGCTGTCAACAAGGCAACCGATCCGAACGAGGTGAGAACGGTACAGAGTACGTGGGTACGGCCCGAATATCGGAATCCGGCTCAATTCCCGCTTAAAGGTACGGATTGGCAGGATGTCATCTTTCGTACCGCTCCCGTGCAGAATTATCAGCTGTCAGCAACCGGCGGCACCGAAAATATCAAGTATTTGATATCGGGCGGATACTTCAACCAGGAGGGGATTGTGATCGGTTCCAATTATGAACGATTTAATATCCGTTCGAATATCGACGTGCAACTGACCAATCGCATCAAATTGGGGTCGACGGTTTCGGGAACATACGGTTTTGGTGATTTTGCACGGACGGAAGGACACCTGCAGTACAGGAATCAGATTAATTGCGCGTTGGCATTTTCGCCGATTGCGCCGGTATACAATGCAGATGGAACACCCTACAACGAATTGACGGACCCGCTCGGTGCACCCATTGAGAATCCGATTAACATCGATAGGAATTTTTCGGACAAGCGGAACCAAACCAATATGTTGACCAATAACTATCTTGAAATCCAAATCATCGACGGGCTGATTTTTCGTACTTCCTTCGGCGTAAATTATACCCAAAGGCAGACAAAACTGTGGAAATCGTCGCTTATCGCAACCGGACAAGCCACGACAAGCCCGGCAACGGCGAGCGCCATCAGTCAGAAAGGGATCAGCTGGTTGAACGAAAATACGCTGAATTACAGAAAGCTTTTCCGCAACCGGCATGATTTGAATGTATTGGCAGGATACACTGCACAGAAGTCGACAGATAATTTTTTGTCGGTTGGGGCAACCAATTTCCCGACCGATTATATTGAATATGTCGGCGCCGGAACGGTTGACGCCGGAAACAACTACGACTCCGAATGGTCGTTGCTTTCGGTATTAGCGCGTGTGAATTACGTCTATGACGGGAAATACATGTTGACGGCTACGGTTCGCCGCGACGGAAGCTCCAGGTTTCCCGCAGGCAATAAATGGGGTACATTTCCGTCCGTTTCGGTCGCTTATCGTATTTCAGAAGAAGCTTTCATGCAAAACGTCAAGTTCGTCTCCAACCTGAAACTCAGGTTGAGTTATGGCGAATCGGGAAACAATCTGATTGGGAATTATGCACATATCGGTTTGTTAAGCCCGACAAACTACGCCAGAAACAACACAAAGGTTCCGGGTCTGGCGCCCAGCTCCATGTCGAATGACGCCTTGACTTGGGAAAAATCCCGACAGACCAATATCGGCTTGGACATCGGCCTTTTCAACGATCGCATCACGTTCGTTGCCGACGTATATCGCGATTACAAGAAAGATTTATTGTTGAACGTAAGCCTTCCGGCAGCTTCCGGATTCGGCAGTTCCATGCAAAATATCGGGGAAATTGAAAACAAAGGCGTAGAACTCGGCCTCAACACCGACAATATCCTGACGAGAGATTTCCAATGGAGCACGGGATTTAACATCAGCGCCAACCGTAACGAAGTGAAAAAACTTGCAACGGAGGGCGCGCGCATAACCAATTCGACCTGGCAGGTAACGCAAGTAGGCTATCCGATTGCGAGCTTTTACCTGATGCGAGCGTTAGGCGTGTTCAAAGACCAGGCTGATGTCGCTTCGGGGCATCCGCTACAACACCCGCAAACACAGCCCGGCGATTTGAAATTCAAAGACGTTGACGGGAACGGAGTCATTACGACCGCCGACAAGGAGATTATCGGTTCCCCCTGGCCGGATTATATCTGGGGGCTAACCAACACATTCAGTTATAAAGGGTTCAGCCTGAACATTTTCATCAACGGCTCAAAAGGCAACAAGGTCTTTTATGAGATGTCGTCTACCTTACTCAATTCGGCAGGCGTGCAAAACCAGCTGGCAATGGTCAACCGACGATGGAAGTCGCCCGAAAACCCCGGCGACGGCTTAGTGCCACGCGCCATACGAAGCAGTACTTTCTATGGAATGGAATCTGCATGCAGCCGTTTTCTGTTCGACGGCTCTTTTGTTCGCATCAAAGACATTACCCTGTCGTACGATTTCAAGAAAAACATCACCAACGTGTTGCGCTTGCAGGGACTGAACGCCTATTTCAACGTTTCCAACTTATGGACGTTTACCGATTATCCCGGATACGATCCCGAAGCATCGACAAGCGGCGATTCGCTCACGCGATCGGGGATAGACGAAGGTGTTTATCCCTTGGCACGTGCCTATACACTTGGGGTTAAGTTATCTTTTTAAAACGTCACTACATGATTTTAAAACATTTTAAATAATAAGGACATGAAAAAATATATTATTATAGGTATGATAGCCGGGCTGACAGTTTCCTGCGAAAACTTTTTGGACCTTGGTCCGGCAAACAGCATCAACACCCAAAGCTTTTATAAAACCCCAAATGATGTTCAAACAGTGTTGGTAGGAGCATATTCCACATTGCGCGATATACACAATATCAATTTGCACTATATGGGCGACTTGACAACCGACAATGCCGAAATACAATTGCCCAATCCGTCGGCATCCGAACAACAGTTCGATCAAATGACCTTCACCCCAACAAACGACTATTTTCCAGGATTTTGGTCAAATTGTTACCGATTGATTACACGTTGTAATACGGTATTGAACCATGTTGACGGTGTGGGTTTCGATGACGCGACTAAAAATTCGGTACAGGGGCAATGCCTGTTTCTGAGAGCTTACGGTTACTTTCTATTAGTCAGGATGTTTGGTGAAGTTTCGATCGTTACTGAAGAGTTTACAAGCCCCAATCAGGTGGCAACGTCTGATTTACGCCGGAAACCGGTCGAAGAGGTATATTCGCTGATTATTAGCGATCTGACACAAGCCGCCAATTTCTTCCCGACCGCAGTGCCCGCTACTAAAGGGCAGGCTTCCATAGGAGCGGTTAAAACATTATTGGCCAAGGTATATTTAACACGAAAGGAATATGCCAAAGCGCTCGCTGAGCTTGATGCGGTCATGGCACTTAAAAAGGCCGATGGCTCGAAAGCATACAATTTACAGTCGGATTACAGTCAGTTATTCAAGGAAAGAAACAATGATCTGGCTGAATCTATTTTCGAGATAGAGTACGCATCCGGGAATCTCGGCTTAGGCAACAGTTACGCTTCACAATTTTATCCATTGCTGCAAGGCATGCAAGTTTTTAAAGGCGATTTGCTTGGCGGAGGGCGCTGTGTGCCAACACAATCACTATTGGATGCATACGAGCCTGACGACAAGAGAAAAGAAGCATCCGTGGGCGATCAACTGCAGGTAAGCAATGCCATGCTTACTTCTCGTTTCTGTAAGAAATTTATAGATTACAATGTCACCATATTGTCGGACGGCGGCGTTAATTTTACCGCTTTTCGCTATGCCGACATCTTGTTGATGTACGCGGAGGCATCGAACGAGACCGATCGCGCCGGGGCTGAAACGTACCTGAATGAGGTTCGCGAACGTGCTGGATTAGACCCTGTTTCCGGACTAGGTAAAGAGGATTTTCGTTTGGCAATCGAGCAGGAACGACGCGTTGAATTTGCATTCGAACAGCAGCGATGGTTTGACTTGGTCAGGACAGGCCGTTTGAAAGATGTCATGGACGCTCATTTCCAATCGAAAGGACAGGCGTTCACCGTTGCCGACCACAGATGGCTATTGCCGGTTCCGCAATCGCAAAGGGACATCGATCCAAAATTGACGCAAAATCCGGGTTATTGAAACAGGCATGAAAGTCATACATGCATTTCTCTGTTTTATCGTATGCTCGATAACAGGATTAAGCCAAGGTATCGATGAGGGCGACCCCCCGTTGAAGGCATTTAACAATATCACCCTGGAGATGTCGCTCAAACCGTTCAAGCAAAACGAGCGCACCTATATCGAAGCCGTGTGCCGGAAAGCATTCGAACAATGGAGGCCGCTGTTACGCCACGCCGACACGGTATCGGTTATGCTATGGACAGCCGATGGCTCTGAAATACTCGATTTTTCGGGTGATTTGAATCAGCGTTTGGAATGGGGCATGTACATCGGCAATCCGAACACCGAACATGAAGTCAATTCGGGACCCGAAGAACTGTCCATACACGAACGGGCCTATACTTACTTGCCCAATCCCCCCGAATTGACATACGGCGATCTTCGATTCATCGTTCAAACCTTGAAAGCGGAAGGCCGTCGGGTTACCGGAAAACCCGTACGCGTGGGCGCCACGTTTGATCCGGGTCCTGAGTTTGCCAAATCGCCTTTTAAATACCATAAACATCCTGAGATATGCATGGGTAACACGATGGGTTCAAAAACATTTGTATGTTGCTATGCCGTGCTGAACGAAGACAAGGAACATTATGCTGCCTATCCAGATGGTATTCCGCAAGGAACGCCGTTCGGTACATTTTTCGGCAAACAGAATCAGGCTTTTCTATCCGGTCTGGGATTCGATTACTTGTGGTTGTCCAATGGATTCGGTTTTGGCATGGAAACATGGAGCGCTACCGGCGCGATTTTCGACGGGAAAAGCTTTCATGTCAACAAGATTGACGACACGCGTGAAAAGATCAGGATGTTTTGGGAGCTTTTCAGGGCCGACTGTCCTGATTTCAGGATCGAAACTCGCGGAACAAATCTTTCGGTAGGAATTGACCTTGCCGGCGACGGCGTCGACCTGCGTGGCATCTACGCCGGCGGCTTTAATCTACTGCCTCCGCCCAATTCCCCGTGGGCTGCGCTGGATGGGGATTTTGGTCTCGAACTGACCGGTTACATGTCGCGGATAGCCGAACTTCCTGACGATAGATACTTATTTCGCTTTTATACGCACGATCCCTGGTGGTCGAACAGCCCGTGGCTCGACCGCTACGGGCGGGAAACGCACGACATCTACTTGCCGATGGCCGTTGCCCGTGTCGACGCGAAGGGAGAGACAGCGTTGCCCAGTCATTTGAGTTTTTTGTCAATCGATGATTCTTATGGCAATATGCCCGATCAGGTACCCGAAGAGGTGATACCTCACATTCTTCAAGGCCGCCGCATAGCGCCCGACCATCCCGGACTGTCGGTTTGGGTGTATCCTTTTGATGAATATCACGACCGGTTTTACAGTCAGCCTGAACGAGCCGAAGAAATTTATTATGCCGACTGGTTTATCCGCCAGGCGTTGAACGATGGCTTTCCGATGAATACCGTCGTTTCGACTCGTAATTTTACGGAATTAATGCGGCAGGGATATGACGGTTTCGACGAATCGGTGCTGGTGACTACCGTTCCCGACGCTGATTCCGAAGTAGAAAGGCAATTGATTGATTTTGTGCAGCGCGGCGGTAATCTCATGGTGTATGGCCCTGCAGCGCATGCGGGCAAAGCATTTTTAGACTTCTTGAACATCCGTTTGACAGAGGCCTTATCGGGAGATTTCACAATTTCGCCTTTGGACGGTTTCGACAAAACGAACAAATCATGCCCAACCGTCTTGCGACACGACAGAATCATGTCGGGCGGAGGTATCGAAACGGTCGTGGCAAACCCGAAAGACACTGCAACAAAAGTATTGGTAAAGGCGCGACAGGGAAATGCGGTACGTGACATTGTCGTTATGCGCGAACTGGCAAACACAAAATCGGAAAATCGGAAATCGAAAGTCATTTTTGTACGGGGAACAAATTCAGCTACTTTGCGCGGCGGTAGATTATTGACACCCGACAACCCGGAGCAGTTCTTTACAGGAGGTTCACTCATGCGGTATGCGCTTTCACAGCTGGGATATACGATCCGGTATGAAAAACAAACACTTGCCCAGCGTAATCCGGTAAATGTGATTTCGCGCTGTGATAACGGGTTTTACTTTGCCGGATATGTTCCTGTACAGACTGTGGAGCAACTATTCCGGTTTCCACAAGGCGCTCCCGTGTTCACCGGCATGGAAACGGAAATCCGGAACGGTTTTGCAACTTATCGTTTGCCGAAATCATGGAGCAAGGAATGTCGGGTATTTGTCGAACAAAAGGATGGCATTGTATCGTGTGTCGAAATTCCGCGTCGTTATCAAACGTCGCGCCGCCTGCAGTTGAACGGTTTGTCGAACGCAACCGTTCGCTTTTATCATTCCCGGACGATACCGATAACTAAACTGCGTGTGCACCTCAATGAGAATTATCCATTTAAAAAGGGACAAATTGAAGTAAACATGATTCAAGATGCAAAGGGCAGTTATTGCCAATTCGATCATATTACGGGACAGCTGGTATTTTCATGGTGATTTGCGGCGTTCGCGGAAATACTTGCGGGAAATTTGAAATTTATCTTTATCTTTATCAACTTTTTCAAACCAAACATGAATTGTAAAAATATGAAAACACTTTATAAACCATTACTAATCTTTATATTGATATTATTGGTATCCTGTCGTGAGCATACGAAAGACTTCTCGGCATACGAATCATTATGCGCGGGATTCAGCGACCCGCAAGGTACGGCACGCGCCAAAGTGTACTGGTGGTGGCTCAACGGGTATTTGGATACCATGCGAATGAAACAAGAGTTTAAAGCCATGAAAGAGGCGGGCATAGGTGGTTTCGCCATGTTCGAGATTGGCGCTCGTCCTGCCGAAATGCTGCCGGCAGGCCCGGCATTCATGGGCGACGAATCGCTGAAGCAAATTGCGTTTGCCCTACAGGAAGCCGGACGACTGGGATTGGAAGTCGATTTGAACTTAGCCAGCAGCTGGAACGCAGGCGGTAGCTGGATCAAGCCCGAACATGCTGCCAAGTCGCTTTATGTTTCCGAAATCACGGTGTCGGGCGGACAACAACAAATAGCAGTGCCATTTCCCGATATCTCAAAAAAAGATGCGCGCGGACGGGAACTGCTCATTGAATTTGCCGACGACGGACGTCCCGTCTATCGGGAGGAGGTGGCGGTCTTGGCTATCCCTGCCGGTGTAGCAGGTGAGTTCCTTGATACGGCGCGGATCGTGGATGTATCCCGCTTTTTTGACCCGGCAAATGAAATGCTCGACTGGAAAGTTCCTTCAGGCGAATGGAAGATATGCAGGTATGTATGTTCCAATTCCGGCGAACAGCTGATGTTGCCGAGCCCTGCATCGAAAGGACCGATCATCGATCACTACGATGCCGCTTCCACCGAAGCGCATTTCATGTATTTTATCAATCGACTGAAACCGGTTTTGGGCGACTTTACGAAAACACCCCTAAGAAGTTTTTACTTGGCCAGCTTCGAGGCCAGGGGAACCGTCTGGACATCCACGCTTGCCGCAAAATTCAAGGAAGTAAACGGATACGAACTCTATAAATTTCTCCCGTATGTCTTCAATAAGGCCGCGTTCGCTCCCGAAATAACCGAATCGTTCCGTCAAGATATCGGTCTGGCTGTTTCCGAACTGATGATTAACAACCATTACATAAAAGGAAGGGAGATAGCCAACCGATACGGGCTGAACCTGATATCCGAATCGGGTGGGCCCGGCATGCCCCTGCATAATGTCCCTGTGGATGCCATCAAGGCGTTGGGAGCGCTTAACGTACCCCGTGGCGAATTTTGGATCAACCACATCCGTTATGACGGGACGCCCGACAGCGTCGACCTAATGATGTTAGTGAAAGAAGTATCGGCAGCCTCCCATACCTATCAGCGCAAGATCGTGGAAATGGAGGCCTTTACAAGCTTCCAACACTGGCAGGAAGGCCCCGGCGATATGAAAGCGATAGGCGACAGGGCTTTTTGCGAGGGAATGAATCGTGTGGTGGTACACGGCTTCACCCATAGTCCTGCCTCGACCGGCTTTCCGGGTATCGTGTATCATGCAGGCACGCATTACAACGACAAAGTCACCTGGTTCGGCAAATCCAAACCTTTTAACGATTACCTGGCGCGAATCTCCTACCTGCTTCAGGAAACAGACTTCACCGCCGATGTGTTGTATTATTACGGCGAACCGGTTCCTAATTTTGCAAGACCTAAAAACAACCCCTTCTTCGTTGGTTCGGGATACGACTATGAAGTGATTGATACCGATAAGTTAATAGAAGAACTGACATTCGAAAACGGCATGCTTGCACTTCCTTACGGCGCCCAATTCAAGGTGTTGGCATTGGGCAAACTGATTGGTAAAAATGAAGCGTTACTGCATAAACTGCAGGCATTAGCCGATCAGGGCGCGATCATCACCGGCAAAAAACCGGAAAATCCGCCTGAAAAGAATAAAGGGCTTGTCGATCGTTTGTGGACGACGGAACCGTTCAAGGGAAAATCGAACGGACGAATATACGAGACGCCTCCCGGCACGATCCTGCAAACGCTCCATGTCGCGCCCGACTTCGATTATCCCGATAAACAATCAACCCGCATAGACTATCACACCGACAATTCGCCCGTCTTGGATTATATTCACTACCAAAAAGGCGATCTTGACTTTTATCTCGTGCGAAACACATGCAATCAAACGATTTCGCGCCGCTGTTCGTTCAGGCAATGCGATAAGTCGCCTGAAATATGGAATCCGGTTACAGGCGAAATCATTCCCGTTTCCATTTATAATCAATCCGGTCGGTCTATTGATATTCCATTGACATTCGCCCCCTATTCGTCGTTTTTTGTCGTTTTCGGCGAAAGCAAATCCGACGCGCATTTTACGGCTATCGGCGCATCGGCGCATCCGCCACACATCGAGTACGTGCCGGACGGTATTTTGTTTAATGATGAAGGGACGTTTACGCTAACACACGGTTCCAAAGAAAAGAATATCGACAACAAAGTATCGACATTTACACTGACCGGCGCGTGGTCGGTTAGCTTTGATGAAGACTGGGGCGGCCCTGCGTCTGTCGTATTTCCCGAACTTGTTTCGTGGTCTGATGCGCCAGACGAAGGCATCAAATATTATTCGGGAACGGCTGTCTACACCAAAACATTCAACTACGACAAACCTTTGGAAGGTCATGTTTTTCTTGATCTGGGACGTGTATCGAAAGTTGCGGATGTCTGGCTGAACAATCAACCTTTGGGAATCACTTGGACGCTCCCTTTTCGCTACGATGTAAGTGGCATCTTGAAACAGGGCGAAAATACGCTTCGCATTGAGGTAGTTAACACTTGGAATAACCGGATCGTCGGCGACATGACAGGTGATAATCTGAAAAAATATACCTGGACGAATGTCGACAGGTTTAGCAGAACCGGTTCGCCGAATAACGTATTATGGACAGGCACCCCGCTCATGGAATCGGGTTTGCTCGGACCGGTTTGTATCCAAAAATTAAATGTTGTACCCAAAAATTAAAAAAACTGAAACATGAAAGCTATTCTCAACCTGTTCTTCTGCATGGCATGTATCGCATCATGCTCCAAATGTCCGAATCCGAATCCGAAACTGGAAATCGACACAGGCAACCCACCCATCGAACGCTTTAACGACATTACGTTCGAATTGTCGCTTAAGCCGTTTAAGATGAACGAACCGGCATATATCGAAGCCGTTTGCCGTACCATTTACGCGCAATGGGCGCAGCTGATGAAGCATGCTGACACCATCTCGTTCATGTTCTGGACCGCCGATGGTTCGGAGATACTTGATTATCGCGGTGATCCCAAACAACTGTTGGAATGGGGAAGGTATATCGGCAACCCGAATACAGGTCATGCCGTCAATTCGGAACCCGAGACCCTCACGCTGCACGAAAGAGCGTATACTTACTTGGATAATCCGCCGGTCTTTACCTACGGCGATCTTAAAATGATTGTATCAACGCTAAAACGTGTCGGAAAAGAACTGACGGGCAAGCCGGTACGTGTAGGTAACACGTTCGACCCCGGCCCTGAATTTGCCATATCGAAGTTTAAATACGAGCTGCATCCGGAGATATGCATGTCGAACACGATGGGTTCCAAGTCTTTTGTGTGCTGTTACGCTACACTGAACGAAGACAGCGAAAGATATGCGGGCTTTCCGAACGGCATTCCGCAAGGTACGCCGTTTGGCGTCTTTCTCGGCAGGCAAAGTCAGGCTTTTCTTGCTGACTTGGGGTTTGATTTCCTATGGCTGTCCAATGGCTTTGGCTTCGGAATGGAGACCTGGAATACGACCGGGGCTATTTTCGACGGCAAAGATTTTCATCCCGAAAAGATACATGACGTACAACAAAAGATACTCGACTTCTGGACGCTGTTTCGCAATGAATGTCCCGAATACCGTATTGAGACGCGCGGGACAAACCTGTCTACCGGCATCGACTTAGCCAGCGACGGCGTCGATTTACGGAGCATCTACCAGGGTGGTTTCAACCTGCTGCCTCCGCCCAATTCGCCATGGGCTGCCCTGAACGGCGATTATGGGCTGGAACTTGTTGGATACATGTCGCGTATGGCCGAGCTGCCCGACGACCGGTATCTGTTCCGTTTTTATACGCATGACCCCTGGTGGGCCAACAGCCCGTGGCTCGACCGCTACGGACGTGAGCCGCATGACATCTACCTGCCGATGGCCGTATCGCGCATAAACCGAGATGGAGCGGTCAGGCTGCCGACCCATCTCAACTTTCTGAGTATCGACGATTCGTATGGCAACATGCCCGACCAGGTGCCCAACGAAGTGATCCCGCACATACTGCAAGGTCGCCGCATGTCGCCCGACCAGCCCGGACCGGTCGTTTGGGTATATCCCTTTGACGAATACCACAACTATGCGTTCCATCAGCCTGACCGCATTGGCGAAATATTCTACGGCGACTGGTTTATCCGCCAGGCGCTGAATGATGGCTTCCCGATGAACACGGTGGTATCCACTACTACTTTCACTGCTTTGATGCTGCAAGGCAACAACCTGTTCGACGAGTCGGTACTTGTGACCGTCGTCCCCGAAGCCGGGTCGGAAATGGAAAAACAATTGATGACATTTGTCAGGAAGGGCGGAAACGTCATTGTCTATGGCCCCGCAGCCAACGGGAGCAAGGAGTTTCTTGACTTTATGAATATCCGTACCGACGAAGCGCTCTCCGGCGAGTTTGAACTGACGGCGCTGGAAGGTTTCGACAAGACCGGAAAATCTGAGGTGCGGACGCTTCGCCACGATGCCAAGTGGTCGGGTGGCGGTATCGAGACCGTAGTGGCCAACGCCAATGACCCTTCCACTAAAACGCTTGTCAAAGCCCGAATGGGGAATGTCGCAAGAGACATTGTCGTGATGCGTACACACGCGCCGGACGTTTCAAAATCTACTATCCTCTATGTTCGAGGCACCAATTCGGCCTATTACCGCGGCGGTCACCTCTTGACGGCAGACGATCCCGCCAAATGGATCCTGGGCGGTTCGATGATGCGCTATGCACTCAGTCGTTTGGGCTATACTTTCCGGTACGACAAACTGTCGCCCGTTGTCGGGAATCCTGTAAACGTCGTTTCACGCCACGACAACGGTTTCTATTTTTCCGGATTCGTACCCAACCAAACAGTCGAACAACAGCTTCGTTTCCCGCAGGGCGCTCCCGTTTTTACAGGCATGGAGACCGAGCTGAAAGATGGCTACACCACTTATCGATTGCCCAAAGCATGGAGTAAGGAATGTCGTATCTTTGTGGAACAGCAAGCGGGGCTACTCAGTTGTCGCGAAGTAGCGCTGGTTGAATACCATATCAAACGGAAGATCGCTGTCTCGGGATTGCAGAACGCTACCGTACGGTTTTACCCCGGCAAAGACGAAACATGCTTCAAGGCCATGAACGGCAATAACGAAAGCGTCAGAGTCGATACGCTGCAGTCCGTCCGCGGCAACCGCTTCCCCGACGTTTATTACGAATATAAAGAGATAACCGGACAGTTGGTTTTTACATGGTAATTTTTTTGCAAAAATTAATGTGCTTCATTGCTTGATTTTTGAATAATAGTTCTACTTTTGCATCGAAAAAACGATGTCAATCGGCAAGATGCAACAAGAGAAGGAGAAGAAAGATGAAATGGCGCTGTGCTGGAACGCTTTCCTTGCAGGCGATGATGCTGCTTTTGCCAAAATATACGAAACGCATGCCGGCGATCTTCTGTCTTTCGGAACAACGCTCACCACCAACTCCGAACTCGTAAAAGACTGTATACAAGATATTTTTTTCGGAATATACCAAAAAAAGGCGAAACTGTCGCCGGTCGATAATGTGAAAGCATACCTGCTGGTTGCTTTTAAAAACGCGCTGACCAATGCGACCAAAAGACAAAAGGTTCATCAAAAAATCATCCTTTCGTACGACGTTGCAGAAGAGCCGACCGATCAATCGGAGGAAGAACGAATGATCGAACGGGAGTATGAATTGGCCATGCAACAGACGACGGCCAAACACTTGTCGGCGCTTACCGAACGCCAACGGGAAGTCATTCGTTACCGGTATATGGACGAGTTATCCCTTGAAGAGATATCCAAACTGTTAGACATTAATTATCACTCTGTTGCCAACATCATTCAACGGGCCTTAAAAAAAATGAGAAATTTGTACCTGACGATTGAGTAAAAAAAATCAGGTTGTTTGTCATTGTCACGTAATCGAAATATTTTACGCAAGAATGACAGGAAAGAAAAAATATGCAACCTATTCGTTTGAAGACTTTCTTCAGGATGATTTTTTTATTGAATCCATCAAAAGGCCGACACGGGAAAAGCTCGACTTCTGGGAAAATTTCCTGGAAGCCTATCCGCAACAATCGGAACCCTATCACGCAGCACGGAGGTTTCTTGAAGATGTGATACATCCACAACATGTTTCCGATATCTGGAACAGCCTGCAGGCAAAGATCGAACGCACCCGAAAATTGAGGAAGACAAGGAAAATCGTGTTTTCGTTGACAGCGGCGGCAGCAGCGGCGGCGGCAAGCATTGCCGTGCTGCTGGCAATTCGGCTGTTGTTTATCCCCCCAAGCAGCAATGCCATGATGGATTTCGTCAGTAGCAACCTGCACCCGACCGTCAATAGCGAAGAGATACAACTGGTCGTATCGGAGCAAAAAACAATCTATTTTCACGAAAAGGAAGCGGTCATCACATACGATTCTGCCAACATCCGTGTTGATTCCGAAAATCTTCCGAAAAATGAGGTTGCTTCCTACAATCAACTGATCGTTCCTTATGGAAAGAGCTCCATCCTTACCTTGCACGATGGCACAAAGATATGGGTCAACGCAGGCACAAGGGTCGTTTACCCTGTGGAATTTAAAAAAAACAAACGTGAAATCTATGTCGATGGCGAGATATTTATAGACGTCACGCCCGATACGCAACGGCCTTTCACGGTACGCACGAACGACCTTCGCATCCAGGTGATGGGGACAAAGTTCAACGTGCATGCCTATTCATCCGACGAGCTAAGCAAGATTGCGCTGGAATCGGGATTAGTGAAGATTAGTTCGGAAACTGCCGAAGACGTCTTGCTAAGCCCCAACAAGGTTTACGAACAGGATAAGGACGGCCATTCGTCGGTAAACGACGCCGACATTTCGACCTACACCTCATGGATTCATGGGCTTTACATGTATAAAAATGAACGGTTGGAGGAGATACTTAAACGCCTCGAAAGGTATTACGGCATAGCGATTTCGGTCGATCCGTCCGCAGCGGAGTTGAGATGTGCCGGCAAGTTGGATATGAAAGAAAATGTGGAAGACGTCCTGTTGAACATCAGTCTGACAGCGCCGATCGGATACATCAAGGATAGTGAGAGATATATCGTCAGTTATCAACCTAAAAACAATTCGAATATGAGCCCGTAGTTCAATCCATAAAAAAAACCGGATGATAGTCGCAATATCGATCCGGTTGTCAATAATACCATTGTTAAAAATTCCGTAGTATTTAACTTCAAATATTATTTTTGCAAATGTACAATAAAAAAGACTTATACCAAAAACAATCAATAAAATTATTGATAATAACCATGAGATTATTCATTTACTTCATTGTTCTTGGATGTGGAATCAGTTATGCGAACAACACCTATTCGCAAACTACCACCCTGTCCATCAACGTGAAAGACAAGACGGTGGGAGAAGTATTTTCAGAGATAGAAGAAAACAGCGAATACGTCTTTTTCTTCTATGTCGACGTGCTGGATACGGAAAGAAAGGTTTCTCTCAAACTGAAAAATCAAAAGATTGACGTTATTCTCGACAAATTGTTTGAGGATACAAACATTGCATATACCATCTCCGACCGTCAAATCATCATCTCGAAAAAACCGGAAGAGGCCAATCGCCTTCAGGCTTCACTGCCTCCGCTGCGCGGATTGGAGGCACAGCAAACAATTACCGTCACCGGCAAAGTGATGGATGAAGAAGGACTGCCCTTGCCGGGCGTAACGATCACGGTCAAAGGGACGACGAGAGGCGTGGCAAGCGATAGTGAAGGACAGTTTTCCATTGCCGTCCCCGACAGAAACGCCATGCTGGTGTTCACATTTATTGGCTTTACTACTTTTGAACAAGCTGTTGGCGACCAGACCAGCATGAACATCACCTTACATGAAGAAATCGCTGAGATCGGCGAAGTGACGGTTGTCGCTTTCGGCAAACAAAAGAGAGAAAGTGTGATTGGCGCCATTTCTACCATTTCGCCTTCCGACTTGAAAATCCCCAGTAGTAATCTTACCAACTCACTCGCAGGGCGTGTTGCAGGTGTTATTTCCTATCAGCGCAGTGGCGAACCGGGTCAGGATAATGCGGAATTCTTTATTCGGGGCGTAATGACTTTTGGTTATAAAGTAGACCCGTTGATATTAATTGACAATGTGGAGGTGACAACAACCGATTTGGCCCGGTTGCAACCCGACGATATTGCCAGTTTTAGTATCATGAAAGATGCAACAGCCACTGCTTTGTATGGAGCGCGTGGAGCTAACGGGGTTATTTTAGTGACGACAAAATCGGGAAAAGAAGGGAAAGCAAAAGTGAGTGTCCGTTATGAAAATTCCCTTTCGCAACCTACCAGAAACATTGAGTTTACCGATCCAATCACTTACATGCAGTTGCATAACGAAGCTGCCATGACAAGAAATCCGCTGGCTCCCTTACCCTATTCGCAGCGAAAGATTGACAATACCATTGCAGGAACCAATCAGTATGTATATCCGACCACAGACTGGAGAAGAGAATTGATGAAAGATTATACCATGAACCAGCGAGCCAATCTCAGTGTCTCGGGTGGAGGGCCTATCGCGCGATATTATGTGGCAGGCGGTTTTTCGAATGACAATGGAATAATGAATATCGTTGGCAGCAGTAACTTCAATAACAATATCAAACTACGGACATACAGTTTGAGGTCGAACGTCAACATCAACCTGACCAAGTCTACGGAATTGATCGTCCGCCTCAACGGCTCATTCGACGACTATATTGGCCCGTTACAAGGCGGTAAAGTGATTTATAACATGGTCGTACGAAGCAATCCGGTTCTCTTTCCTTCCCATTTCCCTGCTTCACAAAATCCGATGGTTCAACATATCATGTTTGGAAACGCAGAAAGCGAGACCGGCGGATATTATATGAATCCATACGCCGAGCTGGTTCGTGGTTACAAGGAATATTCCCGCTCGAACATGTTGGCTCAATTAGAGTTCAACCAAAACTTGAGCATGATCACCGAAGGGCTTTCGTTTAGGGCGTTGATGAATACCAACAGAAACTCCTATTTTGACGTCAACCGTTTTTACAGACCTTTTTTCTATGCAGTTTCATCATACGACCGAATGAAAGACCAGTACAGGCTGATGTTGCTCAACGAAGATTACGGCTCCGAATCGCTTTTGTACAGTGAAGGACCCAAAGAAGTCGTTTCTATTTTTTACTTGGAATCGGCTATCAACTACAACCGTATATTTGCCGACAAACACGCCGTTAGCGGCTTGTTGGTTTATACCATGCGTCAACAGCTTGAAGCCAATGCCGGAAGTCTTCAGTTGTCGCTGCCCTCCCGAAACTTGGGATTTGCCGGTCGTGCAACTTATTCATACGACAGCCGTTATTTTGCCGAATTCAATTTTGGATATAATGGATCCGAACGTTTTTCATTAAACAACCGGTTTGGCTTTTTCCCGTCAGCCGGTTTGGCTTGGAGCATCTCCAATGAATCCTTTTGGGAGCCATTCAAAAAAACGGTTAATAGCCTGCGTCTAAGGGCTACCTACGGATTAGTCGGCAATGATGCCATTGGCGATAAAAATGATCGCTTTTATTACTTGTCAAATGTAATACAAGGTACAGGCGCAAAGTTCGGAACTGAATATTCATATTCAAAAAATGGCATCACGCTTACCAGGTATGCGAACGAAGCCATCACTTGGGAAATATCTGAAAAAAGCAATGTGGCTTTGGAGATAGGCCTGTTTAACAAATTAAAAATAGAAGCCGAATATTTCAACGAATATCGTCGGAACATCCTGATGACCAGGGCTGACATCCCCGCTTCGATGGGGCTGGCCGCCCAAATGAAAGCCAATGTAGGCGAAGCTTCCGGCAAAGGTATGGACATATCCATGGATTATCAGCATTTCATCAATAACCGCTTCTGGATACAGGGACGTGGAAATTTTACCTATTCAACCAATCGGTACGAGGTATATGAAGAACCTGAATATGACGAACCCTGGAGATCGCGGGTCGGATATCCACTTAGAACGGAATGGTTGTATGTCGGCGAACGACTGTTTGTTGACGATTACGAGGTAGCCAATTCACCCGTACAATTCGGCGATTACAGGGCAGGTGATATTAAATTCCGCGACATCAATGGCGACGGCAGGATCACCGACGCCGATCGGGTACCGGCAGGTTACCCCACTGTACCCGAAGTTGCGTATGGTTTCGGCATATCATCGGGATATAAAAATTGGGATTTCAGTACTTTTTTTCAGGGGACAGCACGGGTCTCGTTCCGTATGGGAGTCATTGATACCGCTCCATTTCTGGACAACTACAACTACACGTTCGACGGCACAAGGTATCGCTCCAATAACCAAATGTTGAAGTCTTACGCAGACAGTTACTGGTCGGAAGACAATAGAAATTTATACGCATTGTGGCCTCGATTGAGCACGACCATCATTGACAATAATACACAACCGACTACATGGTTCCAGCAAAACGGCGGATTCCTCCGTCTAAAACAAATTGAGTTGGGGTATTCGTTTACCCGTTTTGCCGAAAAACACAAAATGAGCAACTTGCGCCTCTATATTAATTCTACAAACCTGTTTTGCTGGAGCAAATTTAAAATCTGGGACCCTGAAATGGGCGCCGAAGGTTTGGGGTATCCGGTTCAACGCGTGTTTAACGTCGGATTATATGTCTCATTCAATTAATAATCGAAAAAATGGAAAAGAAAAGAAAATACAATTGTAATCTTATCACAGTCATTATTATGATGATGAGCGCTGTATGTGCATGCGACTACCTGGATGTTGTTCCCGATAACATCCCGACTGTCGAAGAGAATTTCAACATGCGTGTATCTGCCGAACGTTACTTGTTTACATGTTATCGTTACTTGCCCACGCATGGATACTTTTATAACGACCCGTCCATTGCGACGTGCGATGAATATTGGTTCCTGTACCCTTACATCACGAGTACAAACGGGAACGAAGCCACAAGCATTGCCAGGGGATTACAAAACACGACTGACCCTTATATGGATTTTTGGAATAAAACGTATGGAAACTGCAATCCTTTTAAAGGAATACGCGACTGTAATATCTTCTTGGAGCACATTGATGGTGTTCCCGACATGTTTGACGACGAGAAAGCCCGTTGGAGCGCCGAAGCAAAATTCTTGAAAGCCTATTATCATTTCTGGCTATTCCGAATGTACGGACCTATCCCCGTCATCAAGGAAAACCTGCCTGTTTCTGCGGGCGTGAACACGGTAAAAACATACCGGGAACCGGTTGATGCCTGTGTGGATTACATGGTAGAACTGTTAGACGAAGCAGCTTTAGACCTTCCGGAAATAATTTATTTTGAAGCACAGGAGTTGGGCAGGATAACCAAGTCTATCTGCCTGTCCTTAAAAGCGCTTATACTCGTCACAGCCGCAAGTCCGTTGTTCAATGGCGGCAGCAGCGACTATGAATCGATGGTCGACAACAGGGGAATAAAATTATTCAACAGCAATCCTGATCTCCAAAAATGGAAAAGGGCGGCAGACGCATGCGCCAATGCCATATCGCTTTGCGAAGCGTATTACAAACTTTACACATGGAACGAAATTGGCGCCTTTGGCCCGACTATCCCATCCGATTCGACGAAAACACTTATTGCGCTTCGCAACGTTGTAACAGAAAAATGGAACTGCGAGATCATTTGGGCCAATACCCAATCTACTGAAAGTCAACCACAGCAGGACGCTACTCCCTACGGAGTCATGCTGAGTCAGGTGCCAGGTTCCCTACAAAACACCAGTACGCTCGGCAGATATTCACCTCCCATCAAAATTGCCGAAATGTATTATTCACGAAACGGATTGCCCATCAGCGAAGACAAAACCTATCCGTATGCAGATCGTTTTAAGCTGAGGGAGGCAACCAGCGAAGAGTGGCACTATGTACAACCCGGTTATACTACCGTTGGCCTTCATTTCGATAGAGAACCGAGATTTTATGCCAGCCTGGCATTTGATGGCGGACTTTGGCTCGGGCAGGGAGCAACTGATGCCAATAACCCCTATCTGATTCAGTGCAAGGCAGAACAGCTTCAAGTGTCGCCAACAACGGCAAGGCAGAACGTCACCGGATACTGGCCTAAAAAATTAGTGAACCACGCAAGCCAGCCCGGACTGACGGGCGGATACACGATAATATCTTATCCATGGCCTGTCATTCGACTTGCTGACCTGTACCTGCTGTATGCCGAAGCGCTGAACGAATTTTACGGCCCTCAGGGTGATCCTAACGGAACAACCGACCGGGAATCACCGTACACCTGGCTTAATAAAGTGAGGGAAAGAGCAGGCATACCTGCTGTCGGAGATGCCTGGGATAATTATTCAAACAATCCCAACAAATATAAGCAACAGGCCTCGTTAAGAGAAATAATTCAACAGGAACGATTGATCGAACTGGCTTTTGAGGGGCATCGTATTTGGGATCTGAAAAGATGGAGATTAGCTCACGTCGAACTTAACAAGCCGATAACCGGTTGGGATTACAACCAGAAATCGCCTGAATTTTATTACCGGCAACGTGTGTTGTTCAACCAGTCATTCATGACCCGCGATTATTTTTGGCCGATCAGGGAAAACGAACTCCTTGTAAACCGAAATTTAGTCCAAAACTATGGTTATTAATATATTAATATATAAAAAAATGAAAGCGATAAAATCAATATTTGTCATCTTTTCGATCATGATACTGCTCATACCCGCCTGCAAGGAGGATGCCCATTCCCCTTTGGATAAAGGCGGCGAAGCGCCAAAACCGGTTTTGAATCCAGTTGCCGAAGCGCTTCCGGGGTCTGCAATTATCAGTTATCAACTCCCTGAAGATAAAAATTTTCTCTACGTAAAAGCGCAAACCGAAATCAGAAAAGGAATAATCAGAGAAGAAAAAGCCTCCTATTACACCAATAGCCTGTTAATAGATGGTTTTGGAGACACCACTGAATATACCGTAAACCTAATTTCCGTTGGACGTAACAATATGGAATCAACACCTGTTTCCGTCAATGTGAAACCTAAAACACCACCCGTCTTCAGCATTTTTTCATCGCTTGTCGGTACGGTTGAAGAAACATTTGGCGGAATCAAGTTTAGCATGGAAAATCCTGCAGAATCGTCCGTCCGCATTTATGTGGATACGCCCGATTCTTTGGGAAACTTAGTCAATGCGGAGATTTTTTACTCTTCGGCAGTAAGAGATAATTTCAGTGTACGAGGTTACGATACCATTGCAAGACAATTTGTCATCTACGTACAGGATCGTTGGGGTAATACTTCGAACGCATACGATCAGGTTTTTCGCCCCTGGTACGAAGTAAGGCTGGATAAAACCAAGTTTGCAGGCATACATTTGCCGGGCGACATGACTGACAATTTTCAGCAGGGAAGGGTTATTCCCCGGTTATGGGACGAAGGACTGACGGATGCCACCATGTATCAGACTAATTCCGGCATCATGCCGCTTCCCCACTCGTTCACCATTGACCTGGGTGTAAGGGTAAATCTGTCGAGGGTGGTGGTTCACGGACGTTGTTCAACTAACGCCTTGTATCTTTACAACGCGGGCGCTCCCAAAGAATGGGAAATATTCGGAGCGATGGAACTGGAGGCCGATGGTAGTTGGGACAACTGGATACCGCTAAGGAATACACCCTGCTTGTCTTTCAAACCTTCGGGACTTGAGCAGGGATCGGTCAACAATGAGGATTATTTACGACAAATGGATGGGGAAGAATTTGAATTCGACCTCGCTGTGCCCGTCAGGTATCTTCGTTGGAAAGTCAACTCGGTATGGGGCGGTCCAAGTATCAGTTTTTTCAATATGACGGAGATTACCCTGTTCGGAAATGTTACTGAAATATATCATTAAACTGTTGTTTTTTAATTGAATTATTCACCCATTATAAAAAGTGAAAATGAAAAAACTATTCAATATTAAAATGCTCATGGAGAAAAATATAATTGTCAAATTCATGGCCATTGTCGGGATGCTGGTTTGCGGAATCATTTCCTGCGATCAAATGACCGACAATTATCAGAAATACCTCGAAGGCGGAGAGATAATTTATCCCGGAAAAGCGGATTCAATCAAAACATTTCCGGGAAAATACAGGATTGAGTTGCAGTGGATGATCATGTCGGACCAATCGGTTCATTCGGCAATCGTTTACTGGAACAACAAGCAACATTCGAAAAATGTATCCATCACAAGGACAAGTGGTATTGACATTGTGAATGTCTTATTGAACGATATGGAAGAACAAACCTATACATTCGAAGTGTATACCTTCGACAAGGCAGGCAATCAATCGGTGAAATCCGAAGCTATCGGAACAGTGTTTGGCGACAAATATCGCAGTACCTTATTGAACAGAGCAATCCGCTCGTATGAATACAATGAGGAATCGGGATTGACTTTTTTGTGGGAAACAGCAGATGCCGGGACGCTGTCGGAGGAAATCGTTTATACGAACTTGAACGGTCAGGATAGATCGTTAATCCTCCCCGCAGAACAGGAAACGGTCGCGCTTGAAGATTATAACCCCGATTTGGGCTTCCAGTACTTGACGGTATATACGCCTGACTCCATGGCTATTGATACCTTCAAAACAGCATTGACTCAAATCGTGTTGGGATTTGAAAAGACGGAAAAAGAAATCAACAAGTCTTTATTCTCGCTGGCGGTTTTTCCCGGCGATTACTCCACGCCCAATGCTTCCGCAAGCACGGTTGACAAAATATGGACAAACGAGAACGCCATCAATAACGGAACTTCTTATATTTCCTTGGTGGACGGGCATGTGATTCCACAATGGTTTACCATCGACCTGGGTAATACGTATGAATTAACCAGAATGAAACTGTTCCAGCGAGGCGATAATGGAGGGGGTGCCAACCGATTGTACGCGGGAGGAAACCTGAAGGAATTTGAAGTGTGGGGGTCTTTGGACCCCGACTTTTCTTACAACCCGGATGATCATGACGGCAATTTCGGAGGGGATTGGGTGTTGTTGCAATCATGTGTCGTCAATAGACCCTCCGGAAACGTGATTGCAAATGATGCAACACGAACTGACAATACGGCAGAAGATATCGAAGCCGCGATGTCGGGTCACGACTATTCTTTTTCTTATACAGGAAATATCCGGTATGTCCGAATTAAAACGATAGCCAACTGGGATGCGGCCGGACGGGCATTCACCAACATTGCCTCCATCGCATTGTGGGGAATGCAATATTGATTTTACTTTAATACTTATCCTATATGAAAAGTTTAGTAAGCACAAAAACAGTCACATTTATACTATCGTTATTGCTGGCAACTTCTCTATTTGCACAGGAGAAGAACCTGACGACTTTTCCTACGGAAGCTTCGCCTGAAATAGTCGGGACGCGTTTGGTGCGGCAATATCTAAGCAGGAACCTGCCGGCAAGCGACCGGCGTAAAATCGTTTATTATCCCGAAACATGTACTTGGCTGGGCAGCCTCTGGTTTGCCGACGCCATCGGTAACAAAGCACTGTACGACGAGCTCGTCAAGCGGTTCGAGCCTCTCTTTTCAGAACAAAAGGACGCGTGTCCGAATCCCAACCACGTAGACCTTACGGTGTTTGGCTCCATTCCATTAGAAATTTATCAGAAAAAGAAAGAGCAAAGGTATTTGAATCTGGGGCTGTCATACGCCGATGCGCAATGGGAATTGCCAAAAGATTCTATTGACCCAAAAAAAGAAGCATGGGCGAAAAAAGAATATTCATGGCAAACGCGTGTCTGGATAGATGACATGTTCATGATTACTGCCGTACAATCGCAGGCATACAGGGCGACAGGCGATGTGAAATACATCAACCGCGCCGCTTTCGAAATGGTCATGTACCTCGAGGAACTGCAACGACCCAACGGTTTGTTTTACCATACACCTGCTGTGCCGTTCTACTGGGCTCGCGGCAACGGATGGATGGCTGTGGGAATGGTTGAGCTGTTAAGGATGTTGCCTGATACTAATTCAAACAAGGCGACCATCATGAAAAGTTATAAAAAAATGATGGAAACGCTGCTGGAATACCAGGCTGAGGATGGAATGTGGAGACAATTAATCGACGATCCCAACGCGTGGAAAGAGACGTCGGGCACCGCCATGTTCCTTTATGCCATGATCACCGGCGTACAGCATGGTTGGCTGGATGCTAATACTTATGCGCCTGCTGTTCGTAAAGGCTGGATGCAACTTGTCACCTACATCAACGAACAAGACGAAGTGACGGATGTTTGCCAGGGAACCGGGGCACGAAACGATTACCAATATTATATTGACAGACAACGGATCACGGGAGACATGCATGGACAAGCGCCGGTAATATGGTGCGCTTATGCCCTTTCGAGGAAAAACGAACTGTTGCAGACGCCGGAAACAGCGATCGATCACAAAAAACTTTTTGACAGAAAACACATCAAATCTGTGATGATGAAAGCCACCAACTGGCAACTGGCAAATCCGAAACACGATCCGCGCGACTGGACGAACGGCGCTTTTTATGCGTTTTATTCATCATAATTCATAATTTTCAAATGAAACCCATTACCAAAACATTACTGGCAACCTCATGTTGCATTTTAGTTGCCGCGTCATTCACGTTTGGATTTGTCGGCGCACCTATTCAGGTTGTTGCAGACGATGAGATTGAACTGTTGAACATAAAGGATGACGGATACCGGGGAATCTGGTATTTTAACCAGCGATTGGACAACGAATATGTCTTCAAGTATAGCGGCGGGCTCGGAACCTATCCGGCAAACCACTATCCGTTCGCCGTTTATGCACCTGAGGTCGACAAGACATTCTTCTGTTATGGAGGCACCGAAAAGGATACTGAAAAGTCGTTGCTTCACGAAGTATCGTACTTTGATCACAAAACCGGTACGGTCGCCCGACCCACGATTCTGCTTGACAAGAAAACCGGCGATGCACATGATAATCCCGTGATGAACATCGACGAAGACGGTTATATTTGGGTGTTTTCGACCTCACACGGTACTGGACGCCCTTCTTTTATCCACCGGAGCAAGAAACCATATAACATCGAAGCCTTCGACCGGATCAATCCTGTGAAAATAGAAAATGGAAAGGAAGTCCCGCTCGACAACTTTTCGTATCTTCAGATTTATCATTTGAAGGGAAAAGGATTCGCCGCCATGTTTACAACGTATGACAAACGGGTGTTGAACGATCCCCAAGCAATTTCGCAGCGTACCCTTTGTTCGATGAAAAGTGCCGACGGTATCAGTTGGAGCGCGTGGAAGCCCTACGCCGGCATACTTAACGGACATTACCAGAGTACGGGCACGTATCGCAATGAGAAGATTGGCACTTCGTTCAACTTCCATCCGAACGACAAGGCGACGGGACGGGTCGGCCTGAATTACCGTTCAAATCTGTACTACATGGAGACCGCCGATCTGGGCGAAACATGGAAAAACGCCCAAGGGGAGATCGTCGACACGCCCTTAAAGGGAATCGACAACAAGGCGCTTGTTCATGATTACTATTCCGAAGGACTGAATGTTTACATTATGGACGTCAATTTCTGTGAAGGCGGACATCCGATTGTCCTTTACCTGACAAGCAAAGGACACGAATCAGGGCCGCAAAACGACCCCCGTTGCTGGTATACGGCACGCTGGAACGGTTCCGATTGGATCATCAATCCCATTACCCATTCCGACAATAATTATGATTTCGGGTCGCTCTATGTCGAAGAGGGCAATCGCCTGCGTATCATCGGAACATCAGAAAAAGGGCCACAGCCGTACAACACCGGCGGGGAGGTTGCCATTTGGACCAGTAGCGATCTGGGCAACACGTGGACGATGGAAAAACAACTTACCGGAAACAGTGAGTTCAACCATTGCTATCCGCGGCGCCCCGTGAACGCCCATCCTGATTTCTACGCCCTCTGGGCTTCGGGACATGGTCGCGAGAAGTCGGCATCGACCCTATATTTTTGTAATAAAAACGGCGATCTGTTCGAGCTTCCCCGAAAAATGAACGACAACTTTCAACGGCCTGCGCGCCTGAACAAATGATTTACAGCTAATCAAAATATTTCCAGCAGCCCTCCGTTGCAGATGTCCCGGTGATTGATCCTGAAATCGACGATCTCCTTGCCGTTCAAGAGCACTTTTTGAATCTTGCTGTCGGGATTGCCGCTGGCTTTATTTCGGATGACAAAAGTCTTTCCGTTGTCCAACTTCAGGCTGATCTCTTCAAAAAGGGGATTGGTTATCTCGTAGAACGGTTTGCCGATGACGAGCGGGTACAGGCCGATGGACGCCCAGACATACCAGGCTGACATGGTTGCATCGTCATCGTCCATTTCAGGAATAAACGCGCGCGGAAAGGGCTGGTAGGCCTTGCCGATGAAGGGCGTCTTGAACTTGGTGTGGGTGCCGTAACAATGGGTCATGGGCTGCGTGAGGATGGTGTTCACCCATTTTTGGCTCAGGTCGGGACGACCGATAGGGTTGAACATGAAAGCAGCCTGGATATCGGGCTGATTCTTTCGACCCACTTCGTCTTCCATGCCGAATCCGATTTTGCCTTGTAGTATTCATGTTTCTGCGACATGCCCAAATCTTTCGAGATTTGCGCCAAAGCCCACAGATCGTAAGCCGATTCCATGAAATTATCAGGCGACTGCATGGGGAGCGAGGCGGCCTCGTCTTCCAATTGTGAATAGACAGACTGGAGGTCGAACCCTCCAATGTCTTTCCGCATGGCATCTAACAAGATGATGACGGCATGCTCGGTTCTGCATGTCGGGGTCATTTCGTAGTCGGAAGCATACCTGTCGATTCCGCTTCGATACAATTCCACTAATGAACGGCAGACGTCCCTGTACTGCGTGGCGTCAATCAACGACAGCAACGGAAACTTTGTCCGGTACGTGTCCCACAACGACCAGAAACTCATATAAGTGAACCCATCCGCCTTTTGAGGGACGCCTTTGCTGTCGCGATACATCCCTTCGTGCGAAGTGACATTGACCGGCGAAAGGAAGCTGCGGTAGAGCGAGGTGTAAAACATCGTCTTGTCGGCATCCGTTCCACTCACCTCGATTTTGCTCAGTTTTTCGTCCCAAAGCGTGCGGGCTGCTGTTTGAACGTCCTCGAAAGTCAAGCCTGCCTGCCGCTCCATTTCCTTCATGGCCGTTTTCTCATCCATTCCCGACAGGGCGATGCGTATTTCAACAAAGCCGGTATCGCCTTTCGTAAACGACAAGTTCAATTTTTCGCCGGAACCAGTCGCAAGCGCAAACGGCTGGCTGCTCTGCAGACAATAATACTGGATGTATCTGCCGTAATTACAATTGTTCATGGCCTGGTATTCGCCCGATAAGGATGTAGCTGACAATTGTCGATACTCGCTTTTGAGCAGCCTTGAAAATGACGACCGGTGGTCGAGTTCGAGCACGAGCGTGTGGTTGTTGCCAAAGTAGTACCGCTCGATGGCCATGTTGCTGGTTGCGGTCAGCTCGACACGTATACCATTTGATAGTTCAACCGCATAATATCCCGGAAATGCCTTTTCGGTACCTTTATGTAAAAACACATACGGACGCCGGTCGGTGCGTGGTACAATCCGCATATTACCGCCCGCTCCGCTACACCCGACGCCGCTGATGCGATTGACCGAAACACCCATCAACTGCGCGTTCTCATAGTTGTAGCCGCTGTGGTTATTTGGGTCGGTGTCCGGAGAGACTTTTACCATGCCGTAAGGCACCGCAGCGGCCGGATCATTTTGTCCGAAGTCGTCGGCAGTTCCGATGAATAAATCTACATAATCAATCCCTTTCCTGTTCTGTGCCTGCAAGAACGATGCGAACAACAACATCGAAACGAAAAAAAAGACTCTTTTCATACGCATGGAGTCGTTTTACATTACAGCTCTCTTATCCAGATATTTCTGAAGCCGGTAGGGTTTCCGTGGTCCTGCAGCTCCAGCGGCATCTTATGGTGCGCGACGTAGCCTGTGGTCTTGTCATAAGTAGTTCCCTTGATTACAAAATTGTTTTGTATCAGAACACCATTCTGAAACACCGTGATTCTTGCCGGAATTTCCACTTTCCCGTCGGCATTGAATCGCGGAGCCATGTACACAACATCGTACACCTGCCACTCGCCGGGCTTGCGACAGACATTCACCAATGGTGGATTTTGCGTGTAAATACTACCTGCTTGTCCGTCGAAATACGTTTTGTTGTCGTAGCTGTCCAACACCTGAAGCTCATATTTCTTTTGGAAGAAAATGCCACTATTACCGCGACCTTGCCCTTCGCCCTCCACTACATCGGGCGTCCTCCATTCAATATGCAACTGGCAATCGCCAAATGATTGCTTCGTTTGAATGTTGCCGGTTTTCCCGACTACAAACATCGCGCCGCCTTCAAGTCTCCACTTGACTTCGCCGCCTTTCGTGCTCTCCCATTGCGAGAAGTCTTTTCCATCGAACAAGACGATCGCATCCGACGGCGCCGCCGTCCCCGTGCCGGGCGTTACGACCCGCGGTTCGGCAAACGACTGTGTTTGCCCGGAAATGTTAATGGCCGACAAACAGCCTAACATACCTAAAATAATCAGTTTTTTCATTGTTTAAAAATATCAATAGTTCGTGATAAAATCAAGTAATAAACTAAATTTCAAGCAAATAGCAGTCGGTTTCGACGTTGACTGAATAATTTGCCTTTCGATTGGGTTGCAAAGATAGGGTATAATTTTAATTATTCTTTCATTTATCTAACCAAAAGTTCTCATAACATAAATTTATTATTTGAATTTAATTATCTGTACTATCGGATTATCATCATAGTCAAGCGTTGCCACAAACTTTTCAAAATCCCCTACCAATATTTTTCTGTTAGCATATTCTTTTAATTGCGGCACCTGTAAAAGACGAGCAGTCGTGTTTTCAGGACTATTAATAGGATTGGTTGGCCCACTCCATCCTGCTCCTCTTACATTAAAATCGGTATTTTTAATAAGCATATCACTTATTTCTCCCGTTTCAAATTCATACACGAAAGACTGCATTCGAGGTGAAGAATCCTTTTCGAAGTCTAAAGTTTTAATATGGATACTAACAAATTTATCGGTTATTATCGTTATTGTCCAAACCTTTCTTGGCTCGGATGCATGAACCGAAGGTTTTCGAACTAACAAGGGAGTTAACTCCCTGTTCTGGTTTAACAGATACATCGTGTCGGATGATATATCCGCAAGCAAAAGATTCTGACCGTGATACCTGTTGCTGAAATTTGATGATTTCCAGATCGTAGATTTTCCACCATCGCCCGAGTATTTGCGATAACGGGTTGAATATCTTTTGGGTAAATAGAAATATAATACGCTAACAGTACTGCCGTCTTTTTTTGAAATTAGGCTGTAAGGCAATTTTTCAGTATTGGCGTCGTCGACATACTCTACATCAAGGTCTTTGTATAAAAGCAATGTTTCATCATCAAAATTGCATATTTCATAAAAATATTTTGGGTGAATTTCTAATTTTAAGGTTCTTTTATAGTCTCCGTACAACGAGTAAACTTGAATCGCGCGGTAACTGCATACAAATATTTCCTCATTTTTTTCATCGAAAAGGATACCTGAAGAATCTTCGATTAGGGGATATTCCCTGCTGCTACTTCCTTTATGGTTGAAATGAGAGAATATAGTACCATTTCGATTGAAAATAAATATGTCACCCCGCCTTAAATCATATACGACAATATATTTGTCGGAGACTGAAGCCAGCATTGAAATATCTCTCAATCCAACACCGCTCAATAGGACACTGTCACTTGTTTCTAATCGGACATTTTCAATTTCAGCAATGTCTTGAAGGAATAACTGTTTTTTGGGATACTGTTTTGAAATATCAAGTACCGGCAAGTCTCCCGTTTTTGACTGGGAACTAACAAATTGATTTCCAGTTGGCAAAAACAGTAATAATATGATAATAATTGTTGATTTCATGATTTTTTATTTTGTAGATTATTGACTGGATTGCGCAGAATAGGGCCTGCTTGCATTTTTCTAATATCCCGATTGCCTGAACCGCTTCGAACTTCCCTTTGCTTTCCTCAAAACGTCCCATTGGCAGGATGGTAAACGGACTATCATTACAATGTTGATAAATAGGTGTTTTCATCTCTTTCATCATACATGCTTATTATTTGAATTTTATAATCCTTACGATTGGATTATCATCTTCGTCAATTGATGCCACTAATTTTTCTAAATCCCCTTTCAGTAGTTTCTTAAAAGCGTATTCTTTTAGTAATGACACCAGAAGCAGTTCGGCTGTCATGTTTTTTCCAATAGCAACAGGGCAAGATGGCCCTGTCCATGCAAATTCTGGAAAATCGTTACTAACAAACGATAAATCACTTAACTCTCCGGTTTCAAATTCATAAGTAAAAACCTTTGTAGACTTTGACATTCCAAAACGTTCTCCAACCTTTGACCAGTCTAATGTAATTGTCCAAAACATCATATATTTATCGGTTGTAAAGCGAACTGCCCAAACCGTCCTTGGTTCGGATGCATGAACCGAAGGTGATCGAACTAACAGTGGAGTCAATTCCCTATTTCGGTTTAGAAGATACATTGTGTCGGATGACATATCTGCAATAATAAAATCCTGACCGTAATGCATATTATTGCCTATACTAGTTGTCCATCCCTGTGAAATGTAATTTCCACCTTTGTCTTTCATATAGTTTTCACGAAAAGTTCTTGAATATCTTTGGGATAAATTGATGTCTAACACATAAATCGTACTTCCGTCTTTTTTGGATATAAGTCTGTAAGGATTATTTACAGGTTTGATATTGTCAATATTGTTTACTTCATCAAATACTAACAATGATTCATCGTCAAAATCGTACACTTCAGAATAACCGGTCGAATTGAATTTTAAAGTACGTATGTATTTACCACTTAGCGAATAAACTTGGATAGTCAAGCGAGTACATACGAAAATTTCCTCATTTTTTTCATCGAAAATAATCCCTCCACTCGAGTCGATAAATGAATATTCCTGACCGCTACCGCCTCTATGGTTGAAATGACTTACTATTTTTCCATTACGATTGAAAATAAAGATATCACCCCGCATTTGCTCATATACGATGATATATTTATCGGAAACAAAAGAGAGCACTGAAATATCACGATTTGAAAGGCCACATAATAATACATCGTCGGTTGTTTCTAAGCGAACATATTCTATATCAGCAATTTCTTGAAGGATTAACTGCTTCTGTGGAAGTATTTTTGAAATATCAATTACAGGCAAACCGCCTGTTTTCGATTGGGAGGTAACAAACTGACTGCCTGTTATCAAGAATAGTAATATAATATATTTAATTTTCATAGTGCATTTACATAGCAAGCCACCTCTCAAAGCATTCTGATACCTTGCATCCAACTCATTTTTGCAGAGTTGGATCAAATTCCATTTCCATACAACTTTTTTCATACGCAAAATTATTAATTGTTAAACCTTTGTTAAAAAAACCAATGCAAAGATACGGATTCTTTCCACTTCTCGCAAAAACATTTGTACTTAATCCTCACTTTTGTATATTAATAAATTACAGTAGTTTAATAGCAGAATAATCATCATTTGCGCTTCTTGATTTTTTTACGCATTGATTTTCCTTCAACTTACCGATTTTGATGTTGTACCGAATAGTGCCTTCCGAAATGTTTAGCTGTTTTGCAATGGGGCGGTAGAGATTACCTTTGTCAATGCTTTCCTGAATAATCGCTATCATTTCAGGCGTTATTGGCTGACGGGTTCTTTTGCTTGTGGTTTCTTCTTCCAATTTCTTGCTTTCTTTGCCGACGTTTTGTTCAGGCTTGAAAATCATGTGGTTATTAGTGGCAATGTTAATAGCCTGTACAATGGAATTAACTTGCAATTTCTGGAAAATTGAATGTTCAATATTCCGGACACTTTGATGTTCAATACTGATTTTGTCAGCGATTTGTATATTTAAAAAACCCTGTTTGGCTCCAATTAACACCTTTTTTTCCTGCATGGTGAGCTGCTTTACAGTACTACTTATCCATTTTCTCTCTTTGGTTGAAAATTCGTCATAATTCATACCGTTACAATAATAAGCGTTTAAGTGTCCAGGCTTTTCAAAAACCGAGCATGCCATCAAACATAAACCAAACCTTAATTTTCCATTGATGTATATTGGCCTCAACTTGTGATCAACCATTTGATGTTTCATGTCGCTTTTGATACGGACGGCAAACGAAAAGTAACTTATTTCTTCCGGCTTATCCATCGTGCACAAGCGTTGCAGTATAGCTGAATGCATATTTGCCAACAATGCCAAGTCTTCACTGTAAATCACTTCTTGAAAGAAATCGTATCCCGACGACAAGACTTCAGCCACGTCATGACCGCAAAGAAAGAAATGGCGGTTTGCTACAAAATGGAAGCGGCGTTTGAAAAAGTCAAGTACATAAGTCGCCTCTATACATATGTCAGCAAAGTCTTGTATATCAAAAGGAATTTGGTTGATACTTTCATCTCCTGAAATACTCGGAACGCCCTGATAGAATAACGGCGTAATGGAAATTGTTGATAGTGTATTTTTTATCTCGTTTTTCATGTCAATATTTTTTTATTCAATGAATTTTATATCCGTAAAGGTGAATTTCGACTGGTCGTCAAGCGTAATGCCGTTCACAAGTCTGTACATTTTAACGGTAATTGTTTTGCTACCGATTTAATTATTTTCAGTTTGGCGGCGCCCGGATCGTCTTTCGTCGGTACCAGATAACCGCCTTCGCCCAGCTCATTCCAAGCGTAGATCAGTACCAGCCGTTCTTTGGTAGTTTTGGTCGGGTTGTCGTCCATCCACTTAATAGCGTCGGTCAGGAAGTTTTTGAACTTTTCAGGCGAACTGTCGGGATAATACCAGCCTTCTTTTTGTCCCAATCCTTCGGGGCCTTCCCATGGTCGTTTGTCCCAGCCCGAAGTCAGCAAAGGTATGTAGGGTTGCTGCTCCGTGCCCGACCATTGTGCTTTGGTTGCATTGACAAGCTCATCGAATTGGTGTGCTTCCGAACCGTTGTCATATCCGGGAATCACGTTGTAGTGCGTGCTGTGTGTAAATCCCGATTTTCGCTTGGCGCCTCCGCCGCACCCGGCAATCGCAATTCCTTTTTTAAATCCTTCATTTTTGGCGACTTCCTGCATGGCGGCCATATCCTCGTCGGTGATTCCTCCCGTGTTGAAAATGACGACAAGCGGCTTGCCGTCGACCTTGACATATTGCGGGTCTTTGAAATATTTTGCCCAGAATTTTACGGCTGCTTTCCAGTTTTCGGTTCCGGTAATTTCAGAGCCTCCATGATTGGCAACCAAAAGACTGTATTTAAGCCTCTTTTTGTTTTTCGCTGTCAGGTACAACTCCTGACTTTTATGCAACGAAAGATTTTCGATCGCTGTCGGGTTGATCGAACCTTTGTCGTTGCGCCAATACCAGCAAAAAAGGAAAAAATCGACGCCATGGTCGGCAGCCAGGTCAATCTGGCGTTCCATGATCTCCTGCGAATCGTCGCGCCAGCCCCATACCGGCTCTCTTCCCGAAAACTGTTCAACAAACCGTTTTGTGAGATGCGTTGGCGCGTTCTTTGCCCAAGGCTCATTTGCCCAATCCCCGCCCGATGTGGTACGGCGGTTTTGACCGGCCCAGCCGTCGAAGTAATAAACACCGATGGTTGCCGGTTTCTTTTTCATGGTAGCGCCCGTCCAGGCCATCAGGCAGATGCCTGAAAATACAACTGATAGAATAATAAAAAATTTCGTTTTCATGTTTTGTAATTGTTAATTGTAGAACCACGCGGTCAATTGGTCATAAAAGCTGCAGATATTATTCTGAAGCATGAAAGTCATCCATCAATAATCCTTGTCAAGCAAGGCGTATGCACACCACAAGACAGGGGCCTGCCCGTGGAAGTCGCCTGCAATACGCGGGCGATCGTAATAGTACTGCCGGTCGTTCAGTTTGTTGGTACCCACGCACACTTCGGTAACGTCGTTGTCGTCGTTGATGTACGAAACAAGCGCCAGCCATCCTTTTCGCGCCACGGGTCCATATTCGTCGGCATCGAGCCATCCGCGTTTGACGCCGGTAATCATGGCATACGTGAACATGGCGGTGCTCGACGCTTCAGGCCAGCAGTCGGGTGCATCGATCAGCTGGCGCCACATACCCGATTCCGACTGGAATGACTTCAAGCTCTTCATCATGGTCAGGTATCCTTCCATGATACGTTGATAGTGCGGGTTCTCTTTGGGTAGCGACCGCAGCAGTTCGGCCATGCCGGCGGCCATCCATCCGTTGCCGCGTCCCCAGAAGAAAGGGACGTCGGGTGCATGAAAAAACAGTCCGTTGGGACGTTGCAAGCTGTCCAAGTACAGCACCATTTCGCGGGCTGCGCGATCGATGTAATTATCGATTTTCGACACTTTTCCGGCCTGCGACTGGACGATGGTGATCATGTACATGTCGTCGATCCACATGCGCGTCTGCCATGAGTAGTCTTGCGAACTCCATGCCAGCTCTTCGGGCGTTGCATCCGCCGGCGGCGTCCATTGCGTATCGGCGTACGGCATACCCACATCCAAATAGCGCTTGTCGCGGGTCTCCTTGTAAAACTCCAACGGCAGGCATCCGAACATGTTCAAGTCTACGTGATTCATAATGGGTAGCAAATCCCTTTCGGTTGTAAAAAGAGGCTCAAAGCGGTCTTTCAGCTGGCTGACCAACTTTTTATCGCCTGTGGCGCGGGCGAAACGCAACGCGCCATACCAGGTACACACTTCGGCATAATGTATCCACTTGCCGCCATGCAGCATGTGTTTTGACGTCAGAAAACGTTGTCCCAGCCTTTGCCCTATTTCTTCGGGAGTGGCGCCCGCAGGGAAATCAAAGTACCCTTCCGTCTTCGGCGAGCACGAATAGACAAAAGCAATCATTGATGCAATAAAAAGAAAAATAGCAATCCGTTTCATAAAAATGTTTATTAAATGTTTATATTATTAATGTATATATCAAATGTTCCCCGGATTTTTAGCCGGTTTTACGGGGATATTCAACTGCAGTCCGTGCCATCCGGCTTTCATAATGCCATCGCTGACCGTCGATCGTACCGGTTCGTCCGGGCAACTGTCGCCGTCGGCAGTCATGCAAAACGTGAAGCCCAAAACCGCATGTCCGATGGTCGTCAGGTCGATCTCCGTTTCATCGCCTGCGTACACCACAAAATCAAGCCAGGCGATGTGGTCGTCGCCCCCTTTTTCCCAGTATCCTTCGTGCTGACCAAAGACCAGATGATACATGCAGATGTTGAACTGCAGTCCGTCCACTTCGAAACGAACGGGCGCATCGCTTTTCGCCGGCAGCGTCAGTTTGCTTGCGTCGACATTCCCAAATTCAAAACGCAGGCGCAAGTCTTTTGCCATGAATTTCCCGTCTTCCAAGATGTCGATGTTGATGTGTTTATCGCCGCCATCCGTAATGAAATTGATGGCCGAAAGGACGGATTGTTCTTGCTGTGCGCTGAAAAAAGTAGCGCAGCTCAAATCGTATAGCTCGTGTAAAAACCTGACTTGCAGATAGGACGGATTTTGGGGCGTTCCCCAGTAGGCCACGAAGGGGCGGCGCTGGTTCCACAAACTGGCACGGTTGACTGACGACAGTGCAAATCGATCGGTCAGGTAACAGGTGCCGATCGTTTGGGGCGCATTGTTCTCGAACACATCCGTTTCGGTACGCGGGTATCTGGGGGTCAGAAAATACGGCAGCAGGTGCTCCGGTATCTTGTGCCTGCCCCTTCCTGTGGTGCGTGCCGGCCCGCTACCCAGGATGTCTATCTTGCCGTCCGACGCCTGATTGAACCATTCGTAAATAGACGGATTGATCAGTGTGTTGTAGGCGCGGCTGTGCGGGCCGGCCCACTGTCCCGAAGGCTGGTGAAAATGACGGGCAATCATCTCCCACGAAAGCGTGTACAGTTCATCAATCATTTTTTTGGCTTCCGGCTCAATGATATGTCGTTGCATCTGTTCCAGTTCCCTCAGCGCCACGTTCGTATAGGTCGGGCTGTTGTACTCCGTAAAGCCCTTTTTCTCCATCGAATAGTCGTAAAATGATCGCAGCCTTTTGTGTGCATACGTTTTCAGTTCGGGCAGGTTGAAAAGATGTGCCGTCATATAAGTCACATAAGTGCCCATGATGGCAATGTTGGTGTAACTCATTTCAACATCGCGCTTCTGAACGGCTTTGGCGGCGAGGATGATTGCGTTTTTCATCTTTTTCAACAGGTCGGTCGGTATCTCGTCCTGGTGTCCCATGTATATACGCAGCAGCGTCACGGCATTGAAGTCAGCCCAGTTATAATCAATAGGCGATTTTTTGGTTGCTAAAGGCTCTTCCTCGTAGTAAGGCCAGACGCCGTACGATTTGGAGTTGGGGTCAACATCCTGCAAGCTGATTGTCTTTTCGAGGATGTCGAAAGCGCGTTGCCGCGATTCTGCCGTACCTGCATCCATCAGCGAGGAGGCATAGCTGAAAGAACCGCGCACTTCATGAAAAACGCCGCTCTCGGCGTCTCTGTGGTAGTTCCAGCCCGAGATGGTCTGCGACAACATTTTCCGTTCCGGATCATACCGTCCGTCGAGTTCGGCCAATGATGGCGCAAGCGCCTGTTTCTCTTCTTCGCTCAATAGGGTTGGCGAATAGGTTATGTGGCGCTCATTTACGCATGAAACGCAAACAATTGCAGTGAACAACAGGATTAAAAATTTAAGTCCATTCATATTTTTATTTTTTTTATAATTTCAACAGCCCAAAACGGTCACCTCGCCATCGCGCTCCCAAGTGATACGCTCTTCCCATGATTTTGACTTGGATTCGGGACGGCGGTCGAAAATGAGCAGGTAGGCCGGTGTTTGTTTGCCGTACAGGTCGCGATACTTCAACACCTGCTCCAACCCTTTTTTTCGGAACACCTCAGGCGAATGATACGGGCGAAGCAATTTGATCTCGATGATATAATGATATGTTCCGAAGTCAACGCACAAGTCCATCCGCCCGCGTCCGGCGGCACATTCGCGCTCGATATGTCCTTTGCCGTTGAGCGTCCTTTGCAGAAAAGCCATCAACAACAGGTGAGGAAAGGCTTCGGTATAGCCCGATCTCGATTTCGATTCCCATATTTCCGAATGTTCGCGCCAGAACGATTGGAACTCCTGCAGCATCCTGTCCATATCTAACGAGCCGTCAGGGTTCTGCCATTGCCAGTCGGGTTCGGGGATAAATACCTGTTGACCGTAAGTCAATTGGCGGGCAATCACTTCGCGATAGACCGGATTGGCAATCCTGATTGTTCCCTGTTCGACAGCTACCAGCCCCAAGTCGATGCACTGCCTGAAAGCCTCGCTTTGGACTAAGCCGAGGTCGGTCTCGCCGGTGAGGATGATTTCTATCACATCGCGAATGCCCGGTTCTTCCAACCTGACGGCCAAAGCGTCCAAATGCGTCTCGCGAGCCAACACCATCTGTTCGCGAGCTTCCATAACATGTTTCAACTCCACCGTTTCCGTACGTTCCTGATCGAGGATTCTGAGCGTAGCCCGTTTGAACAGCGAATTGACAATCCACGGTTGACCTTTCGACTGCTCAAAAACATAATCCAGCGCTTCCCGCGTGATTTGCTGCCCATTTTCGGCTGTCCGCTGCGCAAACAATCGGGCGATGTCTTCCTTTTGGAAATTGGCCAATACCGCCGAGTCCTCCTTGATATTGAACGGCGATCCCGGATTGGGCGCTACCCCGTCTTTCGAGGCGGTGATGTAGTCTTTCAGGTCGCGCATGCCTACCAGCGCGATGGAAACGGGGAACTTGCCGACACCGCGCACAGCGAATCCGCTTCGCAACTGACGAAGGAAACTGATCATTGTCGCGCCCTCCAATACGTCGACCTCATCGAACAAAACAACTAACGGTTTGGGAGCAACAAGAGCAGCCCAGTTGAACAAAATATTGAACAACATGCTCGATGGGTCGGTCGTATCAGTCTCCGGAACGGGAAGGCCGAATTGTTTGGCATGGCCGGTTATTGACGAACAGATTGCCGGCATGGCACGTTCTATTTCGACCAGGCCCTGACATCGTTCCACACTTGCATAACAGGCAACCGCTTCGCCTCCATTATTGATCTCCAGCATCCAATTTTTCAGGAAAGTCGTTTTGCCCGTTTGACGCGGCGCATGAAGCACCCAATAGAGCCGGTCTTTGACATAACGGTGTAACTGTGCACCTACAAGCCGTTCTTCGGGGGGGAGCATGTAATGATATTCAGGCTCGCACGGACCGGTCGTGTTGAAAAAACGAAGTTTGCGCTTGGCATCCATTTTCAAATAGTTAAAAGTTGCCACAAAGGTAGTGCAAGCCGAATGAAATACAAAATAAGTTTACTTATTTTTATTTCTGAGGCGCCGCCTACCTTCTGTTATTCGACAAAAGGTAGTGCAAGCCGAATGAAATACAAAATAAGTTTACTTATTTTTATTTTTCAAAGAAAATGCTTTACTTTGCAAACTGATTACAATATCAACTAATGTACATCATGACAGCAGACAAGCAATCAAGCGGCAAATTGACTTTTGTGAGGCACCATCGTTTTTTTCGACTGCCCCTTCTAATCGTCATACTCACATTCCTCTCGGCCATCCATTTAGCCGTCGCCGACGATCATCTCAAAGTGGAAAAACGGGACATTGAAATCCCGTATATCACAAAAAACAACGACATCGACCGACGCTCCATTCGTGTGCATATACCCGAAACGGCGGAGAAGCCGATGCCGCTTGTCTTCATTGCGCATTATCCCTTGGGCGAGGACACACGGGATTATAAGGAGTTCATCCAAAAGGGATGGGCTGTTGCCACCGTCATTGATTTCAAAGGCGCGCTGCATAACACCACGCTTACCGACGACGACCTCGTGTTCAACAGCGCCGCCCTGTCGGTCGCCCGCAAACTGCCGGAGATCGACCGGACGCGTGTCGCCGTGACGGGCGGAAGCGCCGGGGGATACATGACGCTGATGCTATCGGCGCTGCATCTCGGCATTTGTTGTTCGGTTTCAAATGCAGGTATCACGAATATCCGGTTTAACATGTTTGATTATTTTCGTCACGCCCATACCTTCAACCTGAAGGAACTCGAAAAACTCACCGAGCGCGAACGCGAAGACAGGCAACGACGGCTTGAAGCGATGCCGATACCTGTGCTTGGCTCCATTTACGACGGTTTCATACCGTTACTGGATAATTTCCCAGACGCAAACGATGATGTACGCTGGGCGGCCTACTCCCCTGCGTGCTTGACGGGCTGTTTTTCAAATCCGATTTTGCAGCTGCACTTCACATCCGACATGCTGGTGCCGATCGACCAGGTGACGAAAAGGTTTACGCATGAAAACGGAAAAACGCTTCCGGAAGGTTTCAAACTCCGTTTATCTGAATTTGACCTGCCTGCCATCCTGCAACAGTCGTTGGAGGAGGCTGTCGCAGCCCAAGACCTGTCGATACGTATGGTGCCTGTACCCAATGACAAAAATACCATCGTTCCCGCATTTGACGCCGACAGGAAAATCAATATTTTCGTTTTGGATGAAGGCCCGGCGGAAGCCACGGCAGGACACCAGAAGAACGCGACCGGTGCGATCAGCTTCACGCCCTATTTTGAAACCTATTTCGCGCGCTCCTCCCGGCTGACGAACGAACTTACCGTCGAAAAGCTGGCACTGCTTGCCGAGCGATACGCAGGAAAAAGCATCCAGCTGCCAGCACGGGCATCGACCGATGATACCCTCTACGGCTCAGCCGCCCGATACCGTGCAGAGGTGCTGGAAGAACTGCTAAACTACATGGCAGACCGCGGGAAGGAAGACCTGTCTGAAATTTTCAGGCAGGCCGGAGCGAAAAGACCCGACCTTGTAATGACCCTTGACGAGCTTCAAGGTTTGGTGCGCTAACAAGTCATCTTATTTAAACAGGCCAATTAACGGATATATCAACACACAAAATAATCTCTAACTGTCTATTTATACCTTAGTTATGAATCAACAAAATCAATCATCAATGAAGCTGACAGTCAAAATTGCTGTCACCGTCCTTCGCATGGCTGTTGGATGGCATTTCCTGTATGAAGGCCTTATCAAACTGTTAGCGGAGAAATGGTCTGCCGAATCGTTCCTGGGCAACACCTACGGATTCCTTTCGGGATTTTATCACTGGCTTGCCGCCTCTCCCGTCAGATTGGAGGTCGTCGATTATCTGAATATCGGCGGGTTGATCCTGATCGGACTGGCCCTGTCGCTGGGGCTTTGGAGCAAGTGGGCTTCGGCTTGCGGCGCCTTTCTGCTGATGTTGTATTATCTGGCCTATCCGCCTTTCGGCATTTCGTTGCTGGGAAGCGATGGCACCGCCTATATCATCAACCCGCTGCTTATCGAAACGGTCATACTTGTCTTCTTCTTTTTTAACAGGGAAAACGGATACGGTCTGGACCGCCTGTGGCAGCGCCGTAAAAATCCTTCCGTTAAGACGGAAACAGCGACCGTGCCGGTTGATGCCCCGTCGACCGACGTGAATACGCGGCGCGAAGCGCTCAAGGACCTGGCAGCACTGCCCGTTTTGGGCTTGCTCGGATGGGGCGCCTTCCGAAGCAGCAAACTGTATGGAGCCGATACGCTTTCGGGCGCTACCATCCAGATAAATCAGGCAGCATTGAAAGAACTGAAGGGAGAACTCCCGAAAGGCAAGATCGGCAAACACGAGCTGTCGAGGCTGGTGGCAGGAGGCAACCTGATTGGGGGCTTTGCGCACGCTCGCGACCTGATCTATGCCTCCTCGCTTTTCAAGGCTTACAATACGGAAAAAAAGATATTCGAAACGTTGATACTGTGCGAGCAGGCTGGCATTAACGCCATCAACATCGGCTATGTGACCATGCCGACGATGGCGAAATATAAAAAAATTACCGGCGGCAAGATCAAGGTGATTGTACAGGTTTCAATACAGGAAAAAAACAATGACATGTTTGAAGACGTCAAAAAGGCCATCGACTGCGGAATGGACATCATACAGATGCACGGTGGGCAATGCGACAACTTCGTACGCGCCGGCAAGACCGACCTTATCGGCAAAATGATGGACGTCATCAGAAGTCAGGGGTACGTCGCCGGACTGGGCGCACACACGACTGATTCGTTCCGCATCTGTGAAGAGAACGGCATCGTCCCCGATTACTACATGAGCACCATGCATCATGACAATTACTGGTCGGCTCATCCCCGCGAAAACCGCGTTCCTTTCGAAACGGTAAGCCCCTACAGCAATGACCACAACAAGTATCACGACAATCTTTTTTGTCCGTTTCCCGACGAAACCGTCGAATTTGTCAACCGTGCGAAAATCCCCGTCATGGGATACAAAGTGCTGGCAGCGGGCGCCATCCAGCCCAAAGACGGTTTTAACTGGGCCTTTGAGAATGGCGCCGACTTCATTTGTGTCGGGATGTTCGATTTTCAGGTCGTCAATGACGCGAATATCTGCCTTGACACGCTGCAAAACTTAAAAAACAGGAAACGTGAATGGTTTGCCTGACCGGATTGTTCAATCACAAAAAAAAGATGCACATGAATATCAATAGAACATTTTTTGTATGTAGTTTCGCCATCCTGCTGCTTTTCGCGGAGCATATAGCTGCTGCCGGCTGGAAAGCGGGAACTGCCAAAGTGAAGATTACCCCGCAGGAAAAGATGTGGCTCTCGGGCTATGCAAGCAGGGATCGTGCTGCTGAAAGCACTACGGTCGACCTCTGGGCCAAGGCGCTTGTCGTTGAGGATGCCAGCGGCAAACAAGCCGTGCTGGTGACTTCCGACATGATCGGTTTTCCGAAAGGCATGTCCGACCGTATCCGCGCACAGCTGCAAGCGCGCTTCGGCTGGGACAAGGCGCAGGTCATCCTGAACGCTTCGCATACCCATTCGGGGCCATACGTCGCCGATCCGGGCGTCTTCAACTGTTATCATGACAATTTCAATCATAGCAAGGAGCAATTGGATATGGCTGCACGGTATGCCCGATGGTTTGAAAGTCAGATCATTGACTTGATCGTGCAGGCCACCCGCGCGCTGGAGCCGGTAACGCTGTCGGCGGCCAACGGTGTGGCGCGTATTCAAGTGAACCGCCGCAATAACTCCGAGCGCGACCTTGCCTTTCAGACCGAGCTCAAGGGGCCTAACGACTTTGCTGTTCCCGTCTTGAAGGTCTGCGACGCTTCCGGTCGCATGAAAGCCATCGTCTTCGGCTATGCCTGTCACCCGACAGTCTTGGACGGCTTTTCGTGGTCGGGCGACTATCCGGGCTATGCACAGCTTGAATTGGAGAAGTCCTACCCCGAAGCAACCGCCCTGTTTTTTCAGGGTGCCGGCGCCGACCAGAACCCGCTGCCCCGTCGCAGCATCGCGCTGGCAAAGCAATACGGCGTCACGCTGGCGGCAGCCGTCGAACGGACACTCTCGGAAGAGATGCAGGAACTGCCTGCTTCTTTGCGTGTTGCCTACCAGGAAATACCCTTGACCTTCGGCGCCTTTCCGACCGATGACGAACTGAACGAGATCGTCCGTACAAACACCGGCTATCAACGACGCTGGGCAACTTATTTTTTAGACCAAAAGAAAAGCGGTAAGCCACTGATGAAGACATACCCATATCCTGTTCAAGTGTGGAATTTAGGTGGTTTACCGTTATTTTCGCTGGGTGGCGAACTGACGGTCAGCTATGCGATCGGTCTCAAGCAACGCTACGGCCACAACGCCTTTGTCATGGGCTATTCAAACGATGTGATGGCCTATATCCCGTCGAGGTCGATCATCGAAGAAGGCGGCTACGAGGGCGCTACATCCATCATGGCCGAAGGAATGCCCGCTCCCTGGACCGACAATATTGAAACGTTGATCTATGACGGGATAGACGCATTGGCAAAAGAAACCGATATTTTACAACATTAATATACTAACCATGAATCAAATGACAAAAAAACATGTTGCATTGGCGGGAGCCGTTATCCTGTCCTGTTTTGCTTTCGGCTGCACGCAAACAGCAGAAAAAGCGTCGGCATCCGGCGATTATTATGTTGCCGCCTACATCTGGCCTTCCTGTCACGATGATCCGTTGGCACACCGTAAATTATGGTCTGACGGCATTGGCGAGTGGGAAGTCATCAAAAAGGGCAACCCTCGTTATGATGGTCATTACCAGCCTAAAGCGCCACTGTGGGGATATGAATTAGACAATGACCCGAAGGTGGTGGAGAAATGGATTGACGTGGCTACCGATCACGGCGTCAACGTCTTTATCTACGACTGGTACTGGTACGAGGAGGGGCCTTACCTCGAAAGTGCGCTCAACGACGGCTTCCTGAAAGCCAAAAACAATGAGAAAATGTACTTCTATGTCATGTGGGCCAACCACGATGTGAAAAAAAACTATTGGAACTACCACCGTTATGAGGATGATACGTCCATCCTATGGGACGCTGCCGTCGATTGGAAAAATTACCAGATCATCGTCGACAGGATAATCAAACAGTATTTTCATAAGCCCAACTATCTAAAAATCGACGGCATGCCGGTGTTTGCCATTTTCAGCATGCACAAGTTGATGCAAAGTTTTGACAACAGCGTCGACGCGACCCGTAAGGCACTCGATTATTTCAGGGAAGAAGCAAAAAAGGCGGGATTCCCGGGCGTTCATTTCCAGTTGATCCCGGGCGGCGGCTCGTTGAGGTCGGTCGAAGATGCCAAAAAGGAAGCCGAACGCATCGAGGCCATCGGATTCAACAGCGTTACGATGTACAACATGGGCGGCATGTCGGAAGACTATATCGTGTACGGAACCAATTCCATCAGTATCAGGGAGCAATGGGACAAGGCGCTGAACATCCCGTTTTTCCCGTGTACGTCGGTAGGCTGGGACGATACGCCCCGCTTCCCTGCGTATGGCATGAAAAACACGGTGCACTACAACAATACGCCGCAAAGTTTTGCCACACTGCTGTCGAAGGCAAAACGGTATGTGGACAGACACCCCGACCAGCCCAAGCTGATGACCATCAATGCCTGGAACGAGTGGGTGGAAGGCAGCTACCTGTTGCCCGACATGAAATACGGATTCGGCTATTTGGAAGCTGTGAAAGATGTGATGAACGGGAAATACGACCGGTACATTAACGAATAGACATGAAATCAAAATTTATTACTTTCGTTTTGTTGGCAGTTTGCTGCCAGTGGGTTTTTTCACGATCCACGCTTCCCGTCGACAATGCCAGGCAATGGATCGAACAACAGTTTGCCAAAGGTGTCATTCCGCCATTTTCGTTTGTCTACCATGGCAAGAAATCGGACAGCTTCATACGGAACTGGCAATACCAGTCTGAAAAAATCGCTGCCACCCAACCGGGCGAAGAAAAGTTTGTTTACAGTTATTCGGACAAATCGACCGGACTGACCGTCAAGTGCACAGTCACTTGTTTTATTGATTTTCAAGCTGTTGAATGGGTCTTGAACTTTTCGAATTCATCTGCGAAAAACACGCCGCTCATCGAAAAGGTTGCCGTTGCCGACCATCAGTTTGAAGTCGGCGAGCAAGGCGACTTCATCCTCCACCATGCGCGCGGAAGCGATGCGCAGCGAACGGATTTTCAGCCATTCGACGAAACGGTGTCCATCGGGAAAAACGTCTACATGACGCCATCTCGGGGACGCTCCTCCGATGGCGCTGCCTTACCTTTTTTCAACATCGCCATGCCCGGCGGACAGGGCATGATGGTTGCCGTGGGGTGGACAGGTAAATGGTATGCGGATGTAGTTCAAACCGATGCCAAAACGGTATCGCTGAAATCGGGCATGGAAAAAATGCAGCTGTCGCTTTATCCGAAAGAGGAGATAAGGACGCCGAAAGTCTGCCTGCTTTTCTGGAAGGGCGAAGACCGCATGACCGGACATAACCAGTTCCGACAGTTCATACTGGCTCACCACGCCCGCAAAATAAACGGACGGTTTGCCGAATATCCGCTGGCCGCAGGCCTTAGCTTTGGCGATAGTTATCCCTGTACCGAATTTGAATGTACCACCGAAGAGTATCTCATTGGCATCGTCAAGCGATACCGGCAATTCGACATCGTGCCCGATGCCTTTTGGCTGGATGCCGGATGGTATGAAGGTTGCGGATGGGATAAGCAAAACGGCCAATGGTGGCAGAACGTGGGAAACTGGGTTCCTGCCAAAGAGCGTTTCCCCAATGGATTACGACCTGTGGCCGATGCAATACATGAAGCGGGCGCCAAGTTTTTGGTGTGGTTCGAGCCCGAACGCGTTTTCCCGCAAACCATCATCGACAGGGAACATCCCGACTGGCTGCTCAAAATCGAGGGCGGCAACGACCGCCTGTTTGATCTGGGCAATAAAGAAGCCTGTGCTTGGTTGACCGACTATATCTCCTCCTTCCTCGAAAAGGAAGGAATCGATATTTACCGGCAGGATTTCAATATGGACCCTTATCCGTACTGGACGGCCAACGACCGTCCCGGCAGGATCGGAATATCCGAAATCAGGCACATCGAAGGGTTGTATGCGTTTTGGGACAGTCTGTTGGAAAGATTCCCCAACTTGCTGATAGATAACTGTGCCAGCGGCGGACGGCGTCTTGATCTGGAAACCATGTCGCGGAGTGTGCCGCTCTGGCGAACCGACTATCATTATGGCGAGCCCAATGGCCAACAGTGTCATACTTACGCACTTAACTTTTACTTGCCCATCCACAGTACGAGCACCGTTATCACCGACCATTATGGATTTCGATCAGGACTGAACGCTGCGGCAAACAGTAACTTTCTGGTGGGTCGCGGACACGAAACGATTGAAATCAGCCGTAAATACATACATGAATTTAATGCTTTGCGTCCGTATTTCTATGGCGATTATTATCCGTTGACTGCTACCCGAAACTACACGGGCAACGACGTTTGGCTGGCCTATCAACTGAACCGACCGCGCGAGAAAGACGGGATCATCGTCGCTTTCAGGCGTGTCGACAATCGGGAAACTACCATTCACGTCAGACTGTCAGGATTGGAAAAAAATGCAGTCTATGAATTGTATTATGAAGATTACGGCATACGAACACGCCAAAAAGGAAGCGAACTGATGGATGGGTTCGACATTACGATTCCTTTCAAGCCGGCGTCGTTGCTGATCAAATACAAGAGAATTGAGAATTAAAATCAATACCGTAGAGACGCGGCGCGCCGCGTCTCCATTAAAAAATCATTAATAATAAAATAGAATGAGTACACGAAGAGATTTTTTACATCAGGCTGCCGCTATTGGAGCCGGTGTTGCGTTTATGCCGCGGTCGTTGTACGGAATGGGGCAGGCAGTTGCCCCCAGCGACCGTATTCGCGTTGGATTGATCGGATGTAACAGCATGGGGTGGAGCGACCTCAACACCTTCCTCGACAATCCCGAAGTTGAATGTATCGCACTATGCGATGTTGACGACCAGCCACTCGACAAGCGGATGGCCGATGTCGAGAAGAAAACAGGTCGAAAGCCGGCCAACAGGTACAAGGACTGGCGCAGACTGATCGACAACAAGGATATTGATTTGGTAGTGATCGGGACGCCCGACCACTGGCACTGCCTGCAGATGATTGCAGCTTGCGAGGCAGGTAAAGATGTTTACTGCGAAAAACCCCTTGCAAACAGCATTGAGGAATGTAACCTGATGGTGAAAGCCGCGCAACGCTACAACCGTGTCGTACAGATAGGCCAGTGGCAACGCAGCGACCCGCACTGGCAGGATGCCGTCGCCTTCATCCGCTCGGGCAAATTGGGTAAAATACGTATGGTACGCGTCTTTACCTACCTGATCTGGTGTCCGACGCTTCCGCCACGCCCCGACGAACCGGTTCCGGCAGGCGTCGACTACGACATGTGGCTGGGGCCGGCGCCTCAACGACCCTTCAACCCCAACCGGTTCCATTTCAATTTTCGCTGGTTCTGGGATTATGCCGGCGGGCTGATGACCGACTGGGGCGTCCATCTGCTTGACTATGCACTGCATGGAATGGACGTGCATACACCGCAAAGCGTGATGGCTTCGGGCGGCAAGTTCGGTTACCCCAACGACGCCTGCGAAACGCCCGACACGTTACAGACCATCTACACTTTCGACGGATTCAATATCCTCTGGGATCATGCCATCGGCATTAGCGATGGCAATTACAGTCGCAGCAATGGTCTTGGACGCGAACACGGACTCGGTTTTGTGGGAGAAAACGGCACTTTGGTGGTCGACCGCGGCGGATGGGAAGTTTTTCCGGAAATTCACAACGGCAATGCCCGGATGGAGGCAGTCCCGCTAACCAAATCGTATGGTGGCGGCGGTTTGAAACTGCACGTGAAAAACCATTTGGACTGTATCAAAAGCCGCAACCGCAACACGAACGCCAGCGTCGAAATAGGCGCCCACATCGCCAAATTTTCGCAACTTGGCAACATCGCCTACCGTACAGGCAATAAATTGACCTGGGACGGCACGAAAATCACCAACGATAAAGCGGCCAATAAGTTCCTGAAACCCAACTATCGCGCGCCCTGGAAGCTGCCGAACGTTTAAACAAGCAGGATGAAACAATACTTATCATTATTGGAGCGCGTGCTTCGGGAAGGAACGAGAAAAAACGACCGTACCGGTACGGGGACGATCAGTGTTTTCGGACACCAGATGCGTTTCAGCCCGGAGGAGGGGTTTCCGTTGCTGACAACCAAAAAAATCCATCTCAAATCCGTCATTTACGAATTGCTGTGGTTCCTGAAAGGCGACACGAACGTGAAGTACCTTCAGGACCACGGCGTTCGCATCTGGAACGAATGGGCGGATGCAAATGGTGACTTGGGACATGTCTATGGCTATCAGTGGCGGTCGTGGCCCGACTATGAAGGCGGACACATCGACCAGATCAGCGAGGTATTGGACACCCTCCTGCATAATCCCGATTCGCGACGGATGATTGTCAGCTCCTGGAACGTAGGTGATTTGCAGCGCATGAACCTGCTCCCATGCCACGCCTTTTTTCAGTTTTATGTTGCCGACGGGCGGCTCAGCCTGCAACTCTACCAACGCAGCGCCGATATTTTCTTAGGCGTACCTTTCAATATTGCCTCCTATGCGCTGCTGTTGATGATGATGGCGCAGGTCACCGGCCTCAAAACGGGTGATTTCGTGCATACGCTGGGCGACGCTCACATCTACCTGAATCACCTCGAACAGATCAAACTGCAACTGACGCGCGACCCGCGTCCGCTCCCTCAAATGATTATCAATCAGGCGGTAAAAAGCATTTTCGACTTCCAATACGAAGACTTCAACCTGGTCAATTATGATCCCCATCCGCATATCAAAGGCGAAGTGTCCGTGTAAGGCGAAGAACCCGTATAATTCGTAATTAGTAATTAGTAATTAGTAATTAAAAATGCTTTCCATCATCGCAGCCATAGCCGACAACGGCGCTATCGGTGCCGACAATGCCCTCCTCTGGCACCTGCCGAACGATTTGAAACGTTTCAAGCGCCTCACCACGGGTCATACCGTGATCATGGGGCGAAAAACTTATGATTCGCTGCCCAAAGGCGCGCTTCCGAACCGTACGAATGTGGTACTCACAACGAACGACCGGGCTTCGCTGGCCAGATGCGAGACGTTCGACAACCTGCCGGATGCCATCCGCCATCACCAACACGAAGCGGAGATTTTTATCATCGGCGGAGCACAGGTCTATGAACAGGCAATCATTTTGGCCGATAAACTCTATATCACCTGCGTTCATCATACCTTCACCCATGCCGACGTGTTTTTCCCCGAAATAGATGAAAACGGCTGGAATCTCATCGATTGTGAAGATTTTTTGACGGACGAAAATCACCCGTATTCCTATACATTTAAAATTTTTTCAAGAAAAAAATCGACAAAATAGGAATAATGAATAATTAATTATTAACTTTGCGCCATATTTTCACATTAATAACAATCATTATGAAACGTCTTTTATTTGTATTTACACTTTTCCTGCTCACGGCAAACCTTGCATCAGCCCAACAAAAAGCGGTTCAACAAAAAGAAACCCAACAAAAAGAAGCGCCGCAAAAAGAAGCTGTGCTCGCAATTGTAGGCGAATCCACGTATGATTTCGGTACGATCAAGGAAGCAGATGGCCCTGTAACACATACCTTTAAAGTAAAAAACGAAGGCGAAGCAGCCTTGGTTATCACACGTGTTACTGCTTCGTGCGGATGTACGACGCCCGAATACCCGAAAGAACCCATTGCTCCCGGGAAAACAGGCGATATAAAAGTCACTTATAATCCTTCAGGCAATGCGCCGTTCACCAAGACAATCTCGGTCTTCAGCAACGGAAAAACCGGGTCTTTTGTCCTGACGATAAAAGGAGTTGTCGAAGGCAAGTAATCATTCACCATTCATTCCTGAAAAATGACCGGAAAACGTTTGATCCTACTATGTGGCGTTCTTTTTGCTGGCATGACGGGTCGTGCACAAACACAAAATGCCGACGACGGGAAAGTGCCGATATTTACGCCTTTTGAAACATCCTTCAATTTTGGAACAATCGGCGAACATGACGGAAATGCCGAACATGTCTTTCGGTTTAAAAACACAGGAACGGCTCCCCTTGTCATCCTGAATGTCCAGACGACGTGCGGGTGTACCCGACCGGAATGGACGGTCAACCCCGTCGAACCGGGAGACGAAGGCGTCATCATCATCACCTACAACCCGATAGGACGTATCGGCCCCTTTAATAAACCCGCCACCCTCCAGACAAACGAAAATGGCGGTTATAAACGATATAAATTGACGATCATGGGCGAAGTGGTGGAAAAACCGAGCGATCCGGTGATTAACTTCCAAGATACGCTTAGTGGCGTGGGAGTAGAAATAAAACATCTTGTCTTGCCAACGTTCGATGCCTCGTCGGTCAATAAAATCGCCACCTACATCAAGAATTACCATGACCAAACCGTTTATTTCGCATGGGAAGATGTTCCTGACTACATGACCATCAAAGCGCCCGATTCGCTGAAAGCCGAATGGCCAGGCGAGATCATCCTCAGCATCGACGGCGTTAAGACAGCGGAAAAACGGGGACGAGTTACCGAAAAATGTACGTGGGTCATTAAAAACAGACAAGGCGGCACGCTCGGTCGCGAAACGATCTGCGTAACGGTTAATTATCTTGACGATTTCAGCCAGCTGTCGCCGTTGCAGTTAGTGACGGCTCCTGTCCTGGAAATCAAAAATGCGCTCCTCGACTTCGGGACAATCAAAAAAAGCGGCTTCGGCAAGGGAAAAGCAATCAAAAAACCGTTCATACTGACAAATACCGGCAAGTCCGACTTGATAATCCACAGCATCACCATCGACGATGAAAGGGTCAATCTGCCCGATCTGAAGGGAAAAACCATCAAGGCAGGCGAATCGCTCAATGTTGACGCTACCATCAGGTCGAAATTGTTCGGTTCGGGAAAGTTGGATACCGACATCTATATTGTGGCAAACGATCCGAAAGGCCCCGTCCGCCGAATTAAAGTCATGGCAGCAACTTTTTAATTACTAATTACTAATTACTAATTACTAATTATCTAAACTCTAAACTCTAAACTCTAATCTCTAAACTCTAAACTCTAATCTCTAAACTCTAAATCAGTGTCACCTCCCACTGTAAATCCCTATTTCAAACGTGTTTCCGGACGAAAAACATATTCAGTCGGCGAGTACGTCGTCGGCATTGTGAAAGGTGACGTTGCCATGCTAAGTCAGGCTGTCACGCTGATAGAAAGTGCAAGGCACGAACACCGGCAATTAGCACAGCAGATCATCGAAAAATGCCTGCCGTGTTCCGGCAAATCGGTACGTATCGGCATTACCGGCGTTCCGGGCGCCGGCAAGAGCACCGCTATCGATGCGTTCGGCATGTACCTGATCGGGCAAGGACGTAAAATTGCTGTTTTGGCAATCGATCCAAGTAGCGAACGCTCAAAAGGCAGTATATTAGGCGACAAGACGCGGATGGAATCGCTGTCGCGCGAAAAAAACGCCTTTATCCGTCCCTCCCCTACCGCCGGCTCACTGGGTGGCGTTGCGCGTATGACACGTGAAACGGTGATCTTGTGCGAAGCAGCCGGATACGATACGGTCTTCATCGAAACGGTGGGCGTCGGACAAAGCGAGACTGCCGTTCATTCGATGGTTGATTTTTTTCTGTTGATTCAACTTGCAGGAACCGGCGACGAACTGCAAGGCATCAAACGCGGTATCATGGAAATGGCCGATGGCATCGTCATCAACAAGGCGGATGGCGACAACTTGGAAAAAGCCAAAATCGCCGCCACAAATTTCAGGAACGCATTGCATTTGTTTCCACAGGCCGATTCGGGCTGGAATCCGAAAGTGCTAACCTGCTCCGGGTATTATGCGTTGGGAATCCCCGAAGTCTGGCGTATGATCAATGATTATGTCATCTTCACCCAAAGTAACGGATACTTCGATCGGAAACGCAACGAACAGGCCCAATACTGGATGTATGAAAGCATGAACAACCTCTTGCATGACGCATTGTATCGACACCCGAAAATTGCAGCACAACTCCCGATCATGAAGCAGCAAGTGCTCAACAACGAAATAAGTCCGTTCGTGGCCGCAAAGCAACTCGTCGATTTGTTTTCGGAGACCTCACCGCAAACCATCAACTATTAACTGTTCTGACACGGTCGGCAACCTCCTCCATCAACCATTTAGGTGTTGAAGTAGCGCCACAGACGCCTACGCGACTGACTTCAACCGGTAACGGCTCTTTTATCTCCGACGAATCGGAAATGAAAAAGATATGGGGGTTCGATTTCTTACATTCGTCAAAAAGCATCTTCCCATTCGAACTTTTCTGCCCGGCAACAAAGTAGACCCAATCATGATGCAAAGCAAATTCCTTGATAAGGGGCAAACGGTTGGCAACCTGTCGGCAGATCGTATCAAACGATCGAAACCGCACCCCTTCCTTCATCCGGCTTTTTATGACGTCGACGACCTGACGGAATCCGTCCAACGATTTCGTCGTTTGCGAAAAAAGCGCTATTTCTTTCGAGAAATCAAGACGTTCCAAGTCGTCGAGCGTATCAATGACAATAGCCATTCCTTCGGTTTGTCCAACCAATCCGTTCACTTCCGCATGTCCCTGTTTTCCGTAGATGACCAATTGTGCATCCGTTGCTTTCATGGCACGGTAACAATCCTTGATGCGTCGTTGCAGGTGCAAGACCACCGGGCATGTGGCATCAATCACGTCAACATGATTATTTCGTGCTATTTCATAAGTCGACGGCGGCTCTCCATGCGCGCGCAAGAGAACCGTCTTAAACCGCAAGTCCGGAAAATCTTCCCGTTTGATCGTATGTAGTCCAAGTTTGCCAAGCCGTTCCATTTCCAGACTGTTATGTACGATATCGCCGATACAATACAATTCCGTACCGTTCTTCAACTCCCGTTCAGCGCTCTCTATCGCATGAACAACCCCAAAACAAAAGCCCGAATGTGGATCGATTTCGATTGTCAGCATACTAGTTATTCGTAATTCGTAATTCGTAATTAGTAATTAGTAATTAGTAATTAGTAATTAGCAATTCGTAATTAGTAATTAGTAATTAGTAATTAGTAATTAGCAATACGAACTAATTAAAAATTAGTTCGTATTGCCTCCCCAGCCACTCATCCTGTTCCTCAACCGTCATTGCCGTATTATCCAGCTCAATGGCATCATTTGCCTTGCGCAAGGGCGCCACTTCTCGCGTCGTATCCTGATAATCACGTTTCATAACATTCTCAAGAACCTCTTCAAGCGAAACGGCCTCGCCTTTCGCTTTCAATTCGTTCCAACGGCGAAAAGCCCGTACTTCGGGCGAAGCCGTAACGAATATTTTTAGTTCCGCATCCGGGAAAACGACTGTTCCGATGTCGCGACCGTCCATCACGATCCCCTTTTCCTTTCCCATCCGACGTTGCTGCTCCACAAGCGCTTCCCTGACAAAAGGAAGCGTCGCGATAGCACTCACATGCGTTGCGACCTCCATCCCCCGTATCTCCCGTTCTACATTCGTGCCGTTCAGATAAGTTTCCGTACAGCCCGTCGCGGCGTTGACCCTAAAAGCAATGTCAATTTTGTCCATCGATTTTTCAAGTCGGGCGCCATCGAGGCGTCCGTCCCGAAAAAAACCATGTTCCCACGCATAAAGCGTCACAGCCCTGTACATCGCTCCGGAGTCAATATAGGCATATCCAATCTTAACGGCAAGGTCACGTGCCATCGTACTTTTCCCGCAGGACGAAAACCCGTCGATTGCAACAACAATTTTTTTCATTCGTAATTTTTTTACTTTGTAATTGCTTTCAAAATTTCTCCGAAATTTTGAAAGCAAGCCCCACCATGAAAGAAGTAGCCGAAGGATGATAACGCACGACGGCAGCGCTTACATCGAAACGCGAAACATGGATCCCTCCTCCAACAGTAAATCCCCCCAGCGCATTTCCCGACGACAATGCCATATCCATCTTTGTTTTAGGGTTCAGACCGACGCCCAACCACAAATTGTCGGAAGGAAGAATCTCAACACCGAAAACCAAATGTTTTAGCGCCGTTTTCATAAAACGATCGCCTTTAACATCGGTTGATGTGCGGTCAACAGGGTTGAATTTCCAATGATTCAGGTACATCGCCGTAACTGAAAAACGAATCGGAGCATGCGCGATCCGTTTTGTGATGCCCAACTGTAAGTCCCACGGGATATGCTGTCGCAAATCTTCGTAAGGTTTGAGTTGTGCGCCGATATTTTTTAATGCAATCCCCATCGACATCTCACTTTCGGGATTAAAATAGCTCAATCCGGCGTCGACTGCAAGTCCGAAAGAATAATACTCCGCAATGGTTGAATAGAGCGCTTTCATGGACAGGCCGCCCCGCCATTTTTCCGACAGGTCATACGAGTAAAAAACATGAAAGCCGATATCCTGCATGGAAAACATGCCAAGTTGTTCATTGTCGACCGTCATCTCTTTCATACGGCCATAATCAATGAAGGTGGCGCCGATCCCCCAAGCGCTCCGTTCGCGAAAAGCCTTGGCAAAAGCTACATTCCCGACGTTCACACCCGCCATGTAATTCATGTAACCAACATTTATCCTGCCGTCGGTCTCGCCCCCCAGCAATGCAGGGTTATGAAACATGAGCGAAGGATCGGCCTCGACCAATGAAACGGAATACCCGCCAAGCGCACAGATACGCGAAGAGGTCGGGAAACGTAAAATCGCATAACCCTCGTCTCCCTCCTGTGCATACATGAATAAAGGCAAAAAACAGCCCGTTATCATCCATTTTATTAACTTCATACCTGCATTTTCATTTTGTATTGTAACGCGAAAAAAGCCGAAAAGTTATGTTTTTGAAAAAAAAAACGAAAAAAAACCGTTTTTTTTTTGGCGGATAAAAAAATATCCCTAACTTTGTTGCGCAAACTTTAACAATAACAATAAAAAAAAGGTACAACTATGGAAATCAAAAAAACATCAAAAGCTGATCTTGAAAAGGATATATCACTTAATTACCTGATGGGTTTAGTGATTGCATTGGCTATCCTTTTTGTGGGTTTTGAGTGGGGAGATACGGATGTCGAGATCAATCTCGATACGGGTATTGCCAATGTCATCGAAGAAGAAGAAATCGAAGCGACAGAGCAGAACGAGCCGCCCCCGCCCGTTGTAGAGCCCGAAGTAATCAAAGCGCCGGACATCATCGAGATTGTAGAAAACCAAATCGAGGTTGAAGCTGTCGACATCGGCAGTACAGAAGACGATGTGAAACATGCGCAGGTTGAAACGTATGTAGCTCCGGTCGAAGTGGAAGAGGAAGAAATCGATGAAGACTTCGTGTTCGTCTCTGCGGAGAAGATGCCCATGTTTCCGGGAGGCGAACAGGCATTGATGAAATGGATAAACGACCACATGACGTACCCCACGATTGCGCAGGAAAACGGCTTCCAGGGACGCGTCTTTTGTCAGTTTGTCGTGAATGCCGACGGTTCCGTCGTGGATGTGGAGGTTACCCGCCCGCTCAACCAGTATCTGGACAAGGAAGCCGTGCGCGTTTTGAAACTACTCCCCAAATTCATACCGGGAGAACAAAGGGGAAAGCCTGTACGCGTAAGGTATAGCGTTCCCGTCAGGTTTCAATTGCAAAACTAATGAAAATTCACCGTTCTTTGTACAAAAAAAAGGCTGCTTCATCACGCAGCCTTTTTTGCATCATTACCCAATAGCATGTTGTCGTCAGCCTGTATAGCCGAAAAAATCGAATCGGGAATCAATGAAATGGATTTCAATCTATCTCCGGGCGAACTGTTCGACCCCATTAAATACACACTCGCAATCGGAGGAAAGCGTATTCGTCCATCCCTGACGTTGATGGCCTGTAACATTTATGACGACAACATAGAGAAAGCGATACGGCCTGCATTGGGGATGGAAGTATTTCATAATTTCACCCTGCTTCACGACGACCTGATGGACCAGGCCGACAAGCGACGGCACCAACCGACCGTCCATAAAAAATGGAATACGAACACGGCGATATTATCGGGTGATGCCATGTTGATAGCCGCCTATCAGTTGATAGGTGAAACATGCGAACCTTACCTGAAGCAAGTACTGCAACTGTTTTCTCAAACGGCGCTTGAAATATGCTGCGGCCAACAGTATGACATGGCATTTGAAAAACTTGCAACCGTCACCGAAGACGAATATATGGAAATGATCCGGCTGAAGACTGCCGTACTGATAGCCTGCTGTCTGAAGACAGGGGCTATCCTGGGAGGTGCGCCCGCCGCAGACGCCGAACACCTGTATCAATTCGGCATCCATACCGGTCTGGCCTTCCAGCTTCAGGACGACTTGCTCGATGTGTACGGCGATACAGCGACTTTCGGCAAAAATATCGGAGGCGACATACTTTGCAACAAGAAGACCTTCCTCCTGATTAACGCCATCAACCTTGCCGACAGCAAACAAAAAAAAGCAATGGATTTTTTCGAGAATCCGTACAGCCGATTCACGCCGAAAGAAAAAATCCTGACGTATACGGAAATTTATAATCAATTGAACATTAGACATATCACGGAACAGCGAATCAATATGCGCTACGCATTGGCGATGAAGGAACTCACAAAACTGACGAAAAATTCATCCTCGTTAAGCGAACTGGTAAAATTTTGCAACCTGCTCATGCAACGTGAATTTTAACTGCCATGCATCTCATCGATACCCATTCACACCTCTACGCCCAACAATTCGACAACGACCGGTCGGAGGTCATCCACAGGGCAAAAACAGCAGGCATACAAGCCATCCTGCTGCCCAACGAAGATGCCGAAAGCGTCCGCGCTATCCTTGAACTGTGCGATCAGGAGCCGGATTTTGCCTTCCCGATGATGGGACTCCATCCAACAAGCGTTGACGGGAACTACATCCAGGAATTGGGTAAAATTGAAACCGCCCTGACCAAGCGCAACTATTTTGCCATTGGTGAAATCGGAATTGACTTGTATTGGGACAAAAAGTATCATCAGGAACAAAAGACAGTTTTTAAAGAACAGCTGCAATGGGCTGTCGAACTGCAACTGCCGGTGTCGATCCATTTGCGCAACTCGTTTGCTGAAACGCTTGATTGTATCTACCAAACAGGTGCTGACCGCCTGAAGGGCGTTTTTCACTGTTTCGGCGGAACAACCGAACAATGGGATGAAATCGCTAATCTCACATCGTTCCTTGTAGGAATAGGCGGAATCGTCACCTATAAGAATAATGTATTAGCAGATACACTCAAACACATCCCTCTCGAAAAGATCGTTTTGGAAACCGACTCGCCCTACCTCGCACCCGTTCCTTTCCGGGGGAAACGAAACGAACCGGCCTACTTATGGGAAACGGCAAAAAAAGTGGCGGAATGTCATGCGATCACAACCGAAAAATTGGCGATGACAACAGCCCGAAATTCGCTGGAATTGTTCGCAATTCCTATCAAACACGTCCCGAATGAAAAAAAATTAATATGCTAATAGACAGTTATTTAAAAAATATTTCAAAAAAAATATTCAAAATTTATGGCAGAAAATATTTGTATGTTATAAATTATTCGTATTTTGCACACGTTTTTAGAGAGAAACGGCTTTTTTTTGCAGAGGAGAGATGCTCGAGTGGCTGAAGAGGCACGCCTGGAAAGCGTGTATGCGCCAAAAGCGTATCGCGGGTTCGAATCCCGCTTTCTCCGCAAAAGAATCGACTCCGAGAAACGTGATAATAAATTGATTATAAATATAATAAATAAGAGAATTACTAATTAAAAATTAACACACAATGAAAAAAAATTTATCAAAAACAATCTTGGGCTTATGTGCCCTTGGGACATCAGTAGCAGCAGTTGCGCAGGAAGTAGCCGTGGAGGAAAGTTTTCACCAAGCGCTTAAGATCAAGTTTATTGAGGGTAGCGCCGACTTTATGAGTACCGTTGCCATTGCATTGATTCTTGGCTTGGCATTTGTTTTGGAACGCATCATTTATCTGAATCTTGCCGACACAAACGCCTCTAAACTATTGAAAAACCTTGAATCCGCATTGGATAAGGGCGATGTTGAAGGCGCAAAAGCAATCGCACGCGACACGAGAGGCCCTATTGCATCCATTGCCTATCAGGGGCTGATGCGAATTGATCAGGGTATTGACGTCGTTGAAAAATCAATCATTGCCTACGGCGGCGTACAAGGCGGTCTGTTGGAAAAGAACCTGTCGTGGATCACGCTGTTTATCGCCATTTCGCCCTCATTGGGGTTCTTGGGAACGGTTGTCGGTATGGTTATGGCGTTCGATAAAATTGAACAGGTTGGCGACATCAGCCCTACAGTTGTCGCAGGTGGTATGAAAGTGGCTCTGATCACTACCATTGGCGGTTTGATTGTTGCGCTTATTCTTCAAATATTTTATAATTACCTGTTGAGCAAGCTCGAAGCCATTCTGAACAAAATGGAAGACGCTTCGATCACATTGCTTGATCTAATTATAAAATATGATGTGAAATATAAAAACTAACGACACCATGGCTGTATCAAAAATAAGGAAAATTTCAAGCTGGACAATGCTCTTGATCACTGTTATCAGTCTTGCATTGTTCGCATTGTTCTTCTTTGGCGGTGTTGGAGAGCCGCTGGGCGCCAACAGCGACCAAAAAAACCCGATATACACAGGCGAATTGCTTATTTGGGCCTATATCCTCCTGGGGCTCTGCATAACTGGCATGGTCTTGTTCGGTCTCTTTCAGTTCGGTTCCAAATTCAAATCGAACCCCAAAGCTGCGATCATGGGACTGGGCGTACTGGTAGCCTTTGCAGTGCTGCTGTTTGTTGCCTATTCGTTGAGTGATGGTACCTTGTTGACGAGCCATATCAACGCCGATTCACAAAAGTACAACACACCATTCTGGTTGAAGACAACCGACACGTGGCTCTATTCAATGTACATTTTATTGGCGCTGTGCATAGTGGCCATGGGCTGGGGGTCAATAAAAAAGATATTGAGTAGATAATAACCTTTAACACGAGAAAAAATGGCTAGAAAAAAGAGAAAAGTTCCTGCAATCAACGGCGCTTCTTCTGCTGACATCGCTTTCATGCTGCTCTTGTTTTTTCTTTTGACAACATCGATGGATACCGACCAGGGACTACCCCGCAGGCTTCCTAATCCGCCCGACAACAAGGAAAAACCGGAAGAGGTGAAATCGAAGGAAAGAAACGTCTTGAAAGTACATATCAATAGCGATAATCAGATAATGTGTCAGAGTGATTTGGTTACGTTGCCCCGATTGAAAGAGATGGCGAAAGAATTTGTCGAGAATCCGAACAATTCTGAAAGTTTGCCCGAAAAAGAACTTGTCAACATTCCGTATTTCGGAGATCGAATGATTGCAAAAAGTCATATCATTTCACTTCAGTGCGACCGGACAACAAGCTACCAGACTTATATCGACGTTCAAAATGAATTGGCAGCCGCTTATGACGAATTACGCGACGTTGAAAGCATCAAACAGTTTGGGAAGCCTTTCAAAGCACTTGATAATGAAGATTATATTGATGCACTAAAGGCTTTGTATCCGCAGAAGATTTCTGAAGCTGAACCAAAATCGTATGGAGCCAAAAAATAGTAATAGTTATGGGAAAATTTAGTAAAGCGGGCGGACGTGAAATGCCCGAATTAAATACGTCATCGTTACCCGACTTGGTTTTTGCCACCTTGTTCTTCTTCATGATGGTTACCACCATGCGTGAAGTGACGCTGAAAGTTCTATTTCGTTCACCCCAGGCGACGGAACTCCAGAAATTGGAGAAAAAATCGCTGGTGACATTTATCTACGTGGGGAAACCCATGACGCCGGAGTTAATTGCCAAGATGGGGAACGAACCGCGTATTCAGTTGAACGATCAGATAGCGGAAATATCGGAGGTAGGCGCCTACATCGGTCAGGAAAAAGCCAGTATGAAAGAAGAAGACCAGGCTTTTATGACCACATCCATCAAGGCTGACTGGGAAACGCCCATGGGTATCATTACCGATTTGAAACAGGCGCTTCGCGAAGCATGGGCATTGAAGATCAGTTATTCGGCTAAACCCCGATTGGGGGCAGCCAAATAGCCCGATTGTATAGGTAAAGGAAAGCGGGTATGTTCAAGCGGACATACCCGCTTTTATTTAATAGAGTTCCACGTTCGATAGCAGCAGACACGCTTTCGCGTCGGTAATGCGAATGCGAATTTTCGATGTTTCAACATCGCCAAGCGGAAGGATGCGCTTGTGTCCGATGGTCGTGCCGGAAGCCACGTTTACCCAGTCATTGCCGTTCCAGACCTCCACGACGAAACTTTTTACGCGTTGTCCCAACCGGATGTACTCCTGAACGACGAGGTAGCTGACTTTCCTTGTTTTTCCCAGATCGATCTCCAACGTTCCCGTTTTCACGCCGTCGTCGGTTGCCCAATAGGTGTCCTTGTTGCCATCCGTCACACGGGATGGAGCATACAGCCGGGATTTCCCCCTGAAAGTATCCGCCGATACCTTGCCATCGACTGCCAGGTTGTCAGAAAAAGCGACATCCATCATTTTTTTCCATTCCCGCAGCGATGTTGCATCATTTTCATGAATCAATCCGCGCTTGTCGGGAGGCAGGTTCAAGAGCAGGTTGGCACCGCGTCCTACCGACTCAAGGTATAACTGAAACAGGTTATCGGGGGTCCGTACCTTTTCATCCTGCGTTTCGTGGTAGAACCAGCCGGGACGAATGGAGACATCCACCTCGGCAGGCAGCCACGATGTGCCGTCTTCCGAACCGGTGTTCAATAGCGCCGTTATGCCCGATTTACCGGGGTAAAGGGTATCCACGCTGATCATGTTCCAGTTGGTCGCGCCGGCATACCCCCGCTCGTTGCCGCACCAACGGATATCGGGACCCGCATCGCTGAACATCATCGCTTTAGGCGCCAGCTTCCTGACGAGGGCATGGGTGTTGGGCCAGTCGTAGTAGGTGCGGTTGTCGATCCTCCGTGTTTCGCGAGCCCCTCCGTAATACCCGTCGCCGCCGTTGGCGCCATCAAACCATACTTCGGCTATCTCGCCATAGTTGCTCAACAGTTCGGTCAGCTGGTTTCGGTAATAGTCAATGTATTCAGGCGAAGCATACTGTGCATGATTCCGGTCCCATGGCGAGAGATAGACGCCAAAAAACAAACCGTACTTGCGGCAAGCATCCGATACTTCCTTCACCACATCGCCCTTGCCGTCGCGAAACGGACTGTTTTTGACGGAGTGCTCCGTGTATCGACTGGGCCAGAGGCAGAACCCGTCATGATGCTTGCATGTGAGGATGATACCTTTCAAACCTGCCTCCTTGGCGGTTGAAGCCCATTGTTGCGCATCAAATGCAGTCGGATTGAAAATGGAGGGACTCTCATCGCCATATCCCCATTCCTTATCGGTAAATGTGTTGACGGTGAAATGAATAAAGGCATATTGCTCCAGTTCGTGCCATTGTAGTTGATATTCGCCCGGAACAGGCGTCACGGCTTCCGGAGGAGCCACCTTCTCTTGGCATGCGCCGAACGATAAAAGCAGGCAGATGCCCAAAACGAATTGATTTTTCATACGGAAAGAATTGGAACTGATTCTCATGAGAACCAGGGGATGTTTTTTAATTGATTGAGAAAAAGAAACAGTAATGAAGGCTTTAGTACGATGGGGTAAATCAGTCCGAAGATGGCGCCCCAAAGATGCGCATTGTGATTGACGTTATCGGTCGCGCGTTTGGCCATGTATTGACAGTAAATGATGTACAATACACCGAATACAATTCCCGGCACGGGGATAACGGCAAAAAGCAAAATGATTCCCCAAGGATTAAAAATGATGGATGCAAACAGGATGGCAGATACCGCCCCCGATGCGCCAATGGATTGATAGTAGAGGTTGTCGCGGTATTTGACCAAGTCGAACAAACTGGCGAAAATCATCCCTCCGAAGTATAAGCCCACGAACGCCCATCGACCAAGCCCCCATTGTGAAAAGATTGATTCCACAAAGACGCCAAAAAAGTAGCACGTAAACATGTTGACAAACAAGTGCGACATGTCGGCATGAATAAACCCGTGCGTAACCATGCGATAAATTTCCTGTCGTTTCAGTATGGCATACGCATTAAACGAGAACCGGCCCACAAGATGCTGTCGGCCAAAGCAGATAAAAGACAGTACGGCTGTTGTTCCTATAATCAGATAAGTAAGCATGATGATTGTGAGTTATTGGGTAGTCGACGATTTATCGAAGGTGTAGAAGTCGTAGGTAATCGTCCAGGTAAAGGTTTTGCCCGGTTGAATGTGGATGTCCATGTAAGGTTCGGGGCATTGCGTTTTGGCCGCCGACCAGAAAATGATTTTTGAAACGGGACGGTCGCAGGTAATCCGCACGCCGGCGCCCGCCCGGGTGTTCTCAATGCGAAAATCATAGTCTTTGATTTGCTTCGCATGCCCCTGCAGTTCCCCCAGAAAAACCGATTCGCGCGGCGAAAAGTCGCGTGTGAACTCAATTTGCTGCCCGTTGATTCTTGTCAACGGGCTTTCATTGGCGGCACTTACCGGGAATGTGAATTTCACGATACTGTTCGGGCCTGTCGTCAGCTGGTCGATCGTGAAAAAATTGTGATTGTAGACTTCGGTCTGAATCACTTTCCCCCCCGTATTTTTCAGGCTATGCTCCAGCACCATTTGCGGTTTGCCTTTAAGCAAACGTACTTTTTTCTCGTACACGTAGGAATATCCGGCCACATCCTTCAATTGATGCCTGAAAACCACACAATCCTTCAACGTCTTAACCGTCCATGTGCCGGGATTGGAAAGTTCGTAGTATCCGAACCTTTCCATTTTGCCATCCGAAGGCTTGCGTAAGCCCCCGATGCCTATCCGAACAAACTCACCGCCCGCAGGCGCCTCTTCGTAATTGATCGCAAAAAATTCCTCTGTCGGGCCGCAGATGGCATCGTGAATTTTCGGATCATGGACGGGAAACCATTGCCCGAAAAAATCATGCCCCTGATACTTTAACTCATAAATCACGCCCGACCAGTCGAACCGGCTGCCGCGATAATAGCCCTGTTCTGCATCGGGCAAATACAACTTAGCCGTTATCAAGCCGTTACTGATTTCCGCCTGCGGAAATTGTGCCCACGATGCTTGATTATTCAAAAAGAAAAATGACATCATTAAAAATAGATATTTATTCATTGTGTAGTGATATTAAAATTTTCTCCCTAAAAAAATGGCGTCCTCTCGCGGCACCAATCATGGCACAAAGATACGAAATCAATTTTGAAATATGAAATGGCGCGTACCTGTTCAAATAAAATTCGCTTTATATAATAATAATGTTTATATTTGCAACCTGTTTAACTGTAAAAAAAATGAAAATAGCATGAAAAAAGTTGTTTGTTGCGTTTTTAGGTTTTGCCTTGTTGCAGGTTTTGCGACCTTGACCGCAGGATGCTCGCAAACGGGGCAAAAGCAAGAGATGATGGATATTTCGCTTGTTCCGGCTGCCTTCCCTGTGGGCTTCGGGCTCTACTCGCATGAAGATATTCAGTTTGTAACCTTCTATGATTCCGAGCATTACATGACGATTGCCAGTCGCGCGCTGGATGCCAAGGGCTGGGACTTCCAACGGTTGGATTCGAAAGTGGGATGGGACAGCCACAACAGCGTGGTTGTAAAAGTGGACGCTAAGGGATTTATCCACGTAGTGGGTAATTTGCATGCCAGTCCGCTGATCTATTTCAGGAGCGCCAAGCCATTGGACATACACAGTCTGGAACGAATCCCGCAAATGACAGGCAGAGACGAGGATCGAACGACCTATCCGGTGTTTATGGATGGACCGAATGGTGAGTTTATTTTTCATTATCGGCAAGGAGGGAGCGGTAACGGGTACGAGGTATTCAACCAGTGGGATGATGGCAGGCAGGAATGGACGCGGATGCTGGATGTACCTTTGCTTGACGGGCTTGGCGAGCGCAATGCCTACATGCAGGGGCCGTTGGCTGGCCCCGACGGGTTTTATCACTTGATATGGGTTTGGCGTGAAACGCCCGACTGTGCGACCAACCACACCCTCTCGTATGCACGCAGCAAGGATTTGATTCATTGGGAAAGCATGGATGCGCAAGCGGTAACGCTTCCCGTCACAATAGCAGAGAAGGCGCTGTGGGTAGATGACACGCCTCCCGGCGGCGGATTGTTCAATCCCGGCATCCGGCTTGGCTTCGATCAGTCGGGGCAAGTGATGATCGGTTATCATAAATACGACGAAAAGATGAATACCCAACTGTTTATCGCCCGTTACGAAAAGGGCGGATGGACGCGACAACAGGTTACAAACTGGCATTTCCCCTGGAATTTTCAGGGAAATGGCAGTATCGAAGCGGAACTGGGCATAGATGCGCCCAAACCGTCGGGCAAGAACCGAATCACTTTCGGATATCACAGGAAAGATGTTGGCGACAAGGTACTTGTGCTCGATGCCAAAACGTTGAAACAGGTCAGAGAAGAAGCCTATACCTATCCGTTCCCGGAAGAAATCAACGTCGTGGAATCGTCGTTTCCGGGGATGATGGTAAACACGCGCTTCGACGCGGGGAAACCTGCTGACGGAAAACGATACATGCTTCGCTGGGAGACGCTTCCCCCCAACCGCGACCGTAAACGAGAGGGCGCTCTGCCTGAGCCGTCGATGTTGCGGCTGGTTTGCTTCGCTCACGAAAAAAAATAAAAAAATATGAGACATCTACCATTCCGCTGTTTCCGGGTATTGTTCCCGATGGTATTGTTGCTGACAACCGTGTTGGCGCAGGCACAATTGAAATTCTTGCAGGATATGGGCGAACTGCCTCCGCATCCGCGTATTCTCCTGCTTGAAGGCGAAGAACAGCAAATCAGGGAACGCATCAACGCCGACCCCGCCTGGGAAAAGATACATCAAGTCATTATGAATGAATGTGACAAAATTGTTTCTTTGCCCGAACTGGAACGCAAGATGGAAGGACGTCGCCTGTTGGGCGTTTCGCGCGAAGCGTTGCGGCGTCTTTTCTATCTGTCGTACGCCTGCCGGATGAGCGGTCGCGACAGTTATTTGCTGAAAGCCGAAAAGGAAATGCTGGCCATCTCGGCATTTAGCGACTGGAATCCGTCGCATTTCTTGGATGTAGCCGAGATGACGATGGCGATGGCCATCGGGTACGACTGGCTCCATGCAAAACTGTCGGCCCCATCGCGCGAGATCATTAAAAATGCCATTTTAAAGATGGGTATTGATGCGTCGCTCAACAGAAGTCATGCCGGGTTCCTGACCGCCACAAACAACTGGAATCAGGTTTGTAATGCAGGCATGACTTACGGTGCGCTGGCCGTTTACGAAGACATGCCCCAGCTGTCGCGGATGATTATCGACAGGGCGGTGGAATCCATACGGCTACCGATGGAGGAGTACGCTCCCGATGGCGCCTATCCGGAAGGATATGGTTACTGGGGCTATGGGACGAATTTCAATGTGATGTTCCTGAGCGCCATCAAAAAGGTGCTACAAACTGATTTTGGTCTTGCGGCATCATCCGGGTTTATGCAAACGGCTTTTTATCTGGAACACATGACAGGCCCGACCAAGATGAGCTTCAACTATGCCGATAGTGGCCTGAACGGCGGACTGAATCCGGCCATGTGCTGGTTTGCCACCCAAACGGGCAACACTTCCCTGTTGTGGGTAGAACGCGATTACATTGAAAACCTTGACAGGGGGCGCGACCGCCTACTACCTGCCATCATGGTCTGGGGCGGCACGATCCGCGTATCGTCCATTCAACCGCCAGCGGAAAATTTTTGGATGGGACAGGGCACGACGCCCGTAGCGCTGATGCGTACCTCATGGACGACGCCCGATGCGGTCTATCTCGGATTAAAGTGCGGGAGCGCTTCCAGCAACCATGCACACATGGACGCTGGATCGTTCGTCATGGAGGCAGATGGCGTACGGTGGGCGATGGACTTCGGACCGCAAGATTACAATTCGCTCGAACAACGAGGCGTAGACCTCTGGAACATGCGGCAAAACTCACAACGATGGGAAGTGTTCCGCTATCACAATTTTGTCCATAACACACTGACCGTTAACGAAAAACTCCATTCTGTCAAGGGGTATGCAAAAATAGAAGCCTATTCGTCGGCCCCCGACTTCATGAACGCCGTCACCGACCTGACGTCGTTATTTGAGGGCGACTTAGCCGCTTGCATGCGCGGTGTGGCTATTGTCAACCAGCAATTCGTGGTTGTACGTGACGAATTGAAAACGTCGGACAGGGAAGCAACCATCCGCTGGTCGCTCCTCACCTCCGCCGAAGCGAAACTTACAGGGAAAAACACCATCGAACTGAAAAAGGACGGGAAAAGACTGAAAATCGTTGTGGCAGAGCCGACGCGTGTGACCATGAAGACATGGCCGACTACCCCCACGCACGATTACGATGCTCCCAATCCCGGAACGGTTTTGGTCGGATTCGAAGTGAAAGTGCCCGCCAACGCAAGCACCACCTTACTCGTGAAACTCATCCCGCAAAGCGCCCGATCGACATCGACGAAAATACCGGAGCTAAAAGCATGGGGGGAGAAGTGAAAAAAAAACAAGAAAAAAAATAGAGAAAAAAATGTTGAAAAAAATGTTGAAAAAAATGACCATTCTAAACGTAGTTGCTGTTGCAACCCTTTTATCGACAGCCTATTCGTCGTCGGCCACCAACCCGGATATCGAAAAGATTCGCGGGCGGATCATTACTACGCTGATGGCCCCTCCCGTCAATGATACGCAGGTAAAGGAGCTGATGGCTACCCTCCGCAGCGACGGCACGTGGCCGGGCATCGATTATGAAGACGTCCGACGCGAGGCGTTCCAGCATACGCGACATCTGTCGAATATGTTGACAATGAGCCGCGCATACAAAAAGAAAGGCTCACAATATTGTGGCAAAAAAGAATTGAGAAATGCGATCGGTTTGTCGCTCGACTACTGGCTGAAGCACGATTTCATCTGCGACAACTGGTGGAACAACGAAATAGGCACGCCCGATGCCATCACTGCCATGCTGTTGATTCTGGACAAAGACCTGACCCCCGTTCAAGTCGAGAAGGCGCTGGGCGTCGTGGCCCGCTCGCATATCAACGGCCCCGGCGCCCGTCAGAGCGGCGACCGTATCAAGATAGCCGGCATTCAAGCGAAATATACGCTTTTCAAACGCGATGTAGAAACGTTCGAGATGCTGGTGAAGGTTATCGAAGGGGAGATACGCTTTGTGCCGACCAACCAGCGGGGGATGCAGTACGATTACAGTTTCCATCACCGCGAAGACCATGTGAACAACACCCTTACCTACGGTCTGGGCTATGCGGACGCTTTTGTCGAATGGACATCGTATCTTGCCGGCACGCGCTATCAGCTGGCAGAACAGGCTATCAAACAATTAGTCGACTATTACCTCGACGGCATCTGCAAGCAGATGGTCGATGGGAAATATCCCGATCCCTCGGCGGCCAACCGCGATATCAGCCGACCGGGGCATGGTGGCGCGATGGGGACAAGAACGCCCGAACGCCTGCTGGCGGCTACCGATTACAGAAAAGAGGAGTTGCAGCAGATCGTTCACATCCGCGAAGACAAGGCAAAATCGATGCTTTCGTATGGCAAGTTTTTCTGGCTGAGCGAGTATTATGTTCACCAGCGCCCGGGCTATTTCACGTCGGTACGCATGTTTTCGAGCCGCAACGCCAACATGGAAGTACCGTACAACAGCGAAGGGCTGACGAACCACCATCGCGGCGACGGCACGAATTATGTCTCATTGACGGGAAAGGAATATTTTGATCTGGCGCCGGTGAATGACTGGCAGAAAATACCGGGCGCTACCATCATGCAAAAAGCGGCATTGGCGAATGAAAACGAAATACAGAAATACGGCGTGATGGACTTCGCAGGCGCTGTCACCGATGGGATGTATGGCGCTGCGGGTTTCGACTTCATCAGTCCGCACGACCCGCTCCGCGCACGAAAGGCATGGTTTTTCTTCGACAGCGAATATGTCTGTCTCGGTGCGGGTATTCGGTCGCAGACGAGCAATCCGGTTGTGACAACCGTCAATCAATGCCTGTTGCGAAACGAAGTTACCGTCAATGCCAATGGCGTCGCAAGCACACAGCCTTCCGGCGAAAGTCAAATCGACGGTGTCCGCTGGGTTTACCACGACGGGATAGGCTATCTCTTCCCCGAACCGGCAAAGGTACACTTGAAAAATCAGGCAGCTACCGGCAACTGGTACAACATCAACCGGCAAACCAATATTCCCAAGGGCGAAGTCAGCAAGGATGTCTTCAAGCTCTGGATCGATCATGGCACGCGCCTGAACGGTGCTACCTACCAGTACATCGTCATGCCGGCCACTAACCGCGAACAGGTGGCTTCCGCGTGGCAAACGCCGGCAGTAACCGTCTTGTCGAATACGCCCGACATGCAAGCCGTATGGCACAACACCCTGAAAATCTTACAGACGGTATGCTATAAAACCGGAACGCTCCAGCTGCCTGCCCGCCCCCAAATAGGGCTTACCCTGAACACCCCCTGCATCCTCATGGCCAAGTTTGGAAAGGGTAGTGTGGAACTTTCGGTTGCCGATCCTTCTCGCAAGCTGGGGAAAATACATGTTAGCGTGAATTATCGTGTTGAAAGAAAAGGACAGCACTTCCTTGCCGTGTGGAATGAAGCCAGCGGCCAGAGCGAAATTTTGATCGATTTGCCGCAGGGAGGACGTGCGGGAGAAAGTGTGACGGTCATTTTAACATCATGCGGTTCGCATGATGAATCGATGGAAGCGCTGATCAAGGATCGCCTTGACCGTTCGCTGCAGCAGTACGAACTGATGGCGCAATCGCTTGTCGACCAGCCCGACAAGCTACCGCGAAGCATTGACGGTGAAGGGAAGTTAGTGACCACAGGCTCGAGTGGATGGGTCAGCGGGTTTGTGCCCGGCTCATTGTGGAATTTGTATGCGTACAGCAACGACCCGAAGATGCTGGCATTTGCCAAAAACTACACGGCGCGCATTGAAAAGGAAAAACACAATCGTGGCACGCACGATCTGGGCTTCATGCTGTATAGCAGCTTTGGCAATGGCTATCGTCTCACAGGCGATACAGCCTATCGCAGCATCATGCTTACGGGCGCCGAATCGCTCATTAGTCGGTTCAACCCTGTCATCGGCTGTATCCGGTCGTGGGATTTTAACGGAGATAAATGGCAATTCCCGGTCATCATCGACAACATGATGAACCTCGAATTTCTCTTCTGGGCATCGCGTGTTTCAGGCGATCCGAAGTACCGTGAGATTTGTCTGCGTCATGCCGACGTGACCTTAAAAAATCACGTCCGTCCCGATTTCAGCACGTACCATGTTGTTTCGTATGATCCTGCCACCGGCGAGGTGGAAAAGAAAAACACACACCAGGGATATGCCGACGGTTCGGCTTGGGCACGTGGACAGGCTTGGGGGTTCTATGGCTATGTGGTGATGTATCGCGAAACAAAAGACCGGAAATACCTCGAATTGGCAAAAAACATGGCCACATTCATGCTCCACCATCCCAACCTGCCTGCCGACAAGATTCCTTATTGGGATTTTAACGCGCCCGATATTCCGAAGGCGCTGCGCGACGCATCAGCTGGCGCTATCATCGCATCGGCATTGATCGAGCTGAGCGGTTATGTGGACGATGGACTCGCAAAGGAATACTTGGAGGTTGCCGAGACGCAAATCCGTACCTTGTCGTCGCCCGACTATTTTGCCGAAAAGGGCGCCAACGGTAACTTTATCATCAAGCATTGCGTCGGGAACTTGCCCGGCAATTCCGAAATGGACGTGCCGCTCACGTATGCCGATTATTATTATATAGAGGCATTGATGCGTTATCGGACGTTGTTGAAAAAATGAATCTATTGTACTACTATAATTTTTAAACTTATGAAATCACAAGAATCACAAAACATTTCGTTATTTTCTTGCTGCAGCTGCCATCATTCGCGGCGCGCTTTTTTGGCCAATTGCGCCAAATGTATCGGAGCGGCTGGCGTCTTTTCGGGATTCGTCGTTCCGGAAATTTTTTCGTCCTGCAGCGTTTCGCCCAAGACACGCATGACGGTACGTGTCGTTTTCGCACTTCATGCACCGGTACAGGCACAGCCCGACTGGCCAAATATCGGTTTCGATTTCAATCCCGTCATGGAGCGTATCATGAACGCGCTGTCAGCAGGTTGTCCGGGGATGGCGTTCGTACAGTCGATGGTGGCCAACGGAGCGCAGGCTGACGAACTCAAGGCTGCTGACAAAGAGAACGGTAACATCGACGGATACATTGTTGTCCAGATGAACTGCTGGAACCATGCCGTTGAACAGTTGGTCAATGCCGGAGAGGGAAAGCCGGTTCTCTATGCCGACTTCCCTTATGCAGGCAGTGGCGGATTCTTAGTCTACACCGCCAAACTGCTTCGTAGCGGGGCGGAGAACTTTGCGCATATCGCTTCCGGCCAGCTCGACCACCTGGTAGCTGCTGCCAGCTGCATGGCGCTTGCGAAGGGTCAGGGCGGCACAAGGGCGTTCGTCGACGGCGTCAAAAAACTTCGTATGGACATCGAAGCCGGCGTGAAGGTCGACATGCAATGCAGGAACGACAAGGTCGACCTACTCTCGACCGGCGACCTCCTGAAAGAACTCAAGACAAAGAAAATGATTGAGTTCGAAAAAGGTTGGGCCGACATCATCCCCGAGACAAAAGCATCGCTCGGCATTGACATCATCCGGCGACCGTTTGCCGAGCTGAACGAACTTTGGGAAAAGGCTGACAAGGACCAGGCGAAGGATGTCATGAACCGGTGGAAGCAAAACGCCGAAGCGGTCATTGACGTGCCGGATGACACATTGGAAGCATCGGCGCGCATGTATCTTGCCATGAAGACATGCTTGAAGAATCACGATGCGTGCGGCATCACCATCAACTGTCTCGGAGGGTTTTATGGGGGTCATATTCACGCTTATCCGTGTCTCGGCTTCCACGAACTGCTGAACGAGGGGCTGATCGGCGCCTGCGAGTGTGATACGCTTTCGACACTGACGATGGTTGCGATGACGACCTTGACGAAAGGACGACCCGGGTATATTTCCGACCCGGTGATGGATGTTGCCACGAAACAAATCATTTATGCACATTGTGTCGCATCGAACAAGGCCTTTGGGCCGCAGGGGGCGACAAATCCATACACCATCATGACCCATTCGGAAGATCGGCAGGGCGCATCACTGCGCTCGACACTTCCCATAGGTTACATGACCACTACGCTGGAAATGCATCCGGGCAGGAAAGAGATTCTTTTCCACCAGGCTAAAACGGTGGATAACAGTTTGGAAGACAGGGCTTGCCGAACAAAAATAGCCGGCGTTCCCGTAGGAGATTATGAAAAGCTCTTCACGCAATGGACGCCTTGGGGATGGCATCGCGTCACCTATTACGGCGACCTGAAGCAACCGGTCTTTGCACTTGCCGATGCGCTGGGGTGGAAGGTTATAGAGGAGGCTTGAGGTAGTTCGTAAAGAGATGTTACGAATTTCTAATTCGTAACATCTCTTTACGAACTACCAATTACTAATTACTAATTACTAATTACTAAACGACGACAAATTACTAATTTTAATTATTATGTCATTACAAAACAAAACATGTCATTGCTGTCCGCAATGTACGGAAGGAACAGTTTCGGAGAGTCAGGCGAATATTTCGCGTCGAAATTTTGTTGCGATGGGAGGCGTGCTGCTGGGTGGCCTCACCCTGTCGGGATTGCAGAACAGCGCCTTTGCTGCCGCGACAACAGGGCGAAACGGCATCTTTGGCGCAGGAACGGATGATGCTGTCGCAGCACCTAATCCGAGAGTTCCCCTGATAGTCAAGCCCATTCTTGTGCACGATCTGCCACAACGAAGGGAGCAGACCTCCTGGCGCAACTGGGGAGGCATCGAAACCAAAGAACAGGCGGAGGAGGAAGTCGGCAGAATCCGATCGGAGCTGGCTGTCCTCAAGGCCAGGGCCGACTATCCCGTCGAGTTTCTCGATGTTTCTTCGGCTACCCATATCAACCAACTGAAAGATCATCCGGATATTCCCAAATGCGATACGATATTGCTTTATGGGGCAGGAGCGGGCGTTAACGGTGTCCAGCATTTCAACAAGGATGTGATCATCTTTCAACGCTGGAAAAGCGGGCCGGTCTATCTGCAGTATGAAATCGTCAGTCCGCGTTTTCTTCGGCAACATACGGACGTCTCGGCCATACCGGGCATCAAGGATGAAGATGTCGTGACCGACAAGGTGGATGAACTCGACTGGCGTTTGCGGGCGCTTTGCGGTCTGAAAAATACGATTGGCGCCAAAATCATTACGATTGGCGGAGCAGCGGGATGGGCGCAACCGGCAGGCGTCGTTCCCGAACTCGTCAGGAAAGTCTGGAAGTTCGAATACCATGATGTCGACTACAAGGAACTTGGCAAGCTGATAAATGAAGCCAGTGCGAACAAAAAGATGATGGACAAAGCCAAACAACGCGCAGAGGCTTACCTCAAGATTCCGGGAACAAAGTTGGAAACAACGATGGAATTTTTCATCAACAATTTTCTGCTCGACGATATCTTCCGGATGCTGATGCAAAAAGTCGATACGAACCTGATCACCATCAATTCGTGTATGGGAACCATTATGGGACAGGCGAAGACAAGCGCCTGCATGACGCTGTGCCTGCTCAACGACGACGGGTACATGGCGTTCTGCGAATCCGACTTTGTCGTGATTCCGAGTGGCGTGCTGCTGGGTAACATCTCCGGCAAGCCGGTGTTCCTCAATGACCCAGCCTATCCGCACGACCACATCATCACGCTGGCACACTGTACCGGTCCGCGCAGGATGGACGGGAAGAACTACGACCCCGTCAGGATTGTCACGCATTTCGAATCGGACTATGGCGCAGCGCCGCATGTCGAAGTACAGCTCGGCGCCGTGACGACGAACATCGTTCCGGATTTCAAGTCGGAACGCTGGGTCGGCGTCAAAGGGATCATCTGCGAAGTGCCGTTCCGTCCAATCTGTCGGACGCAATTCGACATCAAGTACGAATGTCCCGACAAGCTCCTCGCGGAAAGGATGCCCGGCTTCCACTGGATGACAGGTTACGGCGACTACAGCAAGGAACTCGGTTATGCCCTTCGCCGTGTCGGCATCCAGTGGGACAACCTCGACGAAGTACCCTACAAGGAGATGTGCTGACCGGAGAAATCTCTATTTCAGCGACTTGACAGCATATTCAACATCTCTCAACTTGTCGTATAAATCTTTTCCGCTGGAGTAGATGCTTTGATCCAAGCCGTCTAATTTACTGTCCATGCGGTCTAATTTATACTCAAGACGGTCTATTTTTCGCTCCAACGCTTCTATTTTATCCTCCAGACCGGAGGTATATTCGCGGTTATCGACGGAAGCGCCCAGCAACAGCATGACGAGCGCTACGCAAGCGACTCTGTTTATTGTTTTTCTCATCCTAATTCATCCTGTCATATTCAAGATTCATCTTAAACCATTCACCCTGGCTGAAAGCAGCCGCCTGATAGGTGGTGTTCAGCAGTTTCAAGCGTTTACCCGTTATACTGTCTACTTCGAGTAGTTGGAGTTCGAGTTCGCGTTTTCTCGTATTTTGATAGAGTTTAGCGTGCACTTTTGCTCCTGTCGGGATGATCGTCAATCCGGAGCGCACAAAGGGTTCGGCGACCGACAAGGTGACTGACATGCCGTTTGTTACCGAGTCGTAGTCGCATGCCTGATCCAGGGTTGCCTTGATTTCCGACCCACGAGGAATCAGCACCGTCTTTCCAAGACTTGCTACCTGCGGTTTGGTGTCGGATTCGGATTTTTTTTCATCTTTCGGTGTTTTGTTGTGTTCAGCAACGGGCTTATCGTGCGACGATTCACGCGGCTTTTCGTGCGGCTTTTCGTGCGGCGTTTCACGCGACGGTTCATTGCCGGATGCGTCGTCCTGCTTTTTCTCCTTTTCTTTCTCCTTTTCTACCTGTTTATTGTCTTTCTCTTCCTGCTTTTTGTCCTTCTCTTTCGGAATTGCGGCAACAGGTTTTTCCACTTTTTTATCAGGGGTGGGCATTGGCTGTCCGGGCGCTGTCGGGCTGTCGGTCGGGCTGTCGATTGGCGTATTTGAAATACTTTCAGGCGGTGGCGTCGTCGCGCCGACAGTCGATTTTCCTTGCATGAGCATGCCCATGTCAACGCCCTGTTCGACCGCTAAGCCGGGGCTTACATGCTCGGAAATTGTTGTTTCGGGGATTGTCTCGGGTTCCGTCCCGCGAAAAAGCACAAAGAAAGCCATCAGCAGCGAGACAATGAGAAAACCTGCTCCAAGCAAATATTGCCGGTCGATCTTCAACGGCAGCTTCCATGACGGGGCTGTTTTCGGAAACGGTTTCCGGGAAGAACGTCCTGCGACGGGTGTCACATTGATTTGCAGCAGACATTGCTTAAATTCGGCTGCACTGTTGAAGCGTTTCGACGGTTCTTTTTCCAATGCTTTCAATACGGCGTTGTTCAGTGCTTCGGGAATGGCGGGGTTGCGCAGGATGGGAGGAACGGGCTTGCGACCGGTGTGCGCCTGCATGATGTCAAACTCGCTGTCGGAATCGAAAGGTGTCGTTCCGGTCAGCAGTTCATAGAGTACAATCCCCATCGAATAGATGTCGGAGGCTTGGTTGCCTTCCATGCCTCTGATCTGTTCGGGCGACATATATTGTGGCGTACCGACGACCTGACCTACGCGTGTAAGACGCGAACCGCCGACGATGCGCGAAATGCCGAAATCCATGATTTTAACTTCACCTTCGACCGAAAGCATCAGGTTGGAAGGTTTCAGGTCGCGGTGGATAACGTCTTTGTTATGTGCATGTTGCAAACCTTCGAGCGTATGTGCGGCCATATTCAGCACTTCTTCTACCGGCAGGGCGCCCCGTTTTTTCAAAATGGATTCGAGCGTCTCGCCTTCGACATATTCCATGATCATGTATTGACAGCCATCGGTTTGGCCCATATTATAAAGCATGGTGATATTGGGATGGCGCAGTTTGGCCAGTGTGACGGCTTCCGACTGGAACCGCCGTGCGGTCTCCGCTCCGGGCGCATATTCCGATTTCAGCAGTTTGACGGCTACCTGTCGTTGCAGAATATTGTCTTCGGCTATATAGACGGTTCCCATACCTCCTTCGCCGATGATACGGACGATGGTGTGACCTGGAATGTTGAATTTGTCAAGTTTCATTGCAGTCTCCATTTGATTTTTCGTTGATTTCCACGATTACCACCGTGATATTATCGTAGCCGCCATTTCTCTTGGCCGTTTCAACCAATGAAAAGGCTGCCGTTCGCGGGGAGGGTTGTGCCAGTAAGCGGCCTATCACATCATCCGGCACCACGTCGTACAACCCATCGCTACAAAGCAGGAAACGGTCTCCTTTTCGGATGGAACATGATAGTTTGAAAATGTCCGGTTCAATTTGCGGGCTTGTGCCGATGGCTTTTGTGAGAACGCTGCGTTGCGGGTGACGGGCAGCTTCGGCCGATGAAATCTCACCCTTCCTCATCATTTCTCCTACTACGGTGTGGTCGCAAGTCAGTTGTCGCAGTTTGCCATTGGCCAGCAGATAAATACGGCTATCGCCTACAGATGCGCAATAGATTTTCTTTTTTCGGATGAGCAGTATGGCGCAGGTAGTACCCATGACCGATTGCTGTCGCAAAGATGATTCGTAAATGCGTTGATTAGCTTTGGCGATCATTTCCGACAGCCACCGGCGCGGGTCTTTTCGCATGGTTCGTCCGTCGTCGTCGTTGACAGTTCCTACCATCATGCTGCTGGCTACCTCTCCCTGCTCATATCCGCCCATGCCGTCGGCAAGCACGGCAACGAAATCGGTTTTATTGCCGCCAATAAACCGGAATCCGGCTTTGTCCTCGTTGTTACGGCGCACACATCCCTTGTCGGTATGCGATACAGGACGTATGTACAGCCATTTAGGATTCAGGATAGAAAACGGGAAACGGAACATGGACGATAGGCTATCTATTGGTTTATTTCGATTCGATGACCGGTTCGATACCCATCAGTTCGAGGCCGTACTTGATTGGAACGGCGAAAGTCATGATGTTGTTTCCGGCACTAAAGATACCGATAACCCTTCCCTGGTCGTCGAAGAGGGGGCCTCCACTGTTGCCGGGGCCGGTCGAGTTGATGGTCAACTGGTAGGAATCGCCATAGCTACTGTAATAGCTGCCCGAAGTAGTTTCGGTGTTACCCTTGATGAGTCTGCCGATATTGCCCTGGCTGAGCGTGGGTACGGGTACGCGTACGATTTGGGGATTGCTATTGAAATAGTCGTACGATTTGACTTGCGAATACTGGTTGGGCGAAGCGCCCGGATACCCCATTACCGTTATCACATCGCCTGTCTTTATTTCATTGTAGTTGTTAAACAGATCGCACGTTGCAAGCGCTTTAGGGAGGTCGATCTTGATCATCGTGACGTCGTGCTTGTTGGAAATGCGTACTATTTTTGCGGGTGCCCGCAAGTCATTGCGTGCAAAGGTTACATCCAGGTACATGTTGGTTCCTTCAACAACTTTCGCCGCCTGCCGGTTATTGATGTTCATGGCTGCTGCCGGCACCCATCCGCTCACCATTTCGGGTGTGACAAAAGCGTTGGGGACGATATTCCCCTGTGCGTCCAGCAGGACGCCGGGAAAAGTGTTGGCAGGGAAATTGTAGGATGTCAGCCAACCGGCTGCCACATGGCGATTGGTAAGGATAAACCCGTCGGGAGCAACAACAAATCCCGAACCTGAACCGGCGCCGCGTATCGGTTCAAATTCCGCGTTCGGGTCTTCCGAGCGCGTGATAAGCATCGGTTCGATTCCTTGTTGCGTCTGTATGAAGACGCCTGTCCGCATGTCCTGTCCCTGTATGTTAGTCGTAATGAAGCGATGTACCAGGTCTTCGCCCGTCATGATGTAAATCAGCTTCCATGCAACCTCGATAAAGATTACCTTTTCGGCATTCTCCTCTGCAATTTGCGATGGCGTTTTCGATTTCGGACGTGTTTTCTCGTCGATGATATTCTTAATGCCGGTAATTTCATTCCCTATACCGGTGATTAGCTGGTCAGCGCCGCCTTTCTGCTGGTCCATCTTACGGGAGAAACCGATCCCGCCGGCGATCAGCAGGACGAGAATACCTGCAACTACGAACAGGACGCTCGTCTTTGACTTTTTCCGTTCTTCCATGACCATGCGCTGTACGGTCTCCTTGCCGACGCCCTGTTTGGCGGGTTCCGACTGCGGATGATCGTTGCCCGCCGTATTGCCTGGGGCGTCGACCGGCTTCGGTTCTTGTCCGGTTGGCGGCGTCTCGGCAATGGCTTTGTTGACGGTTGTAGGTTTTGGAGGAGTGATATGAATGACCTGTGTCTTTTTAATGTGACTCTCGGGTCGCGGGTCGAGGTCGAAGATGAATACAGGGCCATTCGCTCCCATCTGTACGGTATCTCCGGCATAGATTTTCACTTTGCCCCATACTTGCTTGCTGTTGACAAACAGTCCGTTACTACTGTTAAAGTCTTCAATCCAAAAGGTATCGGCTTCCTTGCCGTCTGCCGAAATGGCGGCATGTTCGCGACTGACCATCTCGTCGATGTCAGGGTCGTACTGAATTTGACATTTGTTGCCGCGTCCGATTTTCAAATCGCCGATGCTGGCGGCAAACTCTTCCACCTGTCCGTTTTTCGAACCGGTCTGGTGCTTGATTTTAATTTTTAAGTCCATCGTAAATAAATTTATAAATGATTATTAAAACATATTGAAACGCAATATAATACCGACTTGCAAGGCATTTATTTGCCAGTCGGCTTCCGAAAAAACCTCGTTCAGGCCTACGTTGAATGCAGCAAAGGGAGAGAGCGTGACTTTCCTCGCAACGAAAAAATCGTAGCCTGCACCCATCCGTGCCTCATAGCGGGTCAGCATGTCGGGGATATCGTCTTCCATGCTGAATCCCTGATAGCTTGTCTTCATTTTCCCTTTGGTTTTGACGCCGATACCCGGTCCGGCAAACAAATAAAAAGGAGAGCGCGGTATGCAAAACTTCAATGTCGGAGCGAGGTGCAGATAGTTGATACGACATTCGTTCTGCCAGTCGTCAATTTTTTCGCTGACCGACATGTCGCTGAAGAAGTCGACCCAAAGCAATAATCCGAAGTGGCGTGAGAACTGCATGTCAAACTGGCTTGTAGCCAGTGCGCCGAAATGATAAAGCACTTCGTCGCTTGCGGTTGACGAATGAATGGCGTAGTTGAAGCCTGCGCCGGGGCCGAAACTGAACTGTACTTGTGCCATCGTCGCACAGGATCCTGTGGTTATCGCTGCAAACAGCATGAAAATCTTTCGCATGATTTTTAAAATTTGATTCCTAATGATGCTGCAAATGTATATACAAAAAAAATCCTGAACAGCAAAAAAAAGGGGCTATCCTCCAAATGGGTTCTGCTGTACACAAAATGGCCGCTGTGATACATGAAATGATTTTTGACATTTCAATTTCTTACGCGGTTTAAACTTTTTGCCCTTTGTGAAGTCTAACGAATTAAGTGATAATTAAATTTATTATAAACATTTTAAAATTTACAGTCATGAAAAAGTTAATATTCATTTTAGGTTTCGGGCTCATTATTGGAATGGCTCATAACAATAAGGTAGAAGCCCAAGTACATGTTAATATCAATCTTGATATTCATCCGGCATGGGGCCCTTCCGGGTATAACTATGCGGAATTTTATTATATCCCGGAAATAAACATTTATTACGACGTGGTTAACCGTTTATACTATTATCCATACGGGAACCGTTGGATTTCGACGATGTATCTTCCTGAGCCTTACTGGTATTACGATTTCTATTCGCTCTACAAGGTCGTGTTGAACGGAATCTATCGCCCTTGGAGGTACAATCGCAACCACATCCACCTGTATTCGAATTACTGCTACAATTATTATCAGGTTCCGATCTATTGCATGACCGATTATCGTTACCGAGTCGCGCGAAATAATTACTATGGATGGGTTGAATCGCGTTACATGCCTAAGAATAATGGTCGACCGGTCTATCGCGATTACTCGCGAAATACACGTAACGGTTTAGTAAACAATAATCTGCGTTCATCGAATGTGTCTACCCCAAGGCCGACGGCCAGTACCCGCATCAACACCAATGTTGGCCGCAGCAGCTCAACGGTCAGCGGCAATAACAACCGGAATAACAACTCGAACGTCACACGCAGCAGCACAACCACCCGGAGCAGTTCATCGGTTAGCGGCAACAGCGGCAGCAGCAACCGGAACAGTAATACGCCGAATGTAACGCGCAACAGTGGTACGCCCCGGAGCGGTTCGTCGGTAGGTAGCGGCACAACACGGAGCGGATCGTCGGTCAGCAGTGGTGGCAACAGCGGCACAACACGGAGTAACTCGTCGGTAGGTAGCGGCACAACACGGAGTAACTTATCATCAGGCAGCGGCAGTAGCAGCAGCAGCACTAACCGGACAACGACTGTTTCGCCAAGTACCTCAAGTAGCAGTAGCACTAACCGGACAACGACCGTTTCGCCCAGCACCTCAAGCAGCAGCAGCACTAACCGGAGCAATGCCACAGTTGGCAGCAGCAGCAGTAATAGTAACCGTAGCAGCTCTTCGGTCAGAAGCGGTAGCAACAGCAACAGCAACAGCACAACCCGCAGCAGTAGCTCGTCGGTTGGAAGTAGTGACAACAGCAACAGCCGCAGTTCCAGATCAAGCGCTTCCAGCAGCAGCAACTCCAGCAGTAGTAATTCCCGCAGCAGCAATTCACGCAGCAGCGACTCGAGCAGCAGCAATTCCTCATCAAGCAGAAGTAGCAGTCGCGGTAATGGACGGTAATTTTCACCCCCTGTTATAAAAAAAAGGATGCTTCCATTTGGAAGCATCCTTTTTTTTATAACCCCCGTCCGTGGCAGTTTTTATATTTCTTGCCGCTACCGCAGGGGCATGGCTCGTTGCGTCCTGTTTTCTTTTCGACGCGTACGGGTTCTACATTTTGTTTTTGAGGGCCGAGAGGCGGTCGTTGTCCTTGCGGAAAAACATTCTCGCCATTGCCACCGCCACCTCTGGATTGTGTGGCGTCGTCTTTCTGGGTACGGTAGCGACTGAGGTCTGTACGTCGCTCGGCAGCCGCTTGTCGTATCTGTACGCGCTGTTCTGCTTCTTCACGGACAGGTATTTGTCCGCGCATCAGGATAGAAACCGTTTTACGGTTCATCGTTTCGACCATCCCCTTGAACAGGTTATAGGATTCGAGCTTGTAGATCAGCAACGGGTCTTTGTTTTCATAGCTTGCATTTTGCACGGAATTGCGCAGGTCGTCCATCTCGCGCAGGTGTTCTTTCCATGCCTCGTCGATGGTATGAAGCACGATAGATTTCTGGAATGATTTGCTGATTGTTTTCGACCCCGTCTCGTATGCTTCCTTGAGGTTACAGGAAATGTTATATACTTTCATGCCATCGGTAACGGGAATGGAAATATTATCATACATGGCGCCCTGTTTTTCGTACACCTGCCGGATAACCGGACTTACGACTTGTTCCATACGCGTCATGTGGCGTTTGAAAAGGTCCAATGCTTCATTGAAGATTTTCTCCGACAGCAGTTCTGCCTTCATTCCCTTAAACTGCTCCGACGTCACGGGGCTGTCGATAGCGAGCGTACGAAACATATCCATCTTTAGCGATTCGTAGTCGCCATCTTCGTTGAGTTCGGCAATGGCGACGCTGGCATCGTACAGGGTATTCATCACGTCGAGTCCGATACGTTCGCCCATCAACGCATGGCGTCGGCGCGTATAGATGACGGTACGTTGCGAGTTCATCACGTCGTCGTATTCGAGGAGGCGTTTGCGGGTACCAAAATGGTTTTCTTCCACTTTTTTTTGGGCGCGCTCCACAGATTTGTTTAACATGCCCGCTTCGAGCACATCGCCTTCCTTGAAGCCCATCCTGTCCATCATGCCGGCGATTTTTTCGGAGGCGAACAGGCGCATCAGGTCGTCTTCGAGCGAAACAAAGAAGACGGATGACCCCGGATCGCCCTGACGACCGGAGCGACCGCGCAACTGCCGGTCGACGCGCCTGCTTTCATGACGTTCGGTACCAATAATCGCCAGTCCGCCGGCTTTTCGTACCGCCGGCGAAAGTTTGATGTCCGTACCACGACCGGCCATATTGGTCGCAATCGTCACCATGCCCGACTGTCCTGCCTGCGCCACAATATCCGCTTCTTTTTGATGCAACTTGGCGTTCAGTACATTATGCGAGATTTTTCGCATGTTGAGCATTCGGCTTAACAGTTCGGATATTTCGACCGAGGTGGTACCGACCAGCACCGGGCGTCCTGCTGAAATCAGTTTGCCTATCTCCTCGATGACTGCGTTGTACTTCTCGCGTTTGGTTTTATAGATACGGTCGTTCATATCGTCACGCGCAATAGGCTTATTCGTCGGGATGACGACTACATCCAGTTTGTAGATATTCCAAAGCTCGCCCGCCTCGGTTTCGGCCGTACCGGTCATGCCGGCCAGCTTGTGGTACATGCGGAAATAATTCTGCAGGGTGATGGTTGCAAAGGTCTGCGTGGCAGCTTCTACCTTCACTCGCTCCTTGGCTTCGATGGCTTGATGCAGGCCATCCGAATAGCGACGTCCTTCCATGATACGTCCGGTCTGTTCGTCCACAATCTTCACCTGGCCGTCGATGACCACGTATTCGTCGTCCTTATCAAACAGGGCGTATGCTTTCAACAGTTGATTGACGGTATGTACGCGTTCGCTTTTGATGGAATAGTTAGCCAGCAAATCATCTTTTTTGGTTTGTTTTTCGTCGTTCGACACGTTCATGTTATCGACTTGCGACAGTTCGGAAGCGATATCCGGCAAAACGAAGAATTGCGGGTCGCTACTTTTGCCCGTTAGCAAGTCGATACCCTTTTCCGTCAGTTCGATGGTATTTTGTTTTTCTTCAATGATGAAATACAACACATCGGTTGCCACATGCATCTGACGGTTATTGTCCTGCATGTAAAACTCTTCGGTTTTTAGCATGGACGACTTGACGCCATGTTCGCTGAGGAATTTGATGAGCGCCTTGTTTTTGGGCATTCCCTTGAACGAGCGGAACAACGCCAGCGTACCTTCTTCCTGCGTCGTTTTATCGTCGCTTTGCATCTTCTGTTTTGCCTCCGTCAGGAGCTTGGTACACAGGCTCTTTTGTGCATTAACCACCACCTCGACATTGGGGCGGAACTCTTCGAACAGCTGGTCTTCGCCTTTCGCAATGGGGCCGGAGATGATAAGCGGCGTTCGGGCATCGTCGATCAAAACCGAGTCGACCTCGTCAACAATGGCGTAGTTGTGTTTGCGTTGCACAAGGTCGTGTGGGCTGATCGACATGTTATCGCGCAGGTAATCGAAACCGAACTCGTTATTTGTGCCAAAAGTAATATCTGCATTGTAAGCCTTGCGCCGTTCGTCCGAATTGGGCTTGTGCTTGTCGATACAATCGACCGAGAGGCCATGAAACATATAAATCGGCCCCATCCATTCGGAGTCGCGTTTCGACAGGTAGTCGTTGACGGTCACGACATGAACGCCGTTTCCCGACAGGGCATTGAGGAATACCGGCAGCGTGGCTACCAGCGTCTTGCCTTCGCCGGTAGCCATTTCGGCTATTTTCCCCTTGTGCAGTACGACGCCGCCAAACAACTGAACATCGTAATGAACCATGTCCCAGGTTATTTCGTTTCCACCGGCGACCCAGTGGTTGAAATAGATAGCCTTGTCGTCGACGATTTTCACGAAATCGTGCGTCGCCGCCAGGTCGCGGTCGAAATCGTTGGCCGTCACTTCGATCGTTTCATGATCATTGAAGCGTCGTGCCGTATCTTTGACGATGGCAAAGACTTCCGGCAGCGCTTCTTCGAGCGCCACTTCTATACGCTCCATGATTTCTTTTTCAATCTTATCCACTTCTGCCCATATCGATTCCCTCTCTTCCAACGGTTTATCGTCGATACCTTCGCGTAACGCGGCGATTTCCGCCTTCTCGTCCGCTACATGGCTGTGTATTTTTTCCCGGATTGCAGTGGCTTTCGCTCTCAACTCATCATTTGAGAGCGCCTTGACAGCTGGATAAACTGCTTTGATTTTTTCTACAAAAGGTGTTATTTCCCGTAAATCCCGTTGCGACTTGTTGCCGAACAACTTAGTCAATATATCATTAAATCCCATGATTGTTAATATTTTAATATGTATTGTTTAAATAATAGTAGTGTCGGAAGGCATTTATCTGACTTCCGGCAAAGGCAGGTCGCTACAGGCGTTAGGTGCGCGAATACGCAAAAATCTTGAGATGGTAGGCGCAATTTCCGTAGCATAAACGGAGCGTTCGATACGTTTGGGTTTCAATCCGTTTCCAAAAAACAACAGCGGCGTGATGACTGCATTATTTCGTTTGATATTGCTTTTTTGTCCCGTGTTCTCCATGTCCACGCTCCACCCCGGCATGAGTTCGATAATCAGGTCGCCCCGTCCGATATGATAGGTGCCATACCGTAATGCTGCGCTTCCTTCGTTCCATTCGCCGTTGCGTAGGGCGTGGTCGGTCACTACTTGCTGAACGCCGCTCATCTGGGCTACCACCTGTTCGATTGCTTCATTTTGGATTGCCGCGAGGTCGAGTTTTTCATCCTCAATCAGTTTGCGGTTAAGATAAATCTGCCGGTTGTAAAATCCGTTTACCCATTTGTTGGAGCCGCCATACTTGGCTCTGAAATACATGTTCAGGAAAGCTTCGCAGTTTTTCGGGCTGAACGTTCCGCCAACTGCATTAAGCCCTTCGGGTATCGATTCCGAATCGGTATAGTAGCCTGTTCCGGTCACGACAACCAGCGTTTTGTCCAACCCGATTTTTTTGTCAATCGCGCCAAGCAGTTCGCCGATGCACTGGTCCAACTGGAAGTAGATGTCCTGCACTTCCTGCGTATAAGATTTGTCCTGTACATCCAGAAAATTTCCGCCATAAAATGTCACAAACAACAAGTCGGGCGTTGGGTGCGCCCCGAGGTCGCCGCTGTTTATGAACGCTTCGGCTAATCGGCTCACTTCCTTATTGATAAAGGGTGATGTTTTGAAACGCGGGTAGCAGCCGACTTCTTTTTCGTTGAAGGCATAGCGGTATTGTTTTTTGTCGGTGATGTAAGGCAGGGCGCTGTACTGGTCGGCTGTCAACATGGGCGACCACGACATATTCGTCAGGCGTGATGACAGCGATTCCTGTCCGCTGTTGAGTTTGTCGACATATTGCGGGATATTTTTGTAATAGGTTGTGGTAGCCCATTTGCCATTATAGTTGTCGAGCCAGAACGCGCCATCGGCTGCATGACCGGCCGACAGAACGGCGCTTTCGGCTTCGGGTGCGATGGCAAACACCCTGCTGGCACCTTTGGAGGCATATTTCAGTTCGTCGCCAACCGTCGAACATAGCAGGTTCTTCGGCGAAAAATTCTGATGCGTATAATTCCCCAAAAAATGAGCATCGTGGATACATGATTGTTCCAACTCTTTTTCGAAGTCATACCGTTTGTTCGCGGTGATGCTGTGATAGCAGGGATTGGAGCCGGTAAAAATCGTGGCGAACGCACTTGCCTGGTCGATCGACGAAAATTCAAATTGCACATGCTGAAAAACGATACCCTCGTTCAGCAAGCGTTTAAAACCCTGTTCGTTGAAAACATCTTTAAAGTATTCAAGATAATCGCTGCGTAGCTGGTCGATCGTGATGCAGACAACCAATTTTGGCGCATGTTGTTGTTGTGCCTGCATGGATGCAACAACAAAAACGGCCACCAATGAAGTGATAAATTTTCTCATTCTATCCGTTTTTTTTTCTTACAAGCGTCCATCCAGAGCGAAGCAATAGGCTTGCTATCAATGGAATAAACGCAATATTAAAATGTTGGGGCAAGAAAAACCAAGCCGCAGACATGATAATAATGACCGCAAAGTTAATAAAATGATACCAATAAGCCATCATTTTCCATTTTTTTACGGAAAAGAAGATGATTCCGATCAGGTGAAAAGGATGTAACCAAAGCAGGGAGATATTGGGCGACGTACAGGGATGAACCGACATGAAACTCAGGAAAAAGAGGATGCATCCGGCTAATCCGGCAGCAAAAAACAGCAGTATGTCAACAAGCCGGAAGTATGATTTGCTGCGCCATTCGATGAGCGTCAGCACGCCGATAACAAGGAAAAGAAGCAAAAAACAGCAGAGCGGCGTGTAATAAAAAGGAGTTGTCAAGGGTTGTTGGTCGGCCTCGGCGAGTAGGTTCATCTTTTTTACTAACGGCACAGATTTGCCTTCGCGAACGATTTCGGCCTTCTCGATAGCATTTTTTAGGTTTTCGGGGATAAAAAATGATTCCTTTTGCGTCATGGAGCGGTCGGTAGGCGCTCCAAGGGCAAGGTCGCAACCGAACGTCTGCCATGGCCGGTATCGCGTACATTTATTTATAATGTCACGAAATGCAGGAAATTCATTGGCAGGAGGTTCAAACTCGATTGTCCCCTGTATGTTATCTTCAATTATTTGAACAGGTCGCGTGGCGCAATTGTCGAAAAAAAAGTTGTACCTGTACTCGCGATTTTCGGGTAAGGCGTTCCATTCGAGCGCATTCCACAACGCTTCCTTTTCTTTGTGAAGCAAGTTGAGAACCTGTTCGCATACCTCGCTGCCGCGCGAAACATACTCAGCCAGAAAGTAACCAAAATTACTTGCGCCAAGCACATAGTCTGTTTCGCCCTTGGCAAAACGATAGATAAAGTTTGGTTTCGAAAAATCGAATATTCCGTAATTATAAACTCTATCAATTTTGTTGGCAGGATCAAAAACGCGCAGGGCTGTGTGGCCATAAACCGTAAAAACCGCATCCTCGCTTGGCGAGCAGGTGATGAGACTTATCTCCGCCTGCTGACTTAATCGACGCAATGGAAGAACATCGGGCGTGCCCGTCATCGCTGCCGAACCGACTAAGCTATGTAGCGCTATGCAGCAGCAGAGTGATAAAAAAAAATTGATTCGTTTCATAAGCAGTGTACTTTGCTCGCAAAAGTACAAATAATATCAGGAAAAACCAAATGACGCCTCATAAAATTTTCATCGCAATTGCCGCACAAGCCTCGGCGTCTGCCAGCGCGTGATGATGATTTTTTAAATAAAAACCGCAATGAGCAGCAACGGTTTGCAGTTGGTGGTTGGGCAGCATTTTTCCGAATGTTTTGCGCGATGCGCCGCGCGTGCAGTGAAACTCATAATCGGGATAGTCCATTTGATACACGCGGAATACTTCCTGCAGGCATCTTTTGTCGAAGGAAGCGTTGTGCGCAGTCAATGGCAAACCGGCAATTTTCGGTTCGATTGCTTCCCACACATGCGGAAAAACTTTTGCTTTTGCGGTATCGGCGGCAGTAAGTCCGTGCGTTCGCGTATTCCAGTACGAATACCATTCCGGCTCGGGACGGATGAGGCTGTAAATCCGATCAACGACTTGTCCGTTACGCACAACCGCCACACCCACGCTGCAAACGCTCGACGGATGCTGATTGGCGGTTTCAAAATCAATGGCTGCAAAGTCTAACATCGTTCTTTTTTATTAAAAATTTCTGCAAATATCGCAATAAGACATGAAAAATCACGGCACAGCCGTAGATTTTTTAAAATAGTCCTATCAATAAAATGAATTACGATGCAAAGATCGCGGCGAGTAATGCCGGTTCGCAGCACAGGTAAATTATTTTTTTATTTACCACCCCGGAAAAGTCAGGAAAAGTCAAAATATTTTGACTTTTCCTGACTTTTCAGTATCTTTGCGCAAAATTCTGACCAATGAAAAGAAAGATTTCAGATGCGCTAAATGTACATATATTATCCGAAAACTCGGATAAAAAGATTATAATTGCAGCATTGTTATAAACAAATAAGCACACACATGGAACAGATACGTACACTTCCGACAGGGATACAATCGTTTGAGGTATTACGAACGCAAGGTTATTTGTATGTAGATAAAACAGCTATGATCTACAGTCTTGTTTCCACCTACTCTCCTTATTTTTTGAGCCGCCCCCGCCGTTTTGGAAAAAGTCTGCTGCTTTCTACCTTTAAAGCCTACTTTGAGGGACAAAAGGATTTGTTCGAAGGGCTTGCCATTTCCGAATTGGAAACCAAATGGGAGCAATACCCCATTTTATATCTTGATTTGAACGCCGAAAAATATGACAACGTTGAAAGTTTGGAAGCCATTTTGTCGGGTAATCTAAGACAATGGGAAGCATTATACGGAAAAGACGATCAGGAAAACACCTTGTCACGTCGCTTTGAAGGAGTCATCCGTCGGGCTTACGAAAAAACCGGCAAGCGGGTTGTTGTTCTGGTGGACGAATACGACAAGCCAATGCTGTCAACCCTTCTTGACGAACAACTGACGAAATCATACCGTTCCATTTTAAAAGCATTTTACGGCGTGTTGAAAAGTTCGGGGCAGTATTTGCGGTTTATCTTCCTGACCGGCGTCACCAAGTTTGCACAGGTGAGCGTATTTAGCGACTTGAACCATCTGGTGGATATCAGCTATAAAGAACAATATGGCACGTTATGCGGCATTACTAAAAACGAACTGATCCGTTTTTTTACGCCGGAATTGGAGCTGCTTGCCCAAAAACAGGAGATGACTTTCGATGAAGCGGTTGCCGAAATGACGAAACAATATGATGGCTACCATTTTACGCTATACGCTGAAGGTATGTTCAATCCGTTTAGCGTATTAAATTCGTTGAAATTCAGCGATTTCGACAATTACTGGTTTCAGACTGGCACGCCGACCTATTTAGTTGATTTACTGAAAGAAAGCGATTACGACCTGCGTTTGCTGATTGAAGGAGTAGAGGCACAATCGTCCGCTTTTACCGAATATCGCGCAGACGTCAACAATCCCCTTCCCATGATTTATCAGAGTGGATATCTGACTATTACCGGATATGATAAAGAATACAAAAATTATACTTTAGGATTTCCAAATGAAGAAGTCAAATACGGTTTCCTGAATTTTTTGACACCCTATTACACAGCTGTAAACAATGGTTTAGGCAGTTTTTACATCACTAAATTCTGCAAAGAACTAAAAGCAGGCGATACAGAGGCGTTCATGGAGCTGTTGAAGGTATTTTTTGCCGATATGCCATACGAGTTGAATAACAACAACGAGAAACATTATCAGGCAGTTTTTTATGTTGTTTTCACGTTAATGGGACAATTTGTGCAAGTCGAAGTGCGCAGCGCAAAAGGCCGCGCCGATGCGGTCGTAAAAACAAAAGATACCATCTATATCTTTGAATTTAAGCTGAATGACACTGCCGAAAAAGCCCTTCAGCAGATTGACGACAAAGGTTATCTGATACCTTATCAGGCTGACGGCAGGAAATTGGTAAAAATAGGGGTGGAACTAAGCAAGGAAGAACGAAACATCAGCCGCTATATTATCAATGGACTATAGTAAAAGAGCGCCCGGCGATTCACTGTCCGTCAATGTCACGTCTAATTCATCGGCTATATCCCTGACCTGCTTTGCAATCGAATTTCATTTGAACATCAATCAAAAGATATTTATCCATTTTTCGCGATTTTATTTTTTTTTTTTGATTTTGCAGATTATTATTTCTACTTTTGCAGTTCGTGAATGAGAGCAAACAGTACGATACATTAATTGAATAATAAATAAGATGAAAAGTAATGAAATCAACCGTCGCCGTTTTATCGGCACAGTAGCAGCAGCTACGGCAGGTGTAGCCGTTTCGGGCCTAACGCCTGTCTTTGGAAAGTCGACGGGTAATGCAGCTGCTGCTGAACTTGGAGGCGGGGGTGGACGCGACTTCCATGCCGTCGGATATGGCGGTGCAGGTGATGGGCTGAAGATTTCCACATTTGACGTGGATGCCACGCCGCCAATAGGCAGTTATCTTACCTACGACCAGATGGTCAATGTCTGGGATTTGGGATTAAGGGCCAGGGGGCTTGTATTGACCGGTGCAGGCGACCCGATTGTCATGTGTGCCATCGACTGGATTGGCATCTCCAATGAAAGTCAGGATGCGTTTAAAAAAACGCTGGCCGACGCCGTTCGCACCGATACGAAGCGGGTGGCAGTGCACACCCTGCATCAGCACGACGCTCCGATCTGCGACTTTTCAGCCGAAAAGGCGCTGAAAGAAATGGGTATAGCGCCTGCGAGTTTTGACAGCAGTTTTCAGCACGACTTCCTGTCGCGATTGGGAAAGGCGGTTGAAGGATCGCTGGACAAGGCACGACCCATAACGGACATCAGCATCGGAAAAGCGCCCGTTTACAAGGTGGCATCCAACCGCCGGATCGTAAAAGACGGCAAAGTAGGCACCATGCGCGGAACAACGTGTACCGACCCAGCTTTACGGGATGAACCCGAAGGATTGATCGATCCCGACGTCACGCTGCTTGCTTTTTGGGAAGGCGAAAAGCCGGTTGCGATCATGACTTTCTACGCCACCCATCCACAGAGTTATTACCTGACGAAGATTGCCAATCCTGATTTTCCCGGCGTTGCGCGATTTTATCGTCAGTTAGCCGTCCCCGATGCCCTCCATATCCATTTTACCGGCGCAGGCGCAAATCTTGGCGCCGGAAAGTACAACGACGGCTCGCACGTGAATCGCTTGATATTGGCCCAACGATTGGCCGACGGCATGGAACACGCCTGGAAATACAGCACGAAAATTCCGGTTTCGGCCAGCGAAGTCTCGTGGTCAACCGTACCCGTTTCGCTTCCAGTGGCAACGGATGTGATTCGGCGGGCCGAAAGTAAAATCCAAACATCCGACATGCGATTCCGATCGAACAACATGCCTATGATTATCTGGGCAAAAAGAACACAATCGGGAAAAGCAATCGACATCGCATGTCTGCGCGTTGGCAAGTCGGCCGTCCTGTTTACGCCGGGTGAGCTTTGTGTGGAATACCAGCTGGCCGCCAAGGCGCTGCGTCCCGATCTGGCCGTTTCGATGGCGGCATACGGGGAATACGGCGCTTCCTATATCTGCGCCAAGGAAGCGTACAGTCAGGGTGGCTACGAAGTCAATGAAAGTCCCGTGACCAGTGATACAGAAGATATATTGTTGAACGCTTTCAAAAAATTACTAACATGAGTTTACGAAAATCAAAGATTGAAAACATTTCCATTTTGTCCGTCCTCGTTGCTTTGCTGTTTTTCGCGACCGGGCTTCATGCCGAAGGATGGAAGGCAGGGGTCGCCAAAACGGTCATTACCCCCGATGAAAACATCTGGATGTCAGGTTATAGTGCACGCAATAAACCGGCAAACGATAAGATTCATGACTTATGGGCCAAAGCGCTGGCTTTGGAAGATTCGCTGGGTAACCGTTCCGTATTAGTGACGATGGACCTGTTGGGACTGCCCAAGCCGGTTTACGACAAAATATGCGAACGGCTAAAATCGGCTTTAAACCTGAGCAAAGACAGGATCATCCTCAGCACTACGCACACCCATTCAGGCCCCGTGCTTGCGGGAGCGCTCACCGACATCTATCCGCAGGACATCGACAACGACAAAGGTATCACGCGATATACCGCATCGTTGGAATCGAAAATCGTACAACTCGTCGCCGACGCTTTTCAAAACATGTTCTCAGCCGCCTTGTATGCCGAAAACGGGGTGACGCGGTTTCAAGTGAATCGCCGACACAACAGAGATGCAACATTGCCTCAACAAACTGAACTAAAAGGCCCGAACGACCACGCCGTTCCTGTCATCAAAGCGCTCGATTCGCAGGGTAACATCCGCGCCATCGTTTTCGGATATGCCTGTCACGCTACTACCTTGGACGGATATGCCTGGTGTGGCGACTATCCCGGATTTGCGCAAATAGAACTGGAAAAATTGTACCCCGGCGCCACAGCGATGTTTTTTGCAGGCGCTGGCGCCGATCACAATCCAATGCCTCGCCTTACCGTCCCGCTGGCTAAACAGCACGGCCTGACATTGGCAGTGGCCGTCGACCGCGTCTTGCAGGAATCGATGCGGGCGCTACCTCCCGTTCTGTTGGCGACTTATAAAGAAATCGATCTGCCAATGGAAACACCCCCCACAAAAGAGGAGCTTGCCAAAATAGCCGAACAGCAACAGATTGAATACATCAAGCGTTGGGCAACGCGCATACTTGCCGAAATGGAACAGGGACAGCTGCCTGCGTCATCACATCCGTATCCCGTTCAGATATGGAACATCGGCGGACAACCCCTGATAAGCCTTGGCGGAGAACTGGTTGTCGAATATGCCATCGGCCTCAAACGACTGTTCGGAAAGGATATTTTTGTGATGGGCTATTCCAATTACGTGCCGGCCTATATTCCTTCAGTGACCATCCTCCGGGAAGGTGGCTATGAAGGCGACAGTTCGCAAAAAGTATACGGACTGGCAAGTAAGTGGACAGAAGAAATTGAACCATTGATTTATAAGGTAATCAATGAATTAGCGCCAATGGTAGACGTTAAGTAGCAGTATATGGCGTTTTGAGTTTTTATTGATCATGATAAAAAACAGTCGCAGAGATTTTATCAAGCTGTCGTTGGCAGGCGGCTTGGCTGCAGGCATCGGTGGTATGAACGGGATAGCCGGAGGCTCAGGAAATAAACACACACCACCTCCACAGCAGGGAAAATCCATGATGGGCTTTCGTTGCGATCCCATTCCCAACGTCAAAATAGGCGTTGTCGGACTGGGTCGCGGAGGTAGCGCCGTTTACCGACTGTCGCGCATCGAAGGCGCCTCTGTTGCAGCTATCAGCGATATTTTGCCCGACCGCATCGAAAACGCTCAAAAAAGCCTGAGAAACGCCGGACGTCCCGAGGCGTTCGCCTATTCCGGCGAGGAAGACTGGAAAAAAATGTGCGAACGCGACGACATCGACTTGATATACAATGCCACACCGTGGTACCTGCATGTCCCTGTTGCGCGCTATGCCATGGAGCATGGCAAGCATATAGCCGTGGAAGTGCCGGCAGCGCTCACGGTCGACGACTGCTGGGCGCTGGTCGATACCGCCGAAAAGACACGGCGCCATTGCATGATGCTGGAGAACTGCTGTTACGACTTTTTCGAACTGACGACCCTCAACATGGCGCGTCAGGATGTCTTTGGAGAGATATACCATGGCGAATGTGCCTACATACACGATTGCAGAAGCCTCAACTTCGATCGTAACCGCAATCCCGTGTTGTGGCGGCTCGAATATATTAAGAGACATACAGGCAACATGTATCCCACGCACGGATTAGGCCCCATGGCGCAAATCATGGGAATCAATCGCGGCGACCGTTTCGTGTGCCTGACCTCCATGTCGACCAATCCATTCGGACTTGCACTGTATGCAGCGAAGACTTTCGGAGCAGATTCAGTCGAAGCCACGACTGCTTACAAGCTGGGCGACATCAATACGACGCTGGTTCGTACAGCCAACGGGCATACGATCATGATACAATATGATACGACCAGCCCGCGTCCGTATGACCGCATTCACAAAATTAGCGGTACCAAAGGATATGCCGTCAAATACCCGGAGGAAAAAATCGCGCTCGAACCCAATGCGCACGAGTTCCTGAAGCCTGACGAACTGAAAGCGCTGATAACTAAATACGAACATCCACTATCGAAATATATCGGCGAGCAGGCAAAAGCCGTGGGCGGCCATGGCGGTATGGATTATATGATGGACTGGCGGCTCATCTATTGCCTGCGAAACGGACTGCCGCTGGACCAGGATGTGTACGACGCTGCAACATGGTCGTGTATTTTTGAACTGAGCGAACAGTCGGCGCTGAACGGGAGCAATGCCCTGGAAATACCTGATTTTACACGAGGCGAGTGGCAAAACGCCAAGCCATGGCCGGTCGTTGATATGCAAAGTGTATTTTGATGGCTTGAATGGGGTCGGGAGATTCAATGGGATAATGTTTCTTTTCATATTCGTCAATGAGCAACCCAAGGATGTCTGCTTCATCGCTTTCAGGCGTATCAATTGGCGCGTCAAAAAGTATTTCCATCCTCTTCAATGCAATGTTATAGTCATTTTCTGTTTTTAAAGGTGTAATGCTCATAATTTCATGCCATTGTTTTTATGAAATAAAATGCAAAGGTAAAAAATATTTCCCAAGTTGGAAATATTTTTAAGAAAATTAACCCTGTGTAATCACTAATCAACTAAAACTCAATCTTATAGCTCAAATTCGGTATCGAAACGGAACCCAAGTACATTTCGGGACGGTTGGTGCGGTAGTTGTAGTAGTATCCGCTAAATTCTTCGTTGCCGGTGACATTGAACATTTTCAGGGCAATCTCGTGCGACAGCTTTTCACGGTTTAGCTTGTAGGCGACCGTGAAATGGCTGATAAACTCCGGCGACAGTTGTTTTTTGTAGGCCTGTGAGTTGTCGTAGACGATGCTTTGCGTCGCTATCGAAGATGCTTCGTCGACCGGGATGTAGCGCTCGCCGCCTTGCAACGTGAAACGCAGGCTGACACTCAGCATGTTTTGCTTTTGCTTGCCCGTCTTCCATTCTTTGCCGCCCAATGCGTTGACGATGAAATTGCGGTTCAGGCGGGTGTTGCGCCATACATCGTCGCCTCCGGTATAGCGCGATTCGAACAGCGACGCGGTCAGCAGGTAATAATATCCCTGATTCAGGTAGCGTTCGAGCGTAAAATCAATGCCGTAGTTTTTCCCTTTTCCACCGTTGACCAAGGGAAGCATCATCCAGAAATCACGGTAGTTGATCATGGACAGCAGGCTTCCCGCTTCAACCGGGACGTCGTAAAGGTATTGGAAATAAGGCTCTACTTTCAAGTGTAGATGGTCTGAGACCGACCAGTCGTACGACGCCACAAGGTGATGTGCTTTGGCGAAGTCGAGTTTTTTGTTGGGAAACGACGCCTGGTCTTCCACAAAATAGAAGTCCGTGTTTTCGCGACGGCTGTGCTTGCCATAGGCCAGACTGAAAGCATGTCGCGGAGCCGACTGCCAGCGCATGCCGGCACGCGGTTCGACCGTCGCTTTGCCGGTGAGGCGGAAATACTGGCCATGCAGACCAATGTTTGCCGTCAGCCGGTTGTTCAGCCTGAACGACGACTGGCTGAAAGCGGAAAAAGCCATCGAACCGCCGTTGCCCTTGGCAAAATTGATTAATTCGTCTGCATAGATATCGTTGAAGTCACGGCTCATCCAGTAATCCAAATCATAAAACATACTTGTGACGTTAATACCCGTCCGATTGGTATGCGTTGCACTGAATTTTGTGTTCAGGTAAGTATCGAATACCACGTTCCAGTTTGTATTTCGCATGTCGGCGACGGGCGACGAGCGCCAATCCGTGTAAATATAGTCCATGACGATTCGGTTCTGCATGTAATTGGCAGCCAGCGCGCTTTTCAGGTAGGCGTTTGTGCTGATGAATATTTTATGACCGAAACCGCCGACGGCTTTCGTTTGTTTGAAATCGGCTGCTCCTTCCGCCAGATTGTCCCATTTCGTGGTGTCTTTGGGGGTATTGACCGGATAATGGTCGGTGATCCCGACGCCCCAGACGGAAAAGGTTCCTGCCCGCTGCGTGGGAAAGTTCAGCTTAAACGATAAGTCCTGGTAGAGCATCGCCCCCGCATCGCCCACAAGGTCGGGCATCAGGTTATACATCAGCCCCATGGACGAATAGCGGTAGTTAAACAGATATGTAGCCGCGTCTCTACATTTTGAAAAGGGTCCTTCAGAAGCAAACTCAACGCCCAGCGTACCGATTTGCGCCGTGTGTTCGTATTTTTGGCTGTTGCCGCTGCGCAGTTGCATGTCGAACACGCCCGAAAGCGCATTGCCATACTCCGCCGGGAAAGCGCCGGTAAAAAAGTCGGAGTTGCCCAGCGCCTGCGAACTCAATGCCGTGAGGATACCCCCGCCGATGCCGGTGATGTCGGAGAAGTGCGAAGGGTTAACCGCCTCCACACCCTCTAACCGCCATTGCAGAAACATCGGCGAGTTGCCGCGAATGGCGATGCCGTTGCTGCTCATGCCGCCCGAAACACCGGCAAAAGCCGTCACTAAACGGGCGGGATCGTCAAAAGCGCCTGCATAGCGGCTCGACTCCTCCACGCTAAGCATCCGCGCGCCTGCCAGCGCCATCACATTCAACGGCTTTTCCTTGTTTACCTTCGGACGTACCGTCACCTCGTCCAACATCCGTACGTCTTCGCACATGGCAATTTCCAGCAGCGCCTCTTTGCCTGAACTAATCATGATCTCCCGCGAAACAACCGGTTCATATCCAACGTAAGTGGATTGAATGTCGTAACGCCCTATCGGCAAGTTGTTCAACCGGAATTGACCAGCCGAATCGGTCACCGTTCCGATTACGGGACTTGAATTGACAACTACTACCGTCACATTGGGAATAGTCTGTCCGGAAGCGCCGTCGGTCACGACGCCGCGAATGTTGCCCGCCGGCTGCGCAGTCAACCATAATGGGCAAATACTCATTACCCATCCAATCATCCATAAAATACTTTTGTGTCGCATCATTGTTTTTTAATCACAAAAGTATAGCCAGCCGCGTCGAACAAAAAAAATTATCGACGAACGCCGTCGAAAAGTCGACGAAAGTAAAGAGTTGGTAGTGCGACTTACGCTACAGGTTCAAAGTTGTCCCTGTCAACGCCGCAGAGCGGACAAACCCAATCTTCCGGCAGGTCATCAAACGATGTTCCCGGATTTATCCCGTTGTCCATATCGCCTTCTTCGGGATCATAAACATATCCGCATAAAACACAAGTGTACTTTTTCATATCTCTTACATTAATTATATAGCCCACAAAATTAGTTATTTTTTTGAACATCTCAAAAATTTATTTTTGCGCTATCAGTTTTTTGTGTATTTTTGCAAAAAAAATTGGATGATAATGAGTTTTTCAACCTAAGAAAAAATATTTTATGAATCATTTTGAATGTGTTACGTCTTTAAGAAACAAATGGTACTGGTATGTAATGGTTCTTTTCTTTTGCTTTGTGATAGCCAATACAATAGGGTCTATTCCGCTCTTTATAGCCATGATGGCACCATTTGCGCATCATGGCGCTGAAATTAACGATGCGACGGCTATCTCGAAATTGGATTTCAGCACTGCCGGCTTCGATTTCAACCTAAGTTTGGCCTGCTTGTTGTTCCCTTTTGCCTTGATGCTGATAGCTGCCTTTTTTATTATTAAGCATATCCATGGGCGTTCGTGGAAAGAAGTGATAAATGGTACGAACCGCATACGGTGGTCCAGATTCTTTTTCGGCATGATGGTATGGGGAATTATTTCAGCGATCTTATTTATAATCAGTTATTTTACGGAATCTGAAACAATCAGCTTCCAGTTTCAACCGGTTAAATTTCTCATTCTTCTCGTTATCGCCTTGCTTTTTATCCCGTTACAGTCTTCATGCGAAGAGTTTCTTTTTCGCGGGTACCTCGCACAGGGTATCGCTTCGTGGACAAAAAGCCGTTGGTGGGCGCTCGTCGTGCCAAGCGTTCTTTTCGGGCTTTTACATGCTGCTAATCCTGAAATAAAAGAGTATGGCTTCTTCGTCATGATGTCTCAATACGTTTTTTTAGGTTTTTTGTTCGGGCTGATGACGATCTTGGACGATGGAATAGAATTGGCCATGGGCGTACACTCCATCAACAACTTGTTTGGCGCCGTCCTTGTCAATTATAAGGGCTCTGCATTACAGACTTATGCGCTTTTTGAAATCACGGAAATAAATCCGGCGGAAGAGATTTTGCCGCTTGTCGTTTCAGGAATAGTCGTTATGGCCATTTTTGCCTATAAATATAAATGGAATTTCGGTATAATGCACAAAAAGGTCTCGAATCGTGACACAATCAATTACGTACCAACGAGTTGAGTGTATTTTGAATTTTTTAATAGAAGCAGGACGTAAAAGTTATGGAGTATAATTTTAAAGAGATTGAGAAAAAATGGCAGGCAAAATGGGTTGCCGATAAAACCTATCAGGTTGGGGTTGACAACAACAAAACGAAAATCTATGTGTTGGATATGTTTCCGTATCCTTCGGGCGCAGGATTGCATGTAGGTCATCCGCTTGGGTATATCGCTTCCGACATCTATTCGCGTTTCAAACGGTTACAGGGCTTTCATGTCCTGCATCCAATGGGCTATGATGCTTTCGGACTACCTGCCGAACAGTATGCTATCCAAACCGGCCAACATCCCGCTATTACGACTGAAAAGAATATCAACCGCTACCGCGAGCAGCTGGATAAAATTGGATTCTGCTATGATTGGAGCCGTGAAGTCCGTACGTCGGAACCCGGATATTATCACTGGACGCAATGGGCGTTTATCCGGATGTTCGACAGCTATTATTGCCTCCCCCCGACCCCAGACCCTCGCGGAGGGGATGATTCGGACATCCGCTTGGAGCAGGGGACGGCAAGACCCATTTCGGAACTGATAGGGATTTTTGAAAAACAAGGCAGTAAGGGTCTGAATGTTGCCTGCTCCGAGGAATTGATTTTTACTGCCGATGCTTGGCAGGCGAAAACTGAAAAGGAGAAGCAGGAGATATTAATGAATTACCGGCTTGCTTTTCTGGGCGATACGATGGTGAACTGGTGCCCCGCGCTGGGGACAGTGCTGGCTAACGACGAGGTCATCAATGGCGTTTCGGCACGTGGCGGACACCCCGTGGAACAAAAAATGATGCGCCAATGGTGTTTGCGCGTTTCGGCTTATGCGCAACGACTGTTGGATGGTTTGGATACGGTCGACTGGACCGATTCGCTCAAAGAGACGCAACGCAACTGGATCGGACGTAGCGAAGGGGTTGAGATGCAGTTTCAGGGAAGCTCCTCCCCTGCCATCCCCATCTTCACCACGCGCGCCGATACGATTTTTGGCGTCACGTTCATGGTGCTTGCGCCTGAAAGCGAACTCGTGGATGCCTTGACCACCCCTTCCCAAAAAGAGGAAGTGGATGCCTATCGGGCTGCTGCAAAAAAGAAAACCGAACGCGACCGGCAGATAGATAAAAAAATAAGCGGCGTTTTCACCGGCTCCTACGCGACCAACCCGTTGACAAACGAAACGATACCCGTTTGGGTAGCCGATTATGTGCTGGCTACCTACGGGACAGGCGCCATCATGGCCGTTCCCGGTCATGACAGCCGCGACTATGCCTTTGCCAAACATTTCAACCTGCCGATCATCCCGCTGATCGAAGGATGCGACATCTCCGAAGAAAGTTTTGACGCCAAGGAAGGTCGCATGATGAACTCGCCACAAGCCGGCAAAGGGATGGAGGGCGGATTGGTGCTGAACGGACTGGAAGTACCCGAAGCCATAGCCAGGACAAAGGCTTTCATGGAAGAAAAAGGATTGGGCAGGGTTAAAGTCAACTACCGCCTGCGCGATGCGATATTTAGCCGCCAACGCTATTGGGGCGAGCCGTTTCCGATCTATTACGATGCCGACGGACTGCCGCAAACGCTCCCGCTCGATTGTCTGCCGCTCGAACTACCCGAAGTCGACAAGTACCTCCCGACAGCAACAGGCGAACCGCCGTTAGGGCGCGCCGACAAATGGGCATGGGACGCCGTTCACAAAAAAGTCGTCGAAACATCGAAGATTGACAACCAGACGGTCTTCGCGCTCGAACTGAACACCATGCCCGGATTTGCCGGATCTTCCGCCTATTTTATTCGCTATCAAGACCCCGGAAATGACAAACAACTGGTAGATGAAAAAATAAATGCTTATTGGCGCAATGTCGACTTATACCTCGGCGGGACGGAACATGCCACCGGACACCTTGTTTACAGCCGCTTCTGGAATAAATTCCTGTACGACCAGGGCATCGTGCGCGACGACGAGCCATTCAAAAAACTAATCAATCAGGGGATGATACAGGGACGATCCAACTTCGTTTACCGCGTAAAGGGTACCAATACGTTTGTCTCGCTGCATCTGAAAGACGAATACGAAGTGACGCCCCTGCATGTCGATGTGAACATGGTCGACAACGATGTCCTGGATATGGAAGCATTTAAAAACTGGAACCCGGAATACAAAACAGCCGAGTTCATGACGGAAAATGGCAAGTACATCTGCGGTTGGGCCATCGAAAAAATGTCGAAATCAATGTATAATGTAGTGAATCCCGACATGATTGTCGAAAAATTCGGCGCCGACACGTTGCGCATGTACGAGATGTTTCTGGGCCCGCTCGAACAGTCGAAACCGTGGGATACAAACGGTATTGACGGCGTATCGCGCTTCCTGAAAAAACTGTGGGGACTGTATTACTGTAAGGCAGGCGAGTGGGGCGTCGCCGACGCGACACCTTCTAATGAGGAGCTTAAATCGCTGCACAAGCTGATCAAGAAAGTCGCGCATGATATCAACCACTTCTCATTCAACACCTCCGTTAGCGCGTTTATGATATGTATAAACGAACTGACAAGCCTGAAATGCAACAAACGCGCCATTCTCGAACCGTTGATAATCGTCCTGGCGCCTTTCGCTCCGCACATTGCCGAAGAGTTGTGGCATCAGATGGGGCACGACACGACTGTTTGCGATGCGGCATGGCCCGCTCTCAACGAAGCGTACCTCGTGGAAAACACCGTTGTCTACGCCATTTCCTTCAACGGTAAAACGCGCTTCAGCCTCGAATTGCAGGCCGACTTGTCGCGCGAAGAAATTGAAAAAGCCGTGCTGGCGCATGAAAATACCGCCAAGTGGATGGTAGCCGGTACAAGCCCTAAAAAAATCATTACCGTCCCTAAAAAAATTGTGAATATTGTGATATAATCGTCGTGTTATGATGGAAACAAACCCTCAAATCGAACTGGCAAACAGGATATTGAAATATACCGGCACACACTTGTTCTTAACCGGAAAGGCAGGTACCGGCAAGACTACTTTCCTGCACAATCTCCGCACTCGCTCACCCAAGCGTATGGTCGTCACGGCCCCGACAGGCGTTGCCGCCATCAATGCGGGGGGCGTGACGCTTCATTCATTCTTTCAATTGGGATTTGCGCCGTTTATTCCGGGTATCAAGCCCGCAAACGAATTTTTCCACTTCAGAAGAGACAAGATTAACATCATACGCAGCCTCGACTTGCTCGTCATTGACGAGATAAGCATGGTACGCGCCGATTTATTGGACGGGGTGGATTATGTCCTGCGCCATTTCCGGAGAAACGAACTGCCTTTTGGCGGCGTGCAACTGCTGATGATCGGCGATATGCAACAACTGGCTCCCGTCGCGAAAGACGATGAATGGAGCTTGCTGAGTAAATATTATGATTCCCCGTTTTTCTTTCACAGTCAGGCGCTACAAAAAACGACCTATCTGTGCGTGGAACTGAAAACCGTTTACCGCCAGACCGACGATACTTTCATAAACCTGCTGAATCGTATTCGGGATAATAAGGTCGACACGGCCTTGTTGCAGGAACTGAACAAACGGCACCAGCCTGACTTTGTTCCCGATGATGAGGCGGGGTACATTCGGCTGACCACACACAACGCTTCGGCTCAGCGCATCAATGACAACAAACTTTCGACAATTAATCATGCATGTTTTGTTTATGAAGCGGAAATAACTGGGGAGTTCCCCGAGTACTTGTTCCCTACGGACGATAAATTGAGACTGAAAAAAGGCACGCAGGTCATGTTTATCAAAAATGACCTTTCACCCGCAAAACGTTTCTATAACGGAAAAATCGGCGTGGTCACCCACTTGGACGACCACCGGATAGAAGTGCAAACCAAAGACGACATCACCCCGATCCATGTTGAAAAGGTGGTTTGGAGTAACATTAACTACACCATCGACCCCGTTTCAAAGGAGTTGAAGGAAGAAGAGACAGGCTCCTTCAAGCAGGTTCCGCTCAAGACTGCGTGGGCTATCACCGTACATAAAAGTCAGGGACTGACCTTCGACAAAGCGATTATAGATGCAAAAGCATCTTTCGCACATGGCCAGGTCTATGTGGCATTAAGTCGATGCCGTACGCTGGAGGGCCTGATATTAAGTACGCCCATCACGGCAAGCGCCGTGATTAGCAGCGACGCTGTCGATGCATTTATCCGTTCGACAGACGAAAAATATCCGGATGAACAAACTTTCCAAAAGCTGCGAAAAGACTATTTTGTGGAAATGCTTTTTGAACAGTTTACATTCACGGAACTCAAGTCTAAACTCAATACCATGTGCTGGCTGCTGAACGAATTTTTCAGAAACCTTTATCCCGAATTATTAAGCCAGTACCGACAGGCGGAAACGAATTTCCGAAATGACGTTTTCAATGTATCGGAGCAGTTCCACCTGCAGCTCGAACAACTCGTTTCAAGAACGGAAAGCCCCGAAGAAGACACATTCCTGCAGGAACGAATAAAAAAAGGAGCCTCTTATTTCTTAGAAAAGATAAATCTGATTGTGAGCGGGTTGCCTGATAAAACGATTATCGAAACAGACAACAGGGAAGTGAAAAAAAGAATTAATGAAGCACTGTCCCTGTTTCAGATGCAAATCCGGCAAAAACAGGAAACACTGCAAGCCTGCCCGAACGGTTTTTCAACACCCGCCTATCTTGAAGCCAAGTCGAAAGCTTCCATCGAAGATGAAGCACCCAAACAAAAAAAGAAATCAAAAACGAAATCCCTCAAGGAAGGGCCGATTGACATCGTTGATTACGAAGACATTCGCCATCCGGAATTATACGAACAACTCCGTTCGTGGCGCAAACAACTTGCCGTCCAACAAAATGTACCCGCGTATGTCATTTTGACGCAAATGGCATTGATTGGCATCTCCAATCTGCTCCCGCTCGACGAGCATCAGCTACTCAACATACGGGGCATTGGAAAAAAAACCTTGTCCCTTTACGGCGAAGACATACTGAAAATAGTTCATGAATATATCAGCGAATTTGGATACGATTAAGATTATTTTATCGTGAGCAAAGCGAACATTTTATCGTGAGCAAAGCGAACATTTTATCGTGAGCAAAGCGAACATTTTATCGTGAGCAAAGCGAACATTTTATCGTGAGCAAAGCGAACATTTTATCGTGAGCAAAGCGAACATTTATCGTGAGCAAAGCGAACATTTTATCGTGAGCAAAGCGAACATTTATCGTGAGCAAAGCGAACATTTATCGTGAGCAAAGCGAACATTTACCGTGAGCAAAGCGAACCACAACAAGTGACTCCGGAGGGATTCAAACCCCCAACCTCCTGATCCGTAGTCAGGTGCTCTATTCAGTTGAGCCACGGAGCCTTTTGTTTTCATTTTTGAGCGCACAAAGATAAGGCTTTCTTTTTGATTATCCAAATATTTTTTGAAAATTATTCAAAAAACCCGGAATTGAACAGGATATAGCCAATATTTAGCCCAATATTAAAATTATTTTTCGGATAACTGTATCCGTTTGCATACAAACTTACAGAAATAAAAGGCAGTTGATAGACTAACGCCGCTTCGGCCATATATTGAAAGGAACTGAAATAATTTCCGTATCGCGCTTTGACCTGACCGTCCACAACTTCTCTTTTTATTTCTTGCAAAGGGGCAAAACCGTACGCTTCAAAACGAAAATGAAGCCGGTCGTAGAAATTGAATAGCGGGACGACCCCCGCAGCCAAGTAGCTGTCGGCATGAAAAGCCTCGTTAAACGAGATTTTACTGTGAGGCGTAGGCGTAAACGAGGAAGCACGAATGATGGACGACGTATAGTTTGAACTGAACTTCTTGTTGCTGAACACCGCCTCGCCCGTTGTCCCAAGGCTAAACTTACTGCCGATCGACTGATAGTTGGCCCATGAACCTTTCAGCGAGAGCCAGTCGTGCGTGCAAACTTTGGAAAAACGCCTGTCGATGCCTGTCCTGAAATTTTCATTCCCGCGAATATACTGCGCCATCAAATGCAGCTGGCGGCCTTCCGTAGGATATTGCCTGAAATTCAGCGATTTTTGTTCGAACCGCAACCCTGCATTAAATAAATTATACTTGCTGGCATCAAAATCAAGATTGGCAAACGACGATGTTTGATAATAAAAATCCGAAAGCATCCCAAGACCGCTAAAGACTTCCATCTTCGATTGTTTCATGACCGGAAATCCATAACGAAACCGTATAAAATTTTCCCTTTTTTTTATGAACGCCGGAACCATGTCTTCGTAAAACAGCGACTGGCTTTGCATGTAGTTTTTATTCGAGTAGGCCATCTTGACGCCAATATATCCGGGAATTTTTGCGGAAAGAAAAAAACGACCGTCAAGCGAAACACCGCTAAACGAATTGCCCATCTGGAAACTGGCGTTATAATCGGCTGCAATCTGACCTATACTTTGATAATCCAGCCCCAAAAACAATTGATTGGCCTGATGCGACGAGATATTTCCGCCAATCGACACTTTCAAATCGTCTTCGATTCTGACCGACAAGTACAGGTCGAACGTTTCAGTTCGCCAATTGTAAAGCGTTGACGGGATGATTTCCTTTATCTTGGAATAAGTCAGCATCTTGAAATAGGCGCGACGAAATTCATCCATCGTAAATTCCCCGCGCATGTCACGCATCAACTGCGAGGTAATATATTGCTGCTGTTCTTCGGATACGCCCGTGACAAAAATGTTCTTAAACTTCAACGGCGGCAAACCGTCTTTGTACGCTTGGCGACGTTCCATCACATCGGACAACGCCACCTCCCTTCCTACCCTGCCCTTGATTGAATCAATGATCTCCAGGGTGCGCTCGTAACCAACCTGCATCACCTCTTTCGCCTTGTTGAAATCCATCACCGACACTTCCGGCAGCCGCATCTCAATCAACAGTCCTTCTTCCTCCGGCACTTCATAATCCGTCTTCTGCATAACCATGGCCTCCATCTGCATGATCGGATTCTCCGAAGGCCGCAAGCCCCCGCCACGTACTGCCGATCCGACAATAAAATCGGGATTGAAGTCTTCCTTCATCACGTTTATCGGGAAATTATCGTAGATACCACCGTCGAACAACGGTACGCCATTTTTCCATATCGGTTTGAAAAAAAAGGGGATAGACATCGAAACGCGCACGGATTCCCCTAAATCGCCATTGCGAAAAGTGATGGCTTTCTTTCCGTATACATCGGCGCCCATGCAACGGAACGGAACAAATAGATTATCAAAATTCCATACCGCTTTTGCCGTTGCCTGTGCATACATCTCCAAAAAAGCCTGATTGATCTGTATCGGATTGAAGATGTTGCCGGGCAGCAGACTGTTGAGCACAAGCGAATCTTTCAAGTTCAACGAAAAAGTCATGAATTGCGGCACATCGTCCGGTTTTTTAAAATAATAGATATGCTCGTTTTTGACGATCCCGGCCTGCCAGTTCCCAAAATCTTCCGATAATATCAATTCCAGCATCTCGTCGGGCGTATACCCCATGGCATAGAGACTACCAACAATGGCCCCCATCGATGTGCCCGTAATGTAATCAATGGGTATGCTGTTCTCTTCCAGCGCCTTGATGACGCCTATGTGCGCAGCCCCCCTCGCTCCTCCACCGCTCAACACCAGTCCTACCTGCTGGGCTGTGGCGGTAACGAACAGGAGTAACAGTAAAAACACAACTACCGGATACTTTCGTTTCATAGCTTGATCACGCCAAAATTTGACCTCAAAATTACTGCTTTTTTTTATAATAAACGAATAATATAAGATAATTGTAATTATCTTTGCCGGTCGAAAATCGAAAATCGAAAAATAGACGAAAAATAGACGAAAAATAGACGAAAAATAAATAAATGTAGATCGAAATCGTTCCTGAATCGTGTTCGGAAGGACGTTGTAATTCGCAATTTTTTTTAAAGGCTATGGTAAGAAAGTATGAATTTTTAGTTATTGGTTCAGGCATTGCGGGTATGAGCTTCGCACTGAAGGTAGCGCGCAAAGGCAAGGTGGCCTTGATATGCAAATCGGGTCTGGAAGAAGCCAACACGTTTTTTGCGCAAGGCGGCGTCGCTTCGGTCACGGATTTCCATGTTGACAGTTTCGACAAGCACATCGAGGACACAATGATTGCAGGCGATTATTTAAGCGATCGGGCGGCTGTGGAAAAGGTGGTGCTGGGCGCACCCGAACAGATTAACGAACTGATCAGGTGGGGCGTTCATTTTGACAAGGATGCGAACGGCGCGTTCGATCTTCACCGCGAAGGCGGTCACTCGGCTTTTCGCGTCCTGCACCACAAAGACAATACGGGAGCCGAAATACAGGACAGCCTGATTGAATGTGTGAAAAATCATCCCAATATTACGATATTCGACAATTATTTCGCCATTGAAATTATCACGCAACACCACTTGGGTGTTACCGTCACGCGGCAAACACCCGACATTGCGTGTTTCGGATCGTATGTCATGGATTTGAAAACCGGACAAATAGATACGTTCCTCTCGAAAATCACCGTCATCGCTACCGGCGGGGTTGGCGCTGCTTATCAGACAACGACGAATCCGCTTGTGGCGACAGGCGACGGCATCGCCATGGTTTATCGTGCGAAAGGAACGGTCAAGGATATGGAATTTGTTCAGTTCCACCCCACGGCGCTTTTTCATCCCGGCGACCGCCCGTCATTCCTGATTACAGAAGCCATGCGCGGATACGGAGGTATCCTCCGCACATTAGACGGAAAAGAATTCATGCAGAAATATGATCCCCGTTTGTCGCTTGCACCGCGCGACATCGTCGCACGGGCCATTGATAACGAGATGAAAAACAGAGGCGAAGACCATGCTTTTTTGGACGTCACGCACAAAGACCCGGATGAAACAAAAAATCATTTCCCCAATATCTACGAGAAATGCCGCAGTCTGGGCATCGACATCACAAAAGATTTTATCCCCATTGCCCCGGCTGCCCATTATTTATGCGGTGGCATACTGGTTGACCGCAATGCCTGCTCGTCCATCCGCCGCCTTTATGCCGTCGGCGAATGTGCGTGTACCGGACTTCACGGCGGTAACCGACTGGCATCCAACTCGCTCATTGAAGCAGTCGTCTATGCCGACGCAGCCGCAAAACATGCACTGCAAGTCGTTGACACGATTACCCATCAGGAAAACATCCCCGCCTGGAACGACGAAGGGACACGCTCTACGGAAGAATTGGTACTCATTACGCAAAGCATCAAGGAAGTGGGTCAGATCATGTCGACGTATGTAGGCATTGTACGAAGCGATTTGCGCTTGAGGCGCGCCTGGAACCGCCTCGATATTCTGTATGAAGAAACGGAAAGCCTTTTCAAACGCTCCATTGCCTCGCGCGATATTTGTGAGTTGCGCAATATTATTAATGTAGGATACCTGATCATGCGCCAAGCCATCGAACGCAAAGAAAGTCGCGGACTGCACTATACGCTGGACTATCCGCCCAAGCAGCCGGAAATGACGTTTTGAGTCGCCTGTCATTGGCACACCAGCTGACGCGACGTCAGTTACTGATCAGAAAATGCAGCCGGTTGTGCAGATTGACTTCGGCCATGCCGCCGTCGATATCGAGGTAGAGCAGGCTGACTTCCGGATAAAGCATCTTCAACCGTTTCTCAATGCCTTTGGCTACAATATGATTGGCAATACACCCGAAAGGCTGAAGGCAAACGACCCGGTTGATGCCGCTACGTGCATAACAGGCCACCTCGGCTGCAATCATCCATCCTTCGCCGAACTGATTGGATAAGTCAAGGGCTTCCGATGCGTACTTAGCTTTCATGAAGATCGATTCGGAAGGTATGTGATAACGATAATTTTTCATGATCGCCTCCATGCTACTCATCCGTTTATGCAGATAACGCCAGATGGCAGGACGTAATAGCTTCACGAACCGGTCAGTCTTGGTGACACCGTTATCCTCGTTTACCTTCGAATTGACAAAATACTGGGTGAAAAAATCGATAATCGGCGGCGTCACTACCTCCATTCCCTTCTCGCGCAGCCAGTCGGAAGTGTAAGCCTGACCGTAACTGTTGTATTTCACATATATCTCGCCCACCACGCCGACCTTGATGAAGTCGCGTTCATATACAGGCAACTGGTTGAAATCGGCCACAGCCTGCTCAAGCAAAGCCAACAGGAGCTTGCCGTTATTTGTCAGCACGGCCTCTATCCCCCTTTCGATATAAAAATCAAACAGTTGTCTTGCCTCACCCTTTGTCCTTTCGCGCACAACCGTCGAATTATACATCTGTTGCAACGCATCACCATAAAGCACGGCATAAGCCACGATATGGCTATATTTAAATAGGGGCAGCTTGAACGCTTCCTGTTCGTTCTGGAAGACTTCGCCAGTAGAAAGCACGACTATCGGAACAAGCGGAAAACCTGCATTTTCAAGTCCGGCCTTTATCTGTGAGAGGTAATTCGTAGCCCTGCACTGACCGCCAGTCTGCGTGATCATCACAACCACCTCACTTGCATTATATTCGCCCGACTTCAAAGCGGTTATTATATCCCCCAAGACAAGCGTCGACGGATAACACACCTCATTATGACCATATTTAAGGCCTGCCTCGGCAGTTATTTTCGACGACCGCGGCAGGTTCTCTACCCGGTACCCCATCAACTGCCCGATGGCCGGCATAAAAGGTGAGATGAAATCGGCAAACCACGGGATAAGAATCGTTTTACGACGGTCGCCTTCCGAATATTTACCTGCATAGCCTTCAAAAGGACGATTGCGGGTGCTTTCTGCCGGATGCGCCGAGCGCAGCGATTCGATCAATGAACGCAAACGCAGCCGTATTGACCCCGGACTGGCAATTTCGTCAATCCGTAGAATCGTATGATTTTTGCCTGCCTGTTTCAAAATCTTGGTCGTTTCGTCCATAAAAAACGAATCAGGGCCGCATCCGAACGAGTTGAGTTGTATCAGTTGAACGTTTTGCGGTAGCGAAGCCACCTCCATGGCCGCTTGAATCACCCTGTTCGGATACGACCATTGCGATACGATATTCAACCTGCTGAATCCGTCGCTTCGCTTGATACGGAAGACGTCGTCGGTCAAGACCATGACGCCGAGGTCGGATAAAATCTGCCCTACCTTCTGGAGCACCAACGGGTCGGCATGATACGGTCGTCCGGCAACAATAAAAACTAACTGCCGCGTTCTCAGCGCTTCGTCAAGCGCCTGTTTTTGATTGGCATACAAATTATTTCTGACGGCTTTCTGTACGTCCGTCGCCTTTATGAACGCCTTCCTGAAAATCGCTTTCGACACGCCAAGCGATGAAAAATACGCATAACAGCCGCTTTCCAAAGCGCGTGGATCGTTAAAGGTAATGACCGGCTTGTCGAAAGGGATTCCATATCTTTCCTGCGGATCGATCGCGCTGCGGATAACATCCGGGTAACCGCTAACAACGGGGCAGTTGAACGAATTGACCGAAGAGTCGAATTCTTTTTCCTCCTTGGGAATCATCGGATAAAAAATACGGTCGACACGCTGTTCGAGCAATAAATGGACATGACCGTGAACCAGCTTCGCCGGAAAACAGATATTGTCGGACATAATGCTGCCTACCCCTTTTTGATAAAGCGGATAGGACGATTCGGGCGAAAGAACAATGTCGATGCCACACTCGTAAAACAAGGTTTGCCAAAACGGAAAATTATCGAACATGTTCAGGACGCGCGGAACGCCGATTACCAAGCCTCCCCTTCGTGGGGCGGTGCGTTCGTCTTTTTCAAAAAGCAGCGCCGACTTCAATTCAAAGGCATTGTATCCCTTTTTTCGCGCCTTACTTTTATTGTAGAACACTTTTTCGCACTTGTTTCCGGCATAACAGACGTTGTTGTTTTCGAACTTGAAACGAAGGACGGCGCAGCTGTTCGTACAACCCTTACATTGCAGTTCGGTCGTTTCAATCCGATCCGGTTCAGGTAGCGGTTCGTTGCCCGTAAATGAATGGGCAACCTGTTCCGACGCCTCATCCTGTCGCGGCTGCATGTCGTCGGCACGGGCGGCAAGATGCCTTTTTTTTGCATATAGCGCTGCCCCCAGCGCGCCCATCATCTCCGGGTAATCGGTTGAGCTGACCGATTTTTCGGACAGCAGTTCGAGCGCGCGATAGACGGCATCGTTGCGGAAAGCGCCACCCTGCACGACAATATGGTCGCCTAACTTGTTCAGATTGGAAATCTTCAACACTTTAAACAGGCAGTTTTTCACGACCGAGTAAGCGAGGCCGGCGGCTATATCACCGAATGACGCATTTTGTCGGAGCAACTGTTTCACTTTGGAGTTCATAAAGACGGTACAGCGCGACCCCAAGTCGCCGGGAGCAGCTGCAAGACAGGCTTGTCGTGTGAACTCGTCCAGACTTAAATGCATGGTTGCGGCAAAATTTTGCAGAAACGAGCCGCAGCCCGACGAACAGGCTTCATTCAGTTCAATGTTGGAGATGACGCCCTTATCCGTGAAGATCGATTTTATGTCCTGCCCGCCAATATCTAATACGAACGACACGTCGGGGTCGACAAACTGCGCCCCTGCCAGGTGTGCCATCGTCTCGACAAGACCATAATCAAGCCCTAAGGCCGATTTGATCAACTCTTCCCCATATCCGGTGGCCGCCGAAGCAAGAAAACGAAAGGTAACGCCCCGCGCTGCCGCTTCCCTGTAAAACTGCTGGAGACCTTCGATCGTTTTTTTGAGCGGATTGCCTTTATTAGGGGCGTAGAATGTATAAACCAACCGATTGTCGTCGTCCATTATCAGGATTTTGGTCGTTGTCGACCCGGAATCGACACCCAGATAACAATGCAGGTTCTTCTTGACACCCAACTCTTCCCGCACAAGATACTTGACCTTTCGTTTTGATTTCCAGTCATCATAATCGTTTTCGCCCTTAAAAAGCGGGGGCAGGGAATCTTCCCGAACGGGCGCCTTCGGTGTCTCCAATCCTTGCAGCAACTCAGCCATACTCGCTATTTCATTCGCCTCATTACAGCATAACGCGCCACCTAACGCCGAAAAATATTCACTGTTCTCGGGAAGCAGCATTTCCGAATCGGGTACCTTTATAATATTTTTGAAAGCGTCGCGTAATGCAGGGATGAACGTCAGCGGCCCCCCGATTAAAATGATTCGGGATTGCAGTTCCCGTCCGCGCGCCAACGATGTAATACCTTGAAGTGCAACAGTATGGAGTATTGACATGGCAACATCCGCTACCGGCACATTCCGGCTGATCAGATTTTGAACGTCTGTTTTTGCAAAAACACCGCAACGCGATGCAACCGGATAAATCTTTTCATACTGCAACGCCTTGTCGCCCAACTCCCTGACCGTAATATTCATCAGATCGGCCATCTGGTCGATGAACGAGCCCGTCCCGCCGGCACAGCTACCGTTCATTCGTATTTCCGGTTGCTTCCCTTTTTCAAAAAAGACCATCTTGGAATCCTCGCCGCCTAAATCGATCATCGTCTGTATGTCGGGATACTGCCTGTTGATCACTTCAACCGAAGCGACCACCTCCTGGACAAACGCTATTTCAGTACGTTCAGCGATACCCATTCCCGCCGACCCGGTCATGGTCATCTCGAAACGCGCATCGGGAAACGACGCGGCAATCTGCCGCATCTCTTCTATAAAAACCTTGTCAATATGGGTCTTATGTCGCCTATAAGATTTGAAAACAATCTTGTCTTCGGAATCCAAGACGATTACTTTGAAAGTAGTTGACCCCACGTCGACTCCTATCCTGCATGTATTTTTCATTTCAGCTTTCATACATTATCCCACACAAAACGACATGCAAAATTAGAAATAAAAATTAGAATTGAAAATTGAAAGTCGAAATATTTCATGAATGTCGGAAAATTCAGCTATATTTGCAACCTGATTTGGAATTTTTCATAAGATAAAACAAACAAAAATGATTACAACAGACCAACTTAAAGACTTGTTGGAACGCGAGCTGGCGTTGAGGAGATATCTTTGACGTAGATGCAAAGACCGTACAACTGGAAGAAGAAGAATTAAGGACGCACGACCCCGCCTTCTGGGAAGATGCGAAACGCGCTGAAAAGCAAATGCAGGTAGTAAAAAGCCTGAAAAAGTGGATCGAACTTTACAAGGAAGTACAGGATGCAACCGAGGAATTGCAAATTGCCTTCGAGTACATGAAAGAAAGCGTCACCGACGAAGAAGAAGTAGATGCGTCGTTCGCAAGGGCAAAAGAACTGATTGAAAGCCTGGAATTTCGCAACATGTTGCGTGAAGAGGCCGACCAGATGAGTTGTGTTTTGAAAATCAATTCGGGTGCAGGCGGCACGGAAAGTCAGGACTGGGCTTCGATGTTGATGCGCATGTACATACGCTGGAGCGAGACCGGCAAATACAAGGTCACGATCAGCAACCTGTTGGATGGCGATGAAGCCGGTATAAAAACCGTCACGATGAAGATTGAAGGCGATTATGCGTACGGTTACCTGAAAGGCGAAAACGGCGTGCACCGGCTGGTGCGCGTATCCCCGTTTAATGCGCAGGGGAAGCGGATGACGTCGTTTGCTTCCGTGTTTGTCACACCGCTTGTCGACGATTCGATCGAGGTCGTAATCATTCAGTCCAATATTTCATGGGACACTTTCCGTTCAAGTGGCGCCGGCGGCCAGAACGTGAATAAAGTCGAATCGGGTGTTCGCCTGCGCTATCAATACAAAGACCCGTATACGGGCAACGAAGAGGAAATCCTGATTGAAAATACCGAGACGCGCGACCAGCCCAAGAACCGCGAAAACGCCTTGCGCCAGTTGCGTTCTATCCTCTACGACAAGGAGATGCAGCACCGTCTATCAGAAAAGGCAAAGGTGGAAGCCGGTAAGTTGAAGATTGAATGGGGCTCCCAGATTCGCAGTTACGTGTTCGACGACCGCCGCGTGAAAGACCACCGAACCAATTTTCAAACTTCCGATGTGAACGGTGTGATGGATGGCAAGTTGGACGATTTCATCAAAGCCTACCTGATGGAATTTGCAGGTAAGGACCAATAATCGTAAGCCAGTATTTCGACCGGGCCAAGCAGGCCTGACGACTGAAGCGGCGAATCTGCTTTCCACGGATTAACGGGCGTCCACGTTGGCCGTTCGTTCACATCGAGACGCTGGTCGCCGATCAGACGGTTTTGCCAGTTGTTCACCACGGTGATTTCTAATTGATTCTCGCCCTTTCGCACGTATTGCGTGACATTCAAACGGTAAGGCATCGTCCATACGCCACCCACCTGTTGTCCGTTCAACTTCACTTTTGCCATCACCATCACTTTGCCCAAGTCGATAAATATTTCTTTCGACGGGATATTGTCCAACGTAAAATTAGTCGAGTAGATGGCTTCGCCTGAGAAATACTTGATTTTTTCGTCACCGGATTCTTTCCAGTCGGTCAGGCTACCGAACAGAACCGGCGCTTCTGGTCCGCGTTTTCCCTTTTCAAACGTCACTTGCCAGGGCGTGCTTACCGTATGGAGAACCTCCTTGGGCTGAAAATTCGATTTTGTGCCCGATGCTTTGCGTCCTTTGCGGAACACGATGAAAGAACTTTCAAACCCATCCAATTCAAGCGAAAGCGTTGTCATGCCCCCAATTCGTTTACAATCAGGCAGCCGACGCATTTCGGCCGTCAGCGGATTCCACAGTTCGGGAAGCAAACCGGCTTCCACGCGAAAACAACCTTCAAAAGCAACCTTTTTGTCGCTCTGATTCGATACGAAGTAAATGTCGCCTTCGTCCATCGTACGGTGAATATATAACACAGGGGCATCGTTCACCATTTTAAAATCGGGTTGGATACCCAAATCATCAAGCGCTTTTTGCAGGTCTGTTCCAAGACGGAATATCTTTCCTTTTCCGAAGGTATTGCCTGCAAACAACTCCTTCCCCATGCTTTGCACCTCCTTATCGGCATCGGGATACCTTGACAGGCTCGGCGAATAAACGGGAGGATCGCCATAGACAGCCAGTCCGTCGTGCACCATTTCCATGATTTTACGCAGCAGTTCAGGCCGCATGGACGGTTGGTCGGGTAAAACCAGCAAGCCATAATTCATCCCGTCGGGTAACGTCAGTCGACCGTCATTCACCGTAGCCCGCGTCAGCAGTACTTCGGCATTGATATAGTCGTAGGCGTATCCCTTCGGCAGTTTTGGCTCGTCGATGCCAGTCATTTTTGGCGCATCTTCTCCGATAAAATAGGCAACATCCGCAATATAGGTTCCCTGTTGCAGCATGAAGTTTGCCCGCCGGAGGTACCCCGTAAACGTCTCCATTTGGCTGAACCAGGTGTTCTTGCGATGAAAATCGTTCCCAAACCAGGCGCTCATGCCCGGATTGCGGTCTTCGTAAGGTTGATGCACGTAAAGGTGGAGCAAGGAGGCATTGATTCCTTCTGTAAAGAAACGGTCGACGCGCTGTTTCATGTCGTAGGGATAACGTCCGAAGTTAGGGCCTCCACTCGTGCACGATTCAGCCCACACGCGATTCTTTCCGTAGATATGAGCGCATGACGAGGCAGCCCTGTTTTCGATATCGCCCAGCTCGCCCACGCTCCAGAACTCGCCCGCCACTTCGTCCGACTGACCGCCGTATTGCAGAAATTCACCCGGGAACCCCCAATGACCGTAATTTTCCAACCACGTCGTCAGGCCATGCTGGTGGCATATCTCACGTAATCCGCCCACATAGTCATACGAGATGCGGTCGGCAACCAAGCGGCGCAAGTCCCACAGAAAACGCGACGAGACATCTTCGTTACCGACAACCTTACCGTACAGGACAGGCAGATAAGTGGCGGGATTGTAGCCATATACTTCCCTGAATCGCTCTATCATATCGTCCGTCCAGTTCTGACCGCCCGTCTCATAACTATCCTGAACGGCAACCTTGAAACTTTTCCGGTCGGCTTCGGGCACGCGGCGCAATATCTCGCCTAAAAAAGCGTCAAAATGAGTGGCTACATGCTTTTTGCTCATCTTGTCAATCTCGAGTCCCGTTGCTTCGGGTGTAGCCGGGGAGTTGGTGACGCCCGTCGACTTCATTTCCAGCAGGGATAGCGTCCAGTGGCCTTCGGGCACCTCCCAGGTAAGGATGCCATCGGCAGAAAGCGAAGCCGTCAAGTCCAGCACCTTATCCTGCGGAATAACAAAGCCGGTAGTAGATTCATACCATGCTTGTCGGGGCCACATATAAACATGCCAGTAGGGAAGGGGTCGCTGAAACATCTTGGCAAGCGACTGTTCGGGGTAGCGCTCGACGACCAGTTCATCCGACAAAACGACCGTTCCTTCACCGGCGTTTCTCGATTCGATTATCAGGCGAAACATCGTGGTTTGCGTTTCGGGAAGGGAGAGCACAACGGGGGCATACGGATCGAACCCGACGTTCAAGTCGAACTTGCTGCGGTCGATCTCAAACTTGCGTACGGTTTTGAAAGTGTCGCCTGTTTTCGCCTGCAATTCGGCATTGGCGCGCATGACTGTTGGGGTCGAAAAGCTAAAACTGCGTATGACTGCCTGCCCGTCAACCGGCATGTCGAATGATAGCGTTTCGTTTCCCTTTTTGTATAACTGAAATTTTTTTTGATAGGGATTCACCTGCTCCGGGTAGGCAATGACGCGTACCAATTGTGTCTCTTTCGTAACGCCCGGAAACTTGCCGTTGAACGACACAGGCCCTTTTACATGCAGATCGGTGGATGCTAAATAGCGCATGCTCTCTTCGGGTTTCACCCATGGGCCGCCCGACTGGCTCCATCCCGGACTGTTGAAAATACCCATTTCAATGTCCAGTTCCGTAGCCGTTTTCAGCGCTGCATGGATGGCTTCCCACCATTCGGGAGCAAAAATTTTCACCTCCCCGTACGGAAGGTTGTCAATCCCGATGTTACCAATAAAAGCGCGGGTGATACCGGCCGCTTTCATGGCATGCAAATCGCGGATAACGCCTTCTTTTGAGATGTTATCCGAAAGCCAGTACCAGTAGGCGCCTATCCGTATACTGTCGGGGACATTCCGGAATCCTGCTTCAATCGCAACAAGCGAATCGTGTTCCTTGCAGGAAAAAAACAACGTCGTCGCGCCAAGAAGTAGCGCACATAACCTAAAATTCAATCGTAATTTCATAATTCATAATTTTTAGTAATTAGTAATTAGTAATTAGTAATTAGCAATTCGTAATTGGCAATTGCCAATTACGAATTGCCAATCACCGTCCCAATCGAACAATAAACGTCCGTATCTGGTTATGGCCGATGTCGAACGAGAATCCCTTGTCGATGCTTGCAATGGCCGGTTGCACCGGCAAGGGGTTTTCGATATGATCGGCTTCCTTCACATCGAGCAGCCTTGACGGAAGTCTGACGGTTACGCGGTCGTCGCGACCTTCGGTTTCCACGACACGCAATACGACCAGCTCGGGCGCCCAATTTTCCTGCAACACCTTGATGGCCGAAATGATGACATGGTCATTGTCATTTTTAGGGTCACTGTCACTTTCGGCAATGCCATAGAATGATTCTTCGTTGCCCAATGCCACTTCGGTAGTCCAACCGCTTGTAGCGGCGACATGCCTAAATTCTTGCTTGGCCATCAGGGGGCGGTTGAACGCCATGGCCTGTTGCACGATCCTGTTGCCGCGCCAGCCGCCTTCATGTGCCGCAAGCGCATAGCACACCTCTTGCCGTCCGTGGTCCATTCGCGGGTCCATATCGCGTGCATTATACAATACCGTCATGCCCATCAGTCCTTCGTCGATCGTAAAACCGTTGCGTCCGTCGTTGAACATGCTGACGCCCCACCCGTCGCCCGACAGGTCGACCCAGTTCTGAGCGGGCAGATCGGCATTTCCCAAGGGCCGCTCAATCGTGCCATACGGGTCTTCGTAGGTAGCCGTTCCGTTCTTCACGGCCACCGGGAAAAAGACTTTCAAGGCGCGGTCGTGTTCATGCCAGTCGGCAATGATGCGGAACTTCACTTGCGACATTCCCTTTTCGAGCATCATTTGACGCACAAAACGCGAATCTCCAGCAGTCGCTTCCCACTGTACGGTCATGCGTAAGGGTGTGTTTTCAATAATTTGCGGACTTTCAAGCGCCGTCAAAGGCGTTTTATCGTCCGTAAGCTGCATGCCCCAAGCGCTGTTTGAAACAGCGTCGAGAAGCATCAGTTGGTTACCGGTCGCCGACAACATTTCGCGTCCGCTTTGCTTGCAAAAAATAGATGTGACGCCTTCGTGATTCCAGCTGACGCGGTAATAATCGTTTTCGGCAAAGTCCTTGCCGACCTTTACGCCGTCGATCGGCTTGGGGCGTTGTCCGGCGAAAGCCCTCACCACACGGAAACCGGTTGACGGAATATTTTCGGCCAGCAGGGTGATGCGGTAATAGCGCTGATCGGGCGATGCGTGGTCGACGATATAGGGGATTTCGCTGCCATCATTATCTTTTACCGTAAAAGTCTGTACCGGTGTTACAAATTGAACGTCGACACTTGCAAGGGCGGTATGCCTCCATGCCAAAGGATTGTAAATCACGATGGGAACGCCTTCGCCGCGGGTATCGATGCGCGAGCCGACAATTTCCAGTCCGAACTGTTGCAGCCGTTTGGCTTCCTCGATAACCGACTGTAAATCGTCGATTGCATCGTCGGCAGCATCGCCGACGCACGTGCCGGGCAAGATGTCGTGAAACTGATTGCGCAACACTATTTTCCATGCTTCGCGGAAGTCGACGCGCGGATAGAAGGGTTTGCCTTGCATTTTTGAACCTATCGTGGCAAAGGTCTCGGCAGCCAGCAGTGCATTTTCGGCTTGCCGGTTGAGTCGTTTGATCGCTGCCTGTGAGGTGTAACAGGCACACCAGGAACAACGATTGTTCATGGCTACCGATATTGAACCCAGTTGTTCGCCCTCGGTTTGCTGTATTCTTTTTTCGGGGATGCTCACCCCAAGTTCGCCCTTGTACACTGGCCATTCACGTTTGGCGTTATTCAGCCTTTCAAAATAATTTTCCGGACTTTCGTACGTGATGGGAGGGATTTCGGGAATCTCGCGCAGCTTCGCAAGTGCTTCCATGTCAGTGTTGCGCGGGCCTCCCCCGTGGTCGCCTTCGCCATAGACGATAAGGGCTTCGGGATAGTCGGTGATGCGGTGCCATTCCTGGATGCTTTCCCACATAGCCGGCACGAGTCGGGTATTGTAGGGCGCCGGCAGGTTGTAGGCCAATACCCGCGATCCGTCGTCGGCCTCCCACCAGAATATCCGCATGTTGTCGGGCGCAGCACGCATGAACAGGTAATTCTCCATGCCGCAGCCTTTGAATATTTTGGGTAATGAGGAGGCGTGTCCGGTAAAGGCATCGGGCGTCCAAACAATCCGGCTTGGCGGCGCCAAGTTCGTTTCTCTCATCCATTCACTGCCCAGCAGGAACTGACGGATATACGATTCACCGCTGCAAAGCATCTCGTCGGGCTCGCTCCACTGGTTACCCGTCACGCTCCAAGTGCCGTCGTCAATCCGTTTTTTTATCTCCTTCAGCAAGTCGGGATAAAGCAGACCCATCTGTTCGTAAAGCGCCAACTGGCTTTGCGCGAAGGTCAGTCCCTGTTCCTGATTCATCATGCGCAAGACGCCCCAAAACGTATCGGGAATGACACGCTTGACCGTTTCGTTCCATCGCCACCGGTATGCCAAGTCAATGTGCGCATTGCCTGCAAGCCTGATGTGCGGAAGCAACTCCTGATTTTGCCCTGAATTCATCTCCGGACTTTGACTTTGCCCTGTAGTGCCTGAAGTACCGGCAAGCATCACTACAAATGTAATCCATAAGATTTTTACAACTTTCATTTTTATATTGGATTTTATATCAATTATTTATCTCTATTTCATATAACAATACGCCATGCACCGGAATGACAGTCTGTATTTTCAAAATGCCGTTCTCGACAGGTAAGGATTCCGAAAGCGGCTTTAATTGAGCGCATGAAATGTAATAGTCCAATCGTTCCTGAAAAACCCTGCCGGGCGCAGCAGGCGTGGCGGCTTCAAAACTGTCGGACGACCATGAGAAATCTTTTTCCGTGAATCCTGCCTTCGCTCTGTCGGCCACCCATTCGTCAAAGAAATTGGAATCGTCGCTAATTAAAGTCCGGGTAGCCTTTACTTTGCCCGAATTCTTCCATAGACCTGCTATTTCGCAAGATATTTCACGTTGTCCCGATTGAAAAACCGAATCGGAATAGGCATAGAACAGGAGATAGATTTTATGCTGTTTTTTGTTAAACGCTGCAATACAACCTGTTTTTCCTTCATCAGTTACATTCGATTCGCATGTTACAGGCAGCCGCGTCGAACCCGCCATCCGGTAAAATAAACCGGCGGTCTGGGCGGCCACCGAAAGAGCGCCCGATCGTATGCCGTGCGACGTGTATTGCCAATGGCTGAAATAATCAATGTTTTCGTCAAGCATCGTATGATACAGCCGGGCGTCGAAAGCGGCTTGCCATGTGTATCCGACGGCGCGCGGCCCAAGGTCTTTTTTGTCGGTTCCCTGTAAGATGCGTCCTTCGTCGACGCCATAAAACAGGTTTTTAAACCCTTCTTTTTCGGCGGCATCGCGCAACACGGCAATCGTCTCCGCCAATGAATTATGCTTCCCTGACACGCCGGGACGATCTTCGTAGTACGATGCGGCAAGAAAGCAAAGGCGCGTACCGGTTTTCCCCGTGCAAAAGTTTTTACCGCGCGCACAATGCGCAATAAGCTCCCGTTCGTCCCACAAACCCTCTATCACCGACATGCTGTGCGCGCCCACGCACACGTTTTTCCCCAGCGTCTGCTCCAACGCATCGACCGTGTAATCATACAGCGCAAGGTAGGCGTCGCACGTTTTATCAGAGTCGTCGTCAACCGAAAACCAGTCTCTGTTCTCATATTCGGTCACGACGCCAAACCGCCAGTTGCGCACCGCTTTCAATCCAAACTCTTCCGTCAGCGCCTGCATCATCGCTTTGATATAACCATGCCAGAGACGGTAATCGTCGGGCGGGCATTTATTCACGCCGAAAGCCCTGCTTATTTGCGGATTCGACGTATATTTCAGCGGGACATTCCCCAGTTTGAGATGCGGTATCAAATCCTGCCGTACAATATTTTTACACGCGCGAATCAAAGGCGCGAAGTCGTAATCGTCCATGACGGTACGGTCAAGCGGATTTTTAAAGAGGTCACGCTGTCCGTTTCCACCCGCAGCCGTCATCAGTTGCACATATTTAACATAAGGCATGTTTCTCCGAAAATGATCGTCGGGTTCATTTTCAATGGAACCGTGCCACGCCGGACTGTAACTCCACTGGTTCATGTTGTCGGCCACGTTCCAGATAACAGGTCCGGAGCGTACATGTTGAATTTTAAAAATAGGATGCGACTGGGCAGACAGGACACCGTTTGCCCAGACAAGGAGCAGGATGATAAATGATTTTTTCATGGTATTCTGATGATTAATGATTTGGTATGTTGTGCATCTTACATAATGTCTTTAGGTCGCAAATTAAGATTTCATTTCAAGCCCAAGGCGCTTTACTTGTACTGCATGTTACGCTGTAATTATTGCGGGCAAGGTGTTGTCGGAATTTATCAATATCTTTCGCTTTGGGGGCAAAACAGATTTCCGACACATTCGTACTGTTCAGTTTTTCATAATCTACATAAAGGCGATTATTGTCGTTTGACTTAACATTGACTGTATCGCTGAGTTTCATTATTTTAATAATTCTACATTCCTGTTCCTCCTTAAAAGCGACGTGTTTTACTAAATAACGCAAGTTTAGTAAAAGTTTATACACGATTTCTGTGTTTAATTTTTTTTCTGCAATCAATTCTTTCAGGCTATTCAAACTTTTACTTATGTCTTCCTTTTTTATATCAATCTCTCTTTTATATTTTTTGTATGTCTTTTTAGCTTTCTTAATATCATTATTCTCTCTGTAAAAAACATATTCTTCTTTTTGACCTAACGAAACGACTTCTTTTGTTTCAGGGTCAGGGTCAATATAAATACAACGAAATAGTGGTAACAGGTTTGACGGTTTTTCTTCTTTCTCGTTTAATACGGGTTTCATATCTATGCTTGTCTTTATCTCCTTATTAAAAAATTTCTCATTCAACGTGATACTGACGCCTGTTCCTTCTACATTATCTTCTGTTTTTCCGTAAAGTCGAAATTGGTTCAAACTGTCTTTATTCATAATAAAACAACCTGCAAATGCGCCAAATTCTTCCACTTGCTCTGAAAATTTCTTTTCCGGAAATAAGTAGTGAAATAAAGTTTTTCCTTCTTCGGGGTCGTTGCTTGTATTTAGCGAATTCAGGCGAAAACAACTTCGAAGTTGATACTTGTTTTCCTTATCTTTGACATAATCATCAAACAGTAAAATATCTGCAGTCTGTTTCTGAGTATAATGAGACACGGGCATTTCTATTTTGTCTTTCACCTGCAATTTAGATATTATTTTTAATGATTCAAGATATATTTTTTTGTAATTCTCTCTTTTGTTTTTATGGGTATCAGTTGCTTCTTTAAAAAAATCATAATCATCAAGCATAATTTTTGCCACCTTTTCGCCATCTTTATAGCTAATAATCACATTCAATATGTCCGTTTTTGCTTTAAAAAAATCTTCTGCAGCGTTTTTATAATCTTCGTTTTTCATATATACTTCACCTCGCAACTGATATGCTAATTCAAAATCAGGATTTTTTTTAATGTATTTGCTGTAATATTCGATTGCGCCTTGGTAATCGGATAAATTGGATTTTGCATAGCCGTAAAAAAGGTATGCTGCTACATCGTCAGGCTTTATTTCAATGGCTTTGCTGTAATCTTCGATGGCGCCTTGGTAATCGGATAATTTGGATTTTGAAACGCCGCGATTGAAATATGCTGCATAGTCAGGCTTTATTTCAATGGCTTTGCTGTAATCTTCGATGGCGCCTTGGTAATCGGATAATTTGGATTTTGAAATGCCGCGATTGTAGAATGCTTCTGCATAGTCAGGCTTTATTTTAATGGCTTTGCTGTAATCTTCGATGGCGCCCGCGTAATCGGATAAATCGTCTTTTGAATTGCCGCGATTGTGGTATGCTGCTGCATAGTCAGGCTTTATTTCAATGGCTTTGCTGTAATCTTCGATGGCGCCTGCGTAATCGAATAAAGCGGATTTTGAAACGCCGCGATTGTAGAATGCTTCTGCATCGTCAGGCTTTATTTCAATGTATTTGCTGTAATCTTCGATGGCGCCTGCGTAATCGGATAAAGCGGATTTTGAAACGCCGCGATTGTAGTATGCCGCTGCATCGTCAGGCTTTATTTCAATGGCTTTGCTGTAATCTTCGATGGCGCCTGCGTAATCGGATAAATCGGATTTTGCATTGCCGCGATTGCAGAATGCTTCTGCATAGTCAGGCTTTATTTCAATGGCTTTGCTGTAATCTTCGATGGCGCCTTGGTAATCGGATAAATCGTCTTTTGAATTGCCGCGATTGTGGTATGCTTCTGCATAGTCAGGCTTTATTTCAATGGCTTTGCTGTAATCTTCGATGGCGCCTTGGTAATCGGATAATTTGGATTTTGAAACGCCGCGATTGAAATATGCTGCATCGTCAGGCTTTATTTCAATGGCTTTGCTGTAATCTTCGATGGCGCCCGCATAATCGGATAATTTGAATTTTGAAACGCCGCGATTGAAATATGCTGCATCGTCAGGCTTTATTTCAATGGCTTTGCTGTAATCTTCGATGGCGCCCGCATAATCGGATAATTTGAATTTTGAAACGCCGCGATTGAAAT